>Ga0065707_10000751_pt1 | contig 16640 bp, 12 predicted proteins | sample SwiRhicommuniRL3_FD_59094 | JGI IMG/M metagenome (GOLD analysis project Ga0065707, IMG submission 59094) | Switchgrass rhizosphere bacterial communities from Rose Lake, Michigan, USA - RL3 v2 (version 2) | ecosystem: Host-associated > Plants > Roots > Rhizosphere > Soil | place: East Lansing...
GTTGGTCGTGAAAATCGTGTGCGGGCCGAGCAGGAAGACGACAAACGGCGCCAGGAGCGCAGGCGCGGCGATCAGCCAGAGGCGTCTGACGTATTCGCGCGCACTCCCGGGAGCGCTCGTCTGTCTCCAGGTGTTGAAGTTGAGCGTGCCGTACGTGGCGACGAACAAGAGGACGCCGCCCAGCCAGATGAACGGCGTGGCCTGGCGCACCGCGCGCGCGGCGGAGAGCAGGCGCGCAGCGGCGATCGAGACGCGATCTGGAAAGAGCTCCGTCGCGAGAAACGGACCGGCCGGCTGGCCTTCGAGCGCGCGCTGAATGTTGAGCGCCATGCCGCCGCCGAACTGCTGGAACTCCACCGAGAGCTCGTGGGCGCCGGCGTCGAGCGCCATGCGGTGCCCCTCGGTACGCATCCCCTCGCGCAGGTTGCGCCTCAGCAACACCTGGCCATCCACTCGCAGCTCGACCTCGTCGTTGCCGCCGGCGAAGAACTCGACGGTCTGCGGCCGCATGACGAAAAAAAATCCGCGCCAGCGTGTGCTGATTTGCTGGCGCGGCAGGCTGGTGTCCTCGTCGAGGAAGCGCAGGTTGATCTCAGTCGTGCGGGATTCGATCGGTGGGCCGCCGAATCCGGGCAGGGCAAAGAACGAGCGCGTGACACCGGCATCGGGGAGCGCACGCTCGACCAGTGCCGGAAACGCAGAAATCGCTGCCAGCAGCAGCACCACAGCGGCTGCCATGAGACGCATCCCGCGCGATGTCATGAGGCGTCCAGCATGTCGTTGGCCGCCCGCAGCACGTCGGCCGACACGATGCCCGCGAGGCAGTCCGGTACCCGGCCGAGGCACCGCGTGGGTGGCCGCCGCATCAGGTTGCACGGGCTGCAGTGAATGTCGATCCGCACGATTTTCGAGCGTGGCGACAGCGGCGCGTAACGGGAAGGCAGGGAAGGCCCGAAGATGGCGAGCACGGGCGTGCCAACCGCGGCGGCGAGATGCATCGGCCCCGTGTCTCCCGTAATCAGCAGCGTCAGCCGTTCGAGCACCGCGGCGAGCACCACGAGATCGGTGTCCGGGGGCAGCGTCAACAACGGCACATCGGACGGCCACGCGGCACGCATGGCGTCGAGCACCGGTTTGTCGCCCGTCGAGCCGATGAGCAAGATCGATGCGCCGCGCGACCGGGCCAGCTCGGCGCCGACCTCGGCGAAACGCGCCGGATCCCATTCCTTGATGCGACGTCCGGCGGCAGGCTGAATGCCGATGAGCGCACGATCCCCGGCGGTTGGCGCGAGCGCCGCCGCTGTACGGCGGGCGTTGTCCGGGATGTTCAGCCTCGGATCACCGCCTCGAGACGGTGTGCGGCGACCGAACGCGCGCTCGACGAGAGCGGTGGCATTGGCTGCGATGTGCGCGCCAGGATCTGGGGCGATGGCGTCGGTGAGGACGGACCCGCCTCCTCCCGAGATGAATCCGACGCGCCGGCTGGCACCTGAGAGGGCAAGCAACAGGTTGCTGCGAATGTCGGGCTCGAAATTGATGGCGAGATCGTATGCGCGGCTGCGCCACCCCCGCGCGTGCCTAACGAGGGCCGGCCACGTTGAGCCCGCACCCTCACGTGCCATCCATGGCACATCGAGTGTTTCGACCGTGGTGATGCCGGGTATGAGCTCCGCGAGCGCCCGGTTCCAGCTCCCCACGACGAGATCGATGTGCGCGTGAGGCGCCTGAGACCTGATCGCCTGGATCGCGTCGATCACCATGAGCAGGTCGCCGATCCGTTCGAGCCGCAAGAGCAGTATTCGCTCGGGCGAGATCCGCGGCTCGCGCGTCGCGCCCGGCCAGCCGAGCCGCTTCGCCATTCGGAGCCCGGCATCGGCAAGCCCGACCAGCATGCGCTCCTGCCGATAGGGAATCTGAAGGTGGTCGAACACTATCTAATCTCTGCCCGATCGATCATCACCCCGAGCATACGATCGTCGGCGCCGCCAACGACGTCGCGCGGCGTCCAGGTCGTACTCTCGACTCGAGCCTCGATGGCGCCCGTTCTTGCCGAAAGATCGCGCGCGAGCGCTTCGGGAATCTCAAACGTGTAGTCGCGGAACTGGCCATCGGGTGTCGCCGTGCCGATCTCGTTTTCGCCAAGGAAGACCGTAACCTGCGCGGGAGAAACCTTCGCCGGCCGGCCTCCGCTCATGCGCAGCACGAGCGCACGGTCGGTCGGCTTCAGCCCCGGTACCGAAAAGAACGAATGATCGCGCGTCCACCGGAACGTAATCTCGTCGCGGCCGGTGCGCTCTTTCGCGTGAAACCGCACGAGCTGCAGATCGTCGGCGCCCCCCACGTCGAGCGTGAAGGTCCCTTCGCCGGCCGGGCCACCGTCCACGAACCGGTACACGGTCAGATCGAACGGCTTCATTCGCGAGCGCGTCGGATAGACCGCATAGGGTGTGGCCTCGTACTCCGGGATGGCGAACCGCTCGGTCTTGACCGTCTCGACACGCATGCCTGGAGACAATAAATCGGTGCCGCCGCCGCCGATGAAAAACACATGGTCGTACCGCTCACGCGCCCACCGGAGAAAATCGACGAACAGGGGTTTCTCCGGGCGCGGGCTGTAGAACACGAGCGTGTTTCGGGCCCAGATATAGGCAAGGGGCAGCGCCAGCGTGTGAATGTCGGATGCCGCGCGCGCCTCGACGAGCACGAGATCGTTGTCTCCGAATCCGGCGGCAAGCTGCTCGATCCTGGGAATGATGCCCGCGTATTCAACATGCGTGCGGATGGCTTGCGACGCCGCGAGGTACCGCTCGCCAATGAAAACCGCCGCGACGATGCCGATAACCGCAAACAGGAGTCTGACCCCCTTAATCGCACGGCGGTCAGACCCCGTCATCCACAGCGGTGCGAAGAGCGCACCAGAAGCAAAGATGAAAGTGCCCGGCAGGATTTCCGTCAAAAACCGGCGAGCCAGCCAGAAATTTTCCGGCCAGATTCTGATTTTGTAGAGGAAGAACAGCGACAGCGTGGTGATCGTGAGGATGAGCGCCGGCGCACGCCAGAACGAACGCCACACCACGAGCGCGTAGCCGGCGACGGCCATCCCGAACACGATGCGCGTGACGTACAGATCGGTGAGCACGCGCAGCGCGTGGGCGTCGTGGGGTGCGAGTCTGCCGACTGGCTCCCGGAAATAGAGCGCATACACCGAGGCCGCCGACACGATGGCGATGAGCGCGATCGGCAGCCATCTTCGCGTGGCCGACGCGATCGGTGGTCTCCGTATCGCCCACAACAAGATCAGCACGGCTGCGCCCGCTGCCGCAAGCAACGCCACGTGCACGATCTCGAGCGACTGCACGAACTCGATCGGGCGGCTGAAGTACGGCCGAAGCTGCGTGGTGTAGTACACACCGGCAGCCGCGAGCCACGCGGCCAGCGTGACGAGAAATCCCGCGCGCAGGCGGTGCCCGGTAATGTGCACCAGGAGCGACGCCACACCGATGGGCGCGAGTGCGATTAGAACGGGCAGCCGCGTGAAAATCGCGAGGCCGACCAGGGATGCCGCCAGTGGACCGAAGAACCGGTCCTCGTCTTCATGCGCGTACGCGTGCGCGGCAAGCGCCGGGAACATCAGCGCCTGCGTCACGATCTCGGAGTTGGGATACCGCGCGTACCACGTTTGGAGGACGTGCACCGTCAGCAGGCCGGCCGCTGCCGCTGCCGGAATCGGTCCGGTGAGACGTTTGGCGGCGTAGTACACGCCGAGGACCCCGAGAATCGCCCACCACGCGATGACGCGTCGCGTTCCAGTGACGCCGTCGAGTCCGTACGCGATCGCAATCCAGATCGGATACCCCTGAGGAAACTGGCCGGTCACCGTTCCTGTGTTCGCGTCGCGGAGGTGAAAACCCATGAACCTGACGCTGTAGTACCCGGGTTGCCCATACGGGGGAAAGAACAGGTCGCGCGACGCTTCCGGTACGGCCGCGGCCACCGCATCGACGGTGTCGAGCGACCGCCGCTGGGCGATCTGGATCCCCTCGCTTATGTACACGCCGGGGTCGCGTCCCCCGAGCACATACTCAGACGCGGGAACCGCAAAGTACATCCAGCTTCCGAGAACGATCAGTGCCGCCGGCAGTGCCGCGGTCCAATCGGGCCATCGGGCGGGAGCACCCAGTCGAAGCGCTCCTCTTGAGCCGACGGCCAATCCGATCGCCAGGATCAGATTGACCATCACGAGCCGCTCGAGCGTGTAGGCCCCCAGCGCGGCGAGCGCGAACGCGACCGTGGTCGAGAGGCCCACGCTCGTGATGACCATCCAGAACGCGCGCTCATCGGCCGGCAACGCCGCGCGCCTGGCGCGGTCGGCGATTGGAAGCCGGAACAGCACCGCGCCCGGCAGAAACGTGATGGCCAGAAGCAGGCCGATCGTCAGCATCGTTGGTAGATGGCCTCGAAGTCTTCGGCGACGCGCGCCCAACTGTGCTGGCGCCCGACGAGATCTCGTGCCTGCCGGCCGATGGCGAGGCCCATCGCGCGGTCGAGAAGAAGGCCGTCGATGGCATCGGCCAGTGCGCGGCTGTCGCGCTCGGGCACCAGCCGAGCCGTCGTGCCGTCTGTCGCCACGGCGTCGATGCCACCCACGTGTGTCGCCACGAGCGGCGTTGCCGAGGCCATGATCTCCATCACCGTGTTCGGCAGGCCGTCGACGTTTCCGGCCGCATCGTGCACGGACGGTGCAACGGCGACATCCGCGGCGGCGACGAGCGCCGGCACGTCATGGTGCGGAACGTTCCCGAGCAATTGAACGTGGCCGGCCACTCCCGCTGTCTCGGCGCGAGCCCGAAGCTCGGCGTCCAGATCGCCGTCGCCTGCGATGACGACGCGAATCGCCGCATGCCGGGATCTGAGGATAGCGGCCGCATCGATCAAGTACTCGAATCCTTTTTTTCTGACGAGTCGTCCGATCGCCAGGATCATGGGCGCGTCGTCGGCGATACCAAGGTTCGCCCGCACGCGCCGCCTGGCGTCAGGGTCTGGCTTGAAGCGGGTCGGGTCGACGCCATAGGGAATGACACTCGAGCGGGCAGAGTCGGCCCCAATCCGAACGGCCCGCGCGCGCAAATCCTCGCTGCACGCGGTGACCCACCGGGCCCGGGAAAACGCCGTTCGTGCGGCCAACCGCGCAAGCGCATGGCGTTCGGCGACGAAGACGTCAGACCCGTGGAGGCTCACGACGAGCGGGATCGACCCGGCCGCGGCGGCTCCGATGACTCCGCCAGGGACGACCCAGTGCGCGTGCACGATCGTGGCACGTTTCTTCTGTGCCACGCGAAGCGCCTTGAGCCACCCGGCAAGAACCGCCAGCGGTGCTGCGGCGATCGCCGACGGCCGCAACCGCACATCCGCTTTCATACCTTCCGCGTAGCCAAACGTGTTGAGAGCCGCGATTGGCGCGTATCGGAACAGATGAAAGTGCACACCGCCGTCGAGCTTCGGCCGATTCCACCTGGGATGCCACGGGGCTACGACATGCACCTCGTGCCCGCGAGCCGCAATGCCTGTGGCAATCGGTTCCATGAAGCTGCCGACCGAATCGCCCTCGAACCGAGGATAAGACGACGTTACCAGCACGATGCGATGCTGCTCGCGCGAGGGCACGCTGAATGGTACGTCAACTAGGCTCCCACGTCAGCGCGGCACGATGCTGACATACCAGAGACGGAACGCGACCTCTTCTTCGGGCGGCATTGCGGGGAACGATTCGGAACCGTCGCGGATTCGCACCATCCGGGCGGATCGAAACGCCAACTGGTTCAAGCCGGGACGCACGGCTTCGGCAGGAACATCGAGGCGGTAATCACCGATACGCTCTGCATTCCAGGCAAGCTCCAGGCGGCCAATGGCCCGATCGTTCACCGTGACGTCCACGATCTGCAACGGACCCGCGACGTCGAGCGGCTGGATCCGCATCACAAGTGTGTAGGGTCGAACTTCCGGTAGAAGCAGCCGCGCTGTTGCAACCTGGCTGGTTGCGAACCGGCTGACGACGTTGCCCGCCCGAACCAGACGCGACCACCCATCGTCGAAGAACCACGCGTCGCGACGCCCCGCAGGGATGATCGCCGTGGAGCCGGTCGTGAGCGCTTCTCGAACGACCGCGTATGGCATGGCGAATGTCCAGGCGGCGAACACCGTCACCAAGGCCGAAACCACGACAAGCGGCTTCAGAATCTGGGGGCGCGTCAGCGTCCAGAATCGGGGAGCCCGGCGGACCAGCATCTCGAGAAACCAGAACGCTGCAAGAAGCTCGAAGGCATACGAAAAGAACGTCAGCCGCCACTCGGCGCCCCCGATGACGGTCCACGTGACGCTGAACGGCGCGAGCGCGCATACCAACATCAACAACAGTAGACGGCCGTCAGGCTGCCAGAGCCACGCAATCAGGCCACCAATGGCGAGCGCGGCGAGCAGCCGCCCCAGGCCAGAACGCCACGCGTCCAACCCAACCCACTTGTTGGCGAACGGGTAAAAGAAGATGCCGGTCGCCACGGTGTCGGCTGCCGTAATCGGCCGAAGCTTGAATTTGTCGAATGTGTAGTCGATGGCTTTCGTGTATGACGGGTCGGGCGTGCCCTCGCGGTTCAGGTAGAACACGGTATGGTTGTCGATCGCGAACAGCGGGTCGCCGGTGGCAATCGCGCAGTTGATGATGAAGGGGGCTATCAGCGCAGCCGTGATCGCCGCGGCGATTCCCACCTGCCGCAGCGGGCGTTTTGCGGGATCGCGCCCGATGCTCACGAAGATCATAGTCGGTACGAGGAACGAGAGGGACGTGATTCTCGTCAGCAGGGCGCCTCCGCCGACGACTCCCGCAATCACCGCACGCCGGTCGGTGGGCTGCTGTGCAAGCCTCAGCCATGCCCACGCGTTGAGCACGGCGAAGGACGCGAACATTTCGTCCCGCCACCCGCCGATGGACCAGAATATGGCGCTCGTATCGATGCCAAGCGCGGCCGCCGCCAGGAGTCCGGCTGCCGGCGATCCCATCGCACATCCGAGCGCGAACGTGGCAACCAGCGTGACCAGCGCAAACGCGATCGACGTGAGGCTGACGGCGACATCGGCATCGCCGGTCAACATCAGCGTGACGCGCGTGGCGCCTGGAAAGCCAGGCTCGCGAACGTGCGCCGCGTAGAAGTTCTTCATTTCACGTCCGAACTTCAGGTAGTTGATCGGGTCGCCGCCCACGTACGGCACCTTCACGCGACGCCATCGAAAGTCTGGTGTCAGCGCCGATGCCGCTGATGTGACGGCCGGCTGCAACGCGGCCAGCCACTGCGGGCGATCGTACGGGCCATAGGACTTGAAGAGCGCGTCGAATCGAAGGAGCGCGCTGTAGAGGAGCACGACCACCAGAAGCGCCACGGTGAGGAGTCTCGACGCCGGGATGCGGCTCATCGCCTCCGCATCGTACAGGATTGCGCTGACGCGATACAATGAGGCCGCCCTCGATCGACGATGAGCATCCAGCGCGTGATTGTCTGCGAAGTACAGGTTCCGTTCGTCCACGGCGGGGCCGAGTACCACGTTCGCGCGCTGCACGCGCAGTTGCGCCGTCACGGCTACGACGCCGAGCTCGTGAGTATTCCGTTCAAATGGACTCCCAAACAGGAAATCCTCGCGCACGCAGCGGCATGGCGTCTGATTGACTTGAGCGAGAGCAACGGCGAGACGATCGATCTGGTGATCGGCACGAAGTTTCCGTCGTACTTCGTCCGCCACCCAAACAAGGTCGTCTGGCTGATTCATCAGTATCGCGCGGCGTACGAGCTGTGCGGCACGCCCTACAGCGACTTCACGCACAGCGATGAAGACGTCGGGCTGCGACAGTCGCTGATCGATCTCGATACGAAGATGCTCGGCGAGTGCCGGCGGCTGTTCGCCAACGCCCAGAACACCGCGAACCGCCTGGCGAAATACAACGGCCTCGCCGCGAAGGCGCTGTATCATCCGCCTCCGTTTGCCGATCGCCTGTCCCCGGGCGCCTACGGCGACTACATCCTGTTCGTGGGACGTATCGAGTCAATCAAGCGGCCCGATCTGGTCGTCGGCGCGATGGCGTACATCGATCGTCCCACGCGACTGGTCGTGGTGGGCGACGGGACCCAGCGTGCGCGGACCGAAGCACTGGCCGAATCGCTCGGTGTGGCCGACCGTATTCAGTTTGCCGGGTCGGTGGGCGAGCAGGGCCTGATCGATCTGTACAGAGATGCGCTCGCTGTCGTGTACACGCCCTTCGACGAAGACTACGGGTACGTGACGCTGGAGTCGTTTCTGGCCCGCAAACCGGTGATCACGGCGACCGATTCCGGTGGACCGCTCGAGTTCGTGACCGACGGCGTCAACGGGATGGTCGTCGATCCGTCGCCAGCGGCCATTGCATCGGCCGTGAACGCGCTCGCGGCCGATCGCGCGCGCGCGGCCCGCCTCGGTGATGCCGGCCACGATCGTGCGCGGCTGGTCACCTGGGACGGCGTCATCGAGCAGCTCGTTGGAGAAACCGTCGCGCCGAAGACGGTCGCGCAGGCCGTCAACGGTGAAAGCGGTGGCGCAGGGCTTTAGCCTGCCTCAACATGAAAAAACTCGTCATTCAGATTCCCTGCCTGAACGAGGCCGATACGCTGCCGGCCACCCTGCGCGATCTGCCACTGCGCATTTCGGGCATCGACGTCATTGAGGTACTCGTCATCGACGATGGCTCGACGGACGGGACGGTTGAGGTCGCGCGCGCCAGCGGCGTGGAACACATCATTTCGCTGAGGCACAGGCGGGGCCTGGCCACCGCATTCACCACCGGCATCGATGCGGCGCTGAAGCTGGGCGCGGACTTCATCGTCAACACCGACGGTGACAACCAGTACGCCGGGGAAGATATCTATGCCCTCGTCGCCCCGCTGGTGACGGGCGAGGCGGATATCGTGATCGGCGACCGCAACGTCGCCGCGCTGGCACACCTTTCGTGGACCCGAAAACGCCTGCAGCACCTCGGAAGCTGGGTCGTGCGGCAGGTCTCGAATACGAAGGTTCCCGATACGACGAGCGGGTTTCGCGCGTACACGCGCGAGGCGGCGCTGCGCATGAACATCGTGTCGGACTTCACCTACACGCTCGAGTCGATTATTCAGGCGGGCAAAAAGCGCATGGCCATCGCGCATGTGCCGATCCGATCGAACCCGAAGACACGTCCCTCGCGCCTGTTCGACAGCGTGTGGACCTACCTCAAGCGCTCCGCCTCGACCATCGTGCGCATCTACGCGATGTACGAGCCGTTCAAGGTGTTCACGAGCATCGGGTTCATGACGTTCGCGGCCGGGCTGGCCATCTCGTTCAGGTTTCTCTACTTCTATTTCAACAACGACGGACAGGGCCACCTGCAGTCGTTGCTGCTGGCGGCGGTGCTGATGATTGTCGGATTCCAGGTGATGCTCATCGGCCTGGTCGCCGATGTCATTTCCGCGAACAGAAAGCTTCTCGAGGATCTTCTCTATCGCGTGCGTTCGATGGAGCTGGGGCCCAAGGACTAGTTCGTGGGTTCGTGAAGTTCGTCGGTTCGTAGGTTCGTAAGGTTCATGCCAGCTGTCGTGCCAGATGCAGGCCGGGTCTTGTTCTTCAGGCCCGGCTCTTGCCTTGAGCGATGAACGAGATCGATGTTGCGGTAGTCGGCGGCGGCGTTGTCGGCCTCGCCGTGTCGTTGGCTCTCGCCGAGCGAGGTGCAGGCGTCTGTCTGATCGAGCGCGATTCGCGCTTCGGGCGAGGCATGAGCACTCACAACAGCGGGGTCATCCACGCCGGCATCTATTACCCGCCGGGCACGCTGAAGGCCAGGCTGTGTCTCGAAGGACGCGATCGTCTGTATGCATTTTGCCATCAGCACGAGGTGGCTCACCAGCGGTGCGGCAAGTTGATCGTGGCAACCGCCGAGAGCGAGCTCGAAGAGCTCGGGGCGCTCTGCGCTCGCGGACAATCAAACGGCGCGACCTCGCTGGAGCTCGTCGGCGCCGACTTCGTTCGAGGCAGGGAGCCTCATGTTCGAGCTGTGGCCGCGATATGGTCACCGGATACCGGCATCATTGAGGCGGAAGCCCTGATAAGCGCACTGAGCCGGTTGTGCCGTGCCAACGACGTTGCGATGCTCGTTGGGACACCGGTCGTCGATGCAGCTGCGTCGAACGGGGGAGTCGAGCTCGTCACTCCTCGCGAGCGTTTCGTCGCGCGAACCGTCGTGAACGCCGCTGGTCTCCACGCAGACAACGTGTCGGCGATGCTGGGTGGAAGGCGTTTTCACATCAACCCGTGCAGAGGGGAATACGCCGAGCTTGCGACTTCGAAACGGTACCTCGTAAACGGCCTCGTCTATCCGCTGCCGCACGCCGACGGATCGGGTCTGGGTGTGCACCTCACCCGCACGACATGGGGCAGCGTGCTCATCGGGCCGACTGCGGCGTATCAGGATTCGAAGGACGACTACGAGGGTGCTCGCCTGCCACTCGAGGCCTTTCTCCAGCCGACACAAGTGCTGTTACCAGAGATCATGTTGACCGACCTGCAGCCGGGTGGCACAGGCATCCGCGCCAAACTACACGGACCGCGTGAAAAATTCGCAGATTTTCTCATCGAGCGCGATGCTCATAACACGCACCTGATTCACGCGGCCGGCATTGAATCGCCTGGCCTCACGTCGTGCCTCGCGATTGGCGAGATGGTGGCCGATCTCTGGGCCGAAGGGTGACTCACGTCGGGTTCGTCAGGTTCGTGGGTTCGTCAGGTTCGTCGGTTCCGGACCCACGAACCCCCGAACCCCACGAACCTCACGAACTCCACGAACTCCACGACTCCACGAACTCCACGAACTCCACGAACTCCACGAACCTACGATACGATATCGTGCGTATGCCGGCTCAGAAAGTGCCGCTGCTGGATCTCAAGGCGCAGTTCGCGCCGATTCGCGCCGACGTGCTCGACGCGATGACGCGGGTCTGCGACGCGCAGCAGTTCATTCTCGGTCCGGAGGTCGAGGCGCTCGAGCGCGAGCTTGCTGCATTTCTCCACGTTCCTCACGCGATTGGCGTCTCGTCGGGTACCGACGCGTTGCTCGTGGCGCTCATGGCGCTCGACGTGGGTCCGGGCGACGAGGTCGTGACGACGCCGTTCTCGTTCTTCGCGACGGCCGGAAGCGTGGCCAGGCTGGGCGCACGCCCGGTGTTCGTCGACATAGATGCGGCGACCTTCAATATCGACACCGGTCGTATCGAAGCCGCCATCACGCCGAGGACCAAAGCCATTGTACCGGTGCACCTGTTCGGGCAGAGTGCCGGTATGGACGCCATTACCGAAATTGCGACGCGCACGTCGGTGCCCGTCGTCGAGGATGCGGCTCAGGCCATCGGCACGACATATCGCGATCAGATCGTCGGCGGGCTCGGGGCGATCGGATGCTTCTCGTTCTTTCCCACGAAGAACCTCGGAACGTTCGGTGACGGTGGGCTGGTCACCACGCGTGACGCGGCGCTCGCGCGCAAGATGCGCGCGATTCGGCAGCATGGCGGAGAGGTGAAGTATCACCACGACTCGGTCGGCGGGAATTTCCGGCTCGATGCGCTGCAGGCCGCAATTCTGCGCGTGAAGCTCCCGCATCTGGATGCCTGGACGCAGGCGAGGCAGCGTAACGCGGAACGATACGATGCGATGTTTGCGGATGCTCGCTTGACCGACATGATCAGGCTTCCGGTGCGTGCTTCGGACAGCACGCACATCTTTCACCAGTACGTGATTCGGACGCCCGAGCGCGATCGGCTGCGCGCGTTTCTGCAGGATCGGGGTGTGGGCACCGAGGTCTACTATCCGGTTCCGCTTCATCTGCAGCCGTGCTTCAGGGGACTCGGCCAGTCCGCTGGCGCGTTCCCGAGAGCCGAGGCGGCCGCGACGGAAGTGCTGGCGCTGCCGATTTATGGCGAATTGACCGAAATACAACAGGGATGGGTCGTCGAGGCGATCCGCGAATTCTTTCAAAAGAGAGCGTGACCATGGATTTGCTGGCGCGAATCAAGAGTGGTGAGGCACGGGTCGGTATCATCGGCCTCGGATACGTCGGGTTACCGCTGGCCGTGGAGTTTGCGAGAGCCGGCTTGCACGTGATCGGCTACGACGTCGACCAGTCGAAGGTCGACATGCTGATGGCCGGCAACAGCTACATCCCGGATGTGCCCAGCGAAGAGCTGGCCGCAGTCGTCAAGGACGGCACCTTCCGCAGCACCACCGACCAGCGCGAGCTGGCCAATGTCGACGTGATCGACATCTGCGTGCCCACGCCGCTCCGCAAGACCCGCGACCCGGATCTGTCGTACGTGGTCAAGGCGATCGAGGCGACGGCGGCTGTCCTGCGCAAAGGGCAGCTCGTCATTCTCGAGTCGACGACGTATCCGGGCACGACCGAAGAGGTGGCGCAACCGGAGCTTGAGAAGGGCGGTCTGAAAGTGGGCCGCGACTTCTTCCTGGCGTTCTCGCCCGAGCGTGTCGATCCCGGCAACAAGACCTACACGACCAAGAACATTCCGAAGGTCGTGGGCGGCATCGACGAAATGAGCACCGAGCTCGCTGCCGCGCTGTACGGGAGGATCGTCGGGAAGGTCATCAAGGTCGGCAACACCCGCGTGGCGGAAATGGTGAAGCTGCTCGAAAACACGTTCCGCGCCGTCAACATCGGCCTCGTGAACGAGATTGCGCTGATGTGCCACCGGCTCGACATCGATGTGTGGGAAGTCATCGATGCAGCCGGGACCAAGCCCTTCGGGTTCATGCCGTTTTACCCGGGTCCCGGGCTTGGCGGGCACTGCATCCCCATCGACCCGTTCTATCTGTCGTGGAAGGCGCGCCAGAACGGTTTCGAGTGCCGGTTCATCGAACTGGCGGGGAACGTCAACGGCGCGATGCCCGAGTTCGTGATCACCCGCGTGACCGACGCGCTGAACTCGGTGAGGAAGAGCATCAACGGCTCGAAAATCCACATCCTGGGCGTGGCGTACAAGAAAGACGTGGGAGATGTTCGCGAGTCGCCGGCGCTCGACATCCTCGAACTTCTGCACCGGCGTGGCGGGACGATCAGCTACACCGATCCCTTCGTGCCGTCGCTGAAGCTCGCGGAGATGACGCTGGAATCGACCGATCCAGGCAAGGGCAGCGTCGACTGCGCGGTGATCTGCACGAACCACTCGTCGTTCGACTACGATGCGCTCCTGAAGAAGTATCCGCTCATCGTCGACACACGGAATGCGTTGCGAGGCATGAAGGGCCCGGGAGTGTTTCGGTTATAGCGTGATCACGCGCCTTGCTATCGCGCGCTGGCTCCACGAGCGCTCCCGGAGCGTGATCGTGGCAGCAGCCGTCGTCGGTCTGGCCGCACGACTGGCATTCGGCTTTCTTTACTGGGTCGACAAACCGCTGACGCACGACGAAGGGGAGTACCTCGAGCTTGCGAGGAACCTCGCAGCGGGCCACGGCCTGACGTACGACCCGCTGCCGCCTCAACCACCCGACGAGATTCCACCGCAGCGCTTTGGGCGCGCGCCAGGATATCCGGCGTTTCTGGCTGCCCTTATATCGCTGGGAAGCGTTGATGCGCAACCGCGCTCCACGCCGGCCGTCGTCAAGCTGGCTCAGGCCGTTGTGGGATCGATAGGCGTGATTGTCATAGGGCTTCTGGCAGCGCGTGCGGGCAATCCCGCTGCCGGTGCACTTGCCGCGATCGGTGCGGCCGTACACCCACCGCTTGTCTGGATCTGCGCGTACGCGTTGAGCGAGGCGTTGTACTCCGTGCTCGCGCTGGCGTGCGCTCTCATTCTTTTGGACGCGACCGCATCACCCCGGTCGGGTCAACGCTCGCCCCTCATTGCGGTCGCACTCGCTGGCGCTCTGGCTGGCATCGCCGCGTTGGTGCGCCCCGTGATGGTGCTGTTCGTTGCGCTCTACGCGGCCTGGCTTCTCCTCAGGCGGGTCCCGGTGCATGCGGCGGTCTTTGTCCTCGGCGCGGCGATCGTCATCGCCCCGTGGACACAGCAGAGCAGCGAAAGGGCGCGCCGGTTCGTGCTGATTGCGACCGAAGGGGGAGTCACCTTTTGGACCGGCAATCATCCTCTCGCGCGGGGCGAGGGCGATCTTGCCGCCAATCCACAACTGAAAAGTGCTGACATGGAGTTGCGCGCCCGGCACCGCCAACTCGATGCCGACGCGCTCGAGCCGATCTACTACCGCGAAGCGTTCGATCACATTCGCGCCGATCCGGCGCGATGGCTTGGCCTGATGGGACGAAAGGTGTTCTATCAGTGGATTCCTGTGGGGCCGTCGTACCGGCAACACTCGCCGCTCTATGCCGCAACGTCAATCGGTTCGTATCTGGCCGTGTTGCCGTTCGGTATCGCCGGTCTCGTCTGGCTGGTGCGGAACCGCCGGGTGCCGGTCGTGCTCCTGCTGCTGGCGGCGTCGCAGGTGCTGGCCGGGCTGATCTTCCTGCCGCAGGAACGTTTCCGCATTCCGGTCATCGATCCGGTGCTGCTGATTTTCGCCGCCGTGTGGCTTGCATCACGCGCCACAGCGCTGGCCGGACCCTTTTCTTACAGAAGACCAGAAGATCAGAAGAAACCTTGATCTATTTCACGACGCCAGCCAGCGGGCTGCTGGCGCTCGCGTACATGCGGCGTGCCATTCTGCCGGCACGGTAGGCGAGACGGCCGGACTGGACGGCGAGCTTCATGGCGGTGGCCATGGCCATCGGATCCTGCGCTTCGGCGATGGCGGTGTTCATGAGCACACCGTCCGCGCCCAGCTCCATCGCGATGGTGGCGTCGGATGCGGTTCCCACACCGGCGTCGAGGATGATGGGCACGCGCGAAAACTCGCGGATGATGCGGATGTTGTTGGCGTTTTGAATGCCCAGGCCGGAGCCGATGGGCGCGCCGAGTGGCATGACGGCCGCGGCACCCGCATCTTCCAGCTTCCTGCAGACAATCGGGTCGTCGGTCGTGTAGGGCAGCACGACAAACCCTTCCTTCACGAGAATCTTCGTGGCGACGATCAGTTCCTCGTTGTCCGGGAACAGCGTGCGCTCGTCGCCGATGACCTCCAGCTTCACCCAGTTCGAGAGCCCCGCCTCCCGCCCGAGCCGAGCGGTCCGCACCGCGTCTTCGGCGGAGTAGCAACCGGCTGTATTCGGCAGTAGCGCGATCTTGTCGGTGTCGATGTAGTCGAGCAGCGATTCCTTCGTGCGATCGCTGATGTTGATCCGGCGCACCGCCACGGTCACCATGTCTGCGCCCGACGCTTCGTGCGCCCGCTGCATGACCGCAAAGGACGAATACTTGCCGGTTCCAACGATGAGGCGCGACGCGAACTCGCGCCCGGCGATGACAAGAGGATCCGCGAAGGGATTAGGGATTGGGGATTGGGGATTAGTCATGGCCACCACCCACGAAATTCACAATTTCCACCTGGTCGCCGTCCTGAATCTGCGTACTGTCATAGTGGGCGCGCTTGACGACGTCCATGTTGTGCTCCACGGCCACGCGGCGTGGATCGATGTTCAACTGCGCGAGCAAAGCGGTCAGCGTCAGCGGACCGGCGAGCTCGTGCGGCTCGCCGTTCAACGAGATCGTCATTTTAGCTCACGAAACCGGTTCGTAATCGGGTAGCGGCGATCGCGGCCGAAGTTCCGCCGGCTGACCTTGACGCCGGGCGGAGCCTGCCGGCGCTTGTACTCGGCGACATGCAACATCTGCTGGACCTTCATGACCGTCTCCCGCGGTGCGACGGTGGCGCCCAGCTCGTCGACCGACTTCTCTTCCTCGATCAAGCCGGTGAGGATCGCGTCGAGCTCGTCGTAGGGCGGAAGCGAATCCTGATCGGTCTGGTTCGGGCGAAGCTCGGCCGTCGGGGCGCGCGTGAGCGTGCGCTCGGGAATGACGTCAATCGCCCCACTCTTCGCGAGCCGCGGCCGATTGGCGTTGCGCCAGCGCGACAACCGGTAGACTTCCGTCTTGTAAAGATCCTTCAACACCGAGAACCCGCCGCACATGTCGCCGTACAAGGTCGCGTAGCCAACCGACATCTCCGACTTGTTGCCTGTCGTCAGCAGCATGTACCCGAATTTGTTGGAAAGACCCATCAGGAGCAGGCCGCGGATCCTCGCTTGAAGGTTCTCTTCGGCGACATCGCGGGCGCGGCCTTCGAAAACGGGCGCCAGGGTCTCTTCGGCGCTGGCCATGACGCCCCCAATCGGCAGCGACAGCAGCCTGATGCCCAGGCGGTCGGCGACAAACTGCGCTTCTTCCATGCTGACCTGGCCCGTGAACGGGGACGGAAGCCGTACGCCGAGCACCCGCTCCGCACCCAGCGCATCAACCGCGACGACGGCGCTCAGCGCGGAGTCGATACCACCCGAGAGCCCGAGCACGATTCCGGGAAATCCGTTTTTCGCGACGTAATCCCGCAGCCCGACGATGAGCGCGTTGTACGTGTCCTCGAGTTGATCGCCGGGCGGCTCGACGTGGCCCGCCTCACAGGACCAGCCATCGGCTGTCTTTCGC
>Ga0065707_10082341_pt1 | contig 16626 bp, 7 predicted proteins | sample SwiRhicommuniRL3_FD_59094 | JGI IMG/M metagenome (GOLD analysis project Ga0065707, IMG submission 59094) | Switchgrass rhizosphere bacterial communities from Rose Lake, Michigan, USA - RL3 v2 (version 2) | ecosystem: Host-associated > Plants > Roots > Rhizosphere > Soil | place: East Lansing, MI...
ATTCCAACACTTGGTCCAAGCCATCGTTGGAGAGAAACTTTGGACGCCAGATATTGATTCTGTCGGAAAGTACCGAGTCAAAACCTGAGATTTTGGAGAATCCTCCACCAACTACAAGAATGTTGTCGTAAAACTTCTTGATCTTGGTGATATCGGTTGAGATTCCTGCATTTGTGATAGATTCGATAATAGCTTTTTCCAATGGGACTTTATACAACTTGTCAGTACTGGAAGAACCTTTTGTTTCAGACTTTCTGAGAGGTTGGTTAGTGGACTTGAAGTTTTTGAACTCGTTCAACTTGTAGAGAAGCTGTTCTTCCACAAGATCAGAATAAGTTTCTCCCGAGACGAGGTTCTGCTGACTTATGGATGTTGGGTTGTTCGGCTTGTTGGTATATTGATCGAGGGATGGAGTGAAGAGTTTGGACTCTCCTTCTCTGGTAGATGCTATGGACGGGATGGAAGGGTCGGTAATTCCGATCTGAAAGAGATCCGGGAAAAAGAGTCCCAACGGCGCCAACATCACCTCATCAAACACCTTAAATTCGTACTTTTCCGTCATTTCAAACGGCTTTCTCTTGTAGAAATTGTATAATTGTACCGCTATATCAATGTCCTGGAACGTAGCGAAGTTGTGCTTCAAGTTTTCAGCCAACTCCCAGTCGTCGTTTCTACTGGAAAGGTTGATGTCCTTGTATGGGAAAGAGCTTTCAAGCAAAAGTTTTATGAAACATTCGGTGATCTGGTCACCACCGTAGTTCAAGAGGATTCTTGAGTCGTTCACAACCATTCCTTCGTCCACACAACTTATAGATGTGGTTTGGGCACCAACATCAACTACACAGGCACATGAAGCTCCTGCTCCAAACGTGGCTGCCACAGACTCTTGGATAATCCCCACGCTCCCAAATCCAACGTACTTGAAGAGTAAATCAACCCACAACTCAGTATACTTTTTATCATAAAGATCTGGAATCACGAGTATAGCTTTGAGCTGAAGTAAGTTCTTGATTTCCATGGAATCCAATGATTCTATCACAATATTGGAAACGTCTCCCAAAATCTCCTGTGCAGACTCATAGTCTGGCGAGGTATCATTGAAGTTTCCGTTCACAATAGGATACCTGAGCTTCCAGTTATTGAAATTTTCACTGTGTAACGGTAATTTCAACGCCTCTTCTCCAACAAAGAACTTTTTCCCTTTTGTTGCGTTGATATCCATCCATTCCTTCTTGAACGGATCATTATGGTCAGGGATCCGTTCAGGTTCTTGCTTCTTGTTGTAGTTTGCTGCAGATTCTCTTGAATTTGGAAGAATTCTACGCTTATAATATCTCATACGAGCCTTGAAGTCTTTGGTGACGATAGTTTTCATCTCATCAAATTCAGAGTTGAAGTGGATATGATCGTTGACTAGCTCACGACGAGGAAGCGCCTCCTCAGTAGCTTCCTTTTCGCCTGGAATTGCAATCACGGTAGGAATTGTCATTGGAACCGCGTCGGTTGCTCTACCCATTCTTATAAACGCAGACCCAGGATGTATAACAATAGTATCGTGGCCGATCTTCGCCTTTTCGTCTCTAATTTCCTCACTTTCATTCTCTTCATCTTCTTCTTCGTCCTCTTCTTCCTCAAGTTCGGCCTTTTTCTTCATTTCCGTCTCGATATCGTTCAAATCGAAATTATCAAAGTTTTTAGGATCCTTGGAGTCCTCAGGAGGATTCTTGCCCAAATTCTTCAACTTTTGCTGAAGCAACTTTTGCGTCCGCCAGTTTCTAACAAACGACACTTGTTCGTCCTTCCTCAAGTATTCTGTGTAGTAATTTTTCTGGTTGATCAACGGAATCGCCTTGACGCTCGTTAGCCCAAAACCATTTTGATCTTCAAACCGGCCGATCCCTGTCTTTTTGAGGTTGGATGCAATTGTGGCTGCTGCCTTCAATCTGCCTTCTTTTCTACGTTGTAGGACTTCAGCGCTGGGTTTTTTGCCGGATCCTGGTCCTGTTGTTGCCTTTTTTTTCTTAGGAGGTTCTTGTGAATCCATTGGATGTTTGTTGTCGTCGGTGGCAAGAGGTATTGGCGTAGGCGCCGTGTTTGTAGAGTCTATGGAATCATTACCCTCCGGTAATCCGTTTGGTATTTGTTCTTCTGTTGACATTTATGTCTGTTGTGTTGAGTTGATGAAAAAGTCAAGTTTGAAATGTATGATATGAGGTTTTGATTAGTGAGAGAGTTAGTAAGGATTAGAGAATCATAGCGAGAAAAATGTGAAAAATTGAACAAAGGACGTGAAAAATAAAGAAAGGGACATAAAATAGTGATAAAGGGACGGGAAAAAATGAAATATTCATGAGTTATGTCGCTAAAATTGAAAATACTCATGACTTTTGTGAGAAAATCAAAGCCTTCTAGAAGTATATTTCTTTTAGAAAGGACATCAATTATTTTATCAGCACATGAAGAATATAATTAATAGTTAGATCTCATATATTAAAGAAAAATTAGTGACGAATTAGAAGAATCAACAGCTCTCTCCGTTTCTAATAATTTTATAAAGATTATATCAGTAGTGGTGGTAGTCCACCATATTCCTGCATATAATCATCAATATAGCCGTGCCAATTTCTAACACAACTGTCCCCTGCTGGATAGAATACCGTAAATTTCAATAAGTTTCTTTTGAATCTTGAGCTAGCGGTAAAATCTAACAATATTATGTGTCGAGGGTGGAATTTATTATGAATTTAGTATAGAAATTAGTATCGAATTACTCTTCTACTTATCATAATCATCTATCTAACGGTTTTGCAGCTATATCAATTCCATCAGTAGTGAAAAATAATAACGTCTAAACATCCTCGACAATACTCTCAGTAGGTCTATCCCAGTATCACCCTTCTACCTCCTCTAATTCTACCATCTTCTCGCTATTTAATCTCTACTATACACCTCATCGAATTCTCATTCCGCCCGGAGCCCTGGAACAAACCGGAATCCACATGCACAAAGTTGCACCCACCTCATCACTACTCCACTTTACATAGTAGCGACATCTAAAAGTCGATCTGGGGCTAAGGCTAAGGCTATGGCTATTGGTGGTCTCATGGTATATACCTCGCTACGTCTCTAGTGTTATTCTCCTTGCCGGTACCCGGTATCCCCCATAGTGTGTCCTCTCCACCTCTCGCTTCCAATTCGCGTTTTTCATCTCCACCTCGGTAAAGGTCCAACACTGAGATATTGGTAGAGAAGTGTATTGTATAGTGAATCAAGGTATATAAGTAGCAGTAGAAGTAGTAGTGGTGGTAATGGTAGTAGTGGCCTACATTAAAGATTCTGTTTTTCACCTCGGTTAGTCAACAGTTCTGGTTACGCGTATCAGATTTCTACCAGAGATGAGGCTGTGGATCAGTAGTCAATAGACCTAGTAAGAATTTATAAGACACAGAGAGCCAAAAATATGTCCTCCTAGAGTCTCACTAACGTCTTTCCATACCCCCACTAACCCCAGCTCGTCCAACCTCATCTCTCGTCCTTGGATCCTTCTCGTCCCCTCTTCAAACATCCGGTCCGCAATACATAACCCCCGGCGGATTCTCACGACCCGAACTCAATTTTTTCAACCTACAAATCAACAACGTTCTTCTTCTTCCACTACTCCAATTCACCAATACACACAATGTTGAACAGACAATTTGCCCGTGGGTTTGCTTCTACCGCCCCTGCTAGAAACTATGCCTCTACCATCAAAAACTTGAAGGTCACCAAGGATACCAAGGTCATCTACCAAGGTTTCACTGGTAAACAAGGTACTTTCCATGCCGAACAAGCTATTGCTTACGGAACCCAAGTTGTTGGTGGTACCAACCCAAAGAAAGCTGGTACTACCCACTTGGACCGTCCAGTCTTTGCCACAGTTAAGGAAGCTATGAAAGCAACCGGTGCCTCTGCCACTGGTATTTTCGTTCCACCTTCAATCGCCGCTAAAGCTATCGAAGAAGCTATCGAAGCCGAAATCAGTCTTGCTGTAGCCATTACCGAAGGTATTCCTCAACATGACATGATCAGAGTCGCCCAAATCTTGAAGACTCAATCGAAGACCAGATTGGTGGGTCCAAACTGTCCAGGTTTGATCGCTCCTGACCAATGTAAGATTGGTATCATGCCTTCTCACATCCACAAGAGAGGTAGAGTCGGTATCATTTCTAAGTCCGGTACTTTAACCTACGAAGCCGTTGCCCAAACCACCGCTGTTGGTTTAGGTCAATCTTTGGTTATCGGTATGGGTGGTGATCCATTCCCAGGTACCAACTTCATCGATGCCTTGACCTTGTTCTTGAACGATCCTGAAACCGAAGGGATCATCTTGATTGGTGAAATCGGTGGTACTGCCGAAGAAGAAGCTTCTGAATTCTTGAAACAACACAACTTAACCAGACCAGAAGGTCCTAAACCAGTGGTTTCCTTCATTGCTGGTGTTTCTGCTCCTCCAGGTAGAAGAATGGGTCACGCTGGTGCTATCATTTCCGGTGGTAAGGGTGATGCTAAGTCCAAGATCGCCGCTTTGGAATCCGCTGGTGTTGTTGTGGAAGCATCTCCAGCTAGATTGGGTAACTCTTTGTTGGAACAATTCAAGAAGAGTGGATTATTGTAAGTGACTGAAGTTGACAGATGATTGCTGAGTTGAGTGATCATTCTTTGCTTTCTGAGTGGTTTCTGGTGTAGCTTGTACGAATTTGTCCGAGAGGTTGCCATAATAATGCATCCATTAGTATTCTTCAGAGAGGACGTTTCTATGCTGGATATCATTCACTCGTATAGTGATGATCTGATAGCTAGAACTAGCTAGAACTAGCTAGAAAACCACCAAAAATACTCGAGCATCAACTCGAGTCCTTATATGGCTATATATTCCGAATATTATAAAATATAGAACGTGGAAGTAGAGGTAGAAGAAAGTGATTTGTAGAATATAGACTCTAGTTTGCTTATATGCACTCTCCTTTTAAAACCTGCATATAACTACGTTAATATGAAAAATTTCAATTCATAAATTAAACTCACCACCAACACACCATGCTTGCATTAAGATCGGTATTCAGAGGACAGGCTCTTCGTATAAATACTCCAATAAGAACATACGCGTCTCCCCTTCTCGCCCATGCTTTTTCCACATCGTCTGTCAACTTCAAAATCAACACATCCACTAGAACCAAAGAAAATGTCCACGACTTGGAAACATTCTTAAAGTTGATTGGTCGTAACTGCAGCGAACATCTCAACACATTTGAAGGAGACTTGAACAAGTTTTTAAACACCACTTCCAAGCAGATGAAAGATTCAGGGATCGATGTCTCTACCAGACGTTACATGTTGAGATGGATCCACAAGTTCCAAAACGACTTGGAACCGTTGAGAGAACACAAGAGAGGAAAGAAGAAGAACGGAGGTGAAAGAAATGCCACCACCGTGTTAGCTAAGAAGAAGGCTTTACAGAAATTGGAAGAAAAGGAACAATTTAAACAGGACGAATTGGCTGCTGAAGATAGAGGTGAAAGAGCCTTCTAGGGATCTTGTAGCAAGAGCGAATAAGAGCTAGTAAGAATATAGCTGCACTGAACTGCTAGATATTATGACATCCTAGAGATTACTGGGCCTTAAGGTTAGCTCTATGACTACTATCATTCTGGAACACATGAGATAGTTTCGCTCATCGAGCTAGAGATGATCACTATAGCCACAATTTTCTAGCTAGATAATTTCTAACCGAAATGATCAAGATTCTGAAGAACCTAGATGCGTCTTGAAAAACTGAATGATAAATTTATGAGTTCTCGGCAATGATAAATTTGCGGGCTCTCAGTAATGATACCAGAGTTCTTCTAAAGTCCTTCTAACATGGACCACCATACACATTCCATTGTACATAGTTTAGAATCTTATCAACCGTCATCAATACATTCTCATAACGTAATTTTAGAGTAGTTTGATCTACAAAATGTATAAATTCGAACTCTTTGATTGAGAGATCAGTGGGGGAGTCCGCAATTTAGTCAGGAATATTTCCATTAAAATGGTGAAATCTTTGATAAATCGATCATTCACATACAGCTAGTCACTTCTCCAGTGAGAATTTCCGTTATTTTAGCAACTCCATGAGTTTTCATCAATGGAAAACTGATCATAGTCAATAACTGTAGTGTTTAAAGTCGTTAAAGCTTATGTAATCATACACATATATCCTGCATACATTTGCTTTTCTCAATATTTGTTTACATTTCACAAACACCACAACAGACAACTTATTCGTCCTAGGGTAAGATGATGGATAACGGCTCCATAGACTCAGGGTTTGCTGGGTATATCCAGTCACACTCGATCCAGCCTCTAGGAATATCCAAAAAAATCAATTTTACACCACAGAATAATAAAGCTATCGAATCACGAGCTCATCAACAAATACTGAAAATGGTGGCGGAGACTCTAGGAGGCAAGAACGACTTAGAAATGATCTCAAACTCTTTCAAATGTCTCTATTTGGTGCCTGGAACTGAGGCATCTATCTCTGTGATAAAGAAACATCATATTCTCGTGATCAAGCTTATCGAAGCCAAATTATATAGGGAAGGATTGGTGGAATTGCAAGCTTTACAACAATATTTGAGGTATATAGTGAATGGGAAGAATGTTAGTTTTGAAGCAATGTCTTTAAAAGAGTTAGTGGGTGGGATTTCGTTCCCTGTGGAACTAAAATCCCCTAAAAAGAAGGAGTCTCTTGAGAATAGTGATTCTAATTCTACCAATTCTACGACAATTTCTGGATTACCTTCGGCTATAACCTCACAATTGGTAACTTTGATCATTACATTTCATTTCCTTGTCCTTCAGTGTATGCTTCAGTATATTTCATCAAATTTAAGATCCGTGGCTACCAACAAGAACGAATTGAACCATTCAACATTTAGAGATATTTCCAATCTTTTCTTACACAACAGCAACTTTCTGAAATGGTTACAACTCTCAAAGGCTCAGAATAGCTCACATATACATAACAACCCAGATCTCATACATCAGAATAGCTTGGTGAAATATCAAAATAATATCATAAAAATGATTAATGGGTATACCAAGGTTTTAGATATACTTATTAAGAACTTGAAGTCTCATAAATTGAAGGTCTATCGATCATGTTTCTTATTAAAACTAGTGGAGTTTAAGGGTGAAGCTTTGAGTTCGGTCAATATCGAAACAATAGTGGTAGATAATGAACTAGTTCCATTTATAAACGATCTTGAGGAGTCCAATATTGACATCACAGCGATTGTCGAACGGATCCAACCATCAAGTACTCTCGAGATTGAAAAGAATTTACATTCATTCGTACTCAAGCCTACTACGGATGCCTTACATATATTGCAATTGAAGCTCACAAGAGTGGATGGTGATATACTTCTCAACGCACACGTCATGGAGATGTTACAGTTATCTCCTAATGAAAACAACGAAACTTTCCTTCCATTGATTTCCATAATGGTTTCACACTTTGTCACTTCAACACAATCTATGGCAACTCTCACACGAAACCATTTGATAATACTAGATTCCTTCACTAGAACACTCAAGAACGTCATAGAAATCAAAAAGGAGTCAGAAACTATCATAGCCATACTCCAGCAGCTTTATACAATCTTCAGCAATTTCAAGCAACTTAAACGAGTTAGAAACTTATCAAATTTACTTTACAATTTAGGAAACAAAGTAAAGAGTGTGAATTCATGGACATTTTCCATTGATTATGAGTCCTTTATCTATAATGAAGAGCCCAAAGAAGAGAATTTTGCTCAACTCGAATTAAAATCTCAAAAAATTGTCAATTCCTTGCTTGGTTTGGGTTATATTCAAGAAGCGAGTTTGATTTTAGGCGATCTCGTGCAAGTTTTTGAAGTGCATAGAGAAGGGCCATACCTAACTACAACAGAAAACCCTCTATTAGTTCATTTGGTCGTGAAATGCATATCTATGAAGAAAGATATTGCTGGTCGATTCTTCGGCGAAAATAACTTATCTGATAGCTTCAAAACTGCGTTAGTGATCTCTGTGTTTGAGTTCTTGGAAAAGCTAACCAACGCTGACGAGAAGACTATGGTTGCAAGCGGAGTCATGAATTCCTTGTCAATCAGCGACAGAAACTTGAAACTTATTATAATCTACCATTATTATGAAATCAGCTCATTGAATAACAGGATAGATATCAAGGCTGATGAATTTCAGAGCAACGATTCGGCCCTTCTTCTCTCAGGAGTTTTTTTACAACAATTGATCAATTTCAAATTCAATGAAGATTTACTTCGTCGTGTTATTCAACTTTTTGAAACTTGGGTTTCTCAAAATAACCATCCATTTGAAGAATATGAAATAAAGATATTCACACTATTGATTCGGTTTTTGAAATTTAATGGATTATCAGGACAAATTATTCTTCTCATAAACCGATACAAAAGTAATTATTTGAGCGGTACTGACACTTCAATCAATAGTCCAACTATTTCCAACACAAAATTTCAATTCTTGTTAGAAAATGAACTTTATATGTCACTACTGAAACTATCGCTTCAAAAGGTATCTTCAGATACATTGGTAAACATCAACACCATGCTCAAACAATTCAAAATAACGTCAATTCATGAGATAATAAACTTCAACTTGCACCAATTCGAATATTGCGTGCTTATCAAAAATAACATCATGGCGAAGGAAAAGTTTGGAAAGATCCTAAAAGTACTTAAATCCAGAAGCGAATTCAATTTGAACGGAAACTCACAATTGAAACTAATCGATAAGTTCAACAACCTAATGCTAGTAGCAAGGTTCCAGTTTATAACATCAAAATTCAACCTCTCGCTCGGGAATCACCTTGAAGCAGTTCGGAATATCAAGATTTCCATCAAGTTGCTCTACTCCATAGTCAAGAAATGTGGAAACATCACCAGATCCAACTACAACAGATTGAAATGGGAAACAACACACCTATTATTTGATTCATACAGGCAAATCCTAACCATTTTGAAACATCTTGGACTCTCTCGAGACTTTTTATATTTCTTGAATGAATTTGAAAAGTTGAACCTGTCAAGTCTCATTCCTCTAATCAACTGTTTGAATCATTTTGATTTGATAGTGTATAACTTCTATATTCAGAGTGAAGATATCGAAACGAGTTTTGAGAAGGTTGATGAGTTATTGAGGTATGAGTTGGTTACTGAAAACTTGAATGTTTCTGATGACCTCAAGAAAGTTCTGATATTAAGACAAGGCAAACAAATTGGGTTGGATAGTGAGAAAATAAATGGATTTATGGAAAGAAGGGTGGAAATGATTGAAAATATGAAGGAAAATGATGAAATGATTGAAATAATGGAGGAAAATGATGAAATGCTCGAAATACCGAAGGAAAATGATCAAGCGGAGAAATGTTCAAATAAAAGAATAAAAACGAACTACTCAAATCGTGATCAGATGGGTTTAATTAACGCTGATTCGTACACAGGGAATTCTGTATCGGAAGCACTTGGAAATCTCAAGGTTGATCAAATCTCACCTAAAATTCTCAAAAATTTATCACATTCGTCAAGTTTCGATTGGAATTATATTTTCTCTATGATATCCAATATCTCCATCCAAGAAGTAAATTCGTTGTCAACGAAATTGATATCTTCAAAGGTGAAGATATTTCAAACGATTTCAGAACTAGGACAGACTTTAAACTACAGAATGATGGCTGATACAGTGAGAGCGTTACCGTGCATTGTCAACGAAGGATATATTGATAAGAACATGTTGAACCTATCAATAATCAACTCGTTGATAGAATGTAAAGAAGCGTTGCTATCGTTCTTGACGACAGCCAGTTTGACCAGCATTACCCACTATCAGTTAAGAGATTTGAACTGCCTACTTGGAAAGTGTCTCTCACTAATCTCGTCCATGACGATCTTTAAGCTTCAAACTACATTGCTATTTGATCTCTACTACTTGCAAGACATGGCAAACTCGATTCCTTTCAAAAACGATCGGTTGATAAATCATAGTTCAACCAAACCAGACGATTTGTTACCTCTCGAAATCGTTTCCGACAGAGCATTGGAACAGTTTGAAGCATTGTCGATAAATTTCAATCTCGATTTGAATTTACACCTCCCAGATAATTGGAGTGTCATCAACCTAGATGTGTGTTCAAGTGGAGATTTGATACTAACCAAGTTTTTGAAGGGAAAACAGCCATTTTTCATGAGAATACCCAGCAAAGGAGATTTTGATCAGTCCGATACCTTTTTAAAGTTCAAGGATACGTTTCAAGATATTATTCACCAAAGTGACTTATCGACGAAATCCATCACTACTTCGAAAATTACAACAAAAGAAGACAGAAAACGCTGGTGGAAGCTACGGTTCAGTCTCGACTTGAAACTAAAAGAACTCTTGAATGAAGTACAACAATGGTTTGGAGGATTCAAGAGTATCTTCAACAACTTCAACGAAGATTCGGTGTATTGTAAGTTCAAATTAGACTTGATCAAGGTTATCAACACTTCTTTACCAAGTAGAAAAGGATCTGCCAATTCGTTCATGGAGTTTGACGAGAATATTATCAAGTCTTTCTATGCACTTCCGTCTTACGAGAAATCTTCGGTCGACCACTTGTTGTACTTTATAATTGACTCTCTTTCGTTTCATGGTGAACAGAATCGGTACGAAGAAATCAAATTCGACAAATTTCACAAATCTATCGAGATTTTGTTTGACAAGTACTTCAACTTACGTTCCCGTTTCTCCAACGAACATATGGTGCTTATTCCCAGCTCTAAATGTGCGTTTTTTCCATGGGAATCGATGGACTGTCTTGAGAATAAATCGATTTCGAGGGTTCCGTCAGTTGATCTCTTGATCGAGTTGCTCAAATCCAAGAAATCAAACTTTTCTATAAAGAACAAGGCCAATACGTTTTATATGATAAACCCTGGAGGAGATCTTGTCAGAACTGAAGAAAAGTTTAAGGCTAAATTTCAACAGAACTTAGATTGGAACGGGTGGGTGGGCCAACAACCTGGTGAAGATCGTTTTCTCGAAAGTTTGCTTGCTACTGACTTGTTTGTTTACTTGGGACATGGAGGTTGTGACCAGTACTTGAAAACTTCTACACTCTTTAAGAAATGTTTGCCAAACGGACCTAAATTACCACCTAGTTTATTGATTGGTTGTTCTTCTGGTGCTTTAAAGGACAATGGTTTCTTAGAAGCAAGCGGAAATATTTATAATTGGCTCACGTGTGGTTCTCCAATGACTCTTGTGAATCTCTGGGACGTGACTGACAAAGATATTGACCATTTTAGTCTTTCTGTCTTTGAAAAATGGTCCTTACTTGGTACTGGCAAGAAAAACTTGAGTATCTGTGATGCCGTTGTTCAAAGTCGTTCCTGCTGTACGTTGAAATATTTGAACGGTGCGGCCCCTGTAGTTTATGGACTTCCTTTGTATTTAGAATAATAGAATAAAGGTTGCAAAATATGATTTGCTTATGTAATGAAAGGTTGCAAAATATTGGTATACTGATTATGTAATGGTGGGTCAGAATTTGATGTACTAATATGCATTCTGATTATGTAATTTGGCATATTAATATGCACATTGCTTATGTAATTAGTATATTAAATTGAAGGTTGCAAAATATGCTTTTACTTTGAAAATGTCGAAGCCAATTTCACTACGAAACCAACTTTAGGTGGTAGAGAATCTTCGTCAACGCCGACCCTCATCCCAAGATAACTATATGGCGACTATAGGCGAAATATAACACCTACTGATGAGCTCGTAAGAAAGACTCATGGTGAATAAGAAACAGTCGAGCAACACGAAACATTACTCGCCAGGGTTATCAAAAGCCGAGATATACAACTGTACATAAAGACACTGTTCATAAAGATATTTTTTTGTCCTATTCTCTCTCGTCCCGGCTTTTATGAATATCATGTCCACTACCGCAATTCCCATTCTTCTTATATTCTCTGGAATTCGATCCACCGAATCGTAACTGACTCGTAGCTGACTCTCTTTTACATTCCTCTTAGAGTTCTCTTATAGGTTCCATTATTATATTGTCTCTTTTATATTTTTAGATGATATGTTTAATCAAATCGTCCAATGCATTGACCGTCTCTCTCGGACTCGCGATCCAAACCGTACATGCACTCAATCTGGCCTTGAAATCGTTTGCACCCAAACTTGCAAACTGATCTCCAATGTGTAAACTTTCACTCTTCAAAATCGGACAAATATGGTCATAATTTTGGTTCTGACATAAATATTTCTGTAAGCATTCGACCCCCAAACTCTTATCACCAATATCGACCCAAACATCGCTTCCACCATTAAAGGCACAGACCTTGACGTCATCATCAGTGCTACAGATGTTGGTTTCCGTTTGTTCTTTGTCTTCTTCAGACATTTGAACAGTGAAGTTCTCGTCCAGAGTGTGCGATAAGAATTCGTTCAACTTGATTGAACATGAAAGAACCAACTCTTCCAAATGTTCTCTCAAAATCCTATAGCCAGGGTTGGGAATAATCCCAATGGACCGTTCCTTTCTAATAATGGTCGTGTTGTCATTCAAGTTGAACTTGCGTTGTAACTGTAACAAGTGTTTGTGGGTTTGTTCCATGATGTAATGGATTTTAGACTTATTCCAGTTCTTCATGATCGGGAGGTACCATTCTTCACCCTCGATGAATTTGAAGCCACCCAACTCGTTGTTATATCTGAACAAGTAGTTTGATTCTCCACCCATTATTACCAAGTTTTCTCGTTGTTGTGGAGTCACGTCTTTGCTCTCTTTGATCGTGTCAACAAGTCCTTTGAGTCTTTGGTAATACATCGCAGCCCCCAGCTGTCCTGGATAACCAGCAGCAGTGACTACTCCGACAAATAAGTCCAATGATAACAATTTGACAAGTCTGGAGACAATTGGATCATCTTTATGCAAGCTTTTCCCATCCTCGTATAAAGTAACGTCTCCATCAAATGTAACGAGTTTAAGCTTCGACAGTTCTTTTTCTTGATAAATACGTGACAATGCAATGATCTGAGCAGTATTGAGGATCATACGAACATCATTGAACGATGGACTCACAAGACGACGTTTTGAAATCGAACGACGTTCGTCTTCAAATAGAAATGCTTCTTTGAGCGGCAATGGAGTAAAGAACCGACCCAAACTTGGAACCAACCGACGCAAACGACTCATTGCCACATATGGGCCCGAGTAGCTATACGGAGTCTCGACTCCATTCTCGCTGTTGATACTGTCGTGGGTGCTAGTGCGGTCAGCCCCTGTTCTCTTGCTCCCCATCTCGTCCAAAAACATCGTGTGGGCAATTAACTTTTCGACATCGCCAAAGATCTCCAGATATCGCTTTTGACACTCCAAAGCTACTTGCATCTCATTCTGTGACAAACAGGTCTCGTACTCCTGTTGATCTTTGCAATACACTGCTGCATCTCCGCCGTCGTAGTTCTGAGCATCCGAATGAAGGACAAACGGTACGGCCAATAAACCTTTGATCCACTCAATGAATTCGTCTCTACGATGACTTTTTAATGCGTATTCGACTCTATAACGGGATGTCATGGTGGTACTGTTGGAAAGAACGTGGTGAAGATTTGGTGAACGAGTTTAGAACCGACATAGCTTTATGTTTGGTACTGCATATAGTGCCAGATAACGTGTTCACGTGGTCGTGATCTGTGAGTAACTCAGTAGCTGAGTAGTTTAACTCGCTATAACCCTTGAGTTAGTGGGATTTTGGACCACTAGCTCACTTGGGTCAATACGGTGGCTAACTTTGTAGTTAATCTGGAGCCTAATGTATAATTGTCACCATATAGCTGATAAATATCTGTCCTCTGTCTCGTTCGCTATTTCCTTAAATGTGTGAAGTTTGGCCCGCGGATTTCGGATATACGTATCTATACTCACACTGTTTACATATCTATGGCGGGGCTCTTTCCTATTAAACTTCTTGGTCCTTCACAAGTGGTGATCAAATCCTCACCTCTTTCAACTAGTTTATTGGGTTAGCCTCTCGTCCGTGATTTTTGTCATCACTCCCTCGCTTTAGTCAATTCTTTCCTGCCCTAGTTTTGTTTTGTTGACTTAGTTCACCTTTATTAATCGGTTGATTATAAACGTACGTAGGACAATTTGGGATATGAAATTTAGATCAGGACCGCAAAATATTGATTTCCGGTATATAACGTGATAGACAACCCCACGCTTCGAGGAATTCTGAGCAGCTGTCCACCGGGCGTACTACTACTAGCAATTTAAATGAGAAGATATACGGGTGTTGTTAGCGAACTTGTATGGGATAACTTGCTCCTGTGAATGCTAACTTATGTAGAACAATTCTCTCTGTCGGTATCGGAGTGTCTCTCGTCGGAGTTCTCTCACCGTTATTGTGTCAATGTTTGGTTTATGCACGGCCTATAATGATTATTCGAACTATTCTAGTTATTGAGTTAGAAATTCGTGAGAAGATGCTCCGGAAGTCATTTAAAGCATAATATCTTCATTAAAAGTTAAGCAGATCTTCATATTTCATTACTTTGGATCATAGTCTACAACATCTCATGAGCTTCGCTACATCTCAAATCATTTCCTTTAATCGTTAATTAATATACATTACCTTACATACCTTGTTGGGCTCTTCTTCTGTCTCTTTCTTCAGAAATAGACAACTTGATACCCTTACCCTTTGGTAAAGAAACATGAGGCTTACCAGCTTCAGCACCAATAACGAAAACGTTAGATAATCTGGTGACGAAAGTGTTTTCCAAAGAATCCTTAATGTGGACCAAATCGAAACCACCTTCGTGCTTTTCTCTGTGAACAATAACACCAACTCTACCCAAGTTACGACCACCAGTAACCATAACTAATCTACCAGTATCGAATTTGATAAAGTCAGTCATCTTACCAGTAGCCAAGTCGATCTTGACGGTGTCGTTGGCCTTGACCAAAGGGTCTGGGTATCTGATAGTTCTACCATCGTGGGTAACGATGTATGGAATACCTCTCTTACCTAATTGGACCTTCTTAACTTTACCTAACTTGTAAGAAGCTTCTTCGGCAGTGATTCTGTGGACAGCGAATCTACCCTTGACGTCGTAGACTAATCTGAAGTTTTCGTTGGTGGCTTCCAAGGAGATGACATCCATGAAACCAGCTGGGAAGGTAGAGTCGGTTCTGACCTTACCGTCAACCTTGACGTGTTCTTGCATCAAGATAGCCTTGACTTCTCTACCGTTTAAGGCATACTTAAGTCTGTTTCTCAAGAAAATCACTAATGGTAAGGATTCTCTCAACTTGTGTGGACCAGCAGAAGGTCTTGGAGCGTAAGTTCCGGACAATTTGTCCAACATCCAGTGGGATGGAGCTGCTAATCTCTTTAAATGCTTCTTTCTACGAGGGTTAGTATAAAGTTGGGTCTACGAGTGGTAAATGAGTGAGCCGCATGACAATTAGAGCGTGTGGACGTTCAACAGAACAATATGAATATAAGACGGATTTAGCCTGGCTTTAATAAGCGAACTTGTCCTAGAAAGACCGACAAAATCAACAGTCAGCATTTAACTTAGCTGAGTTGATAATTGACAGTACCTTCTGAATCTTCGATTCATCGAGAATGATACGGAAGCAGTGAAAAATCACCATGCATCCAATCAAACTCTCTGGACTAAACCTGACAACATTGCATTTGCAAGTTATCGGACCTTCGTCCAGACTCCACAAACAATAATTATCATGACAAGGCTCCCTTCCGAGTCACTATAACAAATTGTTATAGAACTGGTAACCTCGATTTTCATCGAGGCAGTTTCCATATCCGCCTAAACGAAATGTACTCCTTAGTGTCTCATTTATCCATACTCGAATTGAATATCGAAAAAGACTTACGGGCCTCTTGCCATTTTTGATAACTATGTGGTCAAAAAAGAGAATTTAGAAAAATAATTTTTCACTTTCTTTATATGAGATGAACAGTGAGAATATATTTTCCGTACACGACCGAAAATTGATTTATAATTAAACCGTCACATATATCACGTGAAGCACGTGTTGATCCATGGGCTTTGCTTGGAGGGGACAATATCCTGTGTGAGGGGACAATAATACGACGTGACATATCTAATAATTCCTTGATTTGGTAATCTGGGGTAAATTGATTCTTAAGGAGAAGTTTGGGGAAGAGCAAGGAGAATAAGGAGAGGAGATGGGGGGAGCTAATTGGACTACAGCGAGTGGAGATCATGAGCGAGATTTGATGAGAAGCGGAGATCCTCAGTATCTCCACAATTCAACGTATATGTAAGTGAGGATTATGAGGTCTTAGTGAGTAAATGACCAGAAGACTGTAAGTTAGAGCAACCTTTGGAACCTACGATTTTTCCGTTCGAAAAGAAGCGGAAACTTTACATGTTAAGCGGTTGGGAAGGTTGGGGATTTATATTCGGATCGGTCTTTTTTGTACTGCATATATTAGTGTTCATATGTATGTTAAATATTCATTGGTA
>Ga0065707_10082342_pt1 | contig 16624 bp, 18 predicted proteins | sample SwiRhicommuniRL3_FD_59094 | JGI IMG/M metagenome (GOLD analysis project Ga0065707, IMG submission 59094) | Switchgrass rhizosphere bacterial communities from Rose Lake, Michigan, USA - RL3 v2 (version 2) | ecosystem: Host-associated > Plants > Roots > Rhizosphere > Soil | place: East Lansing...
GGGCGGCTGGCGTTGGATGTGGATGAGCATACGGCGCGGGTGGATAGCGGCGAGCCGGTACGTTTAACGAAGCTTGAATTGCGGTTATTGCAAATGCTGCTGGCCAATGCGGGGCGTACGGTGAACTCGGACCGGTTGTTGATGCAGGTGTGGGGGCATCGCAATTCCGGGGACCGGCAGCTGCTCAAACAGCTCGTGCATCGGTTGCGGCAGAAGATTGAGAAAGATCCTGCGGAGCCGCAGTTGCTGCAGACCTCCGCGGGGACGGGGTACAAGTTAGTCGTGGAGTAAAAAGCAGGCCCCCTCTCCATGTCCGATCGCCGATTCTAAAAGCCAATGGTGCGGCGGTGCGCGCAACCAATACCACACTTACCGCTACTTATTGGCTAGTAGGGAACGTAATTGTTGGATGACAGGCGGAAGAACGTACTCCGCCTGAGTATGGGTCGTGCCTTTTGATGTTTTGAGCTTCGCGCAGCAGCCGTTACGCATAGGCAATCACCTGTTGGCCAGGCGCGCGGTAACCTTGACGAAGTTACGCTCCTGGAGGACTCGTTACGGCGCTACGATCTGGTCGAACACCCCGCCATCGCCGAAGTGCAGCTGCTGCGCCTTGGCCCAGCCGCCGAAGTCAGCAATGGTAACGAGGTGCACCTTGGGAAAGAGCTTCTCGTACTTCGCCGCCACGGCCGCATCGCGGGGACGATAGTAATTTTTGGCGACGATCTCCTGCCCTTCCTTGGTGTAGAGGTGCTGCAGATAGGCCTGCGCCACCTCACGCGTGCCGCGGCGGAGCACTACTTTGTCGACCACCGCCACAGAAGGCTCGGCAAGAATGCTGATGGAGGGAACCACAATCTCAACTTTGTCCGGACCGAGCTCCTTGATGGCGAGCAGCGCTTCGTTCTCCCACGCCAGCAGCACATCGCCGATGTTGCGCTGGACGAACGTGGTGGTCGATCCACGCGCGCCAGTATCGAGCACCGGCACATTCTTATAGAGTTTGCGCACGTATTCCTTGGCCGTGGCATCGCTGCCGCCAGGCTGTTTCAATGCCCACGCCCAGCCCGCAAGATAGTTCCAGCGCGCTCCACCGGATGTCTTGGGATTCGGCGTGATGACGCTGATACCCGGCTTCACCAGATCGCCCCAATCCTTGATATGTTTGGGGTTGCCTTTGCGCACCAGGAAAACGATGGTTGAAGTGTAAGGCGCGCTATTGTTGGGCAACCGGCTTTGCCAGTTGAGCGGCAACAACTTGCCTTTGGCCGCGATGGCGTCGATGTCCGCCGCCAGAGCGAGCGTAACGATGTCCGCGGACAGGCCGTCAATTACCGAGCGCGCCTGTTTTCCCGAGCCGCCATGCGACTGATTGATCTTCACATCCTGGCCGGTCTTGGCCTTCCAGTATTTGGCAAATTCGGCGTTGTAATCCACGTAGAGCTCGCGCGTCGGATCGTACGACACGTTGAGCAGAGTTACCGTGGCGGCATGCGCCTGCGGTTGAACCGCAAGCAGGGCCACGAGCGCTCCCGGCGCAAGCCGGGCTATCCAGTTTTTAATTGACATCATGGGTCTCCAAAAAATCAGAACACTAATGAGAAGCGGGTGAGATAGGCCTTTTCATCGGGGCGGTCGCCGCCGCCGGCCGCGCCCCCATCGAAGCGGGTGCGCTCGACGTCGATCATCCATTTGACGTTCTGGCTCAAATACCAGTTGAGCCCGATGGCCGCGGCCCGCGCCCGGCGCGCCGCAACAGCGGGGTCTGCAAAGGAATCCGCGCCACCGGCAAATGCCGCATCGTCCACCGTCAGCTCGTGATAGCGCGCGACCAGCTCCAACGCGCCCCAGCCCGGCTTGCCGAGCTCAAACGTGGAGTTCGGCGTGAAGCTCGCGTACGCGGCGTCCTCTCCTGTCACGAACCAGGAAACAGAGGCCTGCCATGCGCTGTTTTCGAGCTTGTCCGAGCGACGCACGGCGGCGCTCACCTGCCGGCTTACTTCCTGTGAGGAATTCACATACTCGCCGAGCAGACCGAAGCGGCCAAGGTAGTAATACAGCTGCGGCGACCAGCGCTCCCGCCCGCCATCGGCAAAGGTTGCCGTGGCGCCGGTACGATAGGTAAAGAACGTCTGTTGCCCGGGCGTGCGAAAGGTAGGCAACAAAGTTGCAGCAGTTGTTCCTGTGCTGTTCACATGCGTGCCGCCGATGCCAATGCCGAAGCCCCGCAGGTAGAAATTGCCGGAGTTCGTAAACGGCTGTGCGAACAGGCGCGCCTCCACATCTTTCTTGCCATCGTTGTCCGCGTCGGGCGTTGCGTTCGCATCGGTGCTCACGCCATCGAATGTGCCGTCGAAATAGCCGACGGCGTAACTCAACGCGCCGCCTGCGAGCTCACCGCCGATCTGCACGCCAAGATCGCGATTGGGAACCAGCGCGCTCGGGAAGGCGAGCTCCATGAAGCGATTGTATTGATCCGGCTGCAGGCGCTCGAGCCCGACCGGGCCTTTGAATTTGCCGGCCTGCGCCACGAGCCAGGGCTTGAACCTGCCTGCGACATAGGCGTCCAGCACGATCGAGCGGCCGCCTGCGAAATCCGGCATCAAGCGGAAATCGTAGATATTGCCGATGGTGCCTTCGATGTAAGGGCGTACACGGCGAAAGAGAAAAGTGTCCGCGGTGGTGGGCGTCACATCATCGGAGAACCAGCGCCCGTCGACGGCCAGATTGGCGCGGAATTTGATTACGTTGGCGTTGTCCGGAGTGGCGATTTGAAAGCCCTTGGGACTTGCCTTCACGGTTGGATTGGCGGCGGTGGCGGCAGTCGCCTCATCCTGGATTTCGAGCTTGCGCTCGAGCACTTTCAATCTCTGCTCCTGCTCATCGAGACGCTGTTGCAGCGTCGTATCATCCGGCGGCGGGCTTTCTCCTTGGGCCATTGCGGCGCCGAGAGGCAGCCACAACGCGGCTATGCCGGCCAAACCTGCGCGAAAACTCATACGTGATCCCCTGCATTGGTTGTTAATCGGGTCTCGACCCGGGAACGCAATGCTAGGAAGCGGCAGCGTATGAAGTCAGTCGGGGCGCAGTTACAGCATGGTTACGAAGCGCAGTCAGAAGATGAATTTCAAGCCCAAGCGCGGCAGCGCGCACTGAGTGGGGCCCGCCCAACACACTGAGCTGCGTCATCTCGAGGCCTGCATAACCGCAGGGATTGATGCGGCGAAAGGGTTCGAGATCCAGGCTCACGTTGAGCGCCAGGCCATGATAGGCCGCGCCGCGCCGGACACGGATGCCGACACTTGCCAGCTTGCGGCCTTCAACATATACGCCGGGCGCGTTGCGCCGACACTCCGCACGCACGCCAAATTCAGCTGCGTAGTCGATCACGGCGCGTTCCAGCGCGGTGACGAAATCGCGAATGCCAAAGCCTGCACGGCGTAAATCGATCAATGGATAAACCACGAGCTGGCCGGGGCCGTGATAGGTGACCTGTCCTCCCCGATCGATCTGCACGACGGGAATATCGCCGGGCGCGAGCACATGCTCGAGCTTGCCGCTCATGCCGAGTGTGAATACCGGCGGGTGTTCCAGGAACCAGATTTCATCAGGCGTAAGCGCATCGCGTTCGTTCGTGAATGCCTGCATGGCGCGCCAGGTGGGCTCGTAGTCCACACGGCCGAGCCATTTGACTACAGGACCGGGGCTCACTTCGCTATGGCCAGCGCCGCATTGTCGAGCCCCGCATTGTTGCGAGCCAGAGCTTGCTCTGCACGATAGCTCGAGCGCACGAGCGGGCCGGAAACACATTCCAGGAAGCCGCGCGCCAATGCCCATTCGCGATAGCGGTCGAACTCGGTCGGCGTGACGAAACGCTGGATGGACAGATGATTGAGAGTGGGCCGCAGATATTGCCCCAGCGTCAGGATGTCCACGTTGACCGCGCGCAGGTCGTCCATCGCCTGCACAATCTCATCTTCGGTCTCGCCCAGCCCGAGCATCAGGCTGGTTTTGGTGAGCACGCGCGGATTGTGCCGCTTGGCATGCTCAAGCACGCGCAGGGTTTGATCGTAGCCGGCGCGCGGATCCCGCACGGGATGGGTGAGGCGGCGCACCGTCTCGACGTTCTGTGCAAAGACTTCGAGGCCGGAATCGACTACGGTCTCAACATCCGCGAGCACACCCTGGAAATCCGGCGTGAGGGCTTCGACCGCCGTTTGAGGATTGCGCTGCTTGATTGCCCGTACGCACGCCGCGTAATGCGCTGCGCCGCCATCGGCCAGGTCGTCGCGATTCACCGAAGTCAACACGATATATTTGAGTTTCATCAGCTCAACGGTGTGCGCTGCATTCTCGGGCTCTTCGCTATCCAGCCAACCGCGCGGGTTACCCGTATCTACGGCGCAGAACCGGCAGGCGCGCGTACACACGGCGCCCATCAACATGATGGTTGCGGTGCCCGCGTTCCAACATTCACCGATGTTCGGACATTTGGCTTCTTCGCAAACGGTGGCGAGACGGTGCTCACGCACCACGCCCTTCACCGCATGAAAGCCATCGCCAGCGGGCGCTTTAGCCTTCAACCAAGAGGGCTTGCCGCCGAGCAAAGCACGGTCGCCGGCCGCGCTGGTCTTGATGCCGTCGCGAATGGCCGTGAAGCCTTGCGGGGTCACGTACTTTTCGCCGCTCCGCGGGCGCGGCGATTCGGTGACGACGGGTATTTCTTTCAGCTTGGACATGACGCCGCATTGTACGGAGACAGAAGGCTTTCGAGCTCGGCAAGCTGCGCTTGCGTGCCGATATTATGCCAGCGCCCCTCATAAAGCTCCCCGCTGACTCTGCCCTGGCGTATCCAGTTGAACATGAGAGGGGCGAGCGCAAAACGGCCGGCCTGCGAGCCCGCAAAGAATTCAGGGCGGAAGAGGCCGATATTTGCATAGGTATAACGCGGCACTACCGCGTCGCGCACCCGGCCCTCGCTCAATCCAAAGTCGCCTTGCAAGTGAAAGTTCGGATTCGGAGCAAGCACGAAATGCGCAATGTCGCCGGGCGCCAGCTGCAAATTAGCCAGCGGATAGTCGGTCCAGATGTCGCCGCTGATCACCAGGAAGGCGTCATTGCCCAAGAGCGGCAGGGCTTTGAAAACCCCTCCTCCCGTTTCGAGCGCAACCGGCCCTTCATCGCTATAGGCAATCCGCACGCCATACTGACTCCCATCGCCGAGCGCCACGCGAATGCGATCCCCCAGCCAGGATAAATTGATGACGACATCCCGGATGCCCGCGCGCGCCAGCGATTCGAGGTGATAGCCAATCAAGGGCTTGCCCGCCACAGGCAGCAGAGGCTTCGGCGTGCGATCCGTCAAGGGCCGCATGCGCTCGCCCCGGCCCGCGGCTAATACAATAGCTTTCAATGTCCCGCCTTTTCATTGCGCTCTGCAAACACGGGAACGATACGTCTCTCAATGAACGCCGCAAGGCTTGCGAGCTCCGGATAGCGCGCGCAGGCATCGCGCACATATTCGAGCGTCAATGGCAGGTCTTGCAAATACCCTGCCTTGCCGTCGCGATACCAGAGGCGTGCGAAGATACCCAGCACTTTGATGTGCCGCTGCACGCCGATGAGGTCGAACCAGCGCAGGAATTCCCGTTCGTCGCTCGCCGCCGGCGCGCCATGCGCCATGAGATGGCGGCGAAACTCGAACACCCAGCTCTCCACCCGTTCACGGGGCCAGCAGATGTAGCAATCCTTGAGCAGAGATACCAGGTCGTAACCTATCGGTCCGCGCAGCGCATCCTGAAAATCGACGATGCCGGGATTGCGTTCGCCGACCACCATGAGATTGCGCGAGTGATAGTCGCGATGCACGAACACGGTGGGCTGCGCCAAAGCCTCTGTAATCAAAAACTCGAACGCGTCGTGCAGCATGCGCTGTTCTTCATCCGACAGCTCGACAGCCAGATGCCGCGCCAGGAACCATTCCGGCATCAATGCAAGCTCACGCGCCAACGCCGCACGGTCGTAAGGCGGCAGCTGAGCGGCGGCTTCCTGCCCACGCACATGAATATTCGCGAGTACGCGCAGCGCATCGCCATAAAGCCTGCCGGCATCGTCGCCGGCGGTGAGCCGCGAAAGATATTGAGCGGTCCCCAGGTCCTCGAGCAGCAGCAAGCCACGCTCGATATCTGTTTCATGCACATGCGGCACGTGCGCCCCCACCCCTTCGAGCAACCGCGCAACCTTGAGAAAAGGCCGCACATCTTCCTTGTCCGGCGGCGCGTCCATGACTACGAAGGTTTTTGCGGCCGCGAAAGCGCGGAAATAGCGGCGGAAGCTCGCGTCGCTCGAGGCGGGCTCGAGGCGCTGCACGGGCAGGCGTAAATCCTGCGTCAACCAGTTGTGAATCAGCGCGAGGCGCGCGTCGTTGTGCGGCATGTTAGGCGAAAAGACCCGTGGATTTTTAGGCCGCGCGGCGGCGGCGCGCCATTATAATCGCCGGCCTCATGCCCAGGCCGCGACCCTTGTCCCGATTGTTCGGCGTTTTCACCTTCGCGGGGCTGGCCGTGGGCGCCATCGCGTGGGCCGAGGATGCGCCCTGCCCGTCTTCGACGATCAAGAACGCCCCCGCCCCGGCCCTTCCCCGTGGAACGGCGAAGGGGGATAAGAGGAGCGAAAAAATCACTTATGACGCCGATGAAGTCACCGGCGGCATCAATGGGGATGCGAACCTTAAAGGCAACGTCCACGTTCAGCAGGGCGACCGGGAAATCCGCGCGAACGATGTGGAATACAACCAGGCCGACACCGCCATTAAAGTGAACGGCAAACTCGAATATCTCGATCCGCAGGTGCGGGTCACGGGCAGCAGTGGGCATTACTCCGCCGCCGGAGGCGCTGATTTCACCGCGGCCGAATTCGAATTGCGCCAGAGCCCGGCGCGGGGTGCGGCAGAAATCATGCGTCTTTCGCCATCGGGTGATCTCGTCCTCGACCGGGTGAAATTCACCACCTGCCCGCGCGAGGACGAAGCTTGGCAGATTCGCGCCAAAACCATCAACCTCGACACCCGCGAGCAGATAGGCACCGGCCGCAACGCCAGCGTGAATTTCAAAGGCGTGCCCATCCTCTATTTGCCCTGGCTCTCTTTCCCCTTGAGCAACGAGCGCAAGAGCGGCTTCTTGTTTCCGAGCCTGGGCCATTCCAACCGCAGCGGCCTGCAGTTTGCGATTCCGTACTACTGGAACATTGCGCCACAACTGGACCTCACCTTCGAGCCGGTGTACTACAGCATGCGCGGCGTCGATGTCGCCGGCGGCTTGCGCTATTTGACTTCGCGCCAGCGCGGCTCGCTCGACGTCAACTATCTTCCCGCAGACCGCATCACCGACGATTCAAGGCATAGTCTGCGCCTGCAGCACCTCGCCGAGCTGCCGCGCGATTTTCGCTTTACAGTGGATGCGCAAACGGTCAGCGACACCGAGTATTTCGAGGACTTTGCGCAGGGCCCTGAAGGCACGAGCGTCGCCTTCGTGGAGCGCCACGCCCAAATAAGCTATCGCGACGAGCATTGGCTGCTGGCGGGTGAAGTACAGCACTTTCAAACTATCGACCGCGATCTCACCGACCTGGAACGGCCTTATGCGCGGCTGCCGCGCGTAGTCGCAAACGGGGATTTTGGCTGGGGAGCCGCCGAACGCTTCCGCTATGGGTTCGATTCGGAGCTGGTCAACTTCGACCGCAGCACCGGAGTTACGGGATGGCGGCTGGATGCGATGCCGACTGCCAGGCTCGATTTGGGCGGGCCCGGTTATTTCCTGCGGCCGGGGCTTGCGTGGCGGCATACCCAATATGAGCTGCAGGATGCCGCGGTCGGGCAAGACGAATCGCCTTCCCGTTCGCTGCCCATCGCCAGCCTCGATGCCGGCCTGGTGTTTGAGCGGCCCTCGGGTTCGCGCGCGCAGCGCCGTTTGACGCTCGAGCCGCGCCTGCTCTATCTCAATATTCCTTATCGCAATCAGGATGGGCTGCCGCTGTTCGATACGGCTCTGCCCGATCTCAATCTGGTGCAGCTGTTCCGCACCAATCGTTACGTCGGCGCCGACCGTGTGAGCGATGCAAACCAGATGAGCATCGGCGTCACCAGCCGTTTGTACGATGCAGCGAACGGCGCCCAGTTTTTATCCGCCACGCTGGGGCAAATCCGCTATTTCGATACGCCCCGCGTGCGTTTGCCGGATGAAACCCCAGGCAGTCGCCACAGTTCGGATCTTGTCGCACAGCTGGCCCTTACTGCTTACAAGAACTGGAATGCCGATTTGGGTTTGCAATGGAACCCCGAGAATTCGCAAAGCGAGCGCGCTCAGGTGAGCTTGCAATATAAGCCTGGCCCGGAGCGCGTGGTCAACGTGGGTTACCGCTTGCAGCGCGATCGCCTCGAGCAGGCCGAGACCTCGGCGGCGTGGCCGATCGCCCAACGCTGGAATGCGTACGCCCGCTATGTGTATTCCTTGCAGGAAAGCACGGCGCTCGAGCGCTTCGCCGGCGTGGAATACCGTTCCTGCTGCTGGCGCCTGCGGGTGCTTGGCCGGCGGTTCGTCAGCAACCGCACCGGCGAGCAGGACACCGGCATCTATTTACAACTGGAACTCACGGGTCTTGCCAGTGTCGGATCGGCGGCGGATGCTTTCCTCTCGAGCGCTATTCGCGGTTATTCAAAACCTGATTGATCGATAAAGGATACTTAAAGCCATGTCACGCATTTTGTCCGGGCTTGCCGCCCTCACCCTGGCTGGTTTTGCGCACGCCCAAACGCGTGACCTCACCACGACCGGCGTTCTGCTCGACCGTGTGGCCGCCGTGGTCAACGATGGCGTGGTGTTGACCAGCGAGCTCGACGACCAGGTCGTCGCGGTCACCGAGCGCCTGCAGGAACAGAAGCTCGAGCTGCCGCCGGAAAACGTGCTGCGGCAGCAGGTGCTGGAGCGGCTGGTCGTGCAGGAACTGCAGATGCAGCGCGCCCAGAAAGCGGGCCTGAAAGTGCCGGACGAAGCGTTGAACGAAGCGCTAGAACAGGTGGCGCGGCGCAACAGGATTCCGCTGTCGCAGCTGCCGGAATCGCTTTCAGCGCAGGGCATCGACTACAGCTCTTATCGGGAATCCATGCGCAAGGAGCTCACGCTCTCATTGCTGCGCCAGCGGGACGTGTTTCAACACATCGCCGTAACGCCGCGCGAGGTGGACCAATACATTGAGAGGCAAAAGAACGCGCCGTCGGAAACGGGCGAATACAATGTGTCGCATATTTTGATTGCCGTGCCGCAGGAAGGCTCGCCTGAGGCGGCGGACGCCGCCGGCAAGCGCGCGAATGAAGTTTATGAGAAAGCCAAGGCGGGCGAGGATTTCGGCAAGCTTGCGCTCGCGTATTCAAACAGCCAGACGGCGCTCGACGGCGGCGCGCTCGGGTGGCGCAAAGGCTCGGCCCTGCCCACCTTTTTGACTGAGGTCGTCGCCAAGCTCAAACCCGGCGAAGTCAGCGAGCCGTTGCGCACGCCCACGGGCTATCACCTGGTGAAGCTCAACGAAGTCCGCAATGCGGACACTCAGCAAATCGTAGAGCAGGTGCACGCGCGGCATATCCTGATGAAAACCACGGAAATAGCGGATGACGCCACTGTCGAACAAAAGCTCGGCGAGATCCGCGCGCGCATTTTGAAGGGCGAGGATTTCGCCGGGTTGGCAAAGACGACGTCCGAAGATCCGGGCTCGGCCGCCGAAGGCGGGGATCTCGGCTGGACCGGGCCGGGCACTTTCGTCCCGGAATTCGAAAAGACGCTTGCGTCATTGAAAGAGAATGAAATCAGCGTGCCGTTTCGCTCGCAGTTCGGTTGGCACATCGTGCAGTTGCTGGGCAAGCGACAATTCGACAGCACGGATACCGAGAAGCGCCGCCGCGTAGCGGAGCAGATTCGCGCCAGCCGCGCGGAGGAAGAAACGGAGCTGTGGCTGCGGCGGCTGCGGGACGACGCTTACGTGGAATATAAACTCTGAAAACTCGGCGCATCGCGCTCACTTCCGGAGAGCCTGCGGGAATTGGGCCTGAAATCTGCCTGGCGATGGCGCGAGAGGCGTTCGATTGCGAGCTGGTTTGTTTGGGCGACCGCGCTCTGTTGTCCGGGCGTGCGAAGCAGTTAAGTCTTCCGGTGAGCCTGCACGATTACGACTCTGCGTCCCCTCGGGCTCACGTCCCAGGCAATCTAACAGTTCTCCATCACCCTCTTAAAGAAGCTAGCGCGCCCGGTAAATTGAGCGCAGCCAATGCCCATTACGTGCTGGCGCTCCTCGATCGCGCCATCGAAGGCGCGGTCTCCGGTGAGTTCTCCGCCATCGTCACCGCCCCAGTGCACAAGGGAGTAATCAACGACGCAGGCGTTCCCTTCAAGGGCCATACGGAATATCTGGCGGCGCGCACCGGCGCTGCATTGCCGGTAATGATGTTGGCCGCGGGCCCGTTGCGCGTTGCGCTGGCGACCACCCATTTGCCGCTACGCGAAGTCAGCGCAGCCGTCACGGTTGAGTTGCTGTGCAATGTAATCGAAGTGCTCGACCGCGATCTCAAACGTTGGGGGATTCCCACCCCGCGCATCGGCGTCTGCGGCTTGAATCCGCATGCCGGCGAAAGCGGTCACCTGGGTGACGAGGAAACCCGCGTCATCGCGCCCGCCATTACTCAAATGCGCGAGCGGGGCATGCGCGTGACCGGCCCCATCCCCGCCGACACCATCTTCGTGCCGCGCATCCTTGCCGAGTACGACGCAATCCTCGCCATGTATCACGATCAGGGCTTACCCGTAATCAAGCATGCGGCCTTCGACCGTGCGGTAAATGTAACCCTGGGGCTGCCTATCCTGCGCACTTCCGTCGATCACGGCACCGCGCTCGATCTTGCCGGCACAGGCCGCGCAGACGCGAGCAGTCTGGTCGCGGCCATTCGTCTGGCTATCGCATTGGCATCCCCTCCCCCGCTTGCGGGGGAGGTCTAGGGTGGGGGCGTTTCCGCGCGCCCGCAAGCGTTTCGGTCAGCATTTCCTGCACGATCCGGTGGCGCTCGAAAATATCGTGGATGCGATTGCGCCCTCCTCCGCGGATCATGTTGTGGAGATCGGTCCGGGCCGAGGCGCACTGACGCGCCTGCTCATCGAGGCGCCCCATGCCACATTCGATGCGATTGAGATCGATCGCGATCTGGCCGCACTCTTGCGTACGGACAACCCGGGTATTGCGCTGCACGAAGCCGACGCGCTCGAATTCGACTTTGCATCGCTGGCGGCAACCCGTGCGGGGAAGCTGCGTATCGTCGGCAATCTGCCTTACAACGTCTCGACGCCTCTGCTCTTTCACCTGCTGAGCAATGCCTCGGCTATCGAAGATATGCACTTCATGCTGCAGCGTGAGGTAGTGGATCGCATCGTCGCGCCTCCGGGCGGCGAGGCCTACGGGCGGCTGACAGTGATGCTTGCCCCGTGGGTGCGGGCGGAGCGTTTGTTTGAGATCGGCCCCGGCGCATTTCATCCGCCGCCCAAAGTATGGTCCGCGGTGGTGCGTCTTACCGTGCTGCCGCAACCGGCGTTTGCCATCAGCCCACACTTCAGCGCAGTGGTGTCAGCCGCCTTCTCACACCGGCGCAAAACGTTGCGCAACGCACTGAAAGATGTCGTGACACGCGAGCAGATTGAAGCCTGCGGCGTCGACCCGGGCATACGGCCCGAGATGCTGGCGCCTCACTCCTTCAACGCGCTCGCGCAGACACTCGACACACAACTGAGGTAGGCTTGCTTCCCAATGGAAACCATCATTCACAAAATCAGCATTGAAGTCGAAACGAGCTATCTCGACGAGCAATCGGATCCGAAGGAGCATCGTTACGTCTTCGCCTACACCATCACCATCCGCAACGAAGGCAAGATACCGGCAAAGCTGCTGTCGCGCCGCTGGCTCATTACGGATGCGAACGGCAAGGTGCAGGAAGTGCGCGGCGAAGGCGTAGTGGGCGAGCAGCCGCATTTGCTGCCGGGCCAGGGGTTTCGGTATTCGAGCGGCGCGGTGCTTGAAACGCCGGTGGGGGCGATGGAAGGCACGTACTACATGAAGGCGGATAACGGACAGGAGTTTGATGCGCCGATTCCGGCGTTTGGGTTGGCGATGCCCGGGGTGTTGCAATAAAATGCGCCTCCACTCACGATCGGCGTAACGGATTGCGCTTCTCACACACGGAGGTTTGTATGAACTCGAAGTCTTTGCCCGCCCTTGGCGGCTCCTCTTTTGAAGTCCTTAAGCGGACCAACGAATTCGGCGCGGAATACTGGAGCGCGCGGGACTTGCAGCCGCTGCTGGGCTATGACGAATGGCGCAAGTTCGAGGGCGCTATTCAGCGTGCCGTAACCTCTTGTAAACAATCGGGAAATCCCCGGCATATCATTTTGTCGGCGCCGACAAAATGATATGCCTCGGTAAGGGTGGCGAGCGGAAAATAGGGGATTACCAGCTCTCTCGCTTCGCCTGCGAGGGCATCCAGCACCAGCAAAAGGCGATCCGCGCGCATGGGCAGGTAGGGAAGGAAGTACGTGAAGCGATCCAGCGCATCGGCGGCGAGCTGCCGGAGAATATTCCACCGGCGGAGCACATCAAGCAGGTTGAGAAGCGCGTGAAAGGCGCGGCGCCGAAGATTGAGCTGGATAAGCACGATGCTGGCGGCTTGTTGGGAAAGTCTGGGAACTCATGACACGCTACGCCCTCGGTGACGTGCAGGGGTGTTACGACGAGCTGCGTGCGCTGGTGGAGCGTATTGGGTTTTCAGCGGATCGGGATCGGCTTTGGTTTGTTGGGGATCTGGTGAATCGGGGGCCGAAGTCGCTGGAGGTGCTGCGATATGTGCGGGCGCTGGGCGACAACGCGGTGGTGGTGCTGGGGAATCATGATTTGCACTTACTGGCGTTGGCTTACGGCAGCAAGGACAAACGTAAATCCGGCGACACGCTCGATGCGATATTGGAAGCGTCCGATCGCGAGGCATTGCTTGAATGGCTGCTTGCGCGGCCGCTCACCTTCCTGGATTCAGATCATGGCGATTTAATGGTACATGCAGGGGTAGTGCCGCAATGGTCGACGCAACTCGCAATGCAGTTGGCGAAGGAAGTTGAGGTTGCGCTCCGCGACGACCCGCGCAAATTTCTGGACGCGATGTATGGGAATGAGCCGGATTGCTGGAGTCCAGGGCTTGCGGGTATGGATCGGTTGCGCTTCGTGATCAACGTACTTACGCGCATGCGGATATGCACGGCGGAGGGGCGGATCGATGCGAAGTTCAAAGGGAAGCCGGGTGAGGTGAAGGCGCCGTTTCGGCCGTGGTTTGAGTTTGAGGAGCGGGCGAGCCGGGATGTGCGGGTAGTGTTTGGGCACTGGTCGGCGTTGGGGTATCTCAATACTGGGCGGGTGGTTGGGCTCGATACGGGGTGCGTGTGGGGGGCGGCGTTGACGGCTTTGAATCTCGACGCCGAGGCTGCGCCGGTCATCGTAGCCTGCGGCGGGTGAGCGCTTCCGGAGTTAGGGCCACCAATAATTCCTTATTGCTGGCCCTAAATCTTGCCGTAGCTACCGATCGTCCAATAAAACGACCGCCGCCGACGGCGCACGGCCGTCTTGAACCTTCACGCCTTCAGCTCCCAGACGCTTCGACTGCTCCTTGTATTCGCGCGAACCGGCAGGGAAAACGATCTTGCCGCCAGCGCCAAGTACACGATGCCAGGGAAGATTCAGCTCTTTTGGGGCGACTCTGAGCGCATAGCCGACCTGCCGCGCACGCCCTCGCAGGCCCGATGCTTGCGCGACGGCGCCATAGGTAGACACCTTACCGCGAGGGATTGCGCTCACGGTATGCCAGATGATTTCCAGCACCGGATTATCTTTGCCCGTGGGCTGAGCTCGCTTGCCGCTGAGTGGACGGAAGAGATCCATCTAGCCCCAACCTATTGCCCCCACTGCACCGTCATCTGCTCAGTCTTCGCCGTGTAAACGCCCGGCACGAGCTCAATATCCACCGCCTGCGCTCCTTCACGCGTCACCGGAATCAACATGCGCTGCTCCGCCTGCACCTCAATCAAGCCGATCTTGCCCGGCGTTACACGAAACGCCACGCGCATCGGCCATTGATGTCCCTTGCGCGGCTTCAGGTTGAACTTGCCGGCGCTCGCCGCGCCCTGCATATCGAGCACCAAGGTGTTGCGCTTCCAATACTGAGGGAAGGCGCGCGTTGGCGTACCGTCTTCCGCGATTTCCATCAGTTCATTGACGGATCTCGGCGCCTGGCCGGACCGGCTGCCCATGTGACCGCAGGCCGAAAGAAAAATAGCTGCCAAAGCGAGCGTGGCGGTTCGGATCATGTGTCGGCCCTCCCTTTTTGCGTAACATACGCCAATCGCCTCCGGGAATACACGAGATGCCGCCGCTCAAGGCCTTCAATTTTCGCCATTGGATCGACGAGCACCGCCACTTGCTCAAACCGCCGGTGGGCAACAAGCGAGTGTTCCGCGACAGCGAGTTCATCATCATGGTGGTGGGCGGACCCAATGCGCGCACGGATTATCACGTGGACCCGGGCGAGGAATTCTTCTACCAGCTCGAAGGGGACATGCTGCTCAAGACTGTGCAGGACGGCCGCGCGGTCGATGTGCCGATTCGCGAAGGGGAAATTCTGCTGCTTCCGCCCCACACTCCGCATTCGCCACGGCGCGGCGCGAATACAGTAGGCCTGGTGATCGAGCGGGAGCGGCGCGCCGGCGAGCTCGACGGCTTTCAATGGTATTGCGAAAACTGCCGCGCTCTGCTGCACGAAGAATTCATCGAGCTGACGGACATAGAAACCCAGATGCCGCCATTGTTCGAGCGCTTCTATGCCAACGCCGAGCGACGCAAGTGCAAACGCTGCGGCGCCATCATGGAACGCGCGCCTTGAAAGCCAGAATCCAATTGAGGCGCGGCGAAGTGGCTGTCGATCTGTCTTCTCCAATCAGTCTGGCCATGCCGGTTGACTTCTCGGGTCGCGGGCCCCGGCACTTTGGGGCGCCGGCAGCGAACGCTCAGCCATTTTCAGCGCCGGGGTTCTCAGGCGCAGTGGCCACGGGCGCCAGCTGCAATTGCTCCACAATTACGCTGACGCCACACTGCAATGGCACGCATACGGAATGTGTGGGTCATTTGACGCGCGAGGCGGTGGATGCCCTTTCGGTAATTCCTGCCGGCCTGTTGCCTTCGCTGGTGCTGTCCATCGAGCCTGTTGACGCAAAGAACACCAAGGAAGGCACCGAGCCGGCGCCCAGGCCTGGCGACCGCTTGATCACCGCTCAGTCATTGGAGCGCGGCTGGTTGTTGCATGGACAAACCGATTCGAATTCCGGGGGCGTGTTCGAGGCGCGCGCGCTCATCGTCCGCACGTTGGAAAGCGTCGCAGATGCGCCGCCTTATCTGTCGGGCGAGGCAGTGCAATGGCTCGTCGAACGCGGCATCGAACATCTTGTGGTGGGCTTACCGTCGATCGATCGGGCGGAGGATGAGGGGCATTTGACCGCTCACCGCATCTTTTTCGGTCTGCCGCGTAAATCCAATGCATTGTCGGAAGCGCAACGGCCGCAGTGCACTATCACTGAGCTTGCGCAAATACCCAATGATCTGGCCGACGGCTGGTATCTACTCGAGCTGCAGGCGCCCGCTCTGAGCGGCGATGCCGTACCCAGCCGCCCCCTTCTTTACCCTCTGCTGCCATGACCCACGAGCCCACTCTCGAATACGCGCAGCATCTCGATGCGGCCGACCCGCTGCGAGGTTTTCGCGAACGCTTTTCGTTACCGCCAGGAGTCTATCTCTGCGGACATTCTTTGGGATTGCAGCCGCTCGCAGCTCGTGAAGCGGTTGCTCAGGAATTGGACGATTGGGCAAGGCTCGGCGTTCGCGGCCACGAGCACGCGCGGCGCCCGTGGATTCACTATCACGAGAGCCTGGCGAGCGGACTTGAGATGCTGACCGGCGCGCAGCCCGGCGAAGTGGTCGCCATGACGGCGCTGACGATCAACCTGCATCTGCTGCTGGCCAGCTTCTATCAACCCCTGGGCAAGCGGACGAAGATTTTGATTGAAGCGGGCGCCTTCCCTTCCGATCGCCACGCCGTGGTTTCGCATCTGGAATGGCATGGTTTGAGTCCGCACGACAATTTGATCGAGCTTGCGCCGCCGGCAGGCGCAGATCTCATCGCGGAGGAAGCGATCGAAGCCTGCCTCGAGCGACACAGCCCGCAAATCGCTCTCGTGTTGTGGCCTGGGGTGCAGTTCCGCACCGGCCAGGCATTCGATTGCGCGCGCATCGTGCGCGCCGCGCAACGCGCGGGCTGCGTGGTCGGCCTCGACCACGCACATGCCATTGGCAATATGCCGTTGAGTCTGCATGAGGACGGCGCCGATTTTGCCGTCTGGTGCAGCTACAAATATTTGAATGGCGGGCCGGGAGCCATCGGCGGATGCTTTGTGCACGAGCGCCACTCCGGCACGACGCCGCGCGCGCGGCTTGCGGGCTGGTGGGG
>Ga0065707_10082343_pt1 | contig 16603 bp, 12 predicted proteins | sample SwiRhicommuniRL3_FD_59094 | JGI IMG/M metagenome (GOLD analysis project Ga0065707, IMG submission 59094) | Switchgrass rhizosphere bacterial communities from Rose Lake, Michigan, USA - RL3 v2 (version 2) | ecosystem: Host-associated > Plants > Roots > Rhizosphere > Soil | place: East Lansing...
GGGAAGTTCCCACGCCGATTGCTGTCCTTGCAATACACCACGCCGGATTTCTCCGGGTGCAGCTCCAGCTTGCACTCTTTCAACCGTCCTGCAATCGCCGCTAGCAGTCGCTCTGCCTCAGCACGGCTGCGGCAATGGACTACCGCATCGTCGGCGTAGCGGGCAAACGGACACTGCGGATTCTGTCGCCGCATCCATCGGTCGAAGGCGTAATGCATGTACGCGTTCATCAACACCGGACCGACCACTGACCCTTGAGGAACCCCTTTGCTTCGCTGAACGGTTTGTCCGTCCGGCGTCACCGCAGGGGCGGTCAGCCATCGTTCGATGTAGAGTGATGCCCAAGGGTCCTTCACGTGCTTCCTGATCACTTTGCGCATCAGGTCCCAGTCGAGTTCATCGAACGCGCGACGGATATCAAATTCGACACACCGGTCGTACTTCCAGCATCGCTCTCGGGTCACGGCGACCGCATCCGCAGCGGATTTGTTCGGCCGATACCCGTACGAGTCCGGATGAAAGAGTTCTTCGAACTCCCCTTCGATTCTCGCCTTCACGACCTGTTGGCCGATCCTGTCGGCGACCGTGGGAATGCCCAACACCGTTTCCGCTCTTCTTGGCAATCTCCACTTGCTTTACCGGCGGTGGGAAGTAGCTTCCCGAGGCCATCCGGTTCCATAACCGGTAGAGATTGCGGCTCAGGTCCGCCTCGAACATCTGGATGCTCTCATCGTCGATGCCCGCCGCGCCCTGATTGGCTCTGACGTGCCGGTACGCTTCCAACACCCTTCTCTTGGATATTTCAAAAGGCTTGGTCGAGGTCACGGGTTCATCCTCGTTGCCGAGTTGACCCATCGCTTCGACCGAACGACGCCACCGCTTTGCTCCGCGTCCATTACAGACGCTTCAACGCTCATATCGGTGACTCCGCCGCTGACAGGCGCATCGATATTCCTCCTCGTGGTATTGCCACTTGTCGTTTCTCTACATATCGCCCATCAACTATGAGGACACTCCGCTCGGCGTCGGTGAGACGGGTCCAAAGGGCGAGGGACGCTTCCTCAGCGCGGTTCTGCGCCCTCGAATCACGGTTGAAAGCGGGGCCGATTTGGAGAAGGCTGATTCATTGCATCATGAAGTCAGCCGCTATTGCTTCATCGCGCGTTCGGTGAATTTCCCGGTCACTTGCGCGGCCTCTTATATAGAGATCTAGGCGCTATTGCTCGCTCAAGCGCCGATCGCCGGAGAGCGACGGCTCCATGGTTCGAGAGGAATGCGAAGGCCGGTGGTCAGGTAGGCCACCATTCGGTAAAGCATGAGCGCACTGCTCAGCGCACCCGTATCCTGACTGCAAGAACATCGTGTAGGGCTTCAAGTCGTTGCGATGTTCCTGCACTGCTGCCGTCACACGAAAACGATAGGCTGCCCTTCTTCCTTCCCGTCGGCGAGCAACGCAACGATCAGTGCGAACTATTCCAACCACCGCTATGAAACCGTAACCGTCCGCGTAGCCCGCGAATCGAAGTCGCAGCGCGGTCACTTCTCCGCCACAGTCACGGGCTGCTGCAAATGGCGGTCGAGGAAGGCCAGTACTCGCTCGAAGACCTGGCGACGCGAATCTTCATCGTAGATGCCGTGGCCTTCGCCGCCGAGTGCGATCCATTCCAGCGATTTATGGTTCTTCTCGAGTGCATCCTTCATACGGGTCGCCTGTTCGAAATCGGCGCGCCAGTCCGATTTTCCGTGGATCAGCAACACTGGAATCTCGATACGCTCAGCGCTATAGACGGGTGAGCGTGCGCGTAGTTGCGCGCTGTCGCTTCCCAATGCCTTGTCGAGATAAGCACGGCCGCTGATCGAATCCGGAATGTCGCCCGATGACAGCATCAGTTCCAGATCGTAGATTCCCGCCATGCCAATGGCGCAGTGATATAGCTTGGGCTCGCGTACCGCACCCATCAGAGCCGCATAACCGCCGTAGCTGGCGCCGAAGATGCAAATCCGATCGGCAGCGACGATGTTCTGTTCGATCGCCCACCGCGTCGCATCCGTCAGGTCGTCCTGCATGCGCCCGCCCCATTCGCGGTAACCGGCTTCTTCGAATTGCTTGCCATAGCCTGCGCTTCCGCGATAGTTGACCTGCAGCACGGTATAGCCTCGATTGGCGAGCAGCTGCACTTCGCTATCGAAAGATAGATCGTCCCGGACACCATGAGGTCCGCCGTGCGGCAGTACCACCATCGGATGCATGCCGCTGCCCGTCGGTCGCGTCAGGTAACCATGCATCGCCAAGCCGTCGCGGGCAGTGAAGCGGAACTGCTCCTTCGGGCGCATGAGCCGTGGATCGACCCATTCGCGACTGGCGCGCAGAAAGTTTGCCGTTTTCTTCTGTGTATCGAACAGATAGTACTCGCCCGGGTTCACATCGGAACTGACAAAGGCCACTGCGAGCCGGCCATCCTCAGTGGTACTGGTGATATAGACGTTCTGTCCCGGAAATGCTTTGTGCAACGACTGATGCAGCTTGGCCGTCGGATCGTCCTGCAGCAGCCATCGATCCTCGGACTTGTCGCCGGCGCCTGAATAGCCGACGACTTCGCGGTCGGCAAAGTCCGGTATGACTCGCGTCACGTCAGCATCGTCGAAGCCACCCACCTTGGTCACTGCCCGGGTTTCGAGATCGAGCTTATAGAGTGACGCGAATGCTTCGCTGCGCAGCTTGCCTGTCAGGAACACGGAACGATCGTCGCTGCTGAAACGCTGCGGTACAACCGTTTCCGGATCGAATCCGGTCAACTCGAATTCACTCCATGATGCGCCTGCATCGGGTTTCCAGCTCACCGCATAGTTACCTTGGGAATCCGCTCCCCACGCAAAGCGGACCTGATCGTGCGTATCTACCATGAGGTCCGCGTTGGCTAGCGGCGCGGCGCCCAATTCATTCTTCATGCCCGTGTACACATCGAGCCGCGTGAACCTCGGCTTCACGCTGGGATCGTAGTGCAGGTAGCCGCCGACATCCTTCCACGGGTACTCGGCGACCAGTATGTTGCGATCGTCATGCCGCAGGCTGCTGAGCACCGTTGCCGTCGCATAGCTTGCATCGCGCACACGCAATTTTGTCCCCGTTCCCTGCTGTCCGGCGGACATGCCATACAGAAGACGCTGATGCGTCCCGTCGCGATCGGTCCCGAAAATCTCGCCTGTACGTGCTGCGAATTGCTTACCGGGCAAACGCCGTGCAGTCATGTAGATAGCGCGCGTGGCGGAAACCCAGTGAAATTCGCTCACCGACAAGTTGTCCGGCATGCGCAGCACGGCGGTGAGCTTGTTGTTCTTGATGTCGACGAACACCAGGGACGCCTGACCAGACTTGCCCAGCGACATTGCGACAAATTCGCCGTCAGGCGAAAGCTGCAACGTGCCGAACTCGTCGTAGCGGGTGAACTGGTCTAGAGGCAGCACGCCTGGTAACGACGTCGGTGCGGGTGCCTGCGCAAGTACAGCGGAAGCAATCAACGTGCCGATCGCCAACGCCGCCCGACTCTTCCTGAACCTCATTCACCACTCCCCATGACTCGCGGACGCAGTTCTAGCGGGCGGCGGTAGCGACGTCAAATCACATCATCGAAATTGCGAACCAGTACGTGAGATCGACCGCTTCGAGCCCGATAAAAGTCACTGCCTCGGACCGGCGCAGGCTAACTCCCCGCCGCCGTGAAGATCGTCAACGGCCGATGGAAGTATCCCGCAGGAGAAATCCCTTCTCCGGATTTACCTGCATCCGCTGACCGCACCGGGTCGCGCCGCTACCGCGACCGGCAAGATGAGCGCATCAGGGCCTGGCCTCCAGCACGATATTGAATGGCGTCTGCGTGGCGCGGCGGAACCGAGTGAAGCCGCCTTCATTGACCACGACCTGCCGAAGACGTTGCTCACCTGCTTGTGCCCCGAGAGCAGGACCGTGGCGTGCCAGCGACACGGGCACGCAGATCAGGGACGAAGCACCATAATAGACGCGTCCGACCGGGTTCAGATTATCTTGAACGCGATCGCCTGCAAACGGCTCGACAATCATGCAGTGCCCATCTGCCTTGAGGGCTTTGCGTGCGTGCCGTGCAGCGTTCGCGGGATCGGCCATGTCATGCAGACAATCGAAGAAGGCAATCAGATCCAGATCGGCGCCGCGATACGACGTTGCGTCGGCGACTTGAAAACTGACGTTCTCGACCCCTGCTTCCTTGGCTCGATGCCGCGCGGTGTCGATCGAAGGGGCGTGGTAGTCGATGCCGATGAACTGTGACTGGGGATAGGCTTTCGCCATCAAAATGGTACTGGCGCCATGACCGCAACCGACATCGGCGACTCTCGCGCCTTTCGCCAGCTTCGCAGTTACTCCATCAAGTGCAGGCAGCCATGACGAAAGTAAATTGGCATTGTAGCCAGCCCTGAAAAATCGCTCCGTGCCATGGAACAGGCAAGGGTGATGATCGCCCCACTCCATGCCTTGTCCCGTGCGGAAGTTGTCGCGAGCGCGCTCCTTGACGAAGTACAGATCCTCGACGATGGCATAGGCTCCCGCCAGATCTACCGGACCAGCGGGGTCCGCAAGACACAGCCTCTGCTCCTCGTTGAGGAAATACTTGTTCGTGCTGGCGTCGTACTCCACGTAGCCGCCAGCAGCCTGATTGCCGAGCCATTCACGGATGTAGCGCTCGCTCGTCTGGGTTCGATCAGCGAGTTCTTGCGGGCTCAACGCCTGCATGGCCAGTTCCTTGTAAAGTCCCAGTTCGTCTCCCAGCGAGATCAGAACCGCGCTGATCGCAGCGCCAAGATCCGCGACTGCCTTGCCCAGAAAGGCGTTCAACTTGGCTTCGTTTACCGCCATGGCTCTACCCTCCGACAGACTGGTAAGGACGCAATATGATCCGACCGCGCCGCGTAGCGCTGCTGCATCAATCTATACGCGGCGACTTAGTCCAGCGTTACACCGTACGCCAGGAGTTAGTATCGCGATCTGCGTGCGGCGTTCTCCCTTACGGTGAATATCTCGATTTTTGTCGCCCAGAGCACCGCTTGCGAGCCACTCGGGCGCGACTCTGTCACCCGAATCCAAATGCCGGGACTACGGCATACTGGGCGCCAATCACGCTACCAACTTCAAGCAGCGACCACGCGACCGTGCACCTGGCGAAAATATGAGTCCACATCTCTCCACCGTACCTGCCGGCAGCCGCGAACCCTTCATGGAACTGCTACTCCTGGCCGATGAGTCGGAGCAGCAGGTACGCCGTTATCTGGATAGCGGCGATCTCTATGTGTATTCGCTGGAGCAGGCGACTGTCGGATTGATTCTGACCATTCCGCTAGAGTCCGGCGTCGTCGAACTGAAGGCCGTTGCCGTCCGATCATCGCGACAGGCGCAGGGAATCGGCAAACAGATGCTCGCAGCAGTGCTCGCTGACTTGCAACGTTGCGGTTGGCAGCGTGCGGTCGTAGGGACGGCAAGTTCCGGCATCGGGCAACTTGCGTACTATCAGAAGGCGGGATTCCGCCTGAGCCGTATCGAACGCGACTACTTCACGCTGGCGCGAGGCTATCCGGCACTGATGATCGAGAATGGCATTCGAGTAATCGACATGGTCTGGATGGACAAGGACCTCGACGCTTGAGAAGCTGGACGTTGCGCAAGCTACAGGTCAGCCGGCATGAAACTCCCCTCCATCGAACTTCAGCGCGGCGCCAGCCAGGAAATCGAAGCCTTCCTCGCAGATCGTATTTACGAATTCAACGCAAAAGCAACCGGCTACTTCGACGCGGAGTCGTTCGCGGCTGTACAGAAGGACGAGTCGGGAGCGATTCTGGCGGGAGTCTCGGGGTATACGTGGGGCGGTGTCTGCTTCGTCTCGCATCTTTGGGTGGCGGAGGTTCACCGTGGCACGGGAATGGGTAGTGGCTTGCTGCGAACTGCCGAGCAATATGCCAAGGACAAAGGCTGCACGGCCGCGTTGTTGTCGACCCACAGCTTCCAGTCTCCCGGCTTCTACGCCCGCATGGGTTACGAGTACCATGCGTCCGTCAAGGATCATCCTATGGGACACTCGAATGTTTTCTATGCGAAGCGTTTGTCGCCGAACGCCGTTTGACCGCCGCTAAATCGGAGCCCGACCAGGGCCGATCGAGTCACGCAGCCGGTTCCAGGCCATACCGAGTCGCGCGGGATGGAACACGATGACATCTCATCGCTGAGCGCAGCTGCAAGATAGTCCGCAAACGCACGCGCCCCCACGGTTGCCGACCGACCTGCCGGAAATACGGCGTTCAACTCGATGCGGTCGAGGCTGCAGTGAGACAACACCTGTACCAGCGAGCCGCTTGCCAATTCGGCACGGCATCCCCACTGGGACGTCGATGCGATGCCGAGGCCTGCGACGGCCGCAGCAATGGCTGCTTCGTTCGAGGAAGCGGTCAGCCTCCCTTCGACACGTATTGACTGTACGCTGCCATCTTGAATGAAGGACCAGTTTCCCGGTTGGATGCCGCCAGGGCCGGCAATCAATGAATGATTTTCCAGGTCAGCATGCGATCTCAGCGGCATGCAGCGCTCCAGATACGAGGGCGAGGCCACCAGCAGACGCGGCGATAGGCCCAGTCTGCGTGCAGTTGCCGTCGAATCGGCCAATGCGCCAAAGCGCAGCGCCACGTCGATTCCTTCATTGACGAGGTCCTGGAGGCGGTCGTCGATCATCAGTGCAATCCGCAGACGGGGATGACGATCCATGAAGGCGGGGAGCCGCGGGATGACTTCCCGCACACTGAAGCTCGATGACAGTGCCACCCTGACCACGCCACGAAGCTCACCCGTCTCACGAACCGCATGATCGGCTTCGTCCAGCGCGGCAAGCACCGGCTCGACACGCATCAGATAGTCGGCGCCTTTTTCCGTAAGAGTCACGGCTCGAGTGTTGCGCGTAAAGAACCTGGCACCGACCTGGCACTCCAGCTCTGCGATGATCCGCGAAACCGAAGGTTGCGACAGCCCCAGCTCCCGGCTGGCCTGCGAAAAGATCTGTTGCATTGACGGAGCACGCCTGTCGACTGGCATATACGGCTGAGTCACTCCGCTCAGCGCACAATCCCATAGCGCCTTGAGTGAGTGATGCTTTTCCGGGTGCTCGAGTGGCAACGAGTGCTGTCCTTTCCGTATCCGATGAGCAAGCTCGGCGCCTGCGAAAGTCGTCGCGGCAGAGCGAAAAGACGTGAGCCCGAGCATCGAGGCACATCGCCGCTTGATGGCTCGGTGATCCTGCTCGACGATGTTATTCAAGTAGCGGCGCGTACGAACTTCCACACCGCGCCAGCGAACATCTTCCTCGGCAAGCAACTCCAACGCTCGCAGCGTTGCCTTATTTCCATCGATATTGATTTTCTCTCGTACTCAGGAACGTACTGGAGTACCCAACGCATAATGGTTGTGTGAGAGACAATGACCTCGCGATCAGCCATCATCGCGGCCAGGTCGCGGTAGCTCAGGCGGTAGGTGATGTACCAGCGAACACACAGCTCGATCGTGTCGATTGAAAAATGGCGGCGCCGGTAAATCGGGTCGCGGTCGATCCGTTTAGTCATATGACGCTCCTCCTCTAAAGGAAGCGCGCATTCTGACTTAAACCGTCAATGCACCAGAGCCCAGTTAGTCCGTCAGATTCTGTCGCTGGTCATCGATAGCCAGCGATAGACAACGAGAGTAAATTCTGGCGAAAACAAGGGCTTATTATTTATTTCCGATAGGCAGCGATCGTCAGCAATCGATATGTTTTTACTCCCACTCGATCGTCGCCGGCGGCTTGCCTGAGATGTCGTAAGTCACGCGCGACACGCCGTGGACTTCGTTGATGATGCGGCGGGCGACCAAATCGAGGAATTCGTACGGCAGTCGCGACCAGCGAGCGGTCATGAAGTCGATGGTTTCCACTGCACGCAGCGCGATGACGTAGTCGTAGCGGCGGCCATCTCCCATCACGGCGACTGAACGCACGGGCAGGAAGACGGCGAATGCCTGGCTGGTGCGGTCGTAGAGATCGTGGCTGCGCAGTTCGTCCATGAAGATGGCATCGGCTTTGCGCAGCAGGTCAGCGTATTGGCGAGTGACTTCGCCGAGAATGCGGACGCTCAGGCCCGGGCCTGGGAATGGATGCCGATAGACCATCTCGCGCGGCAACCCGAGTTCCACGCCGAGACGCCGCACTTCGTCTTTGAACAGCTCGCGCAACGGTTCGAGCAGTTTGAAGTTCATTCTGTCCGGCAGGCCGCCGACGTTGTGATGGCTCTTGATCACATGCGCCTTGCCGGTCTTGGAGCCGGCAGACTCGATTACGTCCGGATAGATGGTGCCCTGCCCCAGCCAGCGGATGCCCTGCAATTTCGCGGCTTGTTCCTCGAACACTTCGATGAACAGGCGGCCGACGATCTTGCGTTTGCGTTCCGGATCGGTTTCGCCGCGCAACGCATCTAGAAAGCGCTCCGATGCGTCGACGCGGATCACACGCACGCCCATGTGCTTCGCAAACGTCTCCATCACCTGGTCGCCTTCGTTGAGACGCAGCAGGCCGTGATCGACGAACACGCACGTGAGTTGCTCGCCGATGGCCCGATGCAACAACGCACCGACGACCGACGAATCGACGCCGCCCGACAGGCCGAGCAACACGTGATCGCGACCGACCTGGGCACGCACACGCGCTATCGAATCGGCGATGATGTTGCCCGCCGACCAGCGGGCTTCGCAGCCGCAGATCTCGCGAACGAAACGTTCGAGAATTTTCTCGCCCTGCAGGGTGTGCGTGACTTCGGGATGAAACTGCACGGCATAGAAGTGTCGCGACTCATCCGCCATCGCGGCGAGCGGCACGTTGTTGGTACAGCCTACCGCAACGAATCCCGGCGGCAATTCATCGACGCGATCGCCGTGGCTCATCCATACATCGAACAATGCCCGGCCCTGGCTGTCGCTGTGATCGCGCAATCCTTCGAGCAAACGGCACGGTGCGGATGAAGTGACCTGTGCATAGCCGAATTCGCGATGCGAACTTGGCTGGACCCTGCCGCCAAGCTGCTTGGCCATGGTCTGCATGCCGTAGCAAATGCCGAGCACCGGCACGCCGAGTTCGAACACGACTTGCGGTGCGAGCGGTGGCGTCACATCGGTGACCGATTCCGGTCCGCCCGAAAGAATCACGCCACGCGCACCGAAGGCGACGACATCGGCATCGGCAATATCCCAGGGATGGATCTCGCAGTAGACGCCGCTTTCGCGGACGCGGCGTGCGATCAGCTGCGTGTATTGCGCACCGAAGTCGAGGATGAGAATGCGATGCGCATGAATGTCCGCCGGTTGAATGGAGGTAACGGACGCCGATGCATTCACGCAGTGAGCCTCTTTGGAATGGACCAGGCTGCGGGTGCCGCCGCAGCCCTCGGATTTCAACGCACGCGGTAGTTCGGCGCTTCTTTGGTAATCGTGACGTCGTGCACGTGACTCTCACGTACGCCGGCGTTGGTGATCCGCACGAACTGTGGACGCGTACGCATGATTTCAATGGTGGGACTGCCGGTGTAACCCATCGCAGCACGCAGTCCGCCAGCGAGCTGATGCAGGATGGTAACCAGCGACCCTTTGTATGGCACGCGGCCTTCCACGCCTTCCGGCACCAGCTTTTCCAGCTCTTCGGTGGCGTCCTGGAAATAGCGATCCTTGGATCCATGCGACTGCGCCATCGCACCGAGCGAGCCCATGCCGCGATAAGACTTGTAGGACGCGCCCTGGAACAGCTCGACGTCGCCCGGCGATTCCTCAGTACCGGCGAACAGTCCACCGATCATCACGCAATTGGCGCCGGCGACCAGCGCCTTGGCGATGTCGCCGGAGAAGCGAATGCCGCCATCGGCGATGAGCGGAACGTCAGTACCTTTCAACGCAGCCGCTACATTGGCGACGGCGCTGATCTGCGGCACGCCGACACCTGCAACGATACGCGTCGTGCAGATCGATCCGGGACCGATGCCCACCTTGACGCCGTCCGCGCCTGCTTCGACGAGCGCTTTCGCAGCGTCGGCAGTGACGATGTTGCCGGCGATGATCTGCTGATCGCGCCAGCTCTTCCTGATGCTGCGGACCATCTGCAGGACGCCGCTCGAATGGCCGTGCGCCGTATCGACGACGATGACATCGACGCCAGCTTCACGCAGTGCTTCCACTCGACGCAGCGTATCCGCTCCGGTGCCGACCGCAGCTCCAACGAGCAGTGCGCCTCGGCCGTCCTTCGCTGCACGAGGAAATTCGGTGGCCTTCTGGAAATCCTTGACCGTGATCATGCCCTTCAGGTTGAAGCTCTGGTCCACCACCAGCACTTTTTCGATACGGTGCTTGTGTAGCAGGGCCAGGACTTCTTCTTTGGGCGCGTTCTCACGCACGGTGATCAGTTGATCCTGCGGCGTCATCACCGTGGACACCGGCGCATCGAGCTGCGTTTCGAAACGCAGGTCGCGGTGAGTGACGATGCCTACCGCACGGGAACCGACGACCACGGGCACGCCGGAAATGTTTTTCGAGCGGGTCAGCTCGAGTACTTCACGAATGGTCTTGTCAGGAGAGATCGTGATCGGATCGTGGATCACGCCGCTTTCGAACTTCTTCACCCGCAGCACTTCGCGCGCCTGGGCCTCGATGCTCATGTTCTTGTGGATGATGCCGATGCCGCCTTCCTGCGCGATGGTGATCGCGAGGCGCGCTTCGGTCACAGTGTCCATGGCAGCGGAAATGACCGGCAAGTTGAGCCGGATGCCGCGGGTGAGTTGCGTACTCAGGTCGGCATCGCGCGGGAGGAACTCGGAATAGGCCGGAACCAGAAGCACGTCATCGAAGGTGAGCGCTTCTTCAAGAATACGCATTGCATTAGCCTGCTTTCTTGATAAAGCGCGCCATTGTACTCGGCACGGGGTGCTGGGTAAACCTGCATCGCAGGGCCGGGGACAGTCCCCGAGAAAGGACAATCCCGAAGAAAGGGCAATCCCGAGGAAGGGACAGTCCCCGCGGAAGGCTGTAGCCTTGCCGTCATGGCCTCCAAGACATCCCCACCCGGGTCCCTCACATTCGACTTCGACGCGCCGCCGCCCCCTCCGGTCGTGGAGACTCGCGATGTCTACACGCCGTCCCGGCTCAACCGGGAAGCCCGCACCCTGCTGGAACGCGGTTTTGGAGCGCTGTGGGTCGAGGGCGAAGTATCCAATTTCTCCCGGCCCTCCTCCGGCCACTGGTACTTCTCCATCAAGGACGTGGGGGCACAGTTGCGCTGCGCCATGTTCCGCCAGAAGAACCTGCTCATCCGCTTCACTCCGAAGGACGGCGCGCACGTGCAGATTCGCGGGCGGGTGAGCCTGTACGAACCTCGCGGCGAATATCAGTTCATCGTCGATTTCATGGAGGATGCAGGCGAAGGCGCGCTACGGCGGCAATTCGAGCTGCTCAAGGACAAGCTGGCCGCCGAAGGATTGTTCGCCATCGAGCGCAAACGGCCCTTGCCGCGGCTGCCGAAGCGGATCGGCATCGTGACTTCGCCGACCGGCGCTGCGATCCGCGACGTGCTGCATATCCTGAAGCGCCGCTTCTGCACGATTCCTGTCTTGATCTATCCGGTACCGGTGCAAGGCGCCGGCGCAGCCGCCCAGATCGCCGCTGCCATTCGCGTGGCGTCGAGGCGAGCCGAATGCGATGTGCTCATCGTGGCGCGTGGCGGCGGCTCGCTCGAGGACCTGTGGGCCTTCAATGAAGAAGTCGTCGCCCGCGCCATCGTCGACTGCCGCATGCCCGTCGTGAGCGGCGTCGGACACGAGGTCGATTTTACGATTGCCGATTTCGTCGCCGACGTGCGGGCGCCTACGCCCTCGGGTGCGGCTGAGCTGGTGGCGCCGGATTGCGGCGAATGGCTGCGTTCGCTGGCAACGGTGTCGCGACGTCTCATGACGGTATTGCGTCGTCGACTGTCGGCCGACCAGGACAAATTCACCTGGTTGCAGCGGCGCTTCGCACGGGTTCATCCCGGCGTTCAATTGCGACAGCAGCAGCAACGGGTCGACGAACTGGAACAGCGCCTGATTCGCGAACTGTCCCAAGCCCTGCGGCGGCGCCAGACCACATTGACGCATCTGGCTGCTCAGTTGCGCCATCGTTCACCGGCAGTTCGATTGGCGACTGCGAATACGCGTTTGCAGATCGCTCGCACGGCGATGTCCGCTTCGTTGACCAGGAAGCTCGAGCGTCTACGTTCGCGACTGGCAGTGACAGTGCGTACGCTGGACGCCGTCAGTCCGCTCGCGACTCTGCAGCGGGGTTATGCGATCGTGACCGACCCCTCCGGCCACGTCGTCACCGAGAGTTCGCAGGTCAACGCCGGCGATCGCATCGTCGCCCGGATCGCGCAGGGAACGATCGAGGCGCGCGTGGAACGTACTATTCCGCCTGCAACGGATGCGTAAAGTGCGGTTAGACTCGCCGCTTCGTTTCGATACGCCATTGCGCTGACGGCATGCTCAACTCCATTCGCTCGATCTGTTTCGCTGCAGCCATGTCGATGCTCGCGATGACCGCGGACGCAGCGAGCCTGCCGCGTGAAAGTCGCGTTCCTGGCGGCATTGCCTATGTTCCCGTGCCCGGCGGGGAGCAGCCGCCGGTCGTCATGTTCGATCAATATCGGGTGGCGGTGTTGCGCCAGCACGATCAGTGGATCGCAGCCGTTGGCATTCCCCTCGCCGCCAAGCCCGGTCCGCAAGTGTTGTCGGTCAGCGCGCCTGCCGGGAAAACAACGGTGACGTTCGAGATCAAGGACAAGCACTACCGCACGCAGGAGCTGAAGATCCAGAACGATCGCCAGGTGAATCCCGCGCCGCAGGACCTGAAGAGGATCGAGGCGGAACAGGCACGATCGAATGCGGCGCTGTCTAAATTCACGCTCGCCGCAGCGCCGTCGTTGACGCTGGAGGTCCCGGTGCCGGGAAAGCGTTCGGACTCGTACGGTTCGCGCCGCGTGTTCAACGGTCAGCCGCGCAATCCGCATACGGGCATGGATATTCCGGCGCCGACCGGAACGCCGATTCATTCACCGGCCGCGGGCCAGGTGGTCGAGGTCGGCAACTTCTTTTTCAACGGCAACACGGTGTACATCGATCACGGCTCGGGGCTGGTGACGATGTATTGCCACTTGAGCAGCATCGCCGTGAAGGCTGGAGACAAGGTCGCCGCCGGCGAAGTCATCGGCAAGGTCGGTGCAACCGGCCGCGTGACCGGGCCGCACCTGCATTGGGGCGTGGCGTTGAATCGGGCGATGGTGGATCCGGAGTTGTTCCTGGATCAAAGCTGAAAGTCAGCTTCTAGCCTGCGTCGATGTTCTTCAGGAAGTCGGCGATCACCGGGCGGAAGCGATCCATGTCGACCAGGAACGCATCGTGACCCTGCAGTGACGGCAAGCGCGAGAAGGTGACTTCGCGACCGCCGGCGGTCAGTCCGTCGGCCAGTTCCTTCTGCTGTTCGATCGGGAACAGCAAATCGGTTTCCACTCCCATCACCAGCGCCTTATCGACCTTGAAGTGATTCAAAGCCTCGGCGACCGAGCCGCCGTGGTCGGCGAGATCGAACAGGTCCATGGCCCGCGACAGGTAGAGATAGCAATTCGGATCGAACTGGCCGGTGAACTTGATCGCGTGGTTTTCGAGATACGATTCCACTTCGAAGTCGATACCGAACGGATCGCCGGGCTTGCGTTCCGAATTCGCACGCTCGCGTCCGAAACGCTGCGACCATTCTTTCGCCGAACGATAAGTGATCATGCCGAGCTTGCGAGCCAGCCGCATGCCGGACACCGGCCCAACGCCCGGCTCGTAGTTGCCTTCGGCCCAGGCCGGGTCGCGGCGAATCATCTCCCGCTGCAGCGAACGCAACGCAATCGAGAACGGCGGCGAACGCGCACCGGAGGAAATCGTGACGAGACTCCGGGTACGATCGGGAAACTGTGCGCAGTAGGCAAGCGCCGTCATGCCGCCGAGCGAAGGGCCAACCACTGCGGCCAGCTGCTTCACGCCAAGTGCCGTCGCTACTTCATTGCCGCCGCGGGCGATGTCTTCGACAGTGAGCACCGGGAAGGTCAGTCGATAAGGCTGGCCCCTGGCCGGATTGATCGACGCCGGCGAGGTCGAGCCGAACGGACTGCCGAGCGAATTCACGCAGATCACGAAGAAGCGGCTGGTATCGATGGGCCGCCCCGGTCCGATCATGTCTTCCCACCAGCCCGGCGACGAATCCTCGGTGGAGGATGCAGCGTGCGCCGACGGCGACAGGCCGGTGAAGATCAGGATCGCGTTGTCGTTGCAGAACGCGAGATCGCCCCAGGTTTCATAGGCGATCTGCACTCCCTGCAACGTGCCGCCACGGCGCATTTCGAAGGGCTTGTCGAGCTTCAGGATCTTGGTGGCTGCTGCCATACGCTTCGGTAAATCAACGTTGGACAGATGTCTCTCGCGGAGCTTAACAACAGAACCCACCACTACGCACGGAATAGCAGATTCCGTATATACCTGACTCTACTTTATTCATTCCTCCCTGCCCCATTCTTTTTCTGCCCCGCGTTCTCCGCGTTCTCCGCGCGCTATATCTTTCGAACGCCGAGCCGTTACCGTTGCACTCGTGAGTACCGCGGCACCCGCCGGTGGTGATAGCCGCCGGCAGTGCCAACTGAAAGGGCTTCAAGAATACGGCGCGCGGAGAACGCGGGGCAGAAAAAGAAAAGAATAGGGGCCGGAAATGCCTTTGCTATCAACTCGTACGATCTCCGCGAGAAATTCTCTGAATCCCCTTTCAGCTCTTCTTCCGCTTTCCCCGCCTTTCATCCCGAGCCGCGGTGCGGCGCTGGCGCGGCGTCGTGGGATTGCGCTTGTCCTTGAATGGATTTTCGTCCGAACGGAATTCGACCCGCACCGGTGTGCCGTCGAGCTTGAACGTCTTGCGGAACACACCGGCGAGATAGCGCCGGTAGGCGTCCGGGACCTGGTTGATCTGGTTACCGTGGATCACGATGATCGGCGGATTCTTCCCGCCCTGGTGGGCGTAGCGCAGTTTGATGCGCCGCCCGCGGATCAGCGGCGGCTGATGCTGGTCCATGGCCGTTTCGAGCACGCGAGTGAGTTCGGGCGTGGGCATTTCGCTCATCGCGGCGGCGTACGCAGAGTCGACGGCATGCACCAGGTCGCCCACGCCGCTGCCATGCAAAGCGGAGATGAAATGAATGGGCGCAAAGTCCAGGAACGGCAACCGCAGGTCGAGGCCCTGGCGGATTTCATCGCGCTTGTCGGTGGGAATCCCGTCCCATTTGTTCACCGCGATGATCAAGGCGCGTCCCCGCTCGGCGACCAGACCGAACAGGCTCGCGTCCTGTTCGGCGACCGTGTCGTGAGCGTCGATCACGCCAATGACTACGTTCGCATCGTCGACTGCCTGGAGCGCCTTGATGACGCTGAATTTCTCGACTGCCTCTTCGACCCGGGCGCGTCGACGCACGCCGGCCGTATCGATCAACGTGTATTTCTTCCCGTCGCGTTCGAACGGAACGAACACCGCATCGCGCGTGGTGCCGGGCTGGTCGAAGGCGACCAGTCGTTCTTCGCCGAGCAGGCGGTTGATCAGCGTCGACTTGCCTACATTGGGCCGGCCGATGACCGCGACCTTGATGCCCATGTCGCTGTACGAGCTCTCCGTCGGCTGGCTGAAGCCTTCGAGCGCTCGTTCCATCAATGGCCTGATGCCGTCGCCGTGCGCGGCGGAAATCGCCTGCGGTTCGCCGAGGCCCAGCTGATGAAAATCGGAGGCGGCGAAATCCGTGTCGAGGCCTTCCGCCTTGTTCGCCACCACAATCACTGTCTTGTTGAGCTTGCGCAGAGTCTGCGCTACGAAATGATCGGTGGGCGTACAGCCGGATCGGGAATCGACGAGGAACAGCACGCGATCCGCTTCGTCGATGGCTCGCATCGACTGCTTCGCCATCAACTCCTCGACGCCTTGCGCGTCGACGACGAGACCGCCCGTATCGACGACGATGAACGGCACCGGACCGTTGCGCCCGTAACCGTACTGACGATCGCGAGTGAGCCCCGGCAGGTCAGCGACGAGCGCGTCCCGCGTTCGCGTCAGGACATTGAACAGCGTCGATTTGCCGACATTCGGCCTGCCGACCAGAGCAATCACAGGAAGCATGGTGGCCGGCAGCGGCGATCAACGGGCGTCCGCTGAGCGCTGCTCTCCTTTGGGTGAAGTCTTGAATGCGAGCAGCTTGCCCGAGTCGGTCTGGATGAAGGTGCGCGTGCCGTCCGAAACGGCCGCATTCGTGATGCGTTCGCCGTCGGTCTTGGCCCGCGCCACGACCTCACCGGTCGCCTTGTCGAGCCAGTGCAGGTAGCCTTCGAAATCGCCGACCAGCAGCGAGTCGCCATCGACCGTGGGAGCCGTCAAGCCGCGCTTGTGCATGCTCTTCTGCTCCCATTGTACGGCGCCGTCGGAGCG
>Ga0065707_10000753_pt1 | contig 16597 bp, 21 predicted proteins | sample SwiRhicommuniRL3_FD_59094 | JGI IMG/M metagenome (GOLD analysis project Ga0065707, IMG submission 59094) | Switchgrass rhizosphere bacterial communities from Rose Lake, Michigan, USA - RL3 v2 (version 2) | ecosystem: Host-associated > Plants > Roots > Rhizosphere > Soil | place: East Lansing...
GCGAAGTTAATTGCTGCTACGCGGAAGGAATCATCGAAGTCGGTTGCAAAAATCTGCGCAGGGATAAAGAAAAGCAAAGCCTAAATGAACGGTTCCTACGATGTTATTTCTGCCGGGCACTCAGCTCTCCGGAACGCGAATTGGCTGGAAGCCAAAAAGCAGTTTGAAAATGCACTAAAGGAATCTGACTCTCCCGAAGCGCGGGATGGGTTAGGGCTTGCGCTATGGTGGTTAAACGATATTAGCAACTCTCATGAACAGCGCACACTCGCCTATCTTGGATACAAAGCAAATAGGGATTTACCCCAGGCCGCGCGCCTCGCGGCCTGGCTGGCACGTGAGCAGGTGTTCTTGCGCGCCAACGTCAGTGCGATGAATGGATGGTTTGCGCGTGCGTTTCGTTTGCTGGAAGAAATGCAACCCTGCGCCGAGACAGGTTGGGTGAAAATCTATCACGCCTCGATGATGGCTTCACCGCAGGACAAAGAGCGGGAAGCGCATGAATCGATTGGAATTGCGCGCAAATATCATAACCCCGACCTTGAAACCTTTTCACTTGCAGTCATAGGGTCAGCACTTGTATCGCAAACAAAGATCAAGGAGGGGATGGATGCCATTGATGAGGCGATGACTGGTGTGATCAGCGGCGAAGTAAAGGATTATTTCGTCGCAAGCGAAACATTTTGCGTGACACTTTCAGCCTGTGAATTAGCGGGTGACCTGGTCCGCACAAATCAATGGTGCGAATCTGCATTGGAATATGCGCGGCGCTATCAATGTTCGTTCTTGTCTGCGTATTGTCGCACAACCTATGGGAGTCTGTTGGCAGAGACCGGCAAATGGCAGGATGCTGAATCTGCGCTCACCGAAGCGATCCATACCTTCGATACCGGTCATCATGGGCTACGTGTCAATGCTGTTCTTAAACTGGCTGACCTGCGCGTGAGTCAGGGACGGCTGGAAGAAGCGGAAGTGTTACTTAGCGGATATGAAGATTATGGGAGTTCTGCCCTGCCGCGGGCGCGCTTGTACTTGGCCCGTGGCGAATCGGATTTAGCAAAGGCAGTTTTGGAACAGGCACTTCAATCTGATTCATCTCCTTCGTTGCATCGAGCGCCCCTGCTTCGTTTGTTGGTGGATGTTTTGTTGGCTTCCGATCAGCCTGAGGCAGCGCGCCGAACTGTCGATGAGTTGGTCACACTTTCTCAATTATCAAGAAGTAATCTGTTTCTTGCACAGGCCGAATTGGCGATGGGGCAAATCAGTCGCTATGCGGGTGAAGATGGAGCGATCTCTCATTTTCGGAACGCGCTCGAGCATTTGGATGTCCATCAGGGTTCAGTGCTTGCATGTCGTGTCAAATTGGAACTGGCGCGTACGCTCAAAGATTCGGACAGAGCCGGGGCAATAACCTGGGCCAAAGCTGCGCTGGCCGGCTTCCAACGCATCGGTGCTTCGCATGACGCGGGCGAAACAAATCAACTGTTGCGAGAGATGGGCGCGACCGTAAAGCCTAATGTCCGGGAGCAGGATTCACTTCTCACAGCGCGTGAAGCAGAAGTCCTTGAATTGGTTTCTCGAGGCTTGAGCAATCGCGAGATTGCGTCCCGGCTGGTTGTCAGCGCGAAAACGGTCGAGCATCATGTAAGTCAGGTTTTGGGAAAGTTGGGATTACGGAATCGGGCGGAAGCGGCCGCGTATTTTCTGAGTCAATCGGAGAAAGATAGGGGTAGCGGATAGGGGACGTTACCGATGCGCCAGCGGCCTGGTTGCCGTATCATCATTGCAATCACTCGAAAGGAGATTGCAATGGAAAAAATAATTAATCCCATGATTCTACAGAATCAAGAGGGACGCGCGCTCTGGCATTTCGGCGCTCTCATGAATTTCAAAGCGCTTACCGAGGAGACAGGCGGTCAATATTGGGCCGTGGAGGGTCTGGCAGACAAGCACATGGCGGTGCCGCTGCATTCTCACACGCGTGAAGACGAGATATGGTTTGTGCTCGAAGGTGAGATTGCGTTCACTCTGGGTGAAGAGGTGATCATCGGCGGACCTGGAACGTTTGTTTATATCCCGCGCAATACGCCGCATACTTTTCAAGTACGGTCAGGAACGGCGCGCTGGTTTGGATTTGGCCTAAGTGGTAATCTTGATCAATGGTTTTTTGAAACAGGCGAACCTGCCAAATCATTGACTCTGCCTCCGCCTCCTGCCGGACCTCCAACCGAAGCTGCCATCCAGGAAATCAATGCGAGCCTGAAAGCATATGGCACAGATACCTTGGGTCCGCCACCGATGCCGATGTAAATCGTTCCTGCAGAATACAAGGGCGAAATAAAACTCCCGAAGAAAGTTCCGGAGTTTTATTCAGACGCTTTTGACAGATTGGCAAGCTTGACGGAATGCTTTTCTAATTCTGCTCGCAATTCCACAGGTTCGCGTACCACGAAATCAAAGGAAAAGATGGATATTTGTCGCGCCAGCCAATCGAGATCTTCCACGCTGCCGCGCATAATGATTCCATCCTTGGCGGGCTCGAGAATGCCAAGTACATCGAACACTTCCTTTTGAGCGGTATTGATATCCGTTTTGAGCAGGAGCTCGAAGGCAAATTTACGAGGCAGCGTAGCTATGGCTTGCATCATATGTGCCAGGGGATCAAAACCTTCAGGGCGCTTAAAATATGCATTGATGGCATTGATATGAGCGATACGGTCCAGCCGAAAGGAACGAAGATCCTGGCGCAAATGGCAATATCCGACCACATACCATTTGTTCAGATAATAGGTGAGGCCATATGGATCGAAATCGCGCTCCGTGTCTTCACCTTGATTGGGATGATATCGAATGTGGACACGTTGCTGGACTTGAGCAGCACTGCTCATTGTGCTGAGTACTGCCTCGCTGGGTGGCGTGGATGAGGCCCGGTTCTGATCAAGCGTGATTGTTTCAGTCAATGCGCGCACACGGCTTTTTAGTTCGAGCGGCATCACGCGCTCCAGCTTGGCGAATGCACTCTCGACCGCGCGGTCGGTGTCAGCGAGATTGAGACGTCGGGCCGAAATTAATCCAACCGTTAACGCAAGTGCCTCTTCATTCGTGAACATCATCGGTGGGAGCTTGAATCCCGCGGACAATACATACGCACCGTTTCGTCCCCGCTCCGCTTCGATGGGGATCCCAAGATCCTGAAGCATGATGATATAACGGCGCAAGGTGCGGATATTTACTTCGAGGCGCCCTGCCAGTTCCGAGCCTGACATGCGCCCGTGCGCTTGTAATAATGCCAGCACGGCCAACACGCGTGTGGTGGGATGATACATAATCGGCGAGTATACACCAGCCGTCTAGGCAAATATACAATCGAGATTATGTCACTCTGAGCGTAGCGAAGAGTCTCGTTCTAGCTTAGTTTAGGCAAAACCTGAGATTCTTCGTCGCTTCTCTCCTCAGAATGACACACCTTCTAAACTTTCCCGGTCAACCAGGAGCGTGGGGTTGGAGTTAATCTCAATATCTCAGGTTTGCCTCTGAGATGTTTTCTCAGAAACTTTGCAATTTCATCTTTCCAGAGTCTTGATCTTTCAAGTTTGGCGAGATGCCTCTCATATGTATCCTGATCCTGAAAGCCCGCGAACCAGACAAAAATATACTCGCCCTCACGCACTGGCAGTTGCGAAAATGTATTCGGGCTATCTTCCGTGACAAAATAGGCGAGGACGGACATATCAGCCTCCATTAGTTCTGGATGAATTGTGTTTTCGAAATAGTTGATGAAATCGGAAGTTGGCGGCTTATTGAAATAATAGATCGTGACAGCCACAAATCCAGCCCGGGTGGTTCGGCTGCCTCGGGGAGGACGATTACCGTTCTTGAACGAGAAGCCAGAGGTTGGGTGCACAAGTCGTAGTAAAAGGACATTGTCCGAGTCGATCATGGTCGCGTTGGCAGCCGCGCGGTGGCTCTTCCACACGGGCCCGCTATAAAACGCATTCAGCGACTGTTCCCGCGCGGACATCTCGTTGAAACCTCGCAGCCAGACAAATTGATCCGGGTTATCCAGATCATAAAATTGCCCAATGACTTGAATCCCGACGGCTTCCTGCGTTTCGACAAATTCACGGTCGAAGAGTTCGATCAATTCATCGCGCCTGCCTGGATGGAGGGTGTACCTCCTGAGCTCGACAATAGGGGAGTATGTTGGTTTGCTCATACTCGCTCAAACTCCATGATCCAATTTGTTTCCCAGGTTTTTCCGCCATCGCTGGAAAATGCCTGTTCCCATTGACAGGAATTCACCATAATCTTTGACCAGATAAAGCGGTTGTAAATGTGCCGATTTTCAAAGACTTCTTGTGAATAGAATTCGCCGCGCCCGTCCTTGAAACCACCGATCATGGGAACATCCAGGGTGCCCGTCAGATTCGTTGACCAGTAGATGCTCCACTCTTTTGATTCGGGATCGAACAACCGTAAAGTAATTGCGTAGACTGGACCCGTTTCCCTTTGAATAATGTTCTCGTCCATGTTACCAAGCCCGTTCAGGATTTTCCTGCTAACCGTGTCACCATCGAATTCATCCCAATCCGTTGACCCTTTCAGCCGCTTCTTCAAAGCGCGGTGATGAACCTTCCAGGTTCCGATCAGGAAATCAAAATCGTTCCGTCCGTCGTTTTCTCTTTCCATATCATGCTCCTTATATCCGCTCGAAAGTATTCATCCAGTTCGTTTCCCACGTTTTTCCGCCGTCAACAGAAAACGCTTGTTCCCACTGAGCAGAGTTCCCAGTGATCTTNGACCAAGTNAATCGGCAGAAGATGTGCCTGCCTTCAAAANCTTCCTGTGAATAAAACTCTCCAACACTGTCTTTGAATTTGCCAACCATTGGGACGTCCAATATTCCACTCAGGCCCGCGGCCCAGTATATGCTCCATTCTTTTGAATTCACATCGAAGAGACGTAATGTGTAGCCGTGGGTTGAACCTGTTTCTCTGTTCATGATCACTTCGTCGCAATGGCCCAGTCCGTTTAATAGCTTCTTGCCCACTGCCGTCCCATCGAATTCCTCCCATTCCGTGCACCCTTTCAGGCGCTCCTTCAGCCGTCGGTGACGCATGATCCAGTTCCCAACCAGAAAATCAAAATCATTTCGTCCGTCATTTTCTGTTTGCATGTTCTGCTCCTTCTAAAGGTTATTGAGCTACATACTCAGTATAGGGACAAATGCGGACAGGATCGTTCCTAATTTAGAGATCAAGAAGATTTCTCTTTCCTGACTCTTGTGACTGTTGTAAAATTCTATGTGGGACGAAACAGAAAGGACATAAGAAACATGAATATTAGAAGAATTGTGATGGACATTCAATCCAATAATTTTGATGAAAACCGAAATTTCTACGAAAATATTATTGGTTTGGAGGTTGGCATGGATTTGGGCTGGATCATGACATTCGGATCCCCATCGGACCCTGCCGCGCAGCTTACTGTAATTAAGAAAGATTTGACGGCGCCTTTTAATCCAAATCTCACCCTAGAAGTTGAAGATGTGGATGAAGTTTATGCAAAAGCTGTCAAACATCATCTTAGCGTGATTCATCCATTAACGGATGAGCCTTGGGGCGTCCGTCGTTTCTTTGTCCTTGACCCCAATGGATTGATTGTTAATGTCATGAGCCACTTTGCTAAGCCTTCGGATGGATAGACTTATGAAATCGGTTGAGCCTCCTGTCGTTTCCGTTGTTAACAAAAAGAAATGGTCTGATTGGCTTGCCAGACAACATGACAAATCTGCAGGCGTGTGGCTAAAGATCGCCAAAAAGGAATCTGAGATTCCATCCGTCACGTACGAGGAAGCATTAGACGTGGCCTTATGCTACGGCTGGATTGATGGACAGAAAAAGGGCTTTGATGAAAAGTACTGGCTTCAGAAATTCACACCGCGTGGGCCCAAGAGCATCTGGTCGAAGATCAACACCGAAAAAGTAGAGAGATTAATTGCCAGTGGTGATATGAAGCCCGCGGGACTCAAGGCAATTGCACTTGCGAAACAGGATGGTCGCTGGGCAGTGGCGTATGCTTCACAGAAAAATATTATTGTCCCTGAAGATTTTCAGGCCGCGTTGGACCAGAACAAGAAAGCCAAAACCTTCTTTGCTACACTGAAGAGCGCCGAAAGATATTCATTCTTGTTTAGAATTCACAACGCCAAAAAGCGAGAGACGAGAGCCAAGCGTATTCAGCAGTTTGTCGAAATGCTGGAGAGAGGCGAGAAAATCCATCAATAGTTTGATTAGGTTGGAGTCCAACGACTAACACCTGCACTGCACAGTACGCAGTTCAGGGCGAGTGTCATCCCGGAATGGGAGACCCCTGTCATTGGATTTCCAAAATCAGGAGATGTCGCCATGACGCCACAGCGCCACTTTGGACTCCACTTCTAGCTTGACGCATCAGTAGAACCGGAAGATAATCCAAGAAGATTTTATGAGCGAAATCAACGACGCAGAAATCCACGAAATTGTGCATCGAGTAGTTGGGGAAGCCCTGGGCTCTTCCAAGCGCGAGTCTGGGTCGGCTGCGCCCGCCCCGCAAGTGGTGACTTCGGGTAAAAAAATCGTTGCGATTGGTGCTGATCATGGAGGATTTGAGTTGAAAGAAGCGCTCAAGAAGGACTTGATCACCCTGGGTTTTGAAGTCAATGATGTGGGGACGAACAACAAAGACGCTGTGGATTATCCCGATTTTGCTCACGCGGTAGCACAAGCAGTAAGTATTGGAAAAGCCTGGCGGGGAATTATGATCGATGGCGCTGGAATTGGAAGTTGTATTGTCGCGAACAAAGTCCCTGGCGTGCGCGCGGGAATGGCCTATGATTACTCATCCGCGGTGAATAGCCGCGAGCATAATGACACAAACGTGCTAACTTTGGGCGCGGGACTGATTGGCATGAACCTTGCTAAACAGATTGTCAAGACCTGGTTGACGACTGAATTTGCAGGCGGACGTCACAGTCCGCGCCTGGATAAGATAAAATCAGTTGAGAAGAAGTATTTGAAATAGAAAACAACCTCGCTGGTTGAGTAGGTCGAGTGTTCTTTTCGACCGTATCGAAACCAGCGGTAACTTGTAAATATGAAATTGACTTGAAAACGTGGTGGTTTCGATACGTCCTCACTTTGTTTGGGCTACTCAACCACCGAGGTATCAATGAAACCTGACGAAAAACTAGTCGAACAACTGGTCGAGATCATCACTCACGAAGTGCTGGCTGCCATGATGGAACAAGAGCAGCGGGCCGGTCAACCTGAGGCGTATCAGTGCAAATTTGATTGCGCCGACCAACTTTGCGTCCGTGTATGCTATGACAAGATGGGGAATGTGATCAATGCAGGTGCGGAACGAATTTCTTCAACACTAGGTGTCATTCCTCAGGATCTCAACCTGGCGAAGATGATCGATCATACTCTTCTCAAACCTGATGCGACTCAACAGGAGATCGCTCAATTGTGCTTCGAAGCGCGCAAATATGGGTTTGCTTCGGTGTGTGTCAACCCGACCTGGGTCAGTTTGTGTGCTGAACTTTTGAAAGGCTCTTCTGTGAAAGTCTGTACTGTGATCGGATTTCCCTTGGGCGCGACGGCTTCAGAAACCAAAGCCTTTGAAACAGAAAACGCGATCCGCCAGGGCGCGACAGAGATTGACATGGTCATCAATATCGGCGCGTTGAAAGCGCGCGACCTTGAACTAGTGGCAAAAGATATTCGCGGCGTAGTCAATGTGGCCCATCCACGCGGCGCCATTGTCAAAGTAATTATTGAGACAGTTTTATTGAATGATGAAGAGAAAACCATCGCTTGTTTGCTTTCCAAAGAGGCCGGCGCGGACTTTGTCAAAACATCCACGGGATTCGCGGGTGGGGGAGCGACTGTCCACGATGTGCAGTTGATGCGAAAGACAGTTGGCCCGCAGATGGGAGTCAAGGCCTCCGGCGGCGTCCGCACCTTTGAGGATGCTGAGAGCCTGATCAAGGCGGGCGCCACGCGGATCGGTGCAAGCGCGGGGGTCAAGATTCTGCAGGGGCCCAGCAATCAACCGTCAGCTGCGCGAGAAGCGACCGCTGGTTCAGCTGTAAAGAGTTATTGATTTAGTCGCCCTGCGAAGGCTTTATCAAGTGCAACAAAGTTGAGTCACTCAAACCTTCGCAAGGCTGACGCAATTAGGAGTAACTTATGTTGATAGCAAAAGTCATTGGCACCACGGTATCCACGATCAAGGATGAAAAATTGCACGGCCGCAAATTACTGATCCTGCGTCAAACGGATGAGACCGGCCAGCCTTCGGGCAAACCTTACGTGGCAGTGGATACAGTGGATGCAGGAATTGGTGATCTGGTGCTTACCGCTGCGGGCTCGTCTGCGCGCCAAACAAACATCACAAAAGATACGCCTGTTGATTCGGTCATCATGTCTATTATTGATTCGCTCGAAGTAGATGGCAAGGTTGTATTCAGAAAGTCGTAATCATGGGTCGTAGACCCACATGGAAAGGAAATGAACATGGCTGTAGATCCTGGGATGATCGCTCTTGGAATGGTCGAGACCAAAGGATTGGTTGGCGCAATTGAAGCCGCTGATGCGATGGTCAAGGCTGCGAACGTGGTCTTGATCGGCTCGGAATATGTGGGGGGCGGTTTCGTCACCGTGATGGTTCGCGGCGATGTTGGCGCGGTGAAAGCGGCAACGGATGCCGGCGCGGCAGCAGCCCGCCGTGTCGGTGAACTCGCTTCTGTTCATGTGATCCCGCGCCCGCATGAGGAAGTCGAAATGATCCTGCCTCAATCGAACAAGGGCAGTTTTGGTGGTCGCTCTGAGGGCCAGGCACCGTCTGGTTCTCGAAAATCCAAAGCAACTGAATAACTGACTTCTCATGCCTAAAGAGTTCTACACGGAAAAAGATATTGAGGATCTGTTCCAGCGTGGGATCAAGTCATTGCAGATTACTGAGAATGTGGTGTTGACTGAACTCGCGTATGAAAAAGCCAAACGTTTGGACATCCAATTGATCACTGACCGCGCGGAGAATCCGCCTGCCGCGCCAGTTCGACCTTATCTTTCAGAGTCGGCTACGCAGCAGACAGCTCATGCCAGGCCGACAGTTGCGCCCGTTTCTCCTATAGCTGCACCCCAACCTCAGCCGACTCCGCCAAACATAACCGATATCGAAAAGCGGATTCGCTCCGCGGTCATCGCGCGCCTTGGGAATCAAGTGGATGCGACATTGTTGGATAACATTATTCATCGAGTGGTCAAAGGCGTAGGGTTAAAATAATGGTAATTGATGAACTGGTAGGGGGGATCCGCCCAGCGGAAGTAGTGAACTTTGATGATCAGGATGGGTCGCCCGTACTTTTCTCAAGGAATAAATAATGTTATTCGGGAGAGTCAAAGGCACGGCGATTTGCACGATCAAATATCAGGGTACGGAGGGATTGAAACTCTTGATTGTCCAGCCATTGAATAAAAGACTGGAACAGATTGGTATCCTGCAGGTGGCTGCGGATGTGGTTCAGGCTGGTCCCGGCGATCTGTGTGTAATGGTGCGTTCCCGCGAAGCTGCGCTCGCCATGCCCGATGAAAAGTTCGTGCCGATTGATCTGGCGCTCGTTGGAATAGTCGATGAATTAGAAGTGAAGCCTGATGGCACGTTCGATTACAGTTTGCGCTTTGGGCGTAATCAGTTTACATAAGAGGATACCTCGGTGGTTGAGCAGATGGCGTTCTTCCGCTCGTATCGAAACCACCAGGAATCGAAAAAATACTCGTAATAAAAATACTTCATGTCCATGGTGGCCTCGATATGCCCTGCGCAATAAACGCTCAGGGCTACTCGACCACCGAGGTTATCTGAAATATTATGATTCTCGGCAAAGTTGTTGGAACGATCGTTACCACGATCAGTCATAAAGACTACAAAAACCGCAGGTTGTTGGTGATCCAGCCTTTGATCCTCGATGGGGATCAGCCAGATCCGAACGAAGATTTTATCGCGTTGGATAACACCCAGGCTGGTATTGGTGATACTGTGCTGGTTAATCGAGAAGGCAATGGCGCGCGGCAAGCGTTGAAGAACCCGGATGCGGCGGTGATTTCTGTCATTGTGGGGATTGTGGATTCAGTCTATTTAGAGAGTTGATAAGACCTCTGATAAAAATCCGGAGGTCCCATTCTTACAGTCCTAAAACATTTGATGCCAATAACAACAATAAGAGTACTGCTACGCCCACAGTCGAAGTCACTGCGCGGCGGCGCTGCTCTGGATTAGCACTTGTTTCGGCTGCTTGCACGGCTGCGCGGTAGTAAAACCAGGTTCCGCCGATAACCAGTATGAGTTCCAGGATGGCACTGATCGTCGGAAATTGCCATAAACCGAAGCCAAGTAATGGCAGGTTGCCCAAATTGCCAGGAAGGATCGGCAGGTCGGGACGGTGAACGAGCAGGTCAAGAATCCAATGGGAGAAAACAACTCCGGCAATCACGTAGCCGCCGCGTTTTCCCCAACGCCAACCAGCAAACAAGCCAGCAATAGCAGAAATCAATAAGGCACCTATAAGTGAATGGGTGTAATAGGCATGTATTAGACTTCCGCCATAGGCATTGGGATTTGCCGGATCAACAGGAATGATTTTTTCAAGTCCGCTCGCTGCAAAGAAAATAAATACCACATCAAGGAAAAAAGTCGCAAGCAAGAGCGACCAAAGCGGCAAGCGAGGGGCGATCTTCTTAATTCCAGCAGCCAAACCAAAGTGTCCTGCAACCATATCATCCACTCCTTATATATATTTTGATTTCATAAATTACCAGTTGATACGAGAGTCCAACCACCCTGCGACAATAATCAAGGCCAGCATTACTATAATTGTGACCATGGAACCTCCGGTAAAATAAGGGTCATTATATGCAGTGCAAATCTTGTGTCAAGAAAATATTTACCTGTTTGATCATAAATCAAAAAGGAGTTGAACAGTGAAAGAATTTCGAAACCCTCAAGATGTTCACGAACCGCTTGGTTCCTATTCTCATCAAATTGAAATTAGTGGCAATGAACGCCTGTTGGTGATTTCAGGCCAAGTTGGGATGCGAGAAGATGGAACGATTCCAGACGATCCATTTGATCAAATTGATCTTGCCTTTGAGAATATTTTTCGCAATCTTCGGGCCGCAAACATGGATGTAAAAGATATCATCAAAATCACCTATTATTTGGTGGGCGAAATCGACACAGCAAAACGCCGCGCAATAGTATTATCAAAATTGCAGGGACACCAACCCTGCAGCACGCTGTTATATGTCGCAGCGTTGGCAAGTCCAGCGTTTCGAGTTGAAATCGATGCGTGGGCATCCCATACAGAATAGGAAATTCGCGCTCAGCGGACTGGCGCCTTAGCGCAGTGTAGTCGAGGCGCGGTGATATTTATTGCTACTGGAGAGGAGATTTTATGAAAACAGGTGTTGTAGGCAGTGGATTTGTCGGCGCGACGGCCGCGTACGCGCTGGTCATGCGCGGCGTCGGACGACGAGTGGTGTTAGTTGATCAAAATCGGTCGCGGGCTGAGGCAGAAGCGGATGACCTTCTGCATGCTGTCCCATTTGCGCACCCACTTGAGGTCACAGCTGGCGATTATGCCGACTTGGCCGGGTGTAAAGTGGTGATCATTTCGGCTGGGGTTGGGCAAAAGCCGGGTGAGACGCGGCTTGAGTTATTGGGCCGCAATGCCCAAGTGTTCAAACAGGTGATCCCCAATATTCTTCAACATGCTCCGCAGACGATTTTGTTGATCGCAACCAATCCGGTCGATGTGATGACGCATATCGCCGCGCACTATGCCGGTGAGATCGGGGTTCCTTCGAGTCGCGTGATCGGATCAGGTACCACTTTGGATACAGCGCGTTTTCGCAGTCTGATCGGGCGACGCCTAAGGGTGGATTCTCAGCATATTCATGCTTATGTGCTTGGTGAGCACGGCGATTCCGAGGTGTTGACATGGTCCCAGGTGACAGTGGGTGGAATCCCCTTGCAGGAATTTTGCACGGGTAGGGAAATATCGATCTGCCCGGACGATTATGCTGAGATCGATGAAAAGGTCCGGCGGGCGGCATATCACATCATCGAGGGCAAAGGCGCGACCTACTATGGCATTGGCAGCGCCATCGCTCGCATTGTGGAAGTGATCCTACAAGATGAGCGTTCTTTGCTCACGGTCTGCACGCCTATGCCAGATGTGGCTGGGATAAAGGATGTGACTGTTTCCTTGCCAAACCTGGTTGGCGGAGAGGGAATTATCCAGACGTTCTTTCCGAACTTGAATGAAGCCGAGACAGCCGCGTTGCATGCCAGCGCACAGGTTGTGCGATCAGTGATCGAGGAACTCAATCAGAAATCTATGTAGACAGCACGTGTTTCGCAAACGCGAAGACATCCGAGTGGCGCTAAGGCGCCACTCGGATGTCCTTTTTATCAAATTACTATGATTACATCAGTGCTACAAATTCTTCGCGGCTGAGGGTTTCCTGTTGCAGGAGGTATTCCGTTACTCGTTCCATCGTTTCGCGCTTTTCGCTGACGATGCGCTTGGCTTCCGAGTAACACTCCTCGAGGATGTGATTGATCGCCTCATCAATGGCTTCGAATGTTCTTTGACCGGTACGTGGTGCAACCATTCCTTCATACCCTTCCGGCTTATTAAACACGCGCAGCCCGGTCACGCTCATACCCAGGCGCATGACCATTTCCTCAGCCAGTTGTGTGGCAACCTTCAGATCGTTCGCCGCGCCACTGGTGATATCACTACAAAAGATTTCCTCTGCGACGCGTCCACCCATGAGACCTGTGATGCGTGCCAGGATCTGATTGCGCGACATGAGCAAACTATCCTGTTCCGGTAACGACATGGTGAACCCACCCATCTGCCCGCGCGGGATGATCGTGATCTTATAAACAGGGTCAGAGTTTGGCGTTTCGTGCATGACTACAGCGTGACCGGCCTCATGATAGGCAATCGTGCGGCGCTCTTTTTCTTGCATCACGCGGCTCTTTTGTTGCACGCCACCTGTCAGATTCTTTTCCACCGCTTCCTGGAAATCCTGTACGGTGATGGCCTCGTGTCCACCGCGCACTGCGAGAATGGCAGCTTCATTAACGATGTTCGCAAGATCTGCGCCCACTAGCCCGGGAGTAGACTTGGCGACATCCATTAGATTCACATCTGCTGCCAGGCGACGATCCTTGACATGCACTTCCAGAATGGATAGACGTCCTTTCACATCGGGGCGGGGAACGTTGACATGACGGTCAAAGCGACCGGGTCGGGTGAGAGCGGGGTCAAGGACGTCCACACGATTGGTCGCGCCCAGCACCACAACTCCATCAGAGGCTGCAAACCCATCCATCTCAACCAGCAACTGATTGAGGGTTTGATCCTGCTCCATTTCGCCTCCGCCTCCACCGGCGTTGCGTTTGCGTCCTGCGGCATCGATCTCATCAATGAAAACGATACATGGTGCTTTGGAGCGCGCCTTTTTGAACAGTGACCGTACGCGGCTGGCACCTACACCTACGAACACTTCGACAAACTCAGAACCGGAAGTGGTAAAGAAAGGTACGCCTGCTTCCCCCGCAATTGCCTTCGCCAGTAAGGTTTTGCCAGTGCCTGGATCACCGACCAGCAATACCCCGCGTGGCATACGTGCACCCATACGTTGATACATTTCGTTATTTTTTAGAAAAGTAACAATATCAATAAGTTCTTCGCGGCTTTCATCCATCCCAGCTACATCTTTAAACGTAGTATTGGGAATATCCCCTTCTGTATATTTCTTGCGAATACCCGCCATGGCTCCGCCATTGAGGCGCATCATCGCGAAGCCAAGCAAGCCAAGCATCGCCACGCTTACAAAGACGTTTATAACCTTATCGCCGCTCATTGTTTTTTGTTCAACCAGCTCATATTGCAATTTTGCCATCTGGCTTTCACTTACCCCCAGATATTTCATTTGTTCCACAAAAGGAGCGGTTTTATCGCGCCGCGTGGTGTTTTGTGACTTATCCTGATAATAAATCGTCAACAGACCACTTTCCTGCGAGTCCTCAATTTTTACCACCTGTCCCGCTGAAATTGCTGCTGCCACTTCACTTAAAGGAATTGGTTCTTCCTGCGGTTTGGCAGTGAAAAATAGTATGCCGGCAGTGATTGCTGCAACCACTAAAAGTGCCAGGGTCGCTCTGCCATACTTGTGTTTCTTGAAAAAGTCTAGGATTTGGGTTACTGATTGTTTCATGGTGCCTCGATGTCCTTACACGGACGCGTTCAAATTCTACCCATATTACCGTGATAATAGGGTTTTGGGGTTTTCACTTTTATTAGTATGATTAATGAAAAATTAGAATTTGGATTCAGAACTAACCTTACTACTAATGCTATATTGGACTGTTTCCATGACGCCGATTGCTTCCATTGGTATCATCTCAACTCCATTGCAAGCGGAGTTAGCAATTATTAACCGTCTTCATTAAGCAGGGCTGAAAATATATTAAGATTTTTATACGCTGACAGGGCGAAAGGTATACGAATCAGCCACTCTCCGGTAAGAAGCCTTACCAGGTGTGAAAATATATCCGTTCACCGCTGAAGAGATGTTGTTTGGGATTCCAGGGAAACAAGATTGTCACGGCAAATTCCAGGCGTTGGCCATCTGGAGATGGGAGGTCCAGCCACTGTGATTGATAGGTGCCGGTGACGAATGCCTCTTCAAAAACTCCCTGGGGTCCAATGACAATATTTTGCAAATCAAAGTGAATATCAGGAAAGGCCGTCAACAATTGCTGATAGAACTGGGTTGCGCCGGCTTTGCCATGCCAACTTGTTCCAGTATTGGCCACCGTATAAATACAATCTTCAATAAGGGTGGCCATCAATCCGGGAATATCATGCGCATCCTCGGCGAGGGAGTGAGCGATCCATAACTTCCGGATCGCGCGGTATTCGTCTGGATCTACTCTTCGGCGAATGGATTTGACGACAGCAGAGCGTAGATTTGGCTGCATGTGATTTACCTTTCCTACCTAGCAAAAACCATTAATCCTTTTACTTCGGTATTCACGCATTTCTAAAATCATTTAATTTCATTAGTTCAGAATTGTGCGACAAATTTCCAATTCTTAGCTTCTTATTAAGATTTATTTAGAAATATTGTACATGAAAAATACTTTATTACTCGACCGATAATATCTTCTCTCATTTCCATTTCAGGCAGGGGCTAGTAGCTTTTGCTATACTGTTTGCGCCCCAGATTTGTCATAGTTCATAGAAAGGAGGTGATACTGAATATCAACTCGAATGTTGTATCAGTTGAAGACCAACTAATAATGTAGTATCTGTATTCTGAGGAGATAAAATGAAAGCTCGTAAGTTGTTAACTATATTTGTGATGCTGATGCTGCTAGCAGGCGTAGCTGTGCAACCAGGCATCGCTGCTCAAAGCCAATATGACATTACTACACTTGCTGGTAAAGTAGCTTCTCTTAATGGTACGGCAGGACTGCAGACCCGTTTCTCAGCATTTATCGAGCAAGAGGCTGAAATTGAGGAACCAAACTTAGTACCCAGTGCACCAATCACTCCCAGTTTCGTTCTATCAAGTCCATTGGATGGCAGTGCCATTGCGGGGCCTGCTGTGCTTGTCAATCAAGACAGAGCTGGTGCACCGCAGAATGAAACTGCGATTGCTGTTGACCCCAACAACCCGAATCGGGTTGTCGCTGCGGCAAATGACTATGTAACACGCACATGGGCATGTAATATCGATGGCACACCTTGCAGCGCATTGGGTGATGCTTATTCCGGTACATACTTTTCCAATGATGGCGGCCAGACATGGTGCTGCAATAGCAGCGATCCAGACAATCTTGGCACGCTAATCCCTGGTGTGACACGTTTGACAGGTGGCCAATATGACGCGGGCGGTGACCCGGCTTTGGCCTTTGATAGCCAGGGAAATGTGTATTATGCAGGGCTCGGATTCAATCGCACGTCCGCCCCGAACACTGTAGCTGTGAACAAGGGTATCTTCGATGGTGCTGGGAACCTTACCTGGGGACCACCCACATTTATCAACCAGACGACCACTCCAACGATACTTAATGATAAGGAATGGATTGGAGCTGATTGGCACGTTACCAGTCCGTACAAGGACCGTGTATATGTTAGTTGGACGCGCTACCTCTTTAGCGCATCGAAAGGGAACTACGTCCAGTCACCGATTTTCTTTGCCTACTCCACTGATGGCGGCGCGACCTTCAGCACTCCGCAAAACATTTCCGGGAAAGTGCTCTATGATCAGGGTTCGCGACCCATCGTCGGCTACGATGGAACAGTGTATGTAATCTTTGAAGGAGCCAGTCGTTTAGCCACCCTGGATAGCACCTACATCGTAAAATCAACAGATGGTGGCGCGACGTTCAGCAAGCCTGTGAAAGTGGCCGATCTGCAAGATGTTATCCCGTTGGCGAACGCTGCCTTCCGCAATGATAGCTTCCCCGC
>Ga0065707_10000801_pt1 | contig 16587 bp, 19 predicted proteins | sample SwiRhicommuniRL3_FD_59094 | JGI IMG/M metagenome (GOLD analysis project Ga0065707, IMG submission 59094) | Switchgrass rhizosphere bacterial communities from Rose Lake, Michigan, USA - RL3 v2 (version 2) | ecosystem: Host-associated > Plants > Roots > Rhizosphere > Soil | place: East Lansing...
TATCTGTGATAGATGGTTGAACGATGGAATTCATGGGACAGTGTACCTGCTTGCTCTTTAATTAGAGGGGTTCCAGGTGTCTCACGTCACATTGGCACAGGGGGTACCGATAGTGTTATCTGTAGGCTCATGGGATCAGCTGGAGGAACTGACCGTTGCTCTCCAGCTAATGATTAATAGCAATGACGTCCTTCGGACGGCGGTTCAATGGAAGGGATTGCCCCAAGCATTTCAGATTGTATTCCGGCGAGCAGATCTGCCCGCAGAGGAAGTAAGGCTGCATCGAGATGAAGATCATATGAGACAGTTACGCGATTGGCTGAGGCCCGCGCGGCAGTCTATGGATGTCTCGATCGCGCCACTTATACGAGTGCGAGCGGCAGCGCATACTTCTAGAAAGGAGTGGTATGTCTGGATGCAATTCCACCGAATGGTAATTGGACAAAAGTTAGTAGCCCAAATCCTTCAGCGGGTGGACAAGCACTTTGATGGATCGAAGATGATGCGGCCACGAATAATCTTCGGGGAAGACGTCCTTTCGCATTAATTTGTGGTTGCACGATGGCAGCGTTACGGCGATCTGCAACCGGTATGGGTATGTCAAAGAAATGCGTGCGGTGCTCGAGCACTGGGCGCCCGAGTTGACGGCAGGCGACTCGAAAGATGCAGCCAGGAGCGCGAAGCAGGCGATTGTTCTCTCCCTGCGCGTGTCGTCTCACTGTCTCACTGCACGCCAGCCCAAATGCCTGATGACTGGTCGCGGGAGTTCTGCAGTCGCCGGCATGAAGCGAGACTCGGACGCTCGCGTCCATCAACATCTATTTTTCACATGGACCGAATTGGAACCAATTCTGGAACCAACGGCCGTTTTTCTCTGGAACCAATCCAGTGATTTTCGAGAGAGAGCGGCGGAAAAATCCTGTAAATTCAATGGTCGGGGTGACAGGATTTGAACCTGCGACCTATACGTCCCGAATTCAATGACTGAGCGTTCTTACTCGTCCGCAGATGTTCGTAAAACCCTATAAAAAGCGGCGTTTCTCGATGTTGGCTGTCCGCTCCGATTCGTGCATGATCCCATCGTACCGCGCAGAATTGGACCCCAAAGTGGACCCCAGTCAACCGATACCTGGACCCCAGCCATGCGCCGACTTACCCATACTGCCCTTCAGGCACTGCTCAGGAAACCGCCGAGTCAGCGCGTCGATCTGATTGATGGCGCCATCCCCGGCCTCATGCTGCGGATCGGCCCAGGCGGGGCGACCTGGTCGCTGCGGATTCGCGTCGTCGGAGAGGGCGGGATCACGCGGCGTGGCCACCAGAAGAAAGGCAACAAATCTCGCGTCTCGCTCGGCGAGTATCCCACGCTCTCGATCGATGGCGCGCGCGCCTTGGCGAGCACGTATCTAGACCAGTCGAGGAAGGGTGTGAGCCCGACTGCGGCGCTGGAAGCCACCGCGACTGCCGGTGGCTTGACCGTCGAGCGGCTTGCAGAGAAATTCATGGACGACTACGTGCGGATGAGAGAGTTGCGTGCGCTGGTCAAGTATCAATGCGCCGTGCGCGTTCATATCGTGCCCAACATCGGTCATGTGCTGGCGGACGTGTTGAGCCGCGAGCAACTGCGAGCGCTCATGAAGAAGGTGCTGGTGCGCGTGCCGCGCGGCACCGGCTCTCGCGATCGTCCGCGCGGCGGCAAGGAGGCCGCGCGTAGCACGCTCGGCGTGCTACGAAAGATGATCAACTGGGGTATCCGCGAGAGGCTGTTGAAACGAACGGACAATCCCGCGACCGGCATGGAGGACAATCTCCCGAAGAAGCGCCGGAAGGAGCGGGTGCTGTCGCTGGAGGAAGCGCGCCTTGCGTGGCGTGCGGCTGGCACACTCGGTTATCCGTTCGGTCCCGTCTATCGGGTGCTCATGCTGACGGGGTGCCGACCGGGCGAGTGGTCGGCATGTCTCAAGCGCTACCTGGATTTGAGGCATGGTCTGCTGGTGCTCCCGGCGGATGCGTACAAAACCGATCACGTCCATGTCGTGCCGCTGGCCCCGCAGGCGGTGGAGATTTTGCAGACGGTGTTGAGGCAACATTGCGGCCAGAGCGGCGATCACATCTTCAGCGGCACCGATGGCAAGAAGCGCCTGGCAGGCTGGAGCAAGGGCCATGAGCGAATGATGCGGGCGATCTGCGCGGTGAGCGGCGAGCGGACAGTTGAGCCCTGGACACCGCATGATTTGCGACGCACCGTGGCTACGCGCATTGCCGAGCAACTCGGCGTCGGCGGCGAGCAGTTGATCAAGCGGGTGCTGGGGCATGCCGATGGCAGCGTCACGGCAATCTATAATCGATACGGGTACGTCAAGGAGATGCGCGCGGTGCTTGAGCACTGGGCGATGGAGTTGACGGCTGGTGATTCGCAGGTTACGACAATACGGACGAGAGCTAACGAGCTAGCGCGCACGGAAAAGGGCATGGAATTGATGCAATCACGAACAACCGGCGCCACAATTGCGACGGTGGCGCCACGTTGCACGCCTGCGAAGTCATATGCGTCGTCGGATTCGAAATAATGCGTGCCGGATAGAAGCGCTGATTGCCCGCAGGGGCGGCGATGTGTTTCTAACTCGCGATTTCGCTCGTCTTGGAGGTGGGGACCAGCTCAGTCGAGGGTTGCGCGACTTGGTGCGCGACGACCGCCGCGGAATACATCCTCGTCGTTGTAGACGCCGTGCGCCTATCAGAAGGTCACCGCCGTTGCGGACGATGTGTGCGCCGGGCGACGGCAGAGCGCGGCGGGACCCGTTCAACGTGGCCCAACGGCGTGTTGGACGCGATGCGTGCAGCAAGCCAAGCTTGTACTTCGCCCTCCACCCAGGCGACACTGGTCTGCGTCAGTTTCACTCGCAGTGGAAAATTGCCTGTCGCCTGCAATTTGTAGAGCGTTGTCTTGCCTATTCCGGTGAGCGCCAAGACTTGAGAGATTCGGAGCATGCGAATCGGTGCGTCGCACCGAGATCTGCCGGACTCTTGCGACCGCGGCGAAGCGGGCTGGGTACCCATTTCACCGGTTAGTATGCCTGCTTCGGTTTCTCCGCCCATGGGCGTGTTGCGGATGATTGAAGCGGTTGCGCTCGGTCCGTGCGATCGGGATCCATAGGTGTTCATGGTCAGTACTCGCGTTGTGGTTCCGGTCGTTGAAAGATGAGCTGTCACTCGATGCCTATCCTGCCGAGTGCAGGCAAGGAAGTCAGCACGGAAAATCGCGGCAAAAGCGGGTGAACCAGAAGCTGTGTGTTAACTCTGGTCATGAAGACTTGCAAGTGAATGTGGACGGCGATGGTATTGCCGCAAGGAGCGGTGAAACTCGCTCAAGCCCGCCTCGCTGAGCCTCGCCGTAAGCCATATCTCTCGCATACTTCGTGAGTTTCGCCGAGATGCAGCAATGCGTCGCGTTCCTGCCGCGTAACCTTTTGGTGGTCTCTTCAGTAGGAAGAGCGGCGAGGGCTTAGTTCAGCGGGACAAACGAAGCTGCTCGCGGGTCGCTCGGCGACAAAATTATTGGGTTCCCACTTGCCTGGGAAGTGTGGGCGAAATGGCGTCGCGGGCGGAGCGTCGCCGCGCGCCGCTCACGCTCGATATCAATGTTCTGAAATGACGCTACCGAAGTAGAATGCAGAACTATGACCATCACAACGATTGCTGAGTTGGAGCAAGCCCGAGCAGTGCTCGTGGGCCGTAGTGCAACGGAGCTGGCCGACTTCATTCTGTCGCTGGTGTCCGCTGCGGACGGCATCTCAGAATATGTCCACGCATTCGTTCTGGTGGCAGACACCAAAGCCGCCACCGAGTTACTGAGTAGCGAGATGGGATTCTTGCGCCACGGCGAGCGAGACAGCGACTATCGATACCGCAAGGGGGCAGGGCATGTGGAACGTGCCGACCGCTGGCTCAATGCCCTTGAGCGGTGTGTATTGCCGCGCGATCCGCAGGCAGCCCTGCAACTGCTAACGGCATTCATCGAGAGTAACGAGCAGATTGCGGAGCACTGCTGGGACGATGACTTTGGGGCGGAGGAGCTATTCACGCGCGCGTCGACGATGGCCGATAGTCTCGCGGAGACTCTGACATCGACCTCGGCGCCGGAGGGCGGATTGGATGCGCGGGGTGGAGGCAATACGAGGCGCTCGGAATGACGAATCGAACCAGGTGGCCCGTGCGATCCGATCACGCCACAGCGGCAGAGCTCAAGGTCGACAAGACCTTTCAGCCGTGCCCCGTGGAACCGGACGATGAGCTTTTTCCGAACGGGATCTTTGAGTTCAACATCACGCGGCTTCTGGCGTTTGTGGAAGCGGACGTGGGGCGCTTCCCTATCGAGCGCATCGAGATCGACGGCATTCCTAACTACGGAGGCAAGAATCTGGACGTAGAAACCATCGACACGGCTCACTTATTGCGGCCGATTATCCTGGCGGAGATTTCGCCTGGACTGTTCAGTGTGATCGACGGTCATCACCGTGTCGCCAAGGCAAGGCGGGAGGGAGTCAGAACCCTACCGGCTCATCGCGTCGCTTGCCTTCACCACGTCCAATTCCTTACCTCTACGCGGGCCTATGAGCGACACGTTGAATATTGGAATGAAAAGCTGGCGCAGAGTGAACGGCGATAATCCTTATCGGTCGCAGACGCCTCTCTCGTAGAATCCACGGCGCAGAGACTGAAAGCCTGACCTTTGTGTGCCGTCTTAGCATTCCCCATGCTCTGGAGCGTTGTGAATCTTGAATAAGAACCTGTCGGAGCCACTCGATGACGCAGAACTCACTCGGTTGGAGGATTTCCTGCTCAATCGTCTTGACGATGAGACCGCCGACAGGATCGCCGCGACCGGTGGCGATGAGGGTATTTTCGCCGTATCGGAGCTCGATGGTTTTCTAACTGCGCTCGTCAGCGGCCCCAACGCGATCGTCCCGTCCAGATGGCTACCCGCCGTGTGGGGCGCCGAGGAACCCGCCTGGGCAGCCGTCAACGAGTTTCAAGAAATCTTCGGGCTCCTCATTCGCCATCAGAATTCCATAGTCGACATGCTCCTTCACGATCCCCAGGCGTTCGAGCCGATGTTCGGCGAACGCGAAGTCGAGGGAAAAACCTATCTCATCGTCGACGACTGGTGCCATGGCTACATGCGCGGTGTCGCGCTGGACGCTGATGCATGGAGTGCCGGTGATGCCGACATCGAGGAACTGCTGCGGCCGATTCGGTTGTGGGGCACTGAAGAAGGCTGGCGACGGACCGATGCGATGAGCGATGCAGACCAGGAGCGTGAGCGGAAAGCAATTCCGCAGGCCGTGCGCGATCTTCACAAGTACTGGCTGGTGCGAAGGTCACAGCAGTCCGCACCCGTTCGGCGTGCCTCACCTAAGGTTGGGCGTAATGATCCGTGCCCCTGTGGCAGCGGGAAGAAGTACAAGCATTGCTGCCTGCAGTGATTTTCCTGACTGTCTCAAGCTGATCATCGAGACGCCGGTAGAGAGGAGGGTGGGTTTGCCTAGATCGCTTTCAACGTATCACGCCGTGCTCGCTGCCAATCGAAAGGCAACGGACTTTCGCGGCATAAACGGCGCCTCCCCGCGAGGACGCGGATCGTCGAGTAGGCGCGGGCCATTGCTGGCCCGCGCCCCTCTAAGAACCGGACTTGCAGGTTGGCCCCGCATCCGGCTCAAGCATGGATAAAGCCCCTTTGTTCAAGGAGCCGGCACCCGGTGGTCGTCGCCAGAAGCCTTTCCAGTGGCGATGAGGAAGGAACGTTGACAGGTAGAGTGCAGCATCTTCAGGTTGGCGAGAGAGCGAGCGCCACCAACCTTGAAGGGGACGACAGGTTGTACCACCCACCGATCGTCTTCGACGATGAGTTGCCCGCATCCTGGGCATGTGCCTTGTTGCTGCTGCCACAGTTTATTTGGGAAGCCACGTCCTTGTAGCCGCTCCAGCATCCGCGTGCCTTGACGCTCCGCGAAGTAAGAGTCCCAAGCCGGATCGAATGGGTTAGCGTCCGCTTTAACTGCGACATGCCGGACGATCCGAGTGCTCGCCGCTGAAAACAGCGACAGCGTTCTCGGTGTGCCGTCGTACTCTCGGGTTTGAGTCGCAAACACCCAATGCCGGTGATCCTGGGCCCGGAAGTATTGCTGCCGAACCCATCGGCATGATTTGTGAGGATGTCTGCGTCGTGCCCAACGCCATAGTGCTCGCCATATGTGGTAGTCCACCTTCGCGTATGTCTGTTTGGAGACGACATGTCGGTGGTAGTTCGCCCAGCCCCGGATCTTGGGATTGAGCAGATGGATCAGAGTTTCCTGCTTCACCGAGCGATTCACCCTGATGACCTCTCGGACGCTTTCCAGGAACGTTGCCACGTTCTGGCCCGACGGCTTGATGAGAAGCTTGCCGTCATACTTGCGTACATTTTGCCCGAGAAAATCGAAGCCCCCTGAGATATGTGTGATCAGGGTCTTATCCTTGGATAATTCCAACCCCCGTTCGGCGAGGAAATCCTCGACGCACGATTTGACCTCATGTTCTAACAGCTCTTTCGAGTTGCCGGTGATGATGAAGTCGTCCGCATACCTCACGAGTCGCACACGGTTTCGTTCGAGTGCGGATCGAGTCTGGCCAAATCGTTCGGCCAGCACCGCCTCCAAGCCGTCCAGTGCGATGTTCGCGATCGTGGGCGAGGCCACGCCTCCCTGTGGGGTGCCTGCCGCGGTCGGGAAGAGCTTCCGCGATTCCACATATCCAGCCTTGAGCCAGTCCCGAAGTACTTTCCTGTCCATCGGAATATGGCCTTCCAGCCATCCGTGTCTGAAATTGTCGAAGCAGCCTTTGATGTCCCCTTCAAGAATCCACGGCGCCGAACCTTTCTGCGCCAACAATTTAAACACGCGCTCGATGGCGTCCTGCGTTCCTCGACACCGACGGAAACCGTAGGAGTGAGGATCAGCTCGTGTTTCCGCCACTGGCTCCAACCCCAACAGATGCAAAGCTTGCTGGGCTCGAATCATCATGGTGGGGATTCCCAGTGGGCGCATCTTCGTACCTCCGCGCTTGGGGATGTACACCCGGCGCAGAGGCTGCGGTCGAAGACCGCGGCTGCCCAACCGCTGGATGGCTTGCCATTTGGCTTCCGGGGTGGTCCAGATCTCGCCGTCCACGCCCGGTGTTCGCTTGCCATCGTTTTCCGACACTCGCTTCACAGCCAATGCTTTGGCCGAGAACGAGTTGACCAGGAACCGTTGCAGGGCTTTCACCCGACGCCAGTCCTGTTCACGAGTTGCCTGAGCGATACGGGTCTGCAGTCTTCTCACGCGATCGTGTACGATGGGCCAGTGCATCTGGTCCCAGTCGTTTACGCCACGGGCGGTCGCAGAATCCGCTTTCGCGGATCGCATACTTGCTGACCTCCTATCGAGATGATTCGGCATACGCTCTCGCCCTAACCACACCACGCGGAAGTCAGCGCCCCTTTCGGGTGGAGCACGTTGTCTCCTATCCGGACCATTACAGCCCGGCGTTTGCTTTCTCCGCGATCCTTTGCCCGCTGTCCCTTCACACGCTTTGCAGCGTGTAGACCCCCGATGGCCCATCCACAGGGGGAAGACAACGGGTTTACCGAGTTCCACGACGATGACACGGTGGGGTGGGTGCTGCTTTACTACCGGCGGTACTGTGTCAGTGTGACCCGAAGAGGGATCAGGTCATCCGACCGCGTGCCGTTTTGGCCCAGGCGCATATAGCTACTTTCGCCTGCCAATAATGACGATAGTTGTAACAGCAGTTCACTTGTGTTCACCCGACCACCGAGCCTAGCCCCTTGTCCGCCGTGTAGCTGGCAGACTCCAGAAACAATCCTCGCGGATCGATTCTGTCGCTGACGCGAGGGTCCATTGTCAGGGCGCTTTAGACGGCTCCTCACGGACGCCGCCACAGCCCATAGGCTACGGATGACTGAACATCCGGTCAGCTCAGCTCCGCTCTCCGAGCGGGTTGGCTGACAATCATCATCGTGGCTTCACGCCACTGAAGAAGCATCACCTCCTAACTTCTAACAGCGACTCTCGTCGCACCCCTCCATATATTCCACGATTCCATTGCCTCTCGGTTGACAGCTCCGCGCGCGCCCGTGATTGAAGGCCGCGTCGGCAAGCCCGCCGATGTCAGTGGAGATTCGCCATGTTTCCGGCCAATCAGATTCTGCAAGGTGACTGCACACAGATTCTTCAGCAGCTTCCCGATGCGCAGGTGGACCTCATCGTCACTGACCCGCCGTATGGCGTGCGTTACAAAGATCGTATCGGGCGCCATTGCCAACGACGACGCGCCCGAGTGCGTGTTGGGTGCGTTCAGTGATCTCTATCGGCTACTGAAGCCGGACAGCGTGTGCGTTTCATTCTACGGATGGACGCAGGTCGATGCGTTCTTTCGAGAATGGCGCAGCGCAGGCTTCCGGCCGGTGAGTCACATGGTGTGGGTCAAGGAATACGCGTCGGGCGCCGGCTTCCTACGCTATCGACACGAGCGGGCGTTCGTGTTGGCGAGAGGACGACCGCCGATTCCGGCTCGGCCGCTCGATGACGTTCAGCCGTGGGTGTACTCAGGCAATAATGATCATCCCACACAGAAGGGGTGCGCGTTATCACGCCACTGATCGAAGCCTTCACACAACCAGGCCAACTCGTACTGGATCCCTTTGCACGTTCAGGCAGCACGCTGGTGGCGGCGGCAATTGCGGGACGGCGATACCTGGGCATCGAACTCGAAAGGGAATACTGCGAGGTTGATTCGGAACAAGCGGCTTCCTTGGGTGGGTTGTTTCAATGGCTGCAGGACCGGGACTATCCCGGCTTGGCGCGGACCGTACAGGATGCGATGGAGCACTACCGCTGATAGTCCGGCGTCAGTCAGGGGCCGGTGCTGTTGTGGTCGCGTGGCACGACGAGGTGTCACGCGAGCTGCCGGTGCTTTACTTGCAGCTGTCCGATCCCGCGAGACTGTGATTACGATAGATGTCAATAAAATCATTAGCTTGTCAGGGTCATGTCGCCGGGTGACGCGCCTGACCTCGATCCGGTTCCGTTGAAAGCGTAGACAGGAAACAAGTTTCTGTATACGATTTCATCGGATGAATCGCAAGGCAATCATTCCCGGACGGAAGGCGTTACCTCTCGCCGCGTTCACGTACACACAGGCTCTAGCCGCGGGCATCTCGGCAGAGCGGCTCTACGCGTATCGGTCCCAGGGACTTATCGATCAGGTTGCCCGTGGACTATATCGCTGGGCTGATGCGCCCGAGATCGATCAGGATCTGCTGGAGATCACTCTCCGTGCGCCACGAGGCACGCTTTGCCTGGTCACAGCACTTGCCCGCCATGGGTTGACGGACATCATTCCACCGCGTATCGACATCGCACTCCCGCGAGGCAGCCGCATTCCAGCGCTGCGCGAGACGATCGATGTTCATGTCTTCGCCAGGGAAACGTTCGACCTCGGGCGAAAGGAGCTTGCAGTGGATGCAAAGCTCTCTGTCGGAATCTACTCGGCGGAGCGAACGCTCGTCGATGTCATTCGGCTGCGTCACCGCGAGGGGTCAGATGTCGCGTGGGAAGCGCTTCGCCGCTGGCTTTCTCAAAAGGGTTCGAAGCCGGCAACGCTTCTAGCTATGGCGAGGCACTTTCATGGCGCAGAGAAAGCTGTCCGGGACGCGCTGGAAATAATTCTATGACACGCGCCGATCGCACATCGGTTGCAGGCGCGCGTTATCTCGATCTTCAGCGCAAGGCGCGACAAACTGGACGACCTACCGAAGAGCTAATACAGCTCTGGTGAACGTCGGCGATCCAGTCTGGCCGGAGCCCCGGCAAGTCAGCCTGCGGCGGCTGCTTAATGGTCTTCTCCAAGTGCGCGGATATCCGCTGGAAATGGTGCTCGCGGAGAAAGTTGCGACAGCGATTGCCAGAGGCACGGCCAACACGCGATGGCGCGACTTTGTGGACCTATATGCATTGGCCGGGCGGCATCCGGTGAATGGTGCCACCTTCCGAGCTTCTCTTGATCGAGTAACACAACATCGGAAGGTCGGTCTCACGCCGTTGGCGTCCGTGCTGATTGGCTACTCTGAAATTGGTCAAGCGCGGTGGGCCGCGTGGCTGAAGAAGCAGAGGCTCGAGGCCACGGTCCCAACCGATTTCGCTGCCGTTCTGGACGACATCGTTTCGTTTGCCGATCCCATCATCAGCGGTCTGCTGACAGGTCGTGAAACTTGGGATCCTATGCAGCGTCGGTGGCTGGCGTAGCGGCTCACCACAGGGTGTCACAAGATCTACCGGTGTTCCAGGATCCTGCCTATGCTGCGCCGCCCCGTCTTGGATGCCAACCTTCTCTGATGCGGTGGACTAGAAACTCGTGATTCCAGATTGCAGCAACGGGTAGAGACAACGTAGGCGCTGGCGGAACCACAGACTTCCCTGCCTGAGCTGATCGTCAGAAGCTCTTCATCGCGGCGATGTGCCGCGGATGGAGAGTGTGATGAAGACGAATGCGAGGACACTGACGGGACGGCAGCGGCGGTGGCTGTTGCATCTGCGACGAGCCGAAGCCGACAAGACGCCACTGGCACAGTACTGTCGAGCGAAGGGCCTGAACGTGCAGAGCCTGTACAACGCACGTCACGAGCTGTTGGGTAGGGGCAAGCGTCGCTCTGCGAGCAGGCTTTCGGCAAGCAAGAGCAAAGGCGTGAATCGCTTCGTCGCGGTTCGGCTCGCCGCGTCCCCGGCGCAATCCTGCGGCGTGGTCTGCCGTGTTCAGTTCAAAGACGTGGTGATCGAATGTGCGAGCCTGCCGCCGTCGGCGTGGCTTGCGGGGCTAGCGAGGGAGGCGACCCATGCTGTGCCCTGATCTACGTGATGTACGCGTGTATTTGCACCGTGCACCGGTGGATATGCGCCGGCAGCGCAACGGCCTGGCCGCGCTGGTGCGCGGTGTGATCAACGAGGATCCCTTCCGCAGCGATGCGCTGTTCTGCTTCATCGGCAAGGGACGCGACAAGCTGAAGATCTTGTACTGGAGCAAGAACGGCTTTGTTGTCTGGTACAAAGTCATCGAGGGCAAAGAGAAATTCCACTGGCCTCGCCGCGGCGAGGAGGCGGTCGTGACGTTCACCGGGGAGCAACTGCGCTGGCTGCTGGAAGGCTACGACGTGCTAAAGATGAAAGCACATCAAGCGCTGGAATTTTCTCATCCGGGTTGACCCATTGCGGCGAGCACGGGCGTATCATCGCCTGCGTGCTCGGCGCGGACTTGCAAAACAAATACGACGAGAAGACGGCGGAGTTGGCTGCCCAGCTGCAGGTGCGTGAGCGCCTTCACAGCGCGCAGCTCACGCAGCTTTCCCGGCAGAAGAGCGAGGCCGAGCTGCGGGCTGAAGCACTGGAGCGAGAGAACGCGCAACTGAGAGCCCAGCTCAGCCAGTTCTGCGAGACTACCGTGTTGCTGAAGGAGGAGATCGCCTGGCTCAAGGCGCAGTTCTTCGGCCGATCTTCGGAGAAGAGTGATGCGGCAGAGCTCTCGCCTGATCAGCGCATGCTGTTCAACGAGGCTGAGGTGCTGGCCGCGATTGCCGCTGCCGATGCGGCCGAACGTGCGCCGATCCCGATTGCTGGCCACGAGCGCACGAAGAAGTCGGGCAGCAAAGTCATTCCAGCGCAGTTCCCGCGTGAGATCGTGCCGCATGACCTTGCGGAGTCGCAGAAGGTCTGCCCCTCACGATGGCACGCGCCTTGAGCGCATGGGAGCCGAACGCGCCGAGCGCTATCACTTCGAAGCCCCCAAGCTGATCGTGAAAGTGCACGAGCGCTACAAGTACAGCTGCCCGTGTTGCCGCCAGGTCGTGAAGATCGCGCCGCTATCCCCGCATATCCTGCCCAAGAGCATGGCTGAGCCCTCGCTCCTGGCGCACATCACCACAGCGAAGTTCGTCGACGGCCTGCCGCTGACACGGCAGAGCCAGCAGTTCGCGCGTCTGGGTCTGGATCTGGGTGCCGGCACGATGGGCACCTGGGTCAATACCATCGGCACCGAGCGCCTGCCGCCGCTGATCAATCTGATGCACGAGGCGTTGCTGGCCGAACCGTACGTTCACTGTGATGAAACGACGGTGCAGGTGCTCAAGAGCGACAAAGCGCCCACGAGCGATCACTACATGATCGTTCGCGCCGCCGGTCCACCCGGACGACGCATCGTCATCTTCACGTATGCGCCGAAGCGCAACGTGGAGACGATCAAACAGATCCTGACTGGGCCCGAGGGACCGTATCGGGGCAAGCTCATCGCCGATGGGCTGGAGCTCTAAGATCTGGTGGCCGAGGATCCGGCATTTGCTGCCATGACGTTGTGCGGCTGCCTGACGCATTGCCGCCGTTACTATGATCGGGCAGCGAAGGTGACGGAACTGCCCTCGGGTCAACAGTTGGCGCGCGTGGCGCTCAAGGATTATCTGGGTAAAGTGTTCTTTGTCGAACGCCAGATCGACGAGCAGCGCCAGGCACGGGAGCGTGCGGGTGGGGTATGGAGTCTGGACATCTGAGAATCGGCCACATTACGCACTTCATGTGGCTGAGCCCATAAATTGCGGGAAATCCGCTCGCTACGTTTGACGAGGCGGGGACTGGAGACGTGGCATGGTTGAGATGCAGTGGCACTCGCAAACGAAAGAGCGAGTAACAGAGAACACAAACTTCAACCTTCACCGGCGCGCCAGTCCTCGACCCTACCTACGAGAGGCCGGTGGCTTCCGCCGGCCTACTCACCCAGATCAGCTTAGCCGGACGTTTGCCGTGGTTGTCTGCAGGCGCGGTAGAGCGCGGCGCTCGCAGCGACTGACATGCAGATTCAGGACGCCCGTCCGCGGGCTTCGATGCGGCCGCTTTGCCGGGGGCTGCGTTCCAAATCGCTCTGGGCAGTCTGCTCCGGCCGGTTGGATTTGCTCGGCGTACTGCCCAGTCCCAGTTCGACGAAGCGCCGTTTGCCTTTGGCCGTCAGATATGGGCTCCAGCAGGCATGAATGCTCTCGTTGAGGTATTCCTCGAAGGAGACGATCTTCGACAGCCGCCAATGCTTCAGGTCCCAGCCGTGGGTGGTGGTGACGATGCGATAGACGAGCAGTTCCGCATTCATCTCCCTCATCAGCCCGGCACGAACGCACTCATCGATACAGTTGGTGATCAGGGCGTTGGTTTCGAGTTCCATGCGCTTGAGCGTGTCGATGTGCTCCGTCTTCAGCGACTTGGACTCTCGATAGGTCAGCTGCACGGCGCTCGGATTGGCGGCGATCACGCGTGCGTAAGCGTCGATGGCTGCGTGCAGCCGGGCCATCGGTTCCTTGATGTTCTTGAGCACCGCGGGAATTTCTTCCCTGTTGCGCTCGACGATGTGCGTCAGACAAAGAAACAGCAGTTCGTGCTTGTCGGGCACATATTGGTAGATGAGCCCGGCGCTGACACCGGCGGCGTCAGCCACGTCCTTCACGGTCGCGGCGTGATAGCCGAGTTGGGAGAAGACGGTTATTGCCGCTTGGACGAGCTGCCCGCGGCGCTTTGCGACCAGTTCCGGATCCTTGTCTTCCGCAATCGTCTTGATCGATTTGGTAGCCACAGCTTTCGCTTCCCTTACGCTGGTGTGCTTCGAACAGTGATGTGAGGCGGGCTCCTGCCGCTTGGAGTGCAAGCGGCGGCGTCGATGATATTAAAACTATGGGTAGACATTCGCCGAACCTCAAGCGTACCTCTTCGAGGGCCCCGGGATGGTTTGACGGCAACCGGTGAGCGGGGCAAGATTGAATGACTAGTCATTCTACAGGAACTTGGGGAAATGTGCAGTCCCGGTGAAGACCGCGCCGATGAATTCTAAAAAATGCTCATTTTGGGCCCTGAGGTTCAGCCTGGCTTGCGCCGGCGCGGGCCGTTACAGCAATGACCGGCGCCGCCGGCAATGAAACCCCGTATCGCCATCGTGGGGGCGGGGGCGGTGGGCGCTTACGTCGGGGGGCACCTGTCGCGGGCCGGAGCGGACGTCGCTTTGATCGATCAGTACCCGGAGCACGTCGACGCGATGCGAACCGAGGGGCTGCACCTGTCCGGGCTCGCGGATCGCGACAACTTCATCCAGCCGGTCACGGCGCTGCATGTTTGCGACGTACAGAGGTTGGCGCGGGAGCGACCGATCGACATGGCGCTGATCGCGGTGAAAGGGTACGACACCGCGTGGGCGACGGCATTGATCGAGCCCTATCTACGTGCGCAGGGCATCGCCGCGTCGGTTCAAAACGGCCTGAACGACGCGCGAGTTGCGGCGGTGGTCGGCGAGTCGCGTGTGCTGGGCGTTTCGGTGACGGGCTGCGGAGTCGAGTTGTATGCGCCCGGCCGCGTGCGCCGATCGAACGTTTCACCGCCGGGGCATAGTGTCTTCCGCGTCGGGCAGATGCATGGACCGGCGACGTCCCATGCGCGCGAGCTGGCTCGTGTTCTCTCGAGCGTGGACGGTGCCGATGTCACCGACGATCTTGCGAGCGAGCGCTGGTCCAAACTCATCCTCAACTCCATGCGCATGGGGCTGGCGGCCGTAACCGGCATCAACATTCCCGAACAGGATCTGAACGACAGCACGCGTCGGCTGATGATCCGGCTGGGCGCGGAGACTGCCAAAGTGGGCTTGGCGCTGAATTATTCATTGCAGCCGGTGCAGGGCATCCAGCCTGCCGATCTGGTGAGTGCTGTCGACGGTGACGATGCCGCGCTGGCGCGTGTCGAGAACATTCTGCGCGGCACCGCGAGGCGATATCGCAGCAACACTTCGCCCTCGCTTGCTCAGGACATGGCGCGGGGGCGTCGCACCGAGATCGACGATATCAACGGGCAGATCGTCACAAGCGGCGCTCGAGCAGGCGTGCCGACGCCGCTGAATGCGGCGATCTTGCATCTAGTGCAACGGCTGGAACGCAACGAGTTCGTTCCGGGCATCGACATCGTGAAAGGCTTGTAGAGCGGCTGACCCGCGCGGGTGGCCACAGGTTCCGGTTGATCGTCAATGGCGCCCAGGAGAGTCCCCGTGCCTTCGTCCGTATGCTTCGAAGACTATGCTTACAAGTACCGCAACGTCCGGATGCTCCGTCGCGACGGCATCTTGCAGCTGACCTTCCATACCAACGAGCAAAGCCTGGTGTGGACGCTGGATGTCCACGACAGCCTGCCGTATCTGTTCGAGCAGATTGCCGCCGATCGCGACAACAAGGTGGTGATCATGACCGGCACCGGCGAGGCCTACTGCGACGCTCTGGATCACTCGACGTTTCGCTCCCGCCGGCCGGAGCATTGGGACAACATCTGGCACGAGGGCCAGCGCCTGCTGAACAATCTGCTGGACATCAATGTGCCGGTGATCGCCGCAGTGAACGGTCCGGCCCGAGTTCACGCCGAGATTCCCGTGATGGCCGATGTCGTTCTTGCGACTCCAGGCGCGATCTTTCAGGACCAGCACTTCAAGGCGGGCACGGTGCCGGGCGACGGCTGTCACATCGTGTGGAGCTATCTGCTCGGCCCCAATCGTAGCCGTTATTTCCTGTTGACCGCGCAGCAACTGGACGCTGCCGCAGCCTTGCAACTCGGCGTCGTCAACGAGGTGCTGCAGCCAGCTGAGCTGCTGCCGAGGGCGTGGCAACTCGCGGAGGAGTTCGCCGCCAAGACATATCTCGTGCGTCGGTACACGCGCCAGGTGCTCACGTATCAATACAAACGGCTGATGCGGGACGGGATTGCGCACAGCCTGGCGCTGCAGGGCTTGGCAAAGGTGGATCCGTTTTTCCCTTCGTAGTGCGGTCCGCCGCGCGGCCGGCGATTGACACGATACCGATGCGGGGGCATGCTTCGCCTTATGAATGAACGTTCATTTACAAGAACGACATAGCCATCGGGCGGTGGCGCGGACTGTGCGACGCGCCGGGGGAAGAGGATGAGTGTCAGTTACGATTTCGACCGTCTATATATCGGCGGGGGCTGGACGGCCGCCACTTCGGATCAGCAGCTGTTGGTGCGTTCGCCGTCGACCGAAGAGATCGTAGGCCGGGTGCCGGCGGCGCTTGCCGCGGATATGGATCGAGCGGTGCAGGCCGCAAGGCAGGCCTTCGATCAGGGGGAATGGCCACGGCTAGCGATCGCGGAGCGAGCGCGTCTGGTCGCCGCAATGGCCGATGGGATCGCCGCCCGGCGTCACGAGTTTGCCGAGGTGTTCACTCACGAGTCCGGGCAGCCGCTCGTCAAGCGCGGTCTGCCGGGCGTCGACCGAGCGGTGCGTGTGTTTCGTTACTATGCGTCGCTCGCGCACGAGTATCCGCTGGAGCAAGTCCATGTCGGCTTGGACAACCCCTTCGTGCTGCGCAAGGAACCCGTCGGCGTGGTTGCCATCATCACGCCCTGGAACGCGCCGTTGTCGATTACCTCGTTTTCCGTACCCGCCGCTTTGGTGGCGGGTTGCACCGTGGTGCTC
>Ga0065707_10082344_pt1 | contig 16578 bp, 18 predicted proteins | sample SwiRhicommuniRL3_FD_59094 | JGI IMG/M metagenome (GOLD analysis project Ga0065707, IMG submission 59094) | Switchgrass rhizosphere bacterial communities from Rose Lake, Michigan, USA - RL3 v2 (version 2) | ecosystem: Host-associated > Plants > Roots > Rhizosphere > Soil | place: East Lansing...
TCCCGAACTCGATGCTGCGCCATACGCTAGCCCCCACCCCAACCCCTCCCCTGAAGGGGAGGGGCTTAAGGGGCGGAACGCCACCACCCTCCGCCAGACCGCGCTTGCCGCCATCGACGAAACGCGCTGGGTGCCGGAGAAGGGCCGCAACCGCATCGGCGCGATGGTCGAGGGCCGCCCCGATTGGGTGATCAGCCGCCAGCGCGCCTGGGGGGTGCCGATCGCGCTCTATGTCCACCGCAAGACCGGCGATTATCTGCGCGATCCGGCGGTCAACGCCCGTATCGTCGCGGCGTTCGAGGCAGGTGGCGCGGATGCCTGGTTCACCGCCGATCATCAGGCGCTGCTTGGTTCCGACTACAGCCTTGCCGATTATGAGCCGCAGAACGACATTCTCGACGTGTGGTTCGATAGCGGCTCGACCCATGCCTTCGTGATGGAGAAGCGCTTTCCCGGTACGCGGGCAAGCCTCTATCTCGAGGGCTCGGACCAGCATCGGGGCTGGTTCCAGTCCTCGCTGCTGGAGTCCTGCGGGACACGCGGCCGCGCGCCCTATGACGCGGTGCTGACCCACGGCTTCGCGCTCGACGGGCAGGGCCGCAAGATGTCGAAATCGCTCGGCAATGTCGTCGATCCGCTCAAGATCATGGAGACCAGCGGCGCGGACATATTGCGCCTGTGGGTCGCCAGCACCGATTATTTCGAGGATGTCCGCATCGGCAACGAAATCCTCGCCGGCACCTCGGACGCCTATCGCAAGCTCCGCAACACCTTCCGCTATCTGCTCGGTGCGCTCGATGGCTTCACCGAGGCTGAGCGGGTCACCGATATCGCGGCGATGCCGGAGCTGGAACGCTATGTCCTGCATCTGCTGGCGAAGCTCGACGCCGAACTGCGCGACGCAACTTCGGCCTTCGAGTTCAACCGCTACAGCCGCGCTCTGAGCGAATTCGCCAACAATGATCTGTCGGCCTTCTTCTTCGATATCCGCAAGGATTGCCTCTATTGCGACGCGCCCACCAGCGAAAAGCGCCGCGCCTACCGCACCGTCCTCGACATCCTGTTCCACGCGCTGATCCGCTATGCGGCGCCGATCCTCTGCTTCACGGCGGAGGAAGTGTGGAACACGCGCTATCCCGATGCGGGGAGCGTGCATCTGCTGGAATGGCCCGAGGTCGACGCCGCCCGTTTTGCGAATGACGCATTGGGAGCTAAGTGGCAGGCTGTGCGGGGTACACGGCAAAAGGTCACCGAAGCCATCGAACCACTGCGGCGGGACAAGACAATCGGATCGAGCCTCGAAGCTGAAATTGTCATCTCTGATATTCAGGCGATTCTGGACGGGGTGAGGGAAATCGATCTAGCGGAAATCTGCATCACTGCCTCGGTCACTCCAACGGCTGGTGTGAATGAGGTTGGCGTGACCCGCACGAGCCATCACAAATGCGGCCGCTGCTGGCGCCATCTGCCCGAGGTCAAGGAGGACGGCGCACTCTGCGCCCGTTGCGACGAGGTGGTGCATGGCTGACCGATGCACGCCCTTTAGCCCTCTCCCGCGCGCGGGAGAGGGTTGGGTGAGGGCCTTCTTGCTCGAACAATGCTTCGCTCCGCTCAGCCCCTCACCCCGGCCCTCTCCCGCAGGCGGGAGAGGGAGATGAGCGCCCGTCATCACCGCCCGCTCGGCCTCGTCACCGCCGCGCTGATTCTGCTCATCGACCAGATCGCCAAGTGGATCATCATCAACCCGATCGGCCTGCAGGCGAAGGGCGTGATCCAGCTGCTGCCGATCTTCAACCTCGCCTGGGTCGAGAATTACGGCGTCTCGATGGGTTTCCTGGTGGTGGAGAGCAACGCCGAGCGCTGGCTGCTGGTGAGCGTGACCGCTGCGATCGCGATCGGGGTGACGATCTGGCTGTGGCGGGAAAAGGTACGTGGCGATGTCTTCGCGCTGGGGCTGGTGCTTGGCGGCGCGCTCGGCAATATCCTGGATCGCGTGCGGTTCGGCTATGTTGTGGATTTCCTTGATCTGCATTTCGGCGACTGGCATCCCTTTTTGGTCTTCAATGTGGCGGACGCCGCGATTACGATTGGCGTGCTGCTTCTGATTTTGCGGGCCGTTCTGGTTCGGGAAAAGAAGGCTCCGGCGGAGAAAATGAATGCGTAAGATGGCGATGGGTGTTTTGGGGTTGGCCGGGCTGGCTGCATTATCCGGATGCGGCGGCGGCAAGGGCGGTGTGATGGGCCACGCCGCACCCGATGAGTTCGCCGTGCAGCGCCGCGCGCCGCTGGTGATCCCGCCCGATTTCGCGCTGACCCCGCCGCGTCCCGGCGCGCCGCGCCCGCAGGAGGCTGATTCCAGCACGCTTGCCTTGCAGGCGATGTTCGGCGGTCAGGCGCCGCGCAGCGCGGGCGAAGCAGGCCTGACTAATCGCGCCGGGGCCGCGCCCGATCCGGGTATCCGCTCGACCGCGGGCGATCCCAACACAACCGTCGTCGACAAAGGCGGGGCAACCCGCGACATTCTCTCCGCGCCGGAAAGCACGGGCTCGGAAGCAACGGCAAGCGTGCCGAAATAGATGGTGGAAGTTTCGCAACATATTCTGGTCATCCCCGCGAAGGCGGGGATCCATATTCTCTGACGTTCGGAGTTTATGGATTCCCGCCTTCGCGGGAATGACATGTTTGGGACAGTGCGATGCGCGCGCTGATCCTTCGCCGCCTCGCCACCGCACTGCCGACGTTGGCGGCGATCCTGATCCTGTCCTTTCTGCTGATGCGGCTCGCGCCCGGGGGGCCCTTCGATGGCGAGCGACCGCTCGATCCGCAGACCCGCGCAGCGCTCACCAGCGCTTATGGTCTTGATCAGCCTTTGCCGGTTCAGGTCACGCGCTATGTCGGCCGAATCCTGCATGGCGATTTTGGGCCGTCACTGGTTTATCGTGATTTTACGGTCACTGATCTTGTCGCGCAGGGCCTTCCGGTATCATTGATGCTAGGCGGTCTTGCGATGTTGCTGGCGTTCGCGATCGGTCTGAGCGTGGGCCTTGCGGCGGCGGCTCACGTCGGCAGCCGCCTTGATCGCGTCCTGATGCTTGCAATGACGCTGCTAACAGCGTTGCCGACATTCGTTACCGGGCCGCTGCTGGTGCTGCTGTTCGCATTGGGCCTGGGCTGGTTGCCGGTCTCGGGGCTGGAGAGCCCGCGCCACCTGATCCTGCCGGTGATCGCGCTGGCGTTGCCGGTCGCGGGCGCGATTGCCAAGCTCGCGCGCGCGGGGCTGGCGGACGTGCTGGCGCAAGACCACATCCGCACCGCCCGCGCGCGAGGACTTTCGGATTTCCGCGTGCTGTTCGTCCACGCGCTGCGGCCCGCCCTCGTGCCGGTAGCGAGTTATGCCGGGCCGGCGGCGGCTGGGCTGCTCACCGGCGCGGTCGTAATCGAGACGGTGTTCGCGCTGCCGGGCCTGGGCCGCTATTTCGTGCAGGGGGCGCTCAACCGCGACTATCCCCTCGTTTTGGCGGTGGTGACGCTGTACGCGGCATTGATCATCCTGTTCAATTTCTTCGCCGATCTGCTTTACGGCTGGCTTGATCCGCGAGCGCGGGGGTGAAGGCACTACCGGCCATCCTTGCGCTGATCATCGCCGCAGCCTTGTTCGGACCGTTGTTCCTGCCCTGGCGCTACGATGCGATTGATTGGAGCGCCGTTCGGGTGCCGCCGCTTTCGCCCGGCCATGTTCTGGGCACGGACAGCGTGGGCCGCGACCTGTTCGCGCGCACCCTGGTTGGCACGCGCGTGACACTGGCGGTCGCGCTGGCCGCGGCGCTGGTCTCGCTCATGATCGGTGTCGGCTGGGGGGCGCTCGCGGGCTGGGCGGGCGGCAAGGTCGATGAAGCGATGATGCGGATCGTCGACGCGCTGTATGCGCTGCCCTTCATGTTCGTCGTGATCCTGCTGATGGTCGTGTTCGGACGTTCGATCGTGCTGGTTTTCATCGGCATCGGCGCGGTGGAATGGCTGACGATGGCGCGGGTGGTGCGAGGCCAGGTGATCGTGCTCAAGGAACGGCCGTTCATCCTCGCTGCCGAGGCAGCAGGCGCGCCGCCCGCCGGCATCATCCTTCGTCACCTGCTCCCCAACGTGGCAGGGATCGCGCTTGTCTATCTGCTGCTGACGGTGCCGCAGGTCGTGATGATCGAGAGTTTCCTGTCTTTCCTGGGACTTGGCGTGCAGGAGCCACTGACGTCGCTCGGGATACTGGTGAAAGATGGCGCCGACGATATGGATATCGCGCCTTACGCCCTGCTGCTCCCCGGCGGTGTGCTGGTGCTGCTGCTTATTACGCTGACCCTGCTCGGCGAGCGCTTGCGCGACCGGATGAGCGCGTGACACTTTACGCGGTCAGGGACCTGACCGTCCGGATCGAAGGCCGTCAGGTCGTGAGCGGGATCGATTTCGCGCTGGATGCCGGTGAATGTCTCGCGCTGGTGGGCGCGTCGGGATCAGGCAAGAGCCAGACCTGCCTTGCGCCCTTCGGGCTGTCGCCCGGACGTGCCGGGGGATCGGCGGAACTGCTCGGACATGAGCTGATAGGACTGCCGGAAAAGACGCTTCGCGGACTGCGCGGACGCGAGGCCGGTTTCATCTTTCAGCAGCCGATGACCGCGTTGGCGCCGCACCTGAAGATCGGCCGCCAGCTTGCCGAAGCCTGGACGCAGGCGGGCGCTCCCCGCCCGTCCTCAACCGACCTGTCGGAGACGCTCCAAAGGGTCGGTCTGCCTCGGCCCGCCGAGCTGCTCGATCAGTATCCGCATCGTCTTTCGGGCGGGCAGCGCCAGCGGGTGATGATCGCCGCTGCCATTGCCCATCGCCCGAAGCTGCTGATCGCGGACGAGCCGACCACCGCGCTCGACGCCCCCCTGCGTGCCGAGATACTCGATCTCATATCCCGGCTGCGCGCCGAACAGGGTCTCGCGATGCTGCTGGTCAGCCATGATCTGGGAGCGGTGGCGGCGCATGCCGATCGAATCCTGGTGCTCAACGAGGGTCGTATGGTGGAGGTGGGTCGCGCGCGCGATATCCTGGAAAAGCCGAACGAAGCCTACACCAAGGCCCTGATCGCGGCCTCGCCACGCCTGTCCGATCCGCCGCCTGACCTGCCCGCCACCGGTACACCATTGCTGGAAGCTCGCCGAATTTCCGTCGCCTTTCCCAGGCCGGGCTGGCGACGTGGCGTTTTCACGGCGGTGGAAGATGCAGGTCTGACTCTATCGGAGGGCGAAGGTCTGGCGCTGATCGGCGGATCGGGTTCGGGCAAGTCCACTCTGGCGCGGGCCATCGCACGGCTGGGACCGATGCGGGCGGGAGAGGTGTCGTGGGCCGGCGCTGCGTTACCGTCGCGACGGGATATACGGCCTTCCGATCGCCGCCACATCCAGCCCGTGTTCCAGGACCCTGTTGCCAGTCTCGATCCGCATTGGCGGGTAGGCGACATCGTCGCCGAACCTCTCGCTTACCTTCGGCCAGATCTCCCGGTCGCTCAACGCAAGGCCAAGGTAACCGCGCTGCTCGATGAGGTAGGGCTGCCGCCAGATTTCGTCAGCCGCAAGCCCGCGCAACTTTCCGGCGGGCAGGCGCAGCGGGTTGCCATTGCCCGTGCACTGATCGCGGACCCCGAACTATTGCTGCTCGACGAGGCTACGTCCGCCCTCGACGTGTTGGTGGCCGGACGCGTGCTTGAACTGATCGCGGATCTCCAGCGCCGCCGCCGGCTCGCGATCCTGTTCATCAGCCATGACCTGGCGGTTGCACGCAGGATCTGCCATCGCATTGCCGTGATGGAGAACGGCAGGATCGTCGAGGCAGGGCCAACGGAAAGCGTGATTGCCCGGCCCGAGCATATCACCACCCGCAGGCTGGTTGATGCGGCGATGAAGGCGAATCTCTCGACTTAACCCTTCGCTCAACTAGAAGGGGCTGATGTCTTCGATTAATCCTCATGCCCTGTTCGACGCCTGGTACACCGAGGCTCGAACGCACGAACCCAATGACAGCAATGCGATGGCGCTCGCGACGGTCGATGCGAGCGGCCAGCCTTCGGTGCGGATGGTGCTGCTCAAAGGTCATGATTTGCGGGGCTTCGTGTTCTACACGAACCTCGAGAGCCGCAAGGCGGCCGAACTCGCCGTCAATCCCGTGGCGGCCATGTTGTTTCACTGGAAAAGTCTGCGCCGCCAGATCCGGATCGAAGGTCCTGTCGCGCGTGTCACCGAAGAGGAAGCCGACGCCTATTTCGCGACCCGCAGCCGCGATTCGCAGCTCGGTGCCTGGGCATCCGATCAATCGCGACCTCTCGAAAGCAGAAATCTGTTTGAAGCGCGATATGAAAAGATGGTCGCCCGCTTCGAAGGGCAGCCGGTTCCACGTCCGACGCATTGGTCCGGTTTTCGGTTGGCGCCCGAAAGGATCGAATTCTGGACCGATCGGGAGCATCGCCTGCATGAGCGCCGGTTGTTTGTTCGGGAAGGCAATGGCTGGCATGAAGGGCTGCTGTATCCATGAACGCGGGGACGCCCTCGGCCAACCTGACGCGTAACGCCGCGCTCGCGAGCGTTTTGGTGGCGTTGCTGCTGATCGCGCTCAAGAGCTACGCAGCCTGGGCAACCAATTCGGTGGCGATGCTGGGATCGCTTACCGACAGCGGGCTCGATCTTATCGCCTCGTTGGTCACTCTCTATGGCGTACGGCTGGCCGCCGAGCCCGCGGACCGTGAGCACCGCTTCGGTCATGGCAAGGCCGAAGCGATCGCCGCGCTGTTCCAGGTGGTACTGATCACCATTTCCGCCATCGGCATCGCCGTGCGGGCAATCGATCGGCTACTCCACCGGGCCGCGACAGCGAATCTGGAATATGGAGTCGGCGTTTCGGTAATCGCGATCGGCGCAACCGGGCTGCTGGTCGCTTATCAGCGCCAGGTCATCAGGGCGACCGGTTCGGTCGCGATCAATGCCGACAACGTCCATTATCAAAGCGACCTCCTGCTCAACGGCTCGGTTATCGCTGCATTGCTGCTCGATCAGTTCGCCGGTCTTCGCGGGATTGATCCGCTGTTCGGAGTGGGCATTTCGTTGTGGCTTGCCTGGGGAGCCTATCGGGCCTCGAACCAGGCGATCGATCAGCTCATGGATCGGGAATGGCCGCAGGAAAAACGCCAGCAATTTCTCCGGGTCGCCTCGCAGCATCCGCAATTGAAGGGTATCCACGATCTGCGTACCCGCACCAGCGGCATGAAGGATTTCGTGCAATTCCATGTATGGGTGGCGCCCGACATGACAGTACTGGAAGCACACCGCGTGATGGATGAGATCGAAGCCAAACTTGGCGAGGAATTCCCCGGCGTGGAAATTCTGATCCACCCTGATCCCGAAGGCCATGTCGATCCGGGCGTCATCACATGAGGATGCGCTTCATCCAGGTCGATGCTTTTGCCGACCGTGCTTTCACAGGCAATCCGGCTGCGGTGATGCCGCTGGATGCCTGGCCTGACGATGCCACGATGCAGGCGATCGCGGCTGAGAATAATCTGGCCGAAACAGCATTCTTCGTGCCGACCGACGGCGATGCCGATTATGAGTTGCGTTGGTTCACGCCAGAGGTCGAGGTGGCATTGTGCGGTCATGCCACACTCGCGAGTGGCCACGTCGTCCTCACTGATGACCCGTCGCGTGCCAGCGTTCGGTTTCGCACGCGCCAGCGGGGCGTGCTTGAGGTCCGGCGGGCGGAAGATGGTTATGAGCTCGATCTGCCGGCGCTTCCGCCATCACCGAGCGACGATCGGCGCAGCGCGAACGCGCTTGGCGTGATGCCGGTGACGACGCTGTTTCGCGAAGGCGGCTATTTCGTCACCGTGCTGGAATCCGAGGCGGAACTTCGCGCGCTCTCGCCCGATTTCCGCACACTCGGAGCAGCGGTGCCCGGTGACCCCAGTCACATTGTCACCGCGCCTGGCGAACATGTCGATTTTGTCAGCCGGATGTTTGCGCCAAATGCGGGGATCGACGAAGATTCCGTCACCGGCAGCGCCCATGCGGTGCTGACGCCTTATTGGGCGGAGCGGCTGGGGCGCGATACGCTGACCGCCTTTCAGGCCAGCAAGCGTGGCGGCCATCTGACCTGCCGATTCGCGGGAGATCGGGTTATATTGGGCGGGCGCTGCGTAACCGTGATCGAAGGCGAATTCAGGCTGTGACAAGCGCCGCCGGCACCGTCTCGGCGATCCATCCGCCGCCGAGTACATGGTCGCCGTCGTAGATCACCGCGGCCTGCCCCGGTGAAACGCCAAACGCGGGTGCATCGAAATGGACTGTTTCTCCGTCGAAACGTGCGGGCTCGGGTTTTGCAAGCGAGCGGACTTTCACCGCAATCGGGCCTTCATGATTGCCGCCGATCCAGTTGACGTCCTCCAGCCGCGCCGCCCGGACGGCAAGCGCCGCCTTCGGCCCGACCACCAGACGCTGCGTATCCGGTTCGAGCCGGATGACATATAAGGGTTCCGGGCTGCCGCCAATTTCGATCCCACGCCGCTGTCCGACGGTGAAATAGATAAGGCCACGATGCCGCCCGATCACTCGCCCTTCAAGATCGACGATCTCACCCGGCATCGCGGCGTCCGGCCGCACTTTCGCTACGATTCCCGCATAATCGCCATCCGGTACGAAGCAGATGTCCTGGCTGTCCGGCTTCGCGGCGATGCCGAGCCCAAGCCCCGCCGCGATCTCTCGCACCTTGGCCTTGGGCAAGTCGCCGAGCGGGAAGCGCAGGAAATCGAGCTGCGGGGCAGTGGTCGCGAACAGGAAATAGCTCTGGTCGCGCGCTGGATCGGCTGCCCGGTGCAGTTCAGCGCCGTTTGGTCCGAGCACGCGGCGGACATAATGACCGGTGGCAAGGCAATCAGCGCCGAGATCGCGCGCCATGCCGAGCAGATCGGTGAACTTCACCCCCTGATTACAGCGAACGCAGGGAATGGGTGTCCGTCCACGCGCATATTCGTCGGCGAAATCGGATATCACTGAATCACGGAACTTGCTTTCATAATCAAAAACATAATGTGCGATACCAAGTTGGTCGGCGACGGCGCGTGCATCACGGATGTCCTGTCCCGCGCAGCAGCTTCCCGTCCGTCCGGTCGCGGAGCCATGATCGTAAAGCTGGAGCGTGATGCCGATCGTCTCGGCTCCGCTCGCGGCCGCCAGCGCGGCCACCACCGAGCTGTCCACGCCACCGGACATGGCCACGACAATCCGCCGCCCTGCGAGCGACGCATCGGGCTCATGGCCTTCTATCTGGAAATCGATCTCCACCACCGCCCCATAAGCCAGTGGCGCGAGAATCGAAACTGCCGGATTTACCGGACATTCAGTTATTCCGGCTATGCAACGGCCCCATGCGAATTGATCACAAGTTACTGGAGATACCCGCGGAAGCAGCGGCTATCGACTATCCGGGTCTCATAGCGGGCATATTGGCGAGCCAGGCGCTGAGTTGCTCGGCTACCGCCCAAATCCACCATGATGTAGGGCGCAGTGTTGCCGATGCCCCCCAACAGGCGATCGCTACGCTGATTCAGGCCCGGCCCGGCTGGCGGGCCGCAGCGGGGGCATTGGGTGGCAGCTTCCATCCGGGCGTCGCCGCGCTCGTCAGCGCTAACGGCTTATAAACGAAACTATCCGATACATTTACCTTGGCATTTTAGGCTTCTTTCAAGGGCTTTGCCCTAAAGCCAGGCCCAGGGGGACGCAGAAGGTCGCGAAGGCCAGGATTGAAGGTTAAGTGATGATCGAGAATCAGAAGATACGTCCCGCACAAGTGATCGGCCCGCTCGGCGAGCCGCTGACGCTGGATTCGCTGCCGCCGCCGAGCACCACGCGCTGGGTGGTCCGCCGCAAGGCCGAGGTCGTGGCCGCTGTCAACGGCGGCTTGCTGACCGTCGATGAAGTCTGTGATCGCTATGGCCTGACGGTTGAGGAATTCGCGACCTGGCAGCGTGCGATCGACCGCTCCGGCATGCCGGGCCTGCGGGTGACGCGCATTCAGCACTATAAGTCACTGTACGAGCGTCAGCAGAACTACTGATCGCCCGTCATTGCCGGGAATCGGCACGAAAGCGCCTTCGGGACAGGTTTCCGGAGGCGCTTTCATTTTCACTCCAGCTCGAAGCTCACCGAAACGTTGACGGACAGTTTCTGCTCGCCCGGCTCGATCGCAGTGTCCGCCGCTTTTTCGGCGCGGGCCATCATCACCGGCATGGGATAGGGTGGCGGCGCATAGCCCTGCGATTCGCTGATCGACAGGATCCGCTTCACCTTCAGCCCGGCGGCTTGCGCATAAAGATCCGCGCGGGCACGCGCTGACTTGATCGCGGCGACTCGTGCCTCGTCCAGTGCCGCATCCATCTTCTCGACAGAGAAGGCCGGGCCGTTGATCTGGTTTGCGCCTTGCGCGACCAGCGTATCGAGGATCGATCCGGCGCGCTTGATGTCGCGGAAGCGCACGCTGACCTGATTTGATGCCTGATAGCCGGTGATTTCAGGCGCTTTGTTGTCGGCATATCGGTATTGCGGACTAAGGTTGATGGCGGCGGTCTGAATGTCGCGGTCGGCGATACCCGCCTTCTTCAGCGCCGCCACGGTCGCCGCCATGCGGCCGGCATTCTGCTGCATGGCCACGGCGGCGGTAGGGGCCTGGGTCACTACGCCGGCGCTGATCGTGGCGAGATCCGGTGTGCGGTTGACCGCCCCTTCGGTGGTGATGTCGAGCCGAGTACCGGTAGTAAGAACTGGCACGGTCTGGGCCTGCCCCGCTTCCGCCAGCAGCAGCCCAACGCTGGCCAGCATATGGTACGAATTGATTTTCATTCAGGCATCTCCTTCATCATTGGTGCCATCAGAGTCCGACTTAACGTCGGCAGCGCGTATCGAGCTTTATAGAAACCTTTACTAGCTAACGGCCATGTCACCCCACGCTAGCATGAAGTCACGGCAATGACGGCACCGTTTTCGGTTGAACAGCGCAAGCCTTTGCCCTCGGGATTGCTGGACGATCTGAAGGCCGTCGTCGGGGAGCGGCTCGCCGTCGGCGAAGCCATTCGGCTTCCGCATGGCAGCAGCGAAACGCATTTCGGGCCAATTCCGGCGGACGCGGTGATATTCTTCCATTCAACCGAAGAGGTCGCCGCGATCGTCAAGCTCTGCGTAGCGTTGGGTGGCGATCAGTTGGAACCGCTACCGTCACGCCCGCTGTCGTAGCGCGGCCATTTCTGCCACGGCATGGTCGATCTTCCGCATCACCGAGTGTAGGATCACCTCGGGAAGACCAATCCGCAGGGGGATTGCGCGTGGGCACGGAGGATCGCCGGCCATTTGGCTTCTGGACGGGAACCGCCCTCGTGGTCGGCGGGATGATCGGATCCGGCATATTCATGATGCCAGCAAGCCTGGCGCCCTTCGGGTGGACCGGAGCGGTTGCGTGGATCATCAGCATCGCCGGTGCCTGCGCGATCGCATATGCGCTGGCGCGGCTGGCGCAGACCATGCCGGAGGCCAGTGGCGCCATCGCCGTCACGGGAGCGGTACTGGGGGAATTCCCGGGGCTGTTGATCGGCTGGAGCTATTGGGTCTCGGTGTGGGCGGCCAATGCGGCGATAGCGATAGCTGCGACGAGCTATCTGCTGATATGTGTGCCGACACTCAACGCGACGCCGTTGAGCGGCGCCTTGCTGTCGGTTTGCCTGATCTGGCTCCTGACGATTCTCAATCTCGCCGGCGCTAAGCGCGTAGGTGAATTTCAGGTGGTGACCACGCTTTTGAAACTGGCACCGCTGGTCGCCGTGCTGCTGATCGCGGCGGGGCTCGGCGCGGACCGCGTTGCGCCGCAGCCGCTTTCCCTGCCGGGCAACCTGCTCTCCAGCCTGGGCGCGGCGGTTGCGCTGACCCTGTTTCCGTTGGTTGGTTTCGAGGCGGCAGGCATAGCAGCGGAGCGGGTGCGGGATCCGATCCGCAATGTCATGCGCGCGACGATGGCCGGCACGATCATGACCGGATTGCTATATTTGCTGGTGTGCTCAGCGTTCATTCTGACCCTTCCCGCGAATAAGGTTGCCGCCTCCTCCGCCCCGTTTCAGTTGTTTGTGGATACATTCTGGGGTCATGGCGCGGCGCTCGTCGTTGCGCTCTTTGCCGCCATCGCCGCGATCGGGGCACTCAATTGCTGGGTACTGATCCAGGGCGAAGTGCCGCTCGGCATGGCGCGGGCGGGCTTGCTGCCCGCATGGTTCGCGAAGGTGACGAAGCGTGACGTGCCCGCGCGCGTTCTGATTGTGTCTTCGATCCTGGCAAGCCTGCTCGTGCTCTTCAATTCCAGCAAGACGCTGGGCGGCGTGTTTCAGTTCGCGGCAATGCTGACCACCTGTGCGACCCTTTGGCTTTATGCCGCGATCTGCATCGCGGCGCTGCTCCGTCGGGTGGCGATCGTGGCAGCGATTATCGGCCTGCCCTTCACTCTGTTCGCCTTCTGGGGGGCGGGCTATCAGGCGAGCGGGCTCAGCCTGTTGCTGATGTTGAGCGGTATTCCTGTCTATCTGGTGCGTTCACGCGGCATACTTGCGGAACAGCCGGCCTAGCAGCGACCGATCCTTCAGAATCTCATGCGCCGCGTTATGGCCCGGCGCGCCAGTCACGCCGCCGCCCGGATGCGTACCGGAACCGCACATGTACAATCCCCGGATCGGCGCGCGATAATCGCCATGCCCCAGCATCGGCCGTGCCGCCCAAAGCTGGTCGAGGCTCATATGACCATGGAAGATATCGCCGCCAACGAGCCCGAACTTGCGCTCCAGATCGAGCGGCGAATGTATCTGCCGCGCGATGATCGATGCCTTGAAATTGGGCGCATGGTCGTTGACCGTCTCGATGATCAGATCGGCGACCGTTTCGCGTTCGTCGTCCCAGCTGCGACCATTCGGGAGAGCGGGCGCGAATTGCTGGCAGAACAGGCTGGCGATATGCATCCCCGGCGGTGCGAGGCTGTCGTCGACCGTCGTCGGCAGTTTCATCTCGACAATCGGTTTCATTGACCAGCCCGAGGCTTTCGCATCGGTGAAGGCCTGATCCATATAATCGAGCGTGGGCGCGATGATGATGCCGCAGCTGTGGTGCTCGGCCTTGTCCTTGCCGGGCAGCACCGTGAAGTCCGGCAATTCGGAGAGCGCGACATTCATCCGGAACGTGCCCGATCCCATCTTGAACTGGTCCATCCGCCGCGCGAACTCGGCAGGCATGTCGCTGCGGTCGACGAGCTGGCGGAAGAGCAGGGCCGGTCCGACATTGGCGGCAACGATATTGGCGGCGATCTCCTCGCCGCTTTCCAGACGAACGCCGGTCGCTTTTGTGCCATCCACGAGCACCTTGGCGACCGGAGCATCGAGGCTGATCTCGACGCCCGCTTCCTCGCATGCCTCCGCCATGAAGCGTGTGATCGCGCCCATGCCGCCGACCGAATGGCCCCACATGCCCTTCTTGCCGTTCACTTCGCCGAAGACATGGTGAAGCAGCACATAGGCGCTGCCCGGTGTATCCGGGCTTGCGTAATTGCCCACTACCGCGTCGAACCCGAACGCCGCCTTGACATGCTCATTCTCATACCAGCCATCCAGAAAATCGCGGGCGGACTTGACGAACAGGTCCATCACGTCGCGCTGCGCCTCGATCGGCATGCCGGCCAGCTTCCTGCCCTGCGACGCTGCGGCGAGCAGTGCCCGCACGCCGCCGCCGGCATTAGGCGGAGTCTTGAGCGACAGATCACGCAGCACGTCGGCCACGCGTTCGAGTGCTTCCTCATAACGGGGAAAGGTCTCGGCGTCCCGGTTGGAAAACCGCGCGAACTCGGCCTGGGTGCGAGCGGTGCCACCACCCAGCTTGAGATAGCCATCCTCATGCGGGAAGAAATTGCTGATCGTCCGCTCGATGATGCGCCAGCCCCGCTCATGGAGGCGCATGTCGCGGATGACTTTCGGCCGCAGCAGGCTGACGGTGTAGCTCGCGGTCGAATTGCGGAAGCCGGGATGGAATTCCTCGGTCACCGCCGCGCCGCCGACGATGGAACGCCGCTCAAGCACCCGCACCTTCAATCCCGCGCGGGCGAGATAGAAGGCGCAAACCAGGCCGTTGTGACCGCCGCCGATGATCACGGCATCATATGTCTTGGTCATCGCATGCCCTCGGCAGGTCTCGGTCTTCGGCTCCAGCCGGGCGCCGGCGCATGATGCTGGCGCGCCTCGGGAATGATCGCCCGGATTTTCCCGGCGAAACTCCTGAGGCAAACCTCGCTCTCGCCAATCGGCCCCACCGAGTAGCTGCTGGATGCCATGCCCTGCTGCACCCGCTCGATCAGCCAGGTATCCTCGGCATTGACCCTGCGGTTGATACGCCAGTTCGCGTAACGCACCAGCCTCATCGCGCGGCGATCGTCGGGAAGCGCGAACGCCATCTCGCGCAAAACGCTGGTCGTTGGCGTCAGCGGCAGCCACTGCATGAAATCGATCTGATCGGGGTAGACGTCGAAGGCCATGTTCGGCCAGAGCTTGTAGTAGAGCCACAAATGCTGGTTCGGTTCGGGCAGGTGCTCCACGCGCGGCAAATGCGTCTGGTAGAACCGCTCCCATGGATTGTCTGAAAGCCGATCGACGATGCGGCCGGACATCTTATCCACCCAGCCGCGCGCCTCGATCGCATAGCTTTTGCCGAACAGCCGCGACAGCCCGCCATGGGCAACGGGGATGTGGAGATTGTCCGAATAATTGTCGCCGATATTCTTCCAGTTCACTCGCCGTTCGCGGTGACGCACAGGGCTGATCGCCTCCATCTCCTCGAAACGGTAGGGCGCGATCTCTTCATCATACGGCGCCATCATCTCGGCCACCGACGGGCCGCTGCCTTCCAGCCGAACGAAAATGAAGCCGCGCCACAACTCCACGTCGACCGGAGTCAATCCGTTCCGGCTAACATCAAGGGCGGGATAGTCACTTCGCATCGGCACGCCGGTCAACCGGCCGTCGGTGCCATATGCCCAGGCATGATAAGGGCAGACGATCTGCTTGACCGAGCCCTTGGGCGCTTCCAGCAGGCGCATCGCCCGGTGACGGCACACATTCGTGAAGGCGCGTAGCACGCCGTCGTCGCCGCGCACGACGATGACGCTTTCACCCAGATAATCGATGCCATGATAATCGCCCGGCGCGGGCACATCATTCTGATGACAGACGATTTGCCAGGATGGCCGAAGCACATGCGCGCATTCGACTTCGTGATATTCAGGATCGGTGTAGAGCCAGGCGGGCAGACTCCAGTCGGCGTCAGACCCGGGTTGTTCAAAATCCGCCAGTCGATGCGCCATTCCGGCTCCGATTGCTTGTTGTACGACCGTATAATAAGGTCGGCAAATGAGCAAGCCCGCTTACCATCGTGCCTCTCCCGATGACCGGCGGCAGAGTCTGATCGAGGCAACAATACGGGTGCTGGCGCGCGACGGCGCAATAGGTGCATCAGTGCGGACCATCGCGATCGAGGCGGGTGTTTCGCCCGGTCTCGTGAACCACCATTTCGCCGGAATCGATGCGCTGATAGCCGCGACCTACAGGATGGTAGGCCAACGCGTGTCCAGGGCGCTGGATGAGGCAGTCACGCAAGCGGGCAGGGATCCCCGGGCGCGGCTAATCGCCTATGTCACCGCCAGCTTCGACCCGCCGATAGCCGAACATTCGCTGCTCGCAACCTGGGTTGCCTTCTGGAGCCTCACGACCAACCCCGACATCGCCCAAATTCATTCCGAGCTTTACGCGGCTTACCGTGGCACTGTGGAAGGACTTCTTGCGGAATGTGGGATGGCACAAAGAAACGTTCGGCTTGCCGCTATCGCGATCACGGGACTGGTGGACGGCCTATGGCTGGAATTGTGCCTCTCGCCCGACGTGTTCACGCCAGAAGAAGCTCGCACGATGGTGAGGGCTCACATCAATGGCCTGTTACAAACGCGCGAATTTGCCGGAACGTCAGGATAAGTCATTCAGTCCCGAGGAGGTGGTATCGGTCTGCCTTGGGAAAACTGGTCCAATTCTGAAGAGAGTCCGCGAGGGCGAAAGAATTGGAGGATTGAATGGGACGTCAGCGATTCACGCCGGAGCAGATCATCGCGAAGCTGCGTGAGGTGGATTTCATTGTCGGGCGTGACGGGACCGCGGTCGAGGCTTGTCGGCAGATCAGGATTGCCGAACAGACGCTGTATCGCTGACGCAAGGATATGGTGGGGCGACTGATTTCTTCTCGAATTTAACGTTGCCGCTCATTGCCCTGGGCGGTGGAACTGATCACGCTGGGCAAGAATCCGTTCTACGAACATGTTCGCCAAGCTGCTCTGGCGGCTGCGCAAGCCCAAGGTGCGGACCATGCGCGTGCCGCTTATGGGCGTCGTCAAGCGCCTTCAGGCAACACGCCTCGCGAGCCAGCTCGCCTTCATGATGATCGAATA
>Ga0065707_10000616_pt1 | contig 16572 bp, 7 predicted proteins | sample SwiRhicommuniRL3_FD_59094 | JGI IMG/M metagenome (GOLD analysis project Ga0065707, IMG submission 59094) | Switchgrass rhizosphere bacterial communities from Rose Lake, Michigan, USA - RL3 v2 (version 2) | ecosystem: Host-associated > Plants > Roots > Rhizosphere > Soil | place: East Lansing, MI...
CACCGGTACCAGCTCCTGCGTGATTCCATGCTCCACCGTAATTGTTTCCACCCTTACCGTTACCACCTACAGCAGGTCCACCATATCCATCTCCACCGAGGCCACGCTTGGCGTTACCACCAGTACCAGAACCACCTACAGCGTTACCTCCTGTACCAGCTCCTGCGGTATTACCAAATCCACCAATGTTGCTTCCACCTTGGCCATTACCACCTACAGCATAACCACCGTATCCGTCACCACCGACTCCAAACCATCCACCACCATTTCCACCTTTACCTGCACCACCTTTAGCGTTTCCACCGGTACCAGCTCCTGCGTGATTCCATGCTCCACCGTAATTGTTTCCACCCTTACCGTTACCACCTACAGCAGGTCCACCATATCCATCTCCACCGAGGCCACGTTTCTCGTTATCAGTACTATCGTCTCTCTTCATAAATGCACTCTCTGCAATTAAGTCTTCCAAGCCTTCGTCATTGATCTTGACCAGCAAGTAACCATTGGCGATTGGAATTTGGTGCAGTTTAATAGCTTGCAACAAAGCTTCTCTGTTGACATCAACAGATTTATGATCGGGTTTCTTTTTGTTGAGATTAACAAGTTCAACGGCATATTCGCCGCTTTCGTAAGCAAGAATTTTATTGAGTTCTAAGCCAGTAGAGTCAATTTTTCCACAAGGAGCAGCACAAGCTGCAGATATAATTGCTAAAGCTGCTGTGTGAGTGAGCTTCATAATTTGATGATCAAAAAAAGATTAGAAATGAAGATTAACGGACGAACAATCTTATAAATAGTCGAACAAATAAGGCTAGACTTAAAATAGCCGTGGCTGATATCAAGCATCACAAGGTCATGTTCAAGGTGTATGTGGTTATCGTACAAGGATGAACAGTTGAATCGAAAGTGAGTTCGTAATTGTTTATTTTTTCGCAGTCAAAGGATGGATAAACGGAACCATTTCCATTTAGGACCCCTGGGAAAGGTCACATAATATCCTAGTGGGGATTAATTTATCAAGACTGAGCATTCCGTAAATACAAGAGATTGCTGACACAAGGACTCGATGGGCGTTCGATGTCTTCCACAGACTATTCCGGACATAATATAGATCTCGTAGAGTTTGGCCATTATTTCATTGCGTTGAACCAGCCAGAACGGTCTTCATTTTGTAGTTATTATCCACTTTGTTACTGCGTTCATTTGATTGAATGCTATATAAAATATGGCTTTCACCACTGTTCAATATGAAAAAGCAAATTCTGTCATGAACTGAACTCTTCTATCTCCTCAGTGCCAAAAATAAACTGCCTATGGTCTAAAGATAACAAAGGTCTTTGCATTTAGATTTACATCGTATTTGATTCGTATTGAAGACTTCGTAGACTAATACTGACCACTTCTAGATTTTGCGTATATGGAAAGAAATTAGATTTGCAACATTTTGTATGCAGGATATTTTTGAAATATAGTGCAAAAATCAACGATTCAAGCTATTTACGCTACAAAACACCTATAGAAGTATACCAAAACCATACCCAAATGCAGTAGCTGTAATAATTCCATATACACTCCCTGATACTGTTATTTATTGTGCACTTGCACCGCAAACGCATGCATCGATGGTTGCAAATCTTAGTGTGTAAATAAATCTATTTATAAACGTCTAGAAGAAAAAAGAAAAAGAAAAAGATTTGCAGCCATGAATAGCTACCACAGTCAATAATTAAACGAAGAGTGGAGAAACTTTTGGCGTATATTGATGATGCGGTAGTGGCTGAAGTGCAATTAGACGAAGATCCATCGATGGATCCACAAAGGGACCTGTGGGGTGGAGAAAAAGGGTTTTCAGCCTGAAGCAAGTAAGTGACTTTCTTAGACCGTATTTACTTAATGTGAAGTTTATGTTTGTGTTTGTGTTTAGCGTGCGATTCTAATCCATGCCCTGCTGTATGGCGATATAGTATAGTTTACTGTAAGAGTTTCTTGGTTGGCTGTGGCATTTTTAGAAGTTTATTATTGTCTATATACAGTGTTTCAATTGTATTGATAAACGCATATAAGCTCTCTGTGGCTTGGAGGGTCTGCATGCAAGTACCACATCAGGTGTTTTCTCTGGTTTGTTTGGTTTGGCAATAGGAATAGATTTGAAAATTCTGCCGCAATATTATTTACTACGAAAAAATAATGGATGCATGCCAATGTGGCTAGAAAATACTTGCAGAACCGAGTCAGCCAACGAGGTGAACCATTCTAGGCTAAAATATTGATGATCAGGAAGGGTTCGAGTGTAATTTTATTAAAAATGCCTTATGATAAATAAGATCATTTGTAGTCTTTTATCTTGAAATCAATCTCTTTGGAAAATTTCTTGGTGATCAGTGGGTAATTAGTCCACAAGCAACTTCTCCACAGTTAGTACGTAAACCAAAGGACTTCAGAGAAAATCAAATCTCATTTTGAGAGTCCTTGAATCGGTTGAAAAAACCTCAGATATCGTTTTTCTTATTCGTGAATAGTTGGCTCATTAATCTAGCCAATAATCCACCAATTTTTGTGTTGGCATTAGAAACAGCATTTTGTCGATCGACAGTTAATATAATGGGTGGTGTAATAGTATGTGGGGTGGTCAAATATATATCGATTCATTAATAAAATGCAGTAGCTAGCATATCAACTTTGGATACATGTTTGTACCAAGCTGCACCCAATATCGCGTGAGATTATGGATAAATATACAACTAGATATACTAAATTAATATGAATATTAGAAATTCAGTGGGAACTTGGTTAACTTTCATTTCTTCAAGAAATTGCCAACTAGAAGGATTTACATTATCTCGAGAATAGACGACATCACAAAGAATCTGGTACTTGAGAAATCGTGATTTAGGTATTGTTAATGGGTCTCTGGAGACTACTAATGTTCCATTGTATTCTTGATGAAAATTAGAGTTATATTGTTCTGATTTGTTGGCTCAAGAAGGTTCCTGAGTTCGTTTGCTGAATATTTCTAGACATAACTTATTAAAGAGTCTCTGAAGCTGTTCTTTTTACCTGTTCTACTGCAGGTTAATCGACATATGTTGAATGAATTGATGAAGCCTGTGCTGTGACTCACAAAAACACTTTGATTGTAGTGCTGGTTAATCATTTATAAAAATCTTCTGCAAATTGGCCAATTAAGTACCAGATAGCATCCTAAGCAATGTGCTTTTGGTCCTGGGCACCTGAATAAATGGTTTACTACAGTGAGTATAATTTCTTGCTTGTTTGAAATACTTTGCTGAAGTGAATTCAAGAATAGAAAATAAGTAAATTCAAATGAATCAGCTTCAGAATTAGACCTAAGATTATAGACAGAAAGCGCCTGAGACTATACATGAAAGACTTTAGGCAATGGCTTTACAAACTCTATGGCTCTATATTTTTATTCACTTAGAAACATACAAGATATATGGAATCATGAATCAGAAAACTTAAAGTTGTTTTAATTCAAAATCTGAATAATGGTAACTCTGATTTGAGAGTTAGATGGGACTTTTCTTCCTGCTAGAACAACATATGTAGCTAGCTGTTAATTCCTTGCCCTCGTAGCTAGATGGTCTGGCAATTCCAAAATTGAATGTAAATTGGTATCATTAAGAACATGTTGATAGTTTACTCAGTAAATAGATTATTGATGGAGAATACTATATTCCCATTACCATCCGTCCAAGATGGACAAAATAGCTGGTAGATCCTCTGGAACATCATCTCCACCACTCCAGTACCATATCGACCATCTCCTCCACGACGTCACCATCCAGTCCCTTCATAATTTCTTCTTCTCTGTGTCGAAGCCACATCAATTTATGTGAAGAATAGTCATTAACCCTTCTCTGCGAGTATCCATTTGCAAGGGCGATTAGATACAGCCTAATAGAAAATGCAAGGCCCCATCACTAGACAGTTTTACGAGACTTGCTCGATCAACTGCTTGCCTTTTATAGTCAAAGCAACGTTAAATTCCAAATCAATATGACTGCTTTACCACATTCAGCTGATACGCAGCTGATATTGAAGCGAGCGTGGTTTTGAACAATTTTTTTTTGGGGTAAAGGAATGATAAACAGGCCAGCCTCAGTTCAAGGTATTCAACAAGAAGTCAACAAGAAGTTAGCAAGAATATCAAGAAGTCAACAAGAATTTCAACAAAGAACACCAACAAAGAATATCAAGAGGTTTCATGCCAGCTCGTGAGGAACAGATCATTTTACATTGCATACCAAGATATTTCGAACAATACCTGTGCCTTACATACATGTCAAAGTTTGTTGATGAGCTTTAATACAGCTCTTTAATTGTATTAGCTATTCATGTAACTTGGCAAGCCTAGACAAAAATTATGGTCACGGCACTTGCCGATTTCTTTGTATTTAATATAGTGCATATTACATGCATGTTTTACCCCAGGTTTTCATTGTGATATTTTTAAAGTTTTTTATTTCTTGATCTAAAAGTGATTGAATTACGGCACACAAATTTAGAATGAATTTCTTCTTTGTATTTTCCATTTCACTATCCTCGTCTATACTTGAAATAGTTCTAATTAGTTAGTTAATGTGTCTTTAAAGATTTCATGTATGTGTCAATTCTCGAGGATCGCTCCTGCATTTTAGGGGTTGTCACACAATCCTTTTTGGTCCACTTCTATACCCCCTCTAATAGTCACCACACTTATCCACAATTCGTAAATCACTTTAAATCTCTTTCTGTGGGTGCAACATCGTGTTTTCACGTTTTTTAGTATATAATAATTCGAGGGATCCGGTAAATATTCTGTATGCACTTCTACGAGATTTGATTGGTATACCCCAACAGCAACCATAAACTGAATATCTTTTTTTCGTTCTGGACTATTTGTGAATAAAACAGATCGCTTTTGTAAATCAGTCGACTAAATGTTCCAGTTATTCCATTTCTATACTATTTCAGGCTTCAAATAATTTCACGATATTCAATTTCTGTAGTATTTTATCCAAGATAAATTCCAGTGCGTACTCCTCTAGTCGAATATTGAAAATTTTGTAATACTGGAAAGTTAGAACAGTGTGAAACTTGAGGATTCCATAGATTCATCAAGGAGAATACTAAACAATTATAAAAATTTGTTTTCTTGTCACTTGCTCCCATTTTTTCGAACTTTGAAGAGCGGTAATGATCAGAGCTCAACTAATAGAGACATGAATTTTCAAATCCTTACAGCTATTTCATCTTATGAGTGTTACTGGAAACGTTATAAGTCTTAATATGCTATCAGTAACTGAAAGTCAGTCAGTTCAATGGTAAAGCACGTGTCTTCAACACACATAATAGCAGTTCGATTCTGCTTACTCTTGTGCCTTAGTAGATTGATCGTTCCTAAGATCTAGCCAGTTAATACATATAGTAATGGCTAGAATTACCAAAAAACAAGATCATTCTCACCTCATCGTAATTATGAAAACCCAAGTATCTTTAGTTGATCTATCAACGTTCGGTTTATATGCAGGTATACGTATTTATGCTTCTTAACACCTTGATCGAAAAACGTCTCCATAACAGTATCCTGGTTATGTACAGGAAGATATCTTAAGTTTGGTAAGTATTGCGGTATTGATGTATACTCTCTCCAAAAGAATCTTAGGAAAAGAATGAAATGTTAAATTCATACAAATATCTTTAGTATAGTGAGGAGCTATAATTATATCAAAGCAGCAACCCCCCTTTGACATTCTCCCAAATTATATGTAGAATCGCTCAACTAAATTTTTCCATATTTCACCCAATTATTTAAAAACTACGGATCAGAACATTTTCAGAAGGAAGACTTGAATTGGGACGTATAAATTTCATTTAGAGTACTTAATGTTCACAATTTAGTACAAGAAATTGTGATACGAAGTCATTTATTGGAAATGTCTGGGGAAATCTCCATCCCATAAATTCGTAAAAAGAACCCCACCGTTTCGAGTAGCACCGCGGGGGTATGAGACCTGTGTTATTACAGCATTAAATTGAAAATTAGCGAGATATGCAGAGTGCATGTTGATTGATTCGTTTACTCCTTCTTTCGTATAGGCGATACGAAACTTTCAAAACGTCTAGAAGAAAAAAAGATTTGCAGCCATGACAAATGCCAAGAAACCCCTTGAATAGCTACACAGACAAAAAGTACCCAAGAGGTGGAGAAAATTTTGGCGTATGTTGATGTGGTAGTGGACGAGGTACAATTAGACGAAGATCCATTGATGGGTCCACAAAGGCACCTGTGGGGTGGAGAAAAAGGGTTGTCCGCGTGAATCGAGTAAGTGTTTTTCTTAGACCGTGATTGCTGAAAGTGAAGTTTATGTTTGTGTTTTGCGTGCGATTCTAAACCAAGTATTGCTGTCGGCCCAAGATATAGTTGATGGTACGAGTTTCTTGGTTGGCTGTGGTATTTTTTTGAGTTAATTCTATTTGTGACAGAGATATTTGATGATTTGCGACAATAATGTGCAACAATAATGTGTCTGTGGTTTCCGACAAATTTCAGAATTTTGCGACACACCTGGCTCGTTAAATTCGAAGTCTCAAATTTGTGGATCAGATTTCCAGGGCAAACATTTTCTAAAATATTACATACTCTCCTACTGTTGTCACTTCTAGTCTACTTGAGGTTTCCCGCTCTGAACATAAATCAATTAACAAAAAAAATAACTAAATTTCGTCCAGCGTTCAGACATTCCTTGTCGCAAACGTCTCCATCTCCTTATATAATCTTGCTCATGGTTCTCTATTTCCTTCCTATTATTACAATTTCGTTCGTTTCCATTAGTTCGTTAAGATGTGTTAGGACATCATCGTCCTTTATTGTTGGTTCCTCACTATAATACCATTTCTTCACTTCGTATGATCAGTAGGTCAGTCTCAAATAATAATCTCCTCTGTCTCTACTCCACAATCAATACATCTCTTCATCACCATGTTAAACTCACCACTGATTTTCAACGGAGCAGACCAGTCATGTACATGTCTCTCCCCCAAACCCTGGCCGTTTCTTAACTTCCTGGTATATTCTTCAGCTCTGGTTTTCTTTCTCATCTCTCTGAGTTGATCGTTATATTTCTTATCCCTTCTTTTTATTCTCATTGCTTCACGCCTCTCCCACTCCTCGTCCAACTTCTCCGAAGATCCCCATTTCTTCCAAGCATACTCTTCCACTTGAAATCTAAGAAACAATTGCATTCGAGAAAATCCATGGGGGTTTGGTTTTTCGATTCTTGGTAAAAGCTCAACATCTTTAAGTTCAGGATCGGTCAATAAATAATCTTCTCGACATTCTGTTTTCGTAAGTAGAGAGTACTTCTCAGGTTTTTCTTTGATACATTTACGGCATGCTCTGACTTGACGAAAATTGTCAAATAATTGTGGCGAGATTTCAATGGAGTTGCATTCAAAACACTTGGGTGCGTTCTCAATATCAATAGGAGGGGGTAACTCGAAACCTATCTGTTGTTTCTGCTTTTCCTTCCATTCGTCGAGCGTTGTGGCTTCTTCGGCGTTGGGTAGTTCTTCTGTATTGATGAACCCACCTCTTGAATCTTTCATTGTAGCGAAATCATATTCGATGTAGTCTGATCGTCTTATGGCTGGAGGGTCATATTTACGCTTGTTGGGGACCTCCGAGTCGTTTTTGTTATTGTGGTTTAGTCTTATGTTATCAACATACCCATCTGAAGCAGGTGGGTTCTTTTCTATACTTATACTCTGATTATTTTGGCCGTTGAGCTTCGCACGGATTTCTAGGGCCTTTTGTCGGTTATTTTCGATTATTTGGAGTTGCGCTGGAGTCATTTCGATACGAGGTCTTTTTTTACCATTGATTTCCCCACTATCACCAACTGTTACAAATGTTGAGGTGATGGGCGTTGTGGCAGCATCTCTAATCTGACTTGGAACCGCTGAATCTGCTGTCCCTCTGCCATGTGCTGATTCTGCGTTCTGATTTAGAGAGGAGAATCCCACAGAGGAGACACCTTGAGTAAAACCTCCTTGATCGGAAAATCCTGTTTCACTTGATAAACCCCGACTTGTGGCAGCTCTCTCGTTGATTTTATGAGCTCTCAGGTTTAATTGGCTTCTTGAATCTGCCACATTCGACGCGTCTCTTTGACTTGCTGGTGGCGCACCAGACTTCTTCTTCAACCGATCTAAAGCACGTTGTCGATTTGCCTCCTAAACTAGTTAGTCTCTGCTGCTTGATGGTTCTTTAATATACATACTATTCTAGCTTTCTGTTCTTGTGTTAGTGATCCTCTTGAAAACGACATATTGGGGAGATTATCGTAGATGACGTTTGCAATTTCGATTTGAGATATTAAACATCCACACCGCAATTAAATATCTAATCACGTGAATATCTTGAAGTTGACACATGTTCCAGAGTCAATGGGAGAAGGATAGAGAAAGATGTTAGATTGTCTTGTTTAAGGACGTTACCAGGTTTATAGAGAGAGTACCCGTTTAGTAATATTCAGCGGTCAACCCTACCCATTGAAACTGCTTGGGAAACGACAGGGAAACAAATTTTAGCTAAATGTTAGCTAAATGTCACCTACTGCCAATCAGTGATCAGTAGATATTCACCTATTAAGCAGAGGATCAAGCTTAAATACTTTCAACTCGAGTAAAGATATCTAAAGACCCTCCTTAACACATTTCTCACATTTTATTCTAGTTAGTACCACTAATTCTCTCAACAATCTCATATTCTCTCTGGCTAGTACCCCTATACATTCGAACCACAACACATTATTAATAAAAATCTAGCTAAAATCTAACCATAGAAGTCCCTCTAGTCAATGTACCTGAGTTGGAAGCTGTTAAGTGCACGGTTCGTGCAATCATTCGGTGCATTTACTGGGTACAGTCCTCGGCACCCCACACAACAATAGGTCGTGTTTACACCTTCACACACTAAAATGGAACCACTTATAAATAATCAATAAAGCCACTTATAAAACATCTATAAAACCACTTGCAAAACATCTCCCGTTCCTCCTCTTCCATTTACTTTTGGAAGCTTCTTTACTTTAGACTCTCGCTAAGATCTTCGGTGCGCAATGTACGAAATAACAACACGTCTCGATCCACGTCACTTATCCTAACCCTCCACGTATTCTTTTATCACTGTTTCGTTAAATTCTACCAAGTATCTTCACTACCATCCACTAATCGTCACCATAATCCACTAATCTCACCACTTTATGGTGTTGCATATTTGAAATGTTAGAGGAAAATTCTCCAGTCCAAGGGTGGAACGATTGTCCACCTATGATGATTTCAAGTAATAACTCGTCAACCAGTTTAAATAAGGGGAGAAAAAAGTATCAGAGAGTTGTTTCGCTGTCTTCAATTGTAAGAGATATCACTCCAGTGGGCAATATTACACTGGCGCCTCCAGGAAGGGATATCACTCCAGTGGGGAACTCCCTTCCAATGACACCTCCGCCATTTCACCAACAATCTTCGAAGTCTGTAGAGTCAGAAATCGACTCACCACTGATTTCATTTCTGAACTCACCAAGAAGGTCTCAACAGAACTCTACTGACTCCTTGTCCATCTCTTCCGGAGTATCCTCGGCTGACCTCTCCACAAAATGTATCTCAATCCTCGACGATATCTATACAAAACCTTCAAGAGTACCTGAAAAGGAAATGCTACACTTCAAAGCAAAAATCACCAACAATCTCCCTAAGGAATTGAACCATCTCCAATTTTTGTACTCTACATTGACCAAACTTGGCTCGTCAACTGGAGGAATAGACAAGGAAATCTTGAATTATATGGTGGTTAATAGCGGTGTCAGTTCGTGGTGTATGCCGTTAAAGAAAGTGGTAAGTGGTATGAAGTACTGAGATAGTCTCTTAGGCGTGGATTCAACATTATCTCGACTGCCTGTATTACCATTTCCTTCTAGAAACCCTTCAACTACATCCTCAATGAGGATATTACTTCACTAAGCTGCAGCTACGACAGCTTCGTTCAGTCTGTATTATACATAAATACTTATAGACATCAAAATATATACAGTATTTAAATAGATGGAAAGTTAAGCTCCAGCCATGGCCCGAACTTCTATGTTTAGATCTCTAGTTGTGCACAAGATTGCTGAATGAAATAAGATGAGAACATTGAATGAGTTCACTAGAGTTCTCTTCCGCTGACATCGACAGTGTTGATGAAAAGCAGATAATTAGAGTACAATCAAAAATTTGAAGACTCTTATGCAATCGGAAAATTATACGGATAACTTATGTGCTCGCCCTTTAGAGAATATCAATGAACAACATTTAAGCTTGTTACTCAATTGCTCATGAAGAAACACCAGAGTTGAAAGTATAACAGCTGAGATACGAATAACTTCAAGGTCCTTAAGCTTTCCGTTTCAACTTTCAGAGCTCGTCTCCCTGAATTCTTATCAAGAACACACACCGTCCGCAATAAGCTCATTACATCTTCTTTCTTCTTCCAATTTGGGCTTGGAAACCAGTCTTAATCGAAGAAACAGATCTGGTAGATCCACAAGCTTTACAACTCAAGAAGTGTAATCTATTGGCAGATTCTCTCTTCAACTCGGTCTTCATAGACTTACAAGTCTTACAGGTGACATATTCGATGATGTATCTTCTCAAGACCGACTCCATTTGCTTAGGTTGAAACTTACCCTTCAATACCAATCTCTTTTCACCATCAATGGAACCAGACGTACCCAATTCAGCAAACAAGAATTGTATCAAATGCTCTGGGTTTCTTTGTAAAACAGTAGAAATTTCTTGTACATTAGCAAACAAAGTCTTCTTGGAACCTTCTCTTTGACATACTGGAGGAGGAATTCTGAATTTAGGTCCTGATCTGTCACCAGCTAATTCTGGATTGTTTTCCTTCAAGATTGTAAAGAAACGGGACAATAAGTCTTCGTATGATAATCCACCATTGATTTCAGCTGTTGATGATTCTTCAGATGGTGTGCTTGTGGTGGTTGATTCTTCGACACCGGCCTTTTCTAATTGTTGTTCGAAATCAGTGGCGTCCAATTTGACGGACTTCTTCTTCTTCTTCTTGATGGAAAGATCTCCCAAGGCTGATGCTAAATCATCGGATGCTGGTGATTCGGTATTCTCTGTCTCTTCCTTTTTGGACTTCTTCTTCTTCTTTAATCCTGCAAACATAGCATCTCCTCCGACTTCTGGTTCTGGTGTTTCAGTTTCTTCAGTCTTTTTGACCTTCTTTTTTTTCTTTAAACTTGGATCAAATCCTAAATCACTCATATTGGCTCTTAACTGTGTGATGTATAATTATTAACTGTTAGTTAACTTGTTTTGTTAAGTTGTTGTATGTATTCTTAACTATGTACTCTTATGACTTTTGGAAAAATTTTCAAACTTTGATTTTCTTGGAAAAGGCACGACCTAGTATGAGAATATTAGGTGAGTCAAGGCTGGATAGAATATCATGTAACTCTTTCAAGTCAGATTATATGGTCATATACGTACATAGCTGGGAAAGTTTACGTATAAGAAGAAAAGGTTAGAAACGTTCAATTGTATTTCTAAGCTCTTATTCTACTACAGTAATGAGTTTTACTTTTGAATATTTATTGTTCAATTGAATATCACTCGAATATAATCTACATAACATAGTGCCTGTTTGTTCTATAATTAGGCAGTCCAAGGTAAGTAATGATACATATGATATGAAAATAATTTAGTGACGCAGAAAACTGAAATGGTCCGTGATTGACTTTAAAGTGTGTTTATTAACAATACATGGGGTAGATTAGCCAATTACAGGGTAACTTGTCATACATGCTATACTTGGAGTCCATGTACCTACAAACCAAAAATTCTTTCAATACAGTCAATTCTGTAATAAATTGTCCCTCTCAGTGTCTTTGGAGTCAATTGCTCATTTACGAAATCTGGACTCACTTCTCATTATTTCCAGTCGTAGTTTGAATGACCACTTCTAAGATTCATTTATGTTTAACTTCTTAGTTTGTTCCTCTATGCTTGCTGCCTGTGCTCTTTCGTCAGCTTCCTTACTTTCCTTACCGGGAGTATAAGTAATTTTAGTGTTTTCTCCATCTTCCTCTACCTTGAAGTCGTCTTCAACAGCAAACTTCTTCAAGAACCAGTTCTCTACCTCAGTTTGATTATTATTTTCAGCTTCATAAATGGCATCATGATCAGAACTATTCTTGATGAACACATCTACTTTATAGGTGTCACATAACAATTCAACTATAGATAAGTGTCCATTGAATGCTGCCCAGTGTAATGGAGTGTTACCACTTTCGTTGGTTTGGGATGCTATTTGTTCAGCCTCTTCTTTGGAAAGTATTGATAATAAATATTCAATCACTTTAAAATGACCATTTGCAGCTGCCATGTGTATTGGTGTACTTAATGTTATGTCGTCCTTGATGGTCATCAAAGTTGAAGGTGGTATTTCTTCAAATATTTCTTTCAAGGTTTGCAAATCTCCTTCTCTGGCGTCATAGACGACGCAGTCCATTTCTTCTTGAGTTAACGTGACCATATTGTGAGTTTTCAGATAATTTGTTTGGAATTCTTAACTGGTCTGCTTGCGCTATCTTGTAATACTCTTGTGTATAGTGCTTCACTTGTAGATCTAATTATTTTGCGATGGCCAAATTTTTCAATTATGTCACATCCTGCATATTATATAATACTCTGATCAAAGTGATCGCAAATCACATCAAAGAATCCATAATAGTAGTCAGCTAAGGACAGTTAGCAGGCCCATAATAAAGAAAATTTCATAAGCTCAACTCTAACCGGTCCGATCTCGTCTTCAGCTTAATAATATTGATCTAATTGAATTATTTCATTTCCACTTCGCCAACTGACATTCCAGAGGTCAATCTTTCAAGTACTTTGAAGTCCAAATATTGAATAATACTACTTAATTGTCCTGTCATTATAATATTATCATCACATTCAGAGAAATATCAAGATAAAGAATCTCTAGTGACAAATAAATTGAGGTACTAGATCAAAGAGTTTTTGCCACTAGTCTAAGCAACTTCATCACTAGCTCAATCAAACACAGAGTTGGTTTTCACTCAACATTTCCATTATTGTTTTAATACCAAATCATTTTGATCCCTAATTCGCAACCTTACCAGCCATGCCTCCTAAAATAGAAGAAATCGACGAAATCCCCAAAAGCAACAGTATAGCTCCGAAGCCCATAAAAAATCCATTTGCTTCGAAACCAAAAAAAACCACTATACGAAGAGATGCCAAAGAAGTATATCCAGTAAAAAAGGGATTAAACAAGATAGATTATGTTGGAACTTCGCCATTGGATATTCTATTTCAAGATCTTGAGAGAATCTTAGATGGTGATTTACATGAAATTAGCTTGTTGGACTTGAAGGAGAGGTTAGGGGATGGTATTACTGATGTCTCTATATCTCCAGAGTCTTCCAACTTTACCTCCGAATTCATATCTCGCTATCAAGTTATAGACGCTTTACTTGATATGTTGTCCAGAATTCAAGCTTTATCAAACGATTCCAAAATGGATGATGAAAATCTCATTAAAATTTCACTTCACGATATCAAAACGTTTAGTAAATTAATCAATACAGTGGTGACTCACGGTATTTACCCATCTTTGATAAACTTCCACATTGGAATACCGATAGCAAAGCGTAGTTTAAGCGATTTTGGAACTAAAAGAGAAATAAAAATCGATAAATTGCCGTTAGATAAGTCCGGAAAAAGATCCACCAACGAAGTATTAATTAAAATGATATATCTGAAATTCTTATCCATCTTTCAGGTAGAAGGTGACGTCAGAGAGCTATTAATTAAGGGCACTGGATACTCCGACTTTTTAACAATTTCAATAGCATTGATTACCATTCCAGAATTTTCATTTTCACAGAATGACCTCAACCAAAATCAAATATCAAAAGAACAACTTCTTGATGATTTCAAAAACATTATAATCAAAATACCAGATACATTTGAATTGTTCCAAACATATACATTATTCTTGACTACACCATCTCCTCCATATTTCAAGGTATTTGTTATGAATCAGCTAAAATGTTTACCGTATGACTCCCCAAGAAAGGATGGTGTTTTGACATTAATCGAGTTCGTTTTAGGTTTAAGAGAACAAGAAGAAATTAATGTTGACAAGTTTGAACATGTAGCGAACATTATCTTACTGAAACCAAAGGAAATATCGACAATGAACTATTTCAAAAGTATTGGTGACCAAATGTATGACTTACTTATAAATATTAATAAGCCTACGGTTACTAGTTGTGTCGGTTTTATACTTGAACGTTTGTGGGAGAAAAATCGTATGGTAGCTCAAGATTTTGTATTGAAGCAGATATGGAGAAAGCTAAATCCTGACGATCTTCAAGAGACTGATGTTAAATTAGAGACTCCGTCAGAGGGGATCCTTGTATCGGAAGCAGAACTCAATAATAATATTAACGTCTTGATTTCCTTGTCTAAAAAGGGCTTAACACCATCACTTTTCAAACACTTGATGGAACCCATAATTTTACCCTTATGGTCATATATGAATTTCCTTAAAAAGAATGGAAAATCAACTGAAATAGTTAAGGAGATTCTCATTAGTTATTTCACTATACTTAAAGATTCAAAGGAGGATACAACTACTATCTTTGGACTCGATACTATCGCAAAGAACCTTCTTTGGGATGGAAAAGAAGGTTGGGTCTTTGAAATTGGTCTTAACAAGTTAGTTCAGATTGTGAAAAGAACTACTACTATGGCGGCAGAAGATAAAACAGTAAAAGTTAATAACTTTGTGGAGAATCTAGACTCTTCTTGTCTTACATTCATACATTTTTTGAAAGATTTGGAGGATGAATATGTTCAAAGATTGTTTATTAGTATTCTTAAAAGGTGGTTAACTCAAAAGACCTTATTAGATGAAGATAATCCATTCATTAAATTGATGGATTTGAGGTTATTGGAGAGTATTTGTAATGAATTCAAGGATGAGTTGGCAAAAACTCCAATTAAAACCCTTGAGATTGTTGAGAAGTTTTTGGAAATTAATTTCACAGGAAACGTTGTGGCTAGTTCAGATTCCACTTCTGAGGATTCCCACCATGATACAGTAGACTCTGATGATGAAGATGATTTTGATGAATCGTTTTCTTCCCAAACTTTGCCAATAGTTTTAGAGCTATTGTCTGCAATATTATCAGAATCGTCAATTGAGTTAGATGAAGATTGTTTTAAGACTTTGAAAGTGATTCAAAAGTGCTTGAAAGGACTCTCAAATCAATCTCAAAAAATATCGAGTGCTTCGCAATCATTGTATTCTCGAATTGATGACCTACTTTGTGGAAGTAAACCAGTTACGACAGAGAGGGAAGCACAGACAAAATTACTCTCTCGAGCTATTACAAGTTTAAACGACCCATTGGTACCAATCAGAGCACATGGACTTTATTTATTAAGGCAGTTGGTTGACATGCGTAGCGATGTAATCAGCCTTGATTTTGTCATCAACTTACATTTAATACAGTTGAAAGATCCGGAACCTTTCATTTATTTAAATGTTATTAAAGGATTGGAAAGTTTAGTATCGTTGAATGAAGTCGAAGTTCTTGGAATTCTTACCAAATTGTATAGATCCGATGACTCGGAATGTGATTTGGATGATAAACTAAAAATTGGAGAGGTCTTGTTGAGATACATTCAACATCAAAATCAAATTTTTAGTGGGGAGTGTGCAAAATTAGTGGTCGAAACGGCATTATCTGTTATTAGATTGGAAAATGTAACTACCAGAGCAGCAACAAATATTGGCCCTAAAGAAACTACCCCTACTAGCGAGGTGAAACTAGACTCTGATTCCTCTAAAAAAGAAAATCATAGAGATAACAGGATTCGTATGTCCAGTATGTCACTCTTGGGTGTTTGTTGCAAAGTCAATCCAGTGGGAATCATTGATAATTTAGAAAATGCTATTGATTGCGCATTGATGATCTTGCAATTAGAGAAAGATAAAGAGAGTTCGATAATGAGAAGAGCCGCAGTTGTGTTGATTCATGATTTGATTCTTGGAACTTCAAATTCTCCAAGCGTCCCGTTCCCTCAGAATTACCAAAGCAAGGTAGTAACAGTTTTGAAGTACGTGAAGGAAACGGATGTTGATATCTTAGTAAGGGAACAATGCCAAGTTGTGTTAGATACTATAGATGAATTAGTTGAGTTAGCAGTGGAGTATTCTCAGGAAGATGTTGGAATTTATTCTTCTATGAAGATTTAGCCACACCATGAAATACTCGTATATAGCTAGTATCTAGCTTCATAAATTTTAGGGCATGCAAAGCTTGTAGCGTAAACCCGTGAATATAAATTAATGATTTTTACAAAAAGAGATAGTAACTTTCTCAAGTTGTAGAAAGTGGTAGAAAGAGAGAGAAGAAAGTAAATGGAAAAGTAAGTAGATAGGAGTATATAGAGAGGGCGTAATAT
>Ga0065707_10082346_pt1 | contig 16543 bp, 15 predicted proteins | sample SwiRhicommuniRL3_FD_59094 | JGI IMG/M metagenome (GOLD analysis project Ga0065707, IMG submission 59094) | Switchgrass rhizosphere bacterial communities from Rose Lake, Michigan, USA - RL3 v2 (version 2) | ecosystem: Host-associated > Plants > Roots > Rhizosphere > Soil | place: East Lansing...
GCTGGCCGCGCGCGGCGATGCGCTCGCGGGCCAGGCCAATGCAGACAGCACGGCAAACCTGCAGGGCGTGCGCGATCAGTACGACACATTGGCCTGGCTCTTTCAGCAGACCGCCTCGATGGTGACGCCTTTGAGCAAAGCACAGGTGCTGCTCAAGCAATATCGCCACAATCTCGGCAGTTGGCGTGACGCCACGGAAAAGCAATATCGTGACGCGCTCAAAGCTCTCGGCCTGCGCCTGGCCCTGTTCGCAGCCGTGCTGGCCATTGTATTTGCAGGGGCGGAGCTATGGCGCCGCGCGGCATTTCGCTATGTGCATGACGCGCGTCGCCGGTCCCGATTGCTGTTGCTGCGCAAAATCGTGCTCTGGTGCCTGGTCGTCGTGATCGCGGCCTCCGCTTTCGCAACCGAGCTCAGCTCCCTCGCCACTTTTGCGGGACTGATCACCGCCGGCCTCGCAGTGGCTATGCAAAGCGTGCTGGTCTCCATCGTCGGCTATTTCTTTCTCATCGGAAAATACGGCATCCGTGTCGGAGATCGCGTGCAGATTGGAACTGTCACGGGTGAGGTGATCGATTTGGGGCTGGTCCGGCTGCATCTCATGGAACTGAGCGGAGCGGGATCGATGAGCCCCACGGGCCGGGTGGTCGCCTTTGCGAACTCAATTATCTTCCAGGCTTCCGGCGGACTGTTCAAACAGATTCCCGGCGTCAATCTTGCCTGGCATGAGATCACGCTGAGCCTGCCCGCCGGCGCCGATTACACGGCGATGAAAAACAAGCTTGCCGAGGCAGCGGCGGATGTCATCGCGGAATACCACGACGATATCGTGAAACAGACCGAGGAAATCCAGAAGACCGCTTCGTCGAAGGCAACCGGCGACCCGCAGCCCCAGGTGCAGCTGCGCTTCTCGGCTGCCGGCGTTGAAGCGCTGGTGCGTTATCCCGTGCAGCTGCAGCACGCAGCGGAAATAGACGAGCGCATCTCCCGCGAGCTGCTGAACGTGATTGCACCGTACTCTGCGACTACTGTGAGGTAACTTTGCATGATCGGTTTCGTTCTTCGTGGATTGATCGCTGCCTTGGGATTGTGGCTGGCGACCGAATGGGTGACCGGCGTGCGCCTGGACAGCGCCACCACGTTGATTCTGGCGGGCCTGCTGCTCGGCGTGGTGAACGCCATCGTACGGCCGCTCGTGCTGCTCTTTACGCTGCCGCTCACTCTCATCACCCTTGGATTTTTCCTGCTCGTGATCAACACCGCGATGCTGGGCCTCGTTGCCCTGCTGCTGCCGGGTTTCAAGATCGCCGGGTTCTGGGCGGGATTCTGGAGCGCACTGATCGTAAGCGTCACGTCCTGGATCGGCTCCGGTCTCATCGGGTCCAAAGGCAGGATCGACCTGGTTCGCAACAGGAAATAGAGCGGGACGATGTGCCTTCTCGTTCTCGCGTGGAATGCGCATCCTCGATACCGGTTGATCGTCGCGGCGAACCGCGATGAGTATCACGACCGGCCTGCGGCGCCGCTCGCCAAGTGGGCTGCGCCGGATGACATTATTGCCGGAAAAGATTTGCGTGCGGGCGGGACATGGTTGGGGGTGAACCAGCGCCGGCGATTCGGGGTCATTACCAACTTTCGCGATATGCAAAGGCCGCAGACCGGCGCTCCCTCGCGCGGAGAGTTGATTCCGACCTATCTGAATTCCGCGGACTCCACGGCAGCTTTTGTCGATTCGCTTGCGCCGCAGGCGGCGAGCTATTCAGGTTTTAATTTGCTGCTCGCCGATGGCGATGCGCTTTGGTATGCCTCCAATCGCGCTGATCCGTTTGCACGGCGGCTGGAACCTGGCGTGCATGGGTTGAGCAATCATACGCTCGATACGCCTTGGCCCAAACTCATGCGCGTGCGCCGCAGATTCGAAGACTGGCTGAGCGCGTCGTCGTCTTCCACGGACAGTCTCTTCGCGACGCTCAACGACCGTGAGCCGGCGCCGGACGATGCAAGCATCCCGCAAGGTTTGCCATCTGAGCTCAAGCGAGCGCTATCTGCGCCTTTCGTTCTGAGCTCCGAATACGGCACGCGGTGTTCCACCGTGCTGCTGCTCGAAGCGAGCGGCGCCATGTATCTGGCCGAGCGCCGTTTCGATGCGCGCGGCGAGCTGGCCGGGGAAACGATAATTGAGTTAGATCCTCCGCGAGCCTGAGATCGCGATCCGGCGCTGGCGCGCTGATGATTTATTTCTGTATTGTCTCGAAGCCGTACTGTTTGAAGATCTTGCGCCCGTCCGGGCTATTCAGAAATTCGGCGAAACGCCTCGCGCCCGATTTTGCCCGAGAAGTCAGCGCAACCGGATACACGATCTGTGGATGCGAATTGGCTGGGAAGATGCCGACGATCCGCGATTAGTCCGTAAATACGACTGTCTTGCGTCCATCGAGTACGACACGATCTTCCAGGGGTAGCGCACGGCCCGCCTGGCGGAGAACCGTCGTGCTGAGCGGACGTTGGGGCTTCGAAGACTTAAGCCCAACCTACTCGAAAGAATGGCGCAAGACGATAGTCTCATCGCGGTCGGGACCTGTAGAGATCATATCGAGCGGCACGTCCGCCAGTATTTGAATGCGCTCGAGATAGCGCTGCGCATTAATAGGTAACGCGCCGTACTCGGTAATGCCGATCGTCGATTCCGTCCAGCCCGGCAGCTCTTCATATACCGGCGTGATGTCCGCATAGTTCTCAACGCACAATGGCGGCTCCGCCACTGTCTTCTCGCCAATGCGATAGCCCACGCACACCCGGATTACATCCAGACCATCGAGCACATCGAGCTTGGTGACGGCAAGGCCAGTAACGCTTGAATTCACAATGGAACGCCGCAGGGCCACCGCGTCGAACCAGCCGCAGCGGCGTGCACGGCCGGTGACCGAACCGAACTCACGGCCCACTTTTGAAAGATGACGGCCCACGTCGTCTGATAACTCTGTGGGGAAAGGGCCGGCGCCTACGCGCGTAGTGTAGGCCTTCACAATACCGAGCACCGCATCAAACGCGCGAGGTCCCAGGCCAGTACCGGTGCCCGCGAAGCTTGCCGTGGTGTTCGAAGAAGTCACATAAGGATAGGTGCCCAGATCTACATCAAGCATCGCGCCCTGCGCGCCTTCGAATAAGACATTTGCATTCTGCTCGCGCAGCGTCTGTAACGCCTGCGTGACATCCGTGACCAGTGGCTTGATGCGCTCCCCAAACGCCAGCTGCTCATCCAGAGTCTTCTGAAAATCGACCGCCGGCTTGCGAAAATAGTGCTGCAGCACGAAGTTGTGGAAGTCGAGCACTTCACCCAGCTTCGCGGCGAAACGTTCCCGCTGGAAGAGATCCGATACCCGCAAAGCGCGGCGCGCCGCCTTGTCTTCATAGGCCGGACCGATGCCGCGACCCGTAGTGCCGATGGCATTGACGCCACGCGCCTGCTCGCGCGCCTGGTCGAGGTCCACATGCGACTGAAGTATCAGCGGGCAGTTGGGGGACACACGCAGCCGCTCGAACACCGGCACACCGCTCGCAATCAGCGCGTCCGCTTCCTTGAAGAACGCCGGCAGCGAGAGCACGACGCCGTTGCCGATGAAACAGCGCACGTGCGCATGCAGGATGCCGGAGGGTATCAGCGAGAGAACGGTCTTCTTTCCGTCGATGACCAGCGTATGGCCGGCGTTGTGCCCACCCTGAAAGCGCGCCACGGCTGCAGCGCGGTCGGTCAGCAGGTCAACGATTTTGCCTTTGCCCTCATCGCCCCACTGGGTGCCGATGATGACGACGAATTTGCCCGTGCCCGTTTTCAACGCCTGTCGGAGTCCTTCATATATTTGAAGAACTCGCCGTCCGGGTCGACCACCAGGACGTCGTTGTCCTTGCCGATCGAACGCTCGTATGCCTGCAGGCTGCGGTAGAACGCATAGAACTCCGGATTGCGTGAATACGCGCGCGCATAGATCTGCGTGGCCTGCGCGTCCGCGCCGCCGCGCACGCGCAAGGCGTCACGTTCGGCGCCGGAAAGAATCTCCGTGCGCTCGCGCTCCGCCGAAGCGCGGATGCGCACGCCAGCGCTCGAGCCTTCCGCGCGCAAACGGCTCGCGATCTTTGCGAAGTTCTGTTTCATGCTTTCGTAAACACGCGTGCTCACATCTTCAGGCAGATCGATGCGCTGCACGCGCACGTCGATCAGCTCGACGCCCAAGTCCGCCACGCCGCGGCTGGCATTGCCGAACATGTCCCCGGTTACGGCGGCGCGCTCGGCCGTGACAATCTGCTGCAGCGTGCGCTGCGCCACCACGCTCTTGATGCCGTCTTTCACGATCTCCGCCAGACGCTCGCCGGCAATATCCTCATGCCCGCTGGTCGACTGGAAATAGCGCGACGCATCCTTCACGCGCCACTTCATGTAGAAATCGACGATCAGGCCCCGATTGTCGTTCGTCAGGAAGGTTTCGCCTTGATAGGACTGCGAAAGAATTCGCCGGTCGAATTTGACCACCTGATCCCAGGGCAATTTGAAATGCAGGCCCGGCGCATAGGTGGAACCCAATATCGCGCCGAACTGCGTGCGGATCGCAAGCTGCGTTTCCGATACGGTGAACATCGAGGTGAGCGCCGCGAGCACGGCGACGATGGCCAATACAATAAAGGGAGAGGCGCGCCTGGGCATCAGCGTTCTCCCCGGCTGCGGCCATCCACCGTAATGGTTTCAGGCTCCGCGGGCGCGGCGCGGACAGTTGAATCCGAGGTGGAGTCAGCCGGCCGCGGCGTACTGCGCTCCATCAACTTATCGAGCGGCAGATAAAGCATGTTGCCATTGCCTGTCTTGCCGCCGTCGATCACCACTTTGCGCGCTCTGCTATACACATTTTCCATCGTCTCGAGGTAAAGCCGCTTGCGCGTGACTTCAGGCGCGGCGCTATAGGCTTCCGTCAATTGGCTGAAGCGCGACGCCTGCCCATCCGCCAGCGCGACCACTTGCGCTTTGTAGGCTTCGGCGTCCTGCTGCATGCGCGCCGCCGCGCCTTGCGCCACGGGCACGATGCCATTTGCATAGGCCTGCGCTTCTTTGATGAAACGTTCCTGATCCGCTAGCGCCTTATTGGCGTCCCGCTGGGAAGGAATCACCGGCTCCGGCACCTGCACGTCCGTCAGATTGACGCTGGAAACGACGATGCCGGTGTTATAAAAATCGAGCGTGCGCTGGATCAACGCCTTGCTGCGCCGTGTGACCTCCGGCCGCGTGGTGCCGAAGAGCACATCGTCCAGCTCGCTCTGACCCACGATTTCGCGAATGGCGCTCTCGCTCACTTCCTTGAGCGTGGTCTCCGGATCGCGCACGCGGAACAACACCTTGATCGGGTCCGCATAGCGGTACTGCACGGCGAACCGCAAATCGACCAGATTCACATCCGCCGTCAGCACGCGGGATTTGTAGTCGCTGCTGTTGACGTTCTGTACGTTCACTTTGGTGACGGTTTCGATGGGCCAGGGCCAACGCCAGCCCCAACCCTGCTGCTTCACCGACACCAGCTTGCCGAAGCGCTGAATGACGGCGCTTTCCGCCGCCTTTACCTGAAAGAAGCCGCTGCCAAGCCAGATAACGAGCAATACCAGCACGACCGTGAGCACGAACGAGCCGCTGTCGCCTCGCCCACCCGCTCCACTGCCCTCACCCTTGTTTCCGCCGCCGCCGCGAAAGAACGATTCAAGCTTGCGCTGCCATTCCTTCACGCGCGCGTCGAGATCGGGTGCACCGCCGCCGGGACGTTTGCCCCAAGGATTGTTGTTCGGCCCGCCAGGTTGATTCCACGCCATATGATTTTGACTAACTTATCTGTACGCCCGGCGCACGCGCAAGCCGCGTGAGCTCGACCTCGGGTAATTCCACATCCAGCTCGATCTCAGTGCCGTCGATGACGCGTTCCCCGTTGACAGCGCCACATTTGTAAAGGCTCGAACGCAATGCGCCCGCCGTCAACGGCATGCGCACCCGCGCGCGGCGCGCGACTAGCGCCAACCTTTCCGCGAGGGCGCCCCGCAGCAGATCGAGCCCCAGCCGTTTTTCCGCGGAAATCCACACTGTGTCGATACGCCCCTCGGAATCGCGCTGCACTCGAACCGCCCCCTCCCTGCCCTCCCCCGCAAGCGGGGGAGGGTTAGGGTGGGAGCATTGTTGGAGGCGGTCCACCTTGTTGTAAACCAGAATTTGCGGAATCTCCTGCGCGCCGATCTCCTCGAGCACCGCATCCACCTGCGCAATATGCTCGTCGCGGCGCGGATCGCTGGCGTCTACCACGTGCAGAAGCAGAGTGGCTTCACGCGCTTCAGTCAACGTAGATTGAAACGCCGCCACCAGCTCATGGGGCAGCTCACGGATAAAGCCTACAGTATCGGCGATGACTACCGGCGTGCCGCCGGGCAGCAGAATGCGCCGCACAGTAGGGTCGAGAGTGGCGAACAGTTGATCCGCCACGTACGCATCCGAGCCGGTAATGGCCCGGAATAAAGTGGATTTTCCCGCATTGGTATAGCCCACGAGCGTGACGGACGGGACGGGAATCTCCGCCCGCTGCTGCCGCCCCGTCTCGCGCTGCTGCTTGATCTTCTCGAGCCTTTTGCTTAAGCCCTTCATGCGTTGGCCGATGAGGCGGCGGTCCGTTTCGAGCTGGGTTTCACCAGGACCGCGCAGGCCAATGCCGCCCTTTTGCCGTTCCAGGTGGGTCCACCCACGCACCAGGCGGCTCGCGATGTGCTTCAGCTGCGCGAGCTCCACTTCAAGCTTGCCTTCGAAGCTGCGCGCGCGTTGCGCGAAGATATCCAGGATCAGGCTATTGCGATCGAGCACTCGCCTTTCGGTGAGCTTTTCGAGGTTGCGCTCCTGGCTTGGGGACAGCGCATGGTCCACCAGGATCACGTCTGCATTTTCAGACTGTGCAACTAACCGCACCTCATCCGCCTTGCCGCTGCCCATGAAAAACCGCGGGTCGGGACGCTCGCGCCGCCCGGTAACCGTAGCCACCGGCTGCGCACCCGCCGAGAGGGCGAGCTGTGTAAATTCCAACAGGTCTTCGGGATCGACAGGTACGCCCAGCCCCAAGCGCACCAGCACCGCGCGCTCGCCGCTACGCGGGCGCTCGAACACTCAGAACCTCCACGGCTGAAGTCATTACTCGACGATAGGCTCCGTCGGCGGCTGGGAATCGTCCTCGCCTTCGCCGGAGGTGACGCGCACGTTGCGCGAGGGCACCACCGTGGAGATAGCGTGCTTGTAAACCATCTGGCTGACGCTGTTCTTGAGCAGTACGACAAACTGATCGAAGGAATCGATTTGGCCCTGCAACTTGATGCCGTTGACCAGATAAATGGACACCGGCACACGCTCCTTGCGCAGAGCATTCAGGAAGGGATCTTGCAACGATTGGCCTTTGGCCATATCGGGTTCTCCTAATTCTCGCGAATTCTAATTGTTGGCTTCAGGCGCACGTTTTCGTCCCTGAAGTGCGGTTCAGCAAGCTCCGTGCCTCGCAAAACGCGAGGAATCGGCGACGCGCCGCATCTTAGCACGCAGATTCCGTCAGCGGCCAAGCTGATGGAGCGCCCTCTTCAGCTGCCGACTCCAACCCTCGAATGCATCAGGGATTTGTGGGTCGACATATTCGATGCCGGGCTCTGCGCGCAGCCAGGTCATCTGGCGCTTGGCGAGATGACGGGTGGCGGTGATGGCGTGCTCCTTCGCTTCGTTTAGAGTGCATTCGCCGTCGAGATGCGCCCAGATTTGGCGATATCCCACCGCACGAATCGCAGGGTGGCGCGGGGTGAGATCGCCGCGAGCGCGTAACTCGATCACCTCGTCCAGCAAACCGCTGCGCATCATTTGTTCGAACCGGTGGGCGAGCCGCTCATGGAATCCCTGACGATCGGCAGGGACCAACGCCCACCGATGCAACGGGGTCCCTTCGAGCGGACTGCGGGTGGCGCGCTGCAACTCCGACATGGGCCGTCCGGTGGTGTAACAGACCTCCAGCGCCCGCTGGATGCGCTGCGGATCGTTCGGATGAATACGCGCCGCGGCTTGTGGATCGAGCCGCTGGAGCTCGCCATGGAGAGCCGCCCAACCGTCACGCGTGGCGCGCTCATCGATCGACTGGCGGAGTTCAGCCGATGCCTTGGGGAGCTCGGCGATTCCTCGCAACAGGGCTCGCAGATAAAGCATGGTGCCGCCCACCAGCAAAGGCACGCGGCCGCGGGCCTGAATGTCGGCGATGCACGCGGTGGCATCTGTCACGAACCGACCGGCTGAATAACTTTCAGTGGGATCGCAGATATCGATCAGATGATGCTCGATCCGCGCACGAAGATTGGGTGGAGGTTTGGCCGTGCCGATATCGAGCCCGCGATATACCAGTGCCGAGTCGACGCTCACGATTTCGACCGGGAAAGTTTCTGCGGCTTTGGCCGCCCAGTCGCTCTTACCGGTGCCTGTCGGCCCGGTGAGCACCAGAACCATCATCGGCCTCGCAGAAAAAGCTGATCGAGCTCTGCCAAAGACAGCCGCGTCCAGGTCGGACGACCGTGATTACATTGATTGGCGCGATCCGTCGCCTCCATCTGCCGCAGCAGCGAGTTCATTTCGGGCAGTGTCAGGCGGCGGTGCGCATGTATGGAAGTGCGGCACGCCAAGGCGCCCAGGAATTTGTCCGCCGCGCCATCCAGATGATGGTTACCTGCCTCCAGTCCGAGATCGCGCACGACGGCGTGGACTATCTCCGCCACGTTCTGGCCCACTAGCAGAGCAGGCACCGCCCGGAGCGCCAAACGCGTAGTGCCCAATGCATCCAGTGAAAAACCCGCGCGCTCCCAGTCTGCACGGCCTTCGAGCATCGCATCGAGCTCATCTACTTTCATCTCGACGACAATAGGTTCCATCAGTTGTTGAGACGCGGCAGCGGCATTGCCCCGCTCCGCTTTCAATTTCTCGTAGAGCACGCGCTCGTGCGCGGCGTGCATGTCCACGAGGATCAGGCCATCCTCGTTCTGCGCCAGAATATAAACGCCGTGCAGCTGTGCGAGCGCCGTGCCTAACGGTTGCGGAAGATAAGGCGGCGGATCGGGCTCGCGCACCATATTGGCCAGCTGCCAGGGATCGCGCGACGACTCGGGGAAATTCAGAGGCTCGGAGGGGCGCCAATAGGGTTCCGACCGTGAATTGGCGTCGGCAACCCTATTCAACGTGACTGCGGCCGGCGTGTTCGGGAGAGCGGGTTTTGTATCGGCCAATACACGTTCTATGGCGCGAAACACAAAATCATGGATCTGGCGGCTGTCCCGGAAGCGCACTTCGAGCTTCTGCGGGTGCGCGTTCACGTCTACCAGTTTTGGATCCAGCGTCAGGTAAAGAACATAGGCGGGATAGCGGCCATGGTAGAGCACGTCGCGATAGGCGACGCGCACGGCGTTCATGAGCAGGCGGTCGCGCACGCTGCGCCCGTTGACGAACCAGAATTGCCGATCGGCTTGTGCGCGTGAGGCGGTGGGCAGCCCCACCCAGCCTTGTATGGCGACGGGACCTGCCTGATGATCCACCGTGACGGCCGTGCTCAGAAATTCTTTGTCGATAACGGCGCCAATGCGCGCATCCCCCGGGACTTCGTCGCTCAGAGCCGGCGCATCGAGCAATATGCGCCCGCCATTGCGCAAGCGGAATCCAACATCGAAGCGCGACAAGGCCAGGCGCTCCATCAGTCTTGCGATGTGCGACAGCTCGGTGGTGTCGGTGCGCACGAACTTGCGGCGCGCAGGAACGTTGAAGAATAGATCGCGGACTTCAATCGTAGTGCCCGGTGTATGCGCGGCAGGTTTTACTCCAGACACCAGGCTGCCATCGACATTGATTTCAGACGCCCGCTCGGCGCTTGCGGGCCGCGACACCAAGCGCAACCTCGCAACGGATCCGATTGAAGGCAGCGCTTCCCCACGAAAGCCGAGGGTGCTCACGGATTCGAGGTCGTCGAGCGAGGCGATCTTGCTGGTGGCGTGGCGCGCAATGGCGAGTGCGAGGTCGCTCTCACCCATGCCGCATCCATCGTCGCGCACTCGAATAAGCGCAACGCCGCCGCGCTCGATATCCACATCGATATGCCGCGCGCCCGAGTCGAGACTGTTCTCGACCAGTTCTTTGACGACCGAAGCCGGCCGCTCGATCACCTCGCCGGCGGCAATCTGGTCGACTAACTCATTCGGTAGGACGCGGATCGGCATGCTTCATTAAGTATAGCCATGCCGCCGCGCCCGCCGCACTCAGTATGTATGAGCTTTCTTCTTACCCATCATCTTTTCATGCCCGGCCTGGATTTCGTCCGCGGTGAGGACGCCATCCTGGTTGCCATCCATCTTCGCAAACATGTCGCGTGAGGCGGCTTCATGCTCGGCGGCAGTGAGCACCCCATCGTTATTGGAGTCCACCGCTTTGATTTTGTCCGCAGAGGATATTTGGTGCTGCGACTGCTCGTCGCCCTCGCCCTTCATGGCTTTCTGGCCCGCGTCCATTTCTGCTGCGGTGACTTGGCCGTCCTTGTCGGAGTCCATCTTGTCGAACATCTGCCTCGCACCGGCGGCGTGCTCTGCTGCCGTGACTTTGCCGTCCTGATTCGAATCCATCATCTTCATCTTCGCGTCTGGGGAGTGCCCTGCAAAGGCAGCACCGGCAAACAAGCATCCGGCCATGAGAGAAACCACTGGAACCTTCATGACGAGTCTCCTTAGATAGTGTGAGGACCGGGCGGCCGCAACATTCATGCCGTCGTACGGACTCGCAGGATCAAGGCGCCGCCGGGACCTCTGTCACGCTCGCGACAACGGCTCGACGCAAGCTCGCGAAGCGCGTGCCGGGCGGCGGGTTTCGCTCGAAATAGCCGCGCAGGCCTGTGAAGATGGCGCTTGCCAGCTTGTCCTGATGCGTGTCGCTCTTGAGGCGCTTTTCTTCGAACGGATTGGAAATGTAGGCTGTTTCGACCAGCATCGAAGGGATGTCGGGCGATTTCAACACGACGAAGCCTGCCTGTTGCACCTGCGGCTTGCGTACTTCGCCGACGCGATCGAGTGCGATGAGCACTCGCTGTGCAGCAGACATGCTCGCGCTGATATTGGCGCTTTGGGAAAGATCCATGAGCACGGAGGCCAAAGTGCTGTCTTTATCAGTCAGCGTCACGCCGCCCATCAGATCTGCCGCGTTCTCGCGCTCGGCTAGCCAACGGGACTGCTCGTCCGTCGCGCCGCGCTCCGAAAGCACATACACGGAAGCGCCGCTGACCGCGCGATTACGAATGGAATCTGCGTGCACGGAAATAAACAGATCCGCTTGCGCGGCGCGGGCGCGCCCGATGCGCTCGCGCAGGGTCAGGAACTGATCCGTCTGCCGCGTCAATATGGCGCGCATGCCGGGTTCTGTATCGATGCGCTCCGCCAACGCACGCGCAATTTTGAGCACCACATCTTTCTCGCGCGTGCCGCCGCGGCCGGTGGCGCCCGGATCCTGACCGCCATGCCCGGCGTCAACAGCAACGACAACGTCGCGATCGCTATCGACCGGCGCATGGATGGCCCGCACTGATTTCTGCGGGGCAGCGGATTGAATGAGAGGCGCAGGCGCTGTGGTTCCCAAATCAATGATCAACTGCGCACCGTCCGGGCGTGGCATCCATGCGCTGCGCACCGGCAGCTCCGATTTGAGTTGGACCACCACACGCAATGCTCCCTTCGGCCGCTCGCCAAAACGAATGACTTCGACCGGGCCAGTGCCCTCGGGAGCGCGCACGTTCGGCGGCAGCCGCGTATCGGTCAAATCAATCACCACACGATCGGGCGCTTCGAGAGTGAAGAGTTTGTGAGGGGTTTGCGCATTGAAAATAAGAGTGACTTGCGCGGAGCCGGCGCCGCTCGAGAGGCGCACGTCGCGCAATTCCGTGCTGGCCGCCAGCGCCGGAATTCCGATCGTCGTGATGAGAAAAAGCTTTCTTATCATGAGCTTCGCGGTTTAACTTGGCGCGTAATCTACGGGGAGCCGCGCGGTAGTTCAAGACATATTTACAGACGCCAGCCAAGTCCCCCCGAAAGAAGATGCCGCGGACACGGCAAGCTCATGCGTCGTAACAGCTACGCGCAGCGTGACTTCAATATCCGCTGGCGGCAGTTTGCCGCCAGCCTTCTCCGGCCATTCAACCAACCAGAGATATCCGCGCTGTGCCCAGTCCCGCAGCCCCAGGGCCTCGAGCTCCGACGGATCGCGCAAGCGATAGAGATCCATATGGACCACTGTCATCCCGGCCAATTCGTACGTCTCGAGCAATGCGTAAGTCGGACTGCGCACCGCCTCTGTGATGCCACAGCCACGCACGAAACCCTGGGCAAACGTGGTCTTGCCTGCGCCCAGATCGCCGGTGAGATAGACCACCACTGGCCCGTTTGCGCCCGACGGCAAGTGCTGCGCCAGCCGTTCTCCAAACGCCTCCGTTTGTTCGGACGATGCCGAGCTCCAATGGGTCACAGATTCACGCACTGGCGCAACTCGGCAATGACATCACTCGCGATCAAGCCACGTTCGCCTGAGCGTGCGGCTGTGTCGCCGGCCATGGCATGTACCCACACGCCCACTCTTGCCGCGATGTAAGAATCACCGCATTGGGCCAGAATTCCGGCAATCGTCCCGGTCAACACATCGCCCATCCCAGCGGTGGCCATGCCGGGATTGCCGTGCTCGCAAATGCAGGGAGATTTTCCAGGCGCACCCACCAGGGTTCCCGCGCCTTTGAGCACCACGATGCAGCGATACCACTGCACCAGGGCGTCGAGCGCGGCAAGGCGATCTCGCTGAATCTCTTGGGTACTGGTATCCAGCAAACGCCCGGCCTCAGCGGGATGGGGAGTCAAAATCCAATTGCGCTCTGCGCTGGCGCGAGGAATTTTATCGGCGGCCAACAGGTTGAGGGCATCGGCGTCGAGCACTAAAGCCTGAGTGCATTTAAGAGCCATTTTGAAGGCGGCGCGCGCCCAAGCGTCCTTCCCTAGCCCAGGCCCTATCGCCACAACATCCGACCGAGCGATAAGGTTTGCCAGCGTGTCCGCCGCTCCCAGTGGAAAACAAATCAATTCGGGGCGTCCCGATGCAATCGACACGACGTTCTCTGGCGCGACAGCTACTGTGACAACACCTGCCCCTACTCTGAGGCAAGCTTCGCCTGCGAGCCGCGTAGCGCCGGGCATCCCCACTCCACTGCCCACGATCAACACGCGTCCAAAATCTCCTTTGTGCGCATCGCGCTGGCGGGGCGGCAAGGCAGACGTTATCTCGGCTTGAATAATGGGCTCAACCATGAGGGCCAGTATACTGACGGACTCCATGGAAATTGACTTCGCAAGCCTCAAAGGCGAACTGTGCGCACGTGCGCAGACACGCGGTTTCGCTGCGACCGGCGTTTCGAGTGTCGAGCTCGCGCAGGACGAGGCTTATCTCATTTCCTGGCTGGACGCGGGCTATCACGGCTCGATGGATTACATGCAGCGGCATGGCACGATGCGCAGCCGGCCGGCAGAGCTGGCTCCGGGCACACTGAGGGTCATCAGCGCGCGGATGGATTACTGGCCGGCGCAGGCACGGGATGCTGAGGCGGTGCTAGGTGAGGGCGAGTTGGGCTATGTGTCGCGCTATGCGCTGGGCCGTGACTATCACAAGGTGATGCGCCGCGCCCTGCAGCAGCTGGCTGAGGATTTGAGCGCGCGCATCGGGCCGTTTGGGTTTCGCGTTTGTGTGGATAGCGCGCCGGTTTTGGAGAAAGCGCTTGCGCGTAACGCAGGATTGGGTTGGATTGGCAAGCACACCAATTTGATTTCGCGCGATGCCGGATCCTATTTCTTTCTGGGTGAGATTCTCACGGATTTGCCGTTGCCCGTTGACGAGCCAGCGAGCGCGCACTGCGGCACTTGCAGCGCTTGCATTCCAGCTTGCCCGACTCAGGCGATCGTCGCACCTTACAAGCTCGATGCGCGGCGCTGTATTTCCTATTTGACGATTGAAAATAAAGGCGCAATTCCCGTCGAGCTGCGCCCTGCTTTAGGTAACCGCATCTATGGCTGCGATGATTGTCAACTGGTGTGCCCTTGGAACAAATTCGCGCGAGCCGCTGCGCATCCCGATTTCAAAGTGCGGCACGGGCTCGATGCGCCGCGATTGACTGAATTATTTGCTTGGACGGCAGCGCAGTTCGAGGAGCGGATGCGGGGCTCCGCTATTTATCGCGTTGGCTACGAGCGGTGGTCGCGCAACATCGCCGTCTCGCTCGGTAATGCTCCGCCTTCTCCCGAAGTCACGGCAGCGTTATCGTCCCGCCGCGAGGACGCTTCGCCGTTGGTGCGGGAGCACGTCAGTTGGGCGCTGGGCCGGCATGCAGCTCCTTAATTCGCTTACGATCTTGCGGATCTTTGCCGAGAGCGGGATCTGGCGGTGGAACGAAGGCCGGGGGAGATTGTGATTCGGGGGAAGGGAGGAAATTACAATTTCCCCTGCGGCGGCATTGCAATTTACCCTTCTTAGGCGTTACATTATCCCCGTTATCAGCGTTATATTATCCCCTGGACACCCCTATATGGCCTACCAGCCCCGAGTGGTCGATGCCGAGCTGGTCGCACGCCTCAGCGTAACCGGAGCCGTCGTTATCGAAGGCCCCAAGGCCTGCGGCAAAACCGCAACGGCCCGCCAACTCGCCGCCAGTGAAGTTCTCCTCGATGTCGATGCGAATGCACGCCGCGCGATCGCCATCGATCCGGGTCTGGTGCTTGCCGGGCCAACGCCCCGACTCATCGACGAATGGCAAATCGAGCCGGCTATCTGGAACCACATCCGCCGTGCCGTGGACGACCGGGGCGCGCCGGGTCAATTCATCCTGACGGGATCTGCAGCGCCTGCGGATGATGTGACTCGCCATACGGGCGCCGGTCGAGTCACGCGCTTGCGCATGCGCCCCATGAGTCTCACCGAAACGGGCCACTCCATCGCGTCCATTTCACTCAAGGCGCTGCTCGGTGGCGCCGCACCCAGCAGCTCGGACTCGGGTATGACGGTGGCGGCGCTATCGGAACGAATAGTGGCCGGCGGGTGGCCCGGCCATGCCGGACTTACGGTTGACCAGGCGAGGCAGGCGGTGCGGGATTATCTCGAGGAAATCCGGCGCGTCGACGTGGGCCGCGTGGATCAAACCTCGCGAGATCCTGAAAAAGTGGGCCGGCTACTGCGCTCACTGGCGCGCAATGTCGCGACCTCCGCCACGGCCACCACGCTGGCGGCCGATGTCGGCGGCGCGGATGGCGCGCTCAAAGACGACACAGTGCGCGACTATCTGACCGCTCTCGAGCGCCTCATGATCGTCGAAAATCAGCCGGCCTGGGCGCCGCATCTGCGTTCGAAGTCGCTGTTGCGGCAGGCGCCGAAGCGGCACTTCGTGGATCCGTCGCTTGCGGCCGCCGCGTTGGGAGCGACACCTGTGCGTCTTTTGGAAGACCTCGAATGGTTGGGTTGCTTATTTGAATCCATGGTGGTGCGGGATCTGCGGGTATACGCGCAGGCCGCCACCGCAACGATTTATCATTATCGAGACAACACCGATCTCGAAGTCGACGCGATCGTGCAGGCGGCGGATGGGCGCTGGGCTGCGTTTGAAGTGAAGCTCGGCCAGGGCCAGATCGATGCCGCTGCGGCGAGGCTGCGAAAGTTTGCCGAACGCATCGACACTGCGAAATCAGGAACGCCGGCGACGCTAGGGGTGATCGTCGCGACGGGTTATGGTTATCGGCGGGAGGATGGGGTGGCGGTTATACCGATTGGGGCGCTTGGGCCATGAGTCCGATAATGGTTATCGAACCGGCTAAGACTCAATGAGAACCCCGGCCGCCATCGGCCGGGGTTCAATCGACGTTACAGCTTCCCTTCGCCCTGCACTTGCACTTCACCTGGGTTCGCGAGCACTTTCATGACCACGCGGCGATTTTGCGCGCGCCCTTCAGCCGTGGTGTTGTCGGCGACAGGCTCCACTTCGCCATAGCCACGAGCCGTCACCTGACCCGCTGGCACGCCCGCATTGATCAAGTATCGCGTCACCGTGTCCGCGCGCCGCTGCGAGAGACCGAGATTGTATTTGTCGGAGCCTGAGCTATCCGTATGGCCCTGCAGTTCAATCCTCAGACGAGGATACTTGCGCAAATCCTCGGCTACGCGATCGAGCACTGGTCGGGAATCGACAGTGAGCTCCGCTGAGTTCAATTCAAACGTCACGCCTTCCAATGTGATGTTGCCCTTGCGCTCGCAACCGACTGCGTCCACCGCAACGCCGCGTGGCGTACCGGGACATTGGTCCTGTGGATCGAACACACCGTCACCATCGGTATCGACAGATGCAGCCGGCGGCGGGGGTAGCGGCGCAGGCGCTGGAGTAGCGGGCTCTGGCGCCGGCGCTGGAGGCGGTGG
>Ga0065707_10000610_pt1 | contig 16482 bp, 13 predicted proteins | sample SwiRhicommuniRL3_FD_59094 | JGI IMG/M metagenome (GOLD analysis project Ga0065707, IMG submission 59094) | Switchgrass rhizosphere bacterial communities from Rose Lake, Michigan, USA - RL3 v2 (version 2) | ecosystem: Host-associated > Plants > Roots > Rhizosphere > Soil | place: East Lansing...
GGGTCCGATGATGGTGATGATGGCGGGTCCGATGATGGTGATGATGGCGGGTCCGATGATGGTGATGATGGCGGGTCCGATGATGGTGATGATGGCGATTCTCAAAGTAATATTAATTCCGAAACTGAAAATGATGAATCAAATAATAATATCGAACAAAAGAATGTTTCCCAAGTAGCAGACCAAACAGTAGATGACAAATACGGACATAAAGTATTCTACATTCTCATCAAGAGTACAAACAACGAAACTAGTTTTGTTCCAGATAAGGTAACACTAACAACCGGCTCTACGATTGTCTGGCTCAATCAAGACAATTCAGAGCATAGGATAACAATGGGAGCAGAATCCAATTCAAAATATGCACTGCTGAATTCTCTAATTCTACCCAATGGTATGGTCGATCATGAATTTCAATCACCAGGGACGTATTTGTATTCAGATTTAAACAACCCTAAATCTAATGGGGTCATAACAATTTTGGACAATTCAGAAAAGGTCGGTGCAACATCCGTAGCAATAGAAGATTAGAAATTATGATTACCATTGATAAGAAGTAATGCTCCACACGGAGATTTGATGAAATAGGATTGCTTTAGAACGAGACGATGAGCGGTCGGATCGATCGCGGATAGAATCCTACAATTGGAGCCCAATTATGGTATGCAACTCTAGATACTAATTGCAATTCTAGACTTTACTTGAAGAAATATTGTGGCATATTGAAAATATTTATTGCTTTAAAGATTTTTATTGAATAAATTTCAATAATTTAATTTGTACACTACATAAATATTTTTAAACTAGCTCTGAGAAGCCATTTTATGGCTGATGGAATGTTGATGTATGCAATAACCACTGCGACTTTCATAGGATTCGTAGCTATCTTGAGTGCTTCCAGGGGAAAAAGATACCGACATCGTGCCGTACCTGTTGCATCATCTCAAAATAAAAAAGTAAAGTACACATCTGACGGGAAACCAATGTCAGACTAAATTTTTTTTTCTTCCATATTTTATTTCTACTTAAAATGGCATGACTTATATTTTGGTCGTAGACGGTTTTTTTCATGGCTAAAGGTGCAAGAAGAGGCGGGAGAGTCAGGGACAAATGGAGAGACAAGCAATGGCTTATTCTGGACTCGCCGAGTTCTTTTGGAGATTTCGGAGGACATCATATCAATTATCTACCTATAACAGATGCAAATACGGCCGTGGGTCGTGTAGTAGAGAATACGCTATATGACATCAAGAAACAAGATCAAGCAGATCACAAGACCAAGGTATTTGTAGAGATAGAAAAGGTGAGCGAAGGTGTTGCCACTACAATTTTCAAGGGGCACGAGTACGGGAAGGAATTCCTAAGAAGCCTTGTAAGGAGGGGTAGTTCTATGATTACTCATATTCATAATTATAATACAAATGATGGTCACGAATTTAGAGTTGAAGTTGTAACGTTTAGTCAACGCAGAATCAACTCCTCAAAGAAACATGAATTAAGAAGAGTAATCCATGAATTATTATCCGAAAAAGTACCTCAGTGGGATCTAAATAATTTCATAAAGCAAGTTACTGACGACAATAGCGAATTTCACAGAGAGTTACTGGAAAAAGGAAGAAAGATTGCATCGTTGCGACATATAGGTATTAAGAAAACTAAACTCGTTTCTTCAAATAAATCCAGTATGCAAAGGGTTAATACTCAAACTGATGATACTCAAACTGATGATACTCAAACTAATGATACTCAAACTGATGATACTCAAACTGAAGATGAAAGGGTTAATACTCAAACTGATGATACTCAAACTGAAGATGAAAGGGTTAATACTCAAACTGAAGATGAAGGCACTGAAAATCCTCCTGTGGATACGGAACAGAATACCGATTCAAACTAAATTTATGTCATCTTTCCCTAATTTTGATATTATCTTTCAAGTTTGACTCTTTCAACAAGCATACATGTAGTAGCTCACGCGACGGAGGATGTCCAAAAAATTATCACCAAGATGCATGATGTGTTTTTGATACCAACGGAAAAATTTTTGATCTCTAAAGCTGAAGGTCATTGGGGGAATGAAATTTCTGTTATTGGGGCAGAATGTGATCACAACGAATCATGTGAATTGTTGGAAAGAATTATTTCAAGGCTAAAAATTGGCGAAAAAAACTTTCTTCTGGGCTCGATATGGAATTCCTTTGATGAAAAAAACAATTTCTATATCAGATTGAATAAGCAATCCCTCTGCAAGGGAATAATATCTCTCTCAGAACGTGATTCAATCAGAATCAAGTTCAAACCAATAAAAGAATTCAACCAAAATAATAAATTCAGGGATCATGTGATAAATCTATTTACAAGAAAATAGATCTCGGGATACATGTTTCTGACTTTGACAGGGCTTTGACCATGTCCAAAATATTGGGTCTAGATATGGTAGGTATTGATTCGAACTATGCAACAGATTCGATCCACCGAGAGGATGTTATTTTAAGGTTGGATGGAAAAAATTCAATTGCTGACTATTGTCCTTACCTGATAGTCTCAGACAACATGAAAACGCTAGATGCCAAAACCGATTTATTTATGATCGATCCCCTTCAGAGTAAGGATGGAATTAAGCGTAAAGCAAAAAGAGGACTTGGGATAGAAATTTCAATTTCCTCTGCAAGAAAACTTGAAGCTCATATGATTGGCAGATGGATGAGACACGCAAAATATATTCATGAAGTCTGTAATTCAAACAAGTGCCAGTTCATATTGTCCAGTGGAGCATATTCAATACAAGAAATGGTATCAGCCAGGACTATAGAATCAATATTAAAGTTCATAGGGATATCCGCTACAAATTACTGGGAAGAATTATCTGAATGGCTTGAAACAAAAAATAAGGCAAAGTGGATCCGTCAATGCTAAAACATAGAGAAAAGAGAAGATATGTCGCGATATTTTATGCTGAACCTCATTTATACAAACCAGTTCAATTGCATGAAATAATCGTACGACGATTCAAGGAACTTTTTGGAGTTCTTTATTGCGAACTTGCCATGTTAAGACTTTATGATTCCGAATTTGGAAACACATTATTCATTGGATGCAAACTAAAATACCTAGATAATTTTTTATTTTCATTGAGTATGACTCAACCGCCTGTTACCGTAATCAGTTTATCAGGTACCCTTAAGAAATTGAGAAAGAATGTTTCCAGATTGAATTTAGAAACTTTAAAAACAATCGAGACTGAATATAAAAAGGGGATGAGGTGAATCTTGTTGCTGCACAAATCTGAGGAAAAAACTATGAAGATCTCGCGACGATCCGACCCATTCTACATCACAGTTATTTAGTATCTGCATTTTCGAATGAAGCCACAGGATAGTCTCCAGTTAATTTCAAATTTCAATAGCAAATTACAATTGATTACAAATCAATTTCTGTGGCAGGCTATCTGAAAGCCTGAAAAAGTTTTAAAGTATAATAGAAGAATATTAACTATTTGTTTGCATAAAAATGGCAACCCACAAAGTAGTCGATGATTCCACTTCAAAGGAGTAAAATTGAAAATTCAAAGAGTAAATCAACCATTCATTGGCCGTCTAATAGAGAAGGCAGTAATTTCTTCTGGAATTATGATTTTCTTTTTCTGGGTCGGAACGGTATTTGATTCTAATACTTTTGCAATTGAAAATTCTACATTCATACTAAGCAACATAACTTATGATTCCATAAATCCCGAGATATCTGTATCGGGGGATCATATCCATTCCTCTTGGATCAGCAATGTGGATTTGAATAATAGTGATGTTATGTTTACGAAAATCAGTAACGTCTCAGGATTACCTACTAGTATCAGTAACATCAGTAATACTCCAGGAATTTCAAACATTATTAAATTAAAAGCCAGCAAAAATAATGTTTATATCACATGGGAAGACAAACAGTCAGGTCAGTGGCAACTATTATTTCGGAAGAGTCAAGATGGNGGTGAAACATTTTCAAATTTGNNAAATTTGAGTGATACTACTGGTAACGTACATCTTCATGATTTATCAACNTCAAGAGGAAATGTATTTGTCGTGTGGGCAGCAAATGAAAATATTTCCTCTACAAATAAAGACATATTCTTTAGGAGGAGTGTTAATTTTGGTAATTATTTTGATGAAACAATCAATCTAAGTAATAACACTGATGATTCACTCGATCCCCATATGATAACAAATGAAAATGGGACAATCATTTATATTGTTTGGACCGAATGTGATATCAAACACGATGATCCTATATGTAGTATAGTATTTACAAAAAGTTTGAACCAAGGTGAATCGTTTACTGCCCCTGTAAAAGTAAGTAATGGGATGATGTATTCTGATGATGGATCATCAGTTAGTTATGTCCTCAACCATACTGCCGCCAATAATAATCTGAATGAGCCGTCTTCCAATACATCCTTGAATTCAACTATAAAGGAAGGAAGCAATTCAATAAACCCAAGCATCTTTGCCACACCTGATGGAAGACAAATATATATAATATGGGAGCAAATAATGTCTGCAAAAGATAATTCAGAAATATTTCTTACTAGTAGTAAAGACTACGGCAGCTCCTTCAATCAAATATTTAATGTCAGTAACACTCCAGGAATCTCTCGGCTTGCTCATGGTCAACTCCTAGGAAAAGATGTCTATGTAGCATGGTCTGACACAATAAATCATAGTAGAACTTTTGATATCATGTTAAGAAAAATTGATGCCCACGGTATCACCAATTACGTGAGAAATTTAAGCAATAACTCTGGAAATTCTATTTCGCCAAATCTACTGGCCACAGACGGCAAGCTCTTTGTTACCTGGAGTGATTATACAAAACATCCCTCAATTCTATTGTGGTCTGGTGATACTTTGAGGTCAATTGGTATGGAAGAGAAGTTGAATAGCCAACAAGAAGAAGATTATATAAATCCCCTAATTTTTAAAGCAAAAAATAAACTATGGATAGTCTGGACACAATATAGTATCGACAGACACCAGATTGTATTATTTTCCAAAAAAATATAATAGTAGTGTTTATTCGCGATATCTTAATTATTTTTTTTAGACTATTCTAGTCTCAGAACAGTATGTCTTTGAAGCAACGCTAGTTCAATTTTAAAAGTAATTCAAGATTTAGTGCGAAGATAAAACTTGTGATTATATTTGCAGTTAATAAGCAAATTCATTTGGTAACTACAATCTTTTTGAGTCTAAATCTCATATTCTTTACTATTATTGTTACTATGAACATAGATACCATTGTTAATACTATGGTTCCGCTGGGCACCAAGTTTACATAATATGATGCTACTATGCCAAATACGACAGAAAAAACAGAAATCGCACATGAAATAAATATTGTTTTCTTAAATCCCTTACCGAGTAGGAGTGCGGTTATGTTTGGAATAACAATTAATGAAGAAATTAACAAGACACCGACAAGCCTTATTGAGGCTATTATGGTGATACTCGCAAGTACAATAAATAAAGTATTTATCCAGGTAACGTTCAATCCACTAACTTTTGCCTGGTTCTCATCAAATACTATGAGCATTAATCTCTTGTAGAGAACATATATGATAGAAACAACTATGGCATCAGTAATCAAGATCATAATTAAGTCCTCATTACTCACGAGGAGAATATTTCCAAATAGAAAACTAAACAAATCTAGCGTAAAACCACCAGATATGCTAATTAGAATAACACCAATTGCAAGACCGGATGTCAAAAGTACTGCTATAGACGAATCTGGAGGGATCTTGGTTGATTCTCTTAATTTGTTCACACCAACGGCAGACAATATAGCTACGACGTAAGCAGTCAATATTGGATATATGCCAGTGAAAAGACCAAGAGCTATTCCACCAAATGCCACATGCGCTAGTGCATCACCAAACAAGGAATGTCGTTTAAGCACAAGGAAAAGGCCAACGATAGAACACATTATTGATATTGCTATCCCTGACAGAAGTGCCCTTTGCATAAAGCCATATTGAAGAATGTCAAATAGCATTTGTGGTCACTTTGTTTCCAACTTATCTTTACCATTAATTTTGTTACCAAAATGCAGATTCATGTGTGATTGCATGGCAAATTCGACATAGGATTTCATTCGTTCTTCATTTCCAAAGAAGTCCTCTGATTGACCATGAAAGAATAATTTCCTGTCAATACAGGCAACTTTATTTGCCAATCTTTCAACAGCATTCATATCATGTGATGACCAGACAATAGTTATGCCCTTATCTTTGTTCAATTTTGTTAAGAGGTCATAGAACCTTTCTTGAGTTGCAGAATCTATACCTGTGGTCGGTTCGTCTAATATTAATAACTCGGGTTGTTTCGCGAGCGCCTTAGCGATTATAGCTCTTTGCTGCTGGCCTTCAGAAAGTTCTCCTATTCTCTTGTTCCGATAGGAGCCTAATTCAACAAAATCAATTGCCATGTCAATATCATCACTTCTGTTTTTCATTCCAATGACACCCAATGATACAATCTCCTTAACAGTTGCTGGAAATGTTTGTTCTACGCTCTTTTTTTGTGGAACATAACCTATCTTTTGAAGTATTTTCTTGTTCTGTTTAATGTCGGAGCCAAAAAGATTGATTTCACCTTTATAATCGCCGACTATTCCGAGCATACACTGGAATAAAGTTGTCTTACCTGCCCCATTTGGACCAATGATTCCGAGAAAATCTCCCTTGCCTACAGTAAATGAGATATTGTCCAATGTGGGCAACGAATCATAATAATATGTTAGACGTGTTACCTTAATTATTGGTTGCATTCTAACCCTACAGATAAGTTTCTAATGTTTTCGTTCATTTTGTCAACATATCCAACTCCTGAATTTTGTTCGTTCCTGGTTATTCCTTCTATTGGACTCAAAGCAAGTACTTTACCATTTGGAATTTCTTGGGCAATAACTAAAGCATATCGAGGATCAACAAGTTCTTCGGAATAGATAACACTAAGACCCAACTTTTTTGCAAGATTAATAATTTCAGTCAGCCGGGTTGGTGTTATCTCTGCTTCTGGTGCTGAGCTAAAAATACTGTGCTGGGTAACGCCGTATCTTTTAGCAAAATATGAAAAAGAATTATGAAATGAAATAAAGTCTCTTTTCTTGCATGATTCCAGATCTGATCTAATTGTCTTATCAAGTCTGTCAAGCTCTGCTAAAAAAGATTTTGCATTTTCAAAATATATATCTTTGTGATTAGGATCAATCATCATCAATCCATCTCGTATATTTTCTACCTGTTTCTTTGCAAGTAAAGGATCCAACCACACATGCGGGTCTAGCGTCATCTTACGCTTGTCGGTATAGGATGCGTTCAATCCCTTGCTGGCATTAATTTTATTTATCACATTTATTTTCTGAATCCAATTCTCAAGTCCCAAGTCGTTGTAAACCAGCACATCAGCTGAATTAAGAGCCTGAATTTGATTTATTGTAGGCTCAAAATCATGAGGTTCAACTCCCGCGGGAACTAGAACAGACGACTGCACTGCCCCACCGCCTATATTCCTTACAAATTCGTCAATAGGAAAAAATGAGGATATTACTACCAATTTGCCAGATGAATTTGTTCTGGACTGCTGTTCTATCTTTGAGTTTCCCGTTAATGTGCCCGTGCCATTAGGATTTGTTAAAGTGGAATTTGACATGCTTTGAGCATTCAAATTATGATAAACCAAGTAAAAAAGGAACAATAACGATAGAACCGGGGCAATTATTACTATGCGCATTATAATCATATAACAGGTTATTAAGAATATATACTTTCTTTATTAATATTAATTAAATTGCATGACATTTTTAATAATATAGCTTTACTACGATAAATTCAGTCAAAATCTACTATTTAACCCAATTCCTCTTATTTGATGAGATACTAATGGAAATATTTTGAACCAACGGGTTTGAAGATAACATATTGAGCTACTGCCGAAGCAAAAAAAATAATTTGTTTTTGGCAACTGGGATTAGGCCCGAAAACATATTGGGATACGATAAAGGCTCAAGTTACTGATTGAAAGACTCTGACACGTAGATTAAATCAGGTGTCTGCTGTATAGACATAAATATNGCTCCCATATCGAATCTTTTACCTGTNAATTATGATCATGGAATAATTATTATATGTAATAACCGAATATGAAAATCTAATTGACCATTGTCAGCGTTTCACTAAACGAAGATATTATCGAAAATTTGGATAAGCTCAAGTCTCTGGGATTTTCCGGCAGATCCGAAATCATAAGGGCAGGTATTAGGAATCTCTTGTCCGACGAACGAATGAAAGAAGATTTGGATGGAGAAATTAATTCGTTACTTTTAGCAGTACATGATGAAGACTCGGATGATCAGGTTTCTTCCATAAGACATGATTTTGACAAGATAATAATAGTACATCTACATAATAAAATAGACAAGGACAGATGCCTTGAAATATTTTCCTTAAAGGGAGACGCGAAAGATGTTAAGGAAATTTCAAGACAGCTTCAAATAAACAAAAAGATGCATTTTGTAAAACTAATTGTTGTTTGATAATTCGAATATGGGTTAGATAGCCGAATCCTTACTTTATACATGACTTGATATCGATGGATATGTAATTGACATTTTACCTAAGATGGACGAAGAAACAAGCACCCGTGGTCGCGTTTATATATGGAATTATTTTTAACCGACTGTAATTGATAAGGTATGAGTAATTGAGGACAATCATACGGTCAATTATGATGCAACGTCTGTTAATGATAGTGAAAATTGATGAAGCATAGATTGATAAACTATAGCGACAGAAAATCATTTAGTTTATTTTATAATGACATAGCAAGATGGTTTTTTCTCTTTTTGTTTTTCGGCGCAATGTTCTCAGCTTATCTTTTTGGAATTCAATTAGCACTCAACTACGCAATTCATGATAAGTTTGATTTTGTCTACTTTCTTTTGACTTTATTCAGTGGCTTAGGCACTGTCTGGGGAATAATGGCCCACAGAGAGTTTACTAAATCATCTGATAAGGTCTCCAATACCCGAGCCCTTGCATACCGGATTAATTCCCAGATAGGCAAATATGAGTACAAATCATATAATCCCGAAACACATGAATTTGAAGACGGCTATATCCCATTTGGTCCGATAGATTTTTGGGATCCTGCCACATATGCTCCGGATTGGGTAGACAAGGGCAAATATTGGCATGTTTTATTGGGTTTGCAAGTTCCAAATAAAGAATTGATTCTTCAGGTAGTAAAAGATGACGACTTGATTAACACAAAAAATCGGAATGTTGCCACGACACAAAGAGAAACTATACGATTTCCATGGGACCAGAATGGGTCAGTCAAAAAATTTCGATATAGGGTAAAAATACCACAGTGGGCTGTAATGCGTGCCGATTATCAAGGTACAAAATCAAATAATCAGGAAAGTATTGTAACAAATCGTGAAATTGGAAAATTAAACAGAGATATTGTCCTACTTGTAGATGAAATCATAGAAAGAGAGAGATTTAGAATAAAGTATCCGTGGAAGATTACAGGTTTATGGTTGTATCTCTACAAAAGCCTTCCCATCAAGATAATTTACAATGAAATTTTGGAAAAATTACCCGGATTCCGTAAATCGATAGTAAAAGAAGCTAACGAAACGCTTGCTGACATCAGGGAGGACAGATTAGTTACGGCTATCTTGGATGTTGCCAAGAATAGGGGAATAAGCAATGCTAAAATCGAAAAAATCTCTACATTGATTAGATTTTTGGACGGTGTTTATTCTGATATTGGATTGGGTGAGGGATCCACTGAATATCATAACTTTCATCATAGTTTAGAGGTATCGTATATGGCGCTTAAAATGTTACCAAATTCAATATCCGATTACAGATTCTCTGCTGAGGATATTGAATTTATCCTTGTAGCCGCTCTATTACATGATTACGATCCATTACAATTTACTTATAATGGTAATAGCTCTAGGCCTGAAACTAATGGATATCGTACATCCGGACCATCTTTTCGTTCGTCCGTAGGCCCCAAGGTGCAAAGAACAATTGAAACCATTCAAAGATATCAAATTCATGATGCTTACTTCAAGTTAGATCAACCAGAATTGGAAAGGGTTTTTGAAAACTTTTCATTTAAGTTTAGCACTCAACCAGATCTGCAAAAGCGGACTGCAGGGATAGAAAAATCTGACAAAAGTTTGATAATTGAGGCCCTCATTTGGAGAACCGATTTTCCTTATTTCAAGCAGGAAACAGCGCAGAAAAAGTTCGAAAAATTATTATCCGAATTAATGGCAAAAGGATATGATATTGGAAAGATAAATCTCTTGGCAGAAGTCGTGTGGCTCTCTGATCTATCTGTTACTTATATGGGATCAGATCCCATCAGGGCTTGGAACAGGGTTACCAACTTGTACGACGAACTTTTCTTACCTAAATTAGAAGCGGTTTCCAGAACCGATTCGTACTTTTCGGATTTTGCAGACAATCATCTGTTTCAAGAGCTAATAAAAATGAGGAGTTTCCCTGTCGTCTTCAAAAATAGGTGGAACTCCATATATCAATTTTTTCATGAAGGCAATCCATCAACGCTCCTGATAAGGACAATAATGAACGCCAGAAAATCCTTTCTGAGGATTAACATACTAATAGGCAATTTCAAAGGCGAAATTATATATCGGATAGCTAATGATGTTTGGTCTGAATTTTTTATTGGGATAGGAGAAGATCAAAATGAGATCTCATATGCAAAATCAAAGTTTACGGAACTAGAACCGTTAAATGCGTCAGTTTTTTGGGGTAATCCAACAAAGTTACTTCCAAACATTCCCGATGATTCAATAGATAATTTCATCATCAACTTGCCGGCGTCACGACAGGACGTACTGACCAATAAGGAGTCTTTTTCTTCAATAATTAGCACAATTAACAACAAGTTGACAAACTCCGGCACGCTCCAAATTATCATGGATGTGTCGAAGGAAAGTGACGCATTCAATTTCATCTACAAGGAAATACTTTCAAAAGATTTTGTAGATTGTTCTGAAGGTTCAAAGTCTTATTTTTCGTCAAAATTAGACCTAGGATCGCTTCCCTTTTATTCTGACCCATACTTGCTTTCTTTTTGTCGTATACAAAATCAATAAACTGATTATACTTAATAATTTCAATCAAAATTATTAGAGAATTTTCCTCTTCTGATACACATATATTAATTAAACCAATAGCTAATTCAGCAATTATGGTCGGTAATACCAATAGTAAAGTTCATAAAAAAGTCAAAGTTGCAATAGCCGGTGTAGGAAACTGCGCATCTGCCATATTGCAAGGTATCTCATTTTATGGTAATGGTTACAACTCTGGCCACGAAAAAGGAAATATAGGTGACACTCCCGAAGGCCTTATTGCATACACGCTGGGCGATATAAGACCGGGGGATATTGAATTTGTGGCGGCATTTGATGTTGTAGAAGCAAAGGTGGGTCAGGACCTTGCGGATGCAATATTTGCAAAACCTAATAATACTATAAAGATAGCCGACGTACCTTCAACGGGTATTAAAGTTCAGAAAGGTAAAGTCCTTGACGGTGTGGGAAGACGCCTTAATGAAAGAGTCAAGATATCAGATAGTCCTCCGGCTGATGTATCGAAAATATTAAAGGATAGCGGTGCGGAGATTTTAGTAAACTACCTCCCTGTTGGAAGCAGAGAAGCAACCAAGTATTATGTTGAGCAATGTCTTGAAGCAGGTGTGTCTTTTATAAACGCAATTCCAGTCTTTATCGCATCTACTCCGAAATGGCAAAAAGCATTTTCAGACAAAAATCTCCTGTGTGCTGGAGATGATGTCATGAGTCAGTTGGGAGCCACCGTGCTTCATAAAACGCTTGTGAAGCTCTTTGTCGATAGAGGGGTTAAGGTGGATGAAACCTATCAGTTGAATGTTGGCGGGGACATGGATTTCTATAATATGCTTGATGAAGAACGTCTTGAAGACAAGAGAATCAGCAAGACAAGCGCAGTAGCTGCAATGGCTCCATATGAAATACCTATGCGAATCGGACCATCGGACTTTGTTGGTTTCCTTGCCAATGACAAGGTATGCTACATTCAATTGCGCGGTAAGTACTTTGGTAGGGTTCCCATCGAGGTAGACGTTAAACTAAAGGTAGTTGACGCTTACAACAGCGCAGGGGTGATGATTGATGCTATCAGAGGCACCAAAATTGCAATAGATAGGGGGGTAACAGGCCAACTTGATAGCGTATCGGCATACTGTTTTAAACATCCGCCGTTACAAAAGCCATATCTTGAGGCAAAAACGTCATTCATGGAATTTGTGGAAGGAAAAATAGAGCGGTAACGTCAGTGCTAGATTGCAAATTTCATTTTTTCATTATATTGTCTAAAAAAATATCAATTTAGATCTAATTATTTTGTCATATAGAATATATTTACAACCATGCGAATCTGTTAGTAAGATCTTTGGTATATATAAAGAAACTTGAAATTTACGGTTTCAAGTCATTTGGCTTCAAGAATACTATACTTCATTTAAACAATGGTCTTGTTGCTGTTACCGGGCCTAATGGGTCTGGCAAAAGTAACATTTTTGATGCCATCATGTTTGCGTTGGGCGAAAATAGTCCTAAATTATTACGTGTAGACAAGTTTCAATCATTATTCCACGATAGCGAAAATTCTTCACACAGGTTAGTGAGGGTCAATCTAACTTTTGATAATTCAGACAGAGGAATTCCTATTGACATGGACAGCGTTTCTATGAGCCGAGAAATGGAAGGCCAGACCGGAGAAAGTCAATACTACCTTAATGGTAAAAAGGTTTCAAAGAACACAATCCTAGAATTATTAGAAATTATTGTAGCCGTTCCAAACAAACTTAACATAGTCCAGCAGGGGATGATAACGAGAATATCAGAATTAAATTCTGAAGAAAGAAGGAAAATTATTGAGGATATTGTTGGACTTTCATACTTTGATGACAAGAAAAACGAATCAATGAAACAATTGGACGAATCAGACAGGCGATTAGAGGTTGCTCTTGCCAGAATGGACGAAATAAAGAAGAGGATAAATGAACTTGAAGCAGAAAGAAATGACCAATTAAGGTATACCTTTATTGAATCTCAATTAAAGAAATTCAAGGCAATCAAATACTCGAATAAAATTAGGTATTTAGCAGACCAGGTAAGTAGCCGGAAAACGCTGTTGGACAACAATGAAACCAACCTTGCGGTACTATCCAAGGAACGCGAAGAACTTAGAATGGAAATTGATAGAATTGATACGGAAAAATCTAATTTTATGAGTCAAGTAGACGCATCTAACAAATCCAAAGCCCAGATAGATACAAAATTGACCAACGTTATCTACCAACTGGAAAGAGAAAAGGCAATTATAAAGGAGGCAAAAATACGGATGACATCAATAGAAGATCGATTTGCCTTCATTGAATCAGAGGATAAAAAAATTGAACCGGAGATTGAGAGTTCATCAAAGTTACTGAACGATAGAAAAGTTAACAGTGAAGAAAATCGATCTGGTTTAGCCCGGATGAAAAATGAACTAGAAACTCTGAATATCCGGATTGACGAGATCTCAGGCCATGTGAACAGGAACAAGAAATTCAGAGAAATGCTATTCCAAAAGAAATCAAGAATACTCGAAATTGAATCTCATATTAAAGTTAACATTGCAAAACTTGAGGAAAGGAAAAAATTTAACATTAACAAGATAAACGATAATACCTCATCAACCGAAATAATGAACAAGTCACTCAGAGAAAAAGAACAAAATCTAAATCATTTGGATAAACATTCGTGCTATTCAGAACTAGATTTTGAGAGAAGACTTATTGAAGATTTAAAAATTAAGCGTAAAAATTATTTGCATCAAATTGAACTGTATGAAAATATTTTGGACAAGGCGCAAAAATTTGCATTTCCATATGAAGATAAATACTCGATGGCAGTTGAGTTATCAAATGAGGATTTTGCAATCGCAGATCTTATAAAGAATTCACAGGATTTTAAGATCCTTGGCATGGTAAAGGATCTTTTAAAATATGACGACGTCTATAAAAAGGCAGTTTTTGCTGTAGTCAAGGATTGGATGAAGTGTTGTGTTGTTCCAACAGCAAAGGAAATGATCCGCCTGGCATCATATATCAAGGAAAAAAATCTTCCACGTTTCAAGATGATTTCACTGGAGCAACTTGATTCAGTAAGCAGAGGTCATGTAGAAGTAAAAAATTATGACTTTATAGGAAATCTTGCGGACTTGGTGCAGTCTAACATTCCAAATCTAGTTGATCATATATTTGGCAATGTATTTGTGGTAAGAAATTCTAAAACAGCTTTTGAATTATCCAAGCAAGGACACAGGTGTGTTACTATTGCAGGTGAATTATTTGAGACTCATGCAAGCTCCCTTTCGTTAGATTTTGGTTCTCAAATATCAGATCTTACAAGAGAAATAATACTGAATGAATCGATTGAATCATTGCTGAAAAACTCTCATGTTTTGCAAGCAGAAATACACAATAAAAAAGAAGCATTAGACAAGATAGAGAGCGAAATTAACAATAAGGAAACAAAAGTTAAAGATCTGGAGAAACTTGTTGCAGAAACCACCATTAATCTAAATCACCACTACGAAGTAATTGAAGGTTTGAAAACTGAATTTGAGAAATTAAAAATTATCAATAGCAGCTTGTCGGCAGAAATTACTGACGTAGATACAGAATTATCCAGAGCAAAGAAAAGACAAGAAATTATTTCCTCTTCGCTAGCAACCTATACAACGAGAATTCAGTCCATAGGAGATGACAAAATTGACAACGAACTATCAGAGTTATCATACAGGAAGAATGAAATATTAAGAACCATTGAAAACCAGGAAATTGAACTCAGAGAAATTATCACATCAATTACCTCGCTTAAGAACACTATAGCCACAACTATGGAAAGACGAGATGAGTTATCCTCTGAAAAGGAAATCCTTGAAACAGAAAAGATAGAAAGAAAACAACAGTACGAATCTGCCATCCAGAGACTCGAACAGCTTGAAAAGGAGCTGATAGGCTTACGTGAAGAAGAACAAAATATTATTGACGTTTCCGGAGACTCTTATTCCATACTGCAGGATTACGAAAAACAGATAAAGAAATTAGATGAGAAGGAAAGGCAGCTGTACAGGGAAATAAATTCAATAGAAAAAGAATCCATAGCAATAAAGAAGGATATTTCAAATTATACGGCGCAAGAATCACAGATTACAAATGACTTGATGTGGTTAGGATTCAAGGAACTATTAGATAGCGATATTACCAATGTAGATATGCTCATACCTGAATTGACAAAAGAGTACGATGAACTTAAAACCAGATTGAATTTACGTGCGCATGAAACATACATTCAGGTAATAGACGGATACAGGGACATGTCATCTAGGAAGAATTATCTCGAAAATGAGAGGAACTCGATTGTCATATTTATCAATGAAATCGATAATGAAAAGAAGGATGTATTTATGGATGCCTTTAAAAAAGTAGACGATGACATTCGTAAAACGTTCGCCGACATCACTGGCGGCTCTGCTTACCTTCAAATTGAAAATGAAGATGTTTTTTCTGGAGGCCTGTCATATCTCGTTCAATTTCAAGGAAAGCCCCCCCGAGAATCGACCTCATTGTCAGGAGGAGAAAAAACTATGGCAGCAACCGTCTTTTTATTGGCTCTACAGTCTCTAAAACCGTCGCCCTTCTATCTCATGGATGAAGTCGATGCACACCTTGACGCTCAAAATACTGAGAGGCTGTCAAAAATCATGGTCGATAGATCAGTTGGTAGTCAAATATTGATGGTAACATTAAAAGAATCCACAGTAGCAAAGGCAACACAGATATTTGGAATTTACCCAAAGGCAGGCGCATCGCAAATCGTCCATTATAATAACCCCGACAAGGTGCCATTAGCACAGATTAGAACAGGCGAATAAGCAGACCATACGAAAAACCAATGTTCCACTGTATCGATAATCCACTCATATACAATAGATACGAATCTCTAGCATGAGCATCTTGTACTAGTTCGGTTGATATCAAACGCCCAACAATTGTTTCAATATTATCCGTTTCCAGTAATTCGGTTCAAGTGTCAAGTTACTGGTATTGAATTCTTTCACCTAATTATAAATTAGTGGCTTGATTTTTATACATTCAACATCATACATCTGGATAAATGTAGTATGCAATATGTGGACTTAAATTAACATGCCAAAATAACTCTTAGCATCCCTAAAACTCATATAGAAAAGCCACGATTGTATCACTACTGTGATAATGATGACAAAGAAGCGGTCTGCATGAATAACAATAGACTATCAAATACAGTTGGACCTAGAATAAAACT
>Ga0065707_10000993_pt1 | contig 16444 bp, 12 predicted proteins | sample SwiRhicommuniRL3_FD_59094 | JGI IMG/M metagenome (GOLD analysis project Ga0065707, IMG submission 59094) | Switchgrass rhizosphere bacterial communities from Rose Lake, Michigan, USA - RL3 v2 (version 2) | ecosystem: Host-associated > Plants > Roots > Rhizosphere > Soil | place: East Lansing...
GCGGGCAGCGCGCCCGAGCGCAGAATCAGCGCGAGGTTCTGCGCTTCCTCCTGGGTAAACCCGCCCGCAATCTGCCCGTCGCCGGCGATGCGCGAGTTGATGGTCGGGGCCGACTGCACCGTCTTGTCGAGCACGATGGCGAGGTAGCGGCCGACGTTTTCGCCGGTCACCCGCGAGAACGCGGCCGACCCGCTCGCGTTCAGGGTGAAGCCCACCGCAGGCATGTTGTTCTCGTCGAGCTGCACGCGCGCGCTGCGAAGATCCTGGCCGGTGACCGCGGCCACGCGCCGGACGAGGTAGTACATCGGACCGCCGCCTGCCGCCGCTTCACGCCCGCCGCTCAGCACTTCCATGTCGGGGGGCACGACACCACCCGTAGTGCGCAGGACATCTTCCCGGCTCGGCGATGGCCCCTGCTCCACGAGCTTCAGCTCGAGCATGCCGGGCGAGCCGATGACCTCCTTCGCCCGATCCACATCCGAAACACCCGGCAACTGCACCAGGATTTGATCGGCGCCCTGCTGCGCGATGCTCGGCTCAGTGACGCCGAGCTCGTTGACGCGGCGCTCGATCGTCTGGCGCGCCTGCACGACCGCTTCCTCACGCAAGGCCTGCGCGATGTTCGGTCGCATTGCGAACGTGTAGCTGCCGTTGGTACCGGTGCCCCGCTCGAAATCGATGGACTCCTGTTCGGCCGCCTGGCGGAATGCCTGGTCCTGTGCGGGCGGCACACCATCGACGCGGAACGTCGTCACGTCCTGAATCGCGACGGTGGCCGGCACGGAACGGCGCTTCAACTCTTCCTGAAGGCGGCCGCTGTCCTGCTCGGTTTTCACCCGCAGCGCATCATCGGTCTGCACGCGCATCACGAGGTGCACGCCGCCTTTGAGATCGAGCCCGAGCTTCAACTGGCGGTCGCTGAGCCATCCCGGCGCCGGCAGGTTGTAGCGCGTCGCGAGGATGGGGTACACGCCCACCCCGAAAAAGACGATGAAGACGGCGGCGCAGAGGGCGAGCTTCCACTGTAAGTTCGACATAGGTGTTAGTTAGTGCTGTCGGCCAGCGACTCCTGTCCCTGATAACCGACGATGGCGTTCTTGGCGAGCTCGATGCGAACCTTGTCGGCAATCTGGAGCTGAACGGTATTGCCGTTCACCTTCGCAACCGATCCGTAGATGCCGCCGTTGGTGACCACACGGTCGCCGACCTTGAGCGCGTCGAGAAATTCCTGCAGCTTCTTCTGCTTCTTCTTGGTCGGCAGCAGAATGATGAAATAAAAGATCGCGAACACGAGCGCGATCGGAATCAGCTGAATATAAGGATTGACGCCAGGACCCGGCGGCGTGCCCATGGCCAGCATCAGGTTGTACAGACCGACATTCATACAATAGTGTCCGGTCTCGCCAGAGCTCGCATGCCGCACGCGAGCGACGGCGGACAGCCGGACCAGCTCCATCTCGTCTAGGCAGGAAAGATGCGGCGGTAACTCTGCCTGACTTCCTCCAATGTGGAGAACACTATAGCCTCTCTTAGCCGACGCATGGTGTCAAGGTAAAAGTGGAGATTATGCAACGTGTTAAGGGTGGCCGACGTCATTTCACGGGATAGAAAAAGATGGCGCAGATAGGCACGGGAGAAGTGACGGCACGTGTAGCAGGTGCACTCCGGATCGGCCGGACTTTCGTCCTCCGCATACTCGGCATTCTTGATGTTCAGACGACCGGCGCTCGTGAATAGCTGTCCGTTACGGGCATTGCGCGTCGGCAGTACGCAGTCGAACATATCAATGCCTCGAGCAACGCTTTCCACCAGGTCAACTGGTGTGCCGACGCCCATAAGGTACCGCGGGCGATCGGCCGGCAGCCACCGCGTGGTCTCCTCGGTGACGTCGTACATCTCGGCGATGGGCTCGCCGACGCTGAGGCCGCCGATCGCATAGGCCTCGAACCCGATGGCGACCGTCTCGTCGACGCTGCGCCTGCGCAAATCCGTGTAGGTGCCCCCCTGAATGATGCCGAATTGCGCCTGCCCCGGATTGGTGATCAGGGGTCTGCCCCCCTCGATATCGCGGGAGTCTGACTCCAGTGATCGGCTCCGCATCGCCACGAAGTGGTCGCGCCCCCGCTTCGCCCACCGCAACGTTCGCTCGAGCGACTCGCGCGCACGGTCGTGCGATGCCGGATACTCGAGACATTCGTCGAGCACCATCGCGACATCCGATCCAAGCTGCGCCTGGATGTCGACCGCCGATTCGGGCGTCAGCAGATGCTCGCTCCCGTCCAGATGCGAGCGGAACGTCGCACCCTGTTCCTGCACCGTCCGCCGCTCGGCCAGGCTGAACACCTGATAGCCTCCGCTGTCGGTCAGAATCGGCTTGTCCCAGCCCATGAATTTATGGAGCCCGCCCAACCGGGCGATCCGATCGGCGCCCGGCCTGAGATAGAGGTGATAGGTGTTGGCGAGCACGATCTCCGATCCCAGATCTTCGAGATCGCGCTGCGTGACAGCCTTGACTGCGCCCTGCGTCCCGACGGCCATGAACACCGGCGTGTTGACCACGCCGTGCGGAGTGGTCAGCACGCCGCGCCGTGCCGCGCCGTGTGTGTGGGTGACGGTGAAATGGAACTCTGTCATGAACGGCTTCGGTCTTCGGGCTACCGGCCGGAAGCCAGGAGTCCGCAGCCTGAAGCCAGTTATATTAGTACCCACCTTGACGAAACTTCGTGTAGGCGTCATCTACGGCGGCCGATCGGGCGAGCACGAGGTCTCGATCGCCTCGGCCGCCGCGGTCGTCCAGAACCTCGACAACGCGCGTTACGAAGCCATCCCGATCCGGATCGAGAAAGACGGCCGCTGGGTCATCGCCGACCGCCTCCCGTCCTCCTCCTCCGCGGCTGCCGTGATCGAGCAGAGCCGCGCCGATGCCGCCCGGCGCATCGGGCGTGACGGACGCGAAGCGCACCTCATCGCCCATCCGAGCGCAGAACAGATCATGACGATCGACCGCGGCGCAAGCCCGGCCGTCGCCGGCCTCGCGCTCGACGTTGTGTTTCCGGTGCTGCATGGTCCGTACGGCGAAGATGGCACGGTGCAGGGGCTGCTGGAGCTCGCCAACATTCCATACGTGGGCGCAGGCGTGCTCGCGTCGGCAGTCGGCATGGACAAGGCGGCGGCCAAGCTGATTTTCGCGGCGCGCGGCCTGCCGCTGGCCAAGTACCTCGTCGTGCTGCGCAACGAGTGGATGTCCGCACCCGGGCGGATCGCGAATGACGTGACCCGACAGCTCGGTTATCCGGTGTTCGTGAAACCGGCCAATCTCGGATCCAGCGTCGGTATTTCCAAAGCCAAGAGCGAGGCGGCGCTGCCCGCGGCGATCGACACGGCGGCCGAGTTCGACCGCAAGATCGTGATCGAAGCGGCGGTGCCCAACGCGCGCGAAATCGAGGTGGCGGTGCTCGGCAACGATAATCCCGAAACATCGGTGCCTGGCGAAGTCATCCCGTCGCGTGAGTTCTACGACTACCAGGCCAAGTACCTGGACGACGACTCGCGCGTCATCATCCCCGCCGAACTGCCGCCAGGTGTCGCGAGCGACATCAAGCGGCTGGCGGTGGACGTCTTCCGCGCGGTCGACTGTGCGGGCATGGCGCGGGTCGATTTCCTCATGGACGGCGGCACGGGCACGCTCTACGTGAACGAAATCAACACGATTCCAGGCTTCACCACGATCAGCATGTATTCCAAAATGTGGGCCGCGTCGGGGGTCTCCTATCCCGAGCTGCTCGATCGACTCATTACGCTCGCGCGAGAGCGTCACGCCGAGAAACAGCAGATCCGCACGACCTTGCCGTGAGCACGACGGCGAGTAGGTGTCGTGTGCCACAGAGAGCGCAGCGGTTCTTTTTTCTCCAGGTCCTCTGCGCGGTCTGCGTCGGGCTGGCGCTTTCTCCGGCATCTGCCGGTGCGGCGGGCCTGACCTCGCCCGAGCCGCTCGTCAAGGCGTACGAGCTCATCCTCGCAGCGCGCTTCGACGAAGCGGAGCGGCAGCTCAAGTCCGTATGCCCGCCGGCGCCCCAGCCGGCCTGCGACGTCATCGCGGCGGTGAACGGCTACTGGCGCCTGCTCGTGAATCCTGAAGACACGACGGGCGACACCGCGCTGATGAACCAGATCAACGCGGCTATCGCCTCCGGCGAGACGTGGGTGGCGAAGGAACCGAAGCGGGCTGAAGCCTGGTTCTATCTGGGCGGTGCGTACGGAACGCGCGTGCTCCTGCGCGGGCTTCGCGGCCAGTATCTCTCGGCCGCACGGGACGGCAAGCGCATCCACGACTCGCTGCAGCTCACCATCAAGATGGATCCTGCCCTCGGAGACGCGTACTTCGGGCTGGGGCTGTATCACTACTACGCGGCCATCGCGCCACGCGCCGCGCGCCTGATTGCGATGCTGATGTTTCTGCCGGGAGGCGATCGCGAGGGGGGACTGCGCGAAATGGAGGAGGCGCGCACCAAGGGGGTGCTGATGCGGGGCGAAGCCGACTACCAGCTTCACCTCATCTATCTCTGGTACGAACGCCAGCACACGACGGCGCTGCGGCTCATCGAAGGGCTGCGCGACCGCTACCCGCACAATCCCGTGTTCCATCTCCGTCTTGCCGACGTGCAGGGCAACTACATCCGCAACCATCAGGCGGCGTTGCAGACCTACCGATCGATGCTCGAGGGCGCGCAGACGGGACGCATCGCGATGTCCGGGATATCGGAGGTGCATGCGCGACTCGGCGTGGCGCAGGAGCTCGACGCATTGTGCGACAGCGGCGGCGCGATCGAGCAACTGAACGCGGTGATCGCCAGAAAGCCCGTCGCGCCATACGCCGCGCTTGCGCGCGCGTACTATCAACTGGGTGTCGTGCACGATCGATCGGGACGACGATCGGATGCGGTCGCCGCCTATGAACGCGCGCAGCGCGAAACGCCTCGTGACGATCGTCTGGAGTTGAATGAGAAACTTCGCGCGGCGATGAAACGCCCGCCGGCGACGCGTGTGTGCCGCTGACCTAGCTCAAAAATTTTGCGTTTTCAATCACTTTTTTGTTGACATGAAATTATTCTCATCCATAATCTACATCTTGTATGAGGGTGGATGGCTCAGACCACCCGTTGTGAGACCTCGGGTCCGGCTTTTCAGCTGAGCGAGTCAAACTTCAAGGAGGAAGAATGGCGAAAAAGGGTGGAAAGAAAAAGGGCGGCAAGAAGCGGTAGTAGCCGTCCGACCGGTTCCGGGGGTGCTCAGCAATGACACCCCCTCTTTTTTTTTAGCGGCACTGATCATTCACAGCAAGAGCACAGCGAGCACCGTTCCGTTACAAGCGAGCTGACGTGCCAGGCGGCAGAGGCATCGCGGTAGACGAGCCGAAGGGTGCTCGCCACCTTACTAATGAGAGGGGGGAGACGCAAATGGCGAAAAAAGGCGGCAAGAAAAAGGGCGGCAAGAAGCGCTAGGCCCCTTTCAGGAGGCGGTCGGACCGATCGCCTCCTGTCTTCCCTACCAGATTTTAGATTCTAGATTTTAGATTCTCGATTCTCGATTCCGACTCACTGCACCCCATCCCACACCCGAATCCGCGTCACGACATCCCACTGGTTGATCGTGTCGATCACCTCCATGCCCGCAACAACCCGGCCGAAGACGGTGTAACGGGCGTCGAGATGCGGCTGTGGGCCGTGGGTGATGAAGAACTGGCTACCACCGGTGTCTCGCCACGACAGCGCCATGCCGACGGTCCCTCGCAGATATGGCTCCTGGTTCAACTCGTCGCGAATCGTAAAGCCCGGCCCGCCCTCACCATCGCCGCGCGGATCGCCGCCCTGAATGACGAAATCCGGCACGACGCGATGGAACGTGAGGCCGTCGAAGTAACCCTTGCGGGCCAGCGCGATGAAGCTGTCCGAGGTGAGCGGCGCGTCGAGCACGTCGAGCTCGATTTCGATCGTGCCTTTCGCCGTCTCGATGAATACGTGGGGTGAAACCGACGGCGTGATGAGCGCCGGCGTCTCGTAGTTGACCGATCGCGACGAGGGTGCGGGCCTGATGGCCTGCGCGGTGTCGATCGACGGATCGAGCGTCTTCAGCAGTTCGGCGGCTTTCACCCTTACCGCCCAATCCTTGTCGGCCAGCGCGGTGCGAAGCGTGGGCACCGCGGCCGCGCCGTATTTCGAGAGCGCGTCGATGGCAGCCGCGCGCGTGTCGATGACGAGATCGGCTTCGCCGCGCTTATAGGCCGCCACCAGCGCCTCGACGCCGCCTTCCGGCAGGATCTCGCCGATGTTCGACGAGGCAGCGGCACGGACGTTCACGTCTTCCTTGCCAAGATGTTCGAACAGGACCTTCGCGACATCGGGTGCCTTCAACTTCGTCAACGCCGTCAGCACCGACGGGACGACACGCATGTCGCTGTCCGCGAGCATCGGCGTCAGCCGCGGCAACGATCGCTCCGGATCCTTCGTGCCGAGAATGGTCGCCAGCCCGGCGCGCACGCTCCAGTGGGGATCGGGATCGAGCCCCGACAGCACGGTGAGGAAGGTGTCATCGTCGCGCTTCGCGAATCCCTGCAGCGCCGCGAGCCGTACGTTCGGAAGCGGATCGCCCATGAAATCGACAAACGCATCCACGCTGACCGGGCCATCCGATGCTCCAAGCGCCAACAGCGTTTCGGCCCGCGCCATCGGGTTCAGCCCGCGCGTGTAGAGAAACTTTGTCAGCACCGGCTCGCCACGCTCGTCGCCGATGCGCGCGATCGCGCGGATGGCTTCGATCGTGACGCCGCTGGTCGCATGCGCCGCATCGATCGACGCCAGGATGACGGGGACGGCCGACTCGTCGCCGATCGCGCCAAGCCCCTTGAGGGCAAACGCTCGCGTGTACGCGCTGTTGGCCCGCGCAAGCGTCATCAGCACCGGCAGCGCGCGCTTGTCTTCAATGCGCTGAAAGGCATAGGCGACGGGCCACCACAAACTGCGCGGCTGGCCGTCGGGGCCAAGCAGCGACGTCGCCAGGCTCTCGTAGCTCTTGAGGCGCGTCAACGCGTACACGCCGAGCCTCCAGGCCTCTGCCGCAGGATCCGCCGGTGCGCGACTGTCATCGGCCGGTACCGCGGCTACTGCCGCCGAGTTGGCCACGATCAACTTGCTGATCGCCGGCGCCGACGCCGTGTCGCCGATGAGACCGAGCGCTTCCGCGGCGCGACCGGCCACAAGCGGTAACGGATCGGCGAGGGCGGCACGCAACGGTTCGACGGCCGACTGGTCGCCGATCAACCCGAGCGCGAACGCCGCCATCTGCCTGACTTCGGGATCGGCATCGGCCTGCATCACCTTGACGAGCGCCGGCACGGCTTCGGGCAACCCGACGCGTCCGATGGCAATCGCGGCGCGGCGGCGAATGCGCGCCTCGGTATCGTTCAACAGCAGCACCAGATCGGGGGGAGGCGGCGGCAGTGGTGGCGGGACGACCTCGCCTTTCGGCGGCGGCTTCACGACCGGAGGCGGTTCGACCGGCGCGCTCGCGTCGCGAAGGATCCGTTGATCCTCGAGGCGGAGAATCCACGACATTTTCGTCTCGAACGGGGGGACGACGACCGGCGGGGGCAGCGGAGCCGTTCCGCAGCCCACCGCGACCAGAGATACAAGTGCAAATGAAATACGGCGAAGCATGCCAACCCGGATCATAACAGGCCAAACACTAGGTGCGTTGGGTGCGTTGGGTGCGAGGGGTGCGTTAGGTGCGAGGGGTGCGTTAGGTGCGATGGGTGCGAGAAGTGCAAAAGTGCGAAGGGCCTGTCCATCCAGAGCGCCCAGCCGCGACGGCGGATTTGGTACACTGCGGCGGGTTGGAGTTTCGCTACATCGCGATAGACGGTCCGATTGGCGCAGGCAAGTCGGCACTCGCCGAACGGCTCGCGGCGAGACTCGACGCCTCCCTGGTCCGGGAAGATCCGGAAAATCCCTTCCTGGCCGATTTTTACGCGGACCGTCCTGGTGCGGCACTGCAGGCGCAGCTCTTCTACCTCCTGAACCGGCACCGGCAGCTGGTCGATCGCCGGCAGGCCGATCTGTTTTCACAGGTCGCGATCTGCGATTACATTTTTGAAAAGGATCGCATCTACGCGTACCTCAACCTCGACGACAACGAGCTGTTCATCTATCAACGTCTGTTCGATTTGCTCGCGCAGGACGTGCCAACGCCCGATCTCGTCATCTACCTGCAGACGCCGAGCGACGTGCTGCTCAAGCGTCTGCAGGCGCGCGCGCGCGAGCCCGAGCGCCCCTCGCTCCTGCCCGACGCGGACTACTTGCGTGAGCTGAACGAGGCGTATCATCATTTCTTCTTTCACTACACGGCGACCTCACTCCTGGTCGTGGAAGGCTCCGAGTTCCGTCCCCAGGACGACGATGAGGCGCTGGACGATCTTGTGAAGCAAATCAAGACAATGGGGCGGGGCACGAGGTACTACGTGCCGCGCACCCGGTTGAGGTAAAGTCGCGAGATATGGCCTGGTTCAAGAAGGTGCGCAAGGGCATCGCGGCCGACACCGCCGCGCCAAGCCGCGTCCCTGAAGGCCTGTGGGTGAAGTGCACGGGCTGCTCGCAGATCCTGTACAACAAGGATCTCGCCCAGAACATGAGCGTGTGTCCGAAGTGCAGTTTCCACTTCCGCATGGGCTCGCTCGATCGGCTGCGGACGTTGTTCGACGGCCCCTGGACTGAATACGACCACGGCCTGATGTCGACCGACCCGCTCGGCTTCACCGACACGAAACCCTACAAGACGCGCCTCAAGACCAGCATGGAGGCCACAGGGATGAAAGACGCCGTGGTCGTGGCCCGTGGCTGCATCGACGGCTACGAGGCGATCGTGGCGGCAATGGAGTACTCGTTCATCGGCGGCAGCATGGGCGTCGTCGTCGGCGAGAAGATCACGAGAGGGATCGAGCGCGCGCTCGCCACGCACCGGCCGATGATTATCGTGTCCTGTTCGGGCGGCGCTCGGATGATGGAAGGGGCCCTGTCGCTCATGCAGATGGCGAAAATCTGCTCGGCGCTCGCGCGGCTCGACCAGGAGCGGGTTCCGTATATTTCGGTGCTGACCGATCCGACGACCGGGGGCGTCACCGCGAGTTTCGCGATGCTCGGGGATCTCAACATTGCGGAGCCCGGAGCGTTGATTGGTTTCGCGGGACCGCGCGTCATCGAGCAGACGATCAGGCAGAAGCTGCCCGAAGGATTTCAGCGGAGCGAGTTCCTGCTCGAGCACGGGATGCTCGACCTCATCGTCGATCGGCGCGAGATGAAAGGCACCATCGCGAAGGCGCTTCGCTTCATGGGTCAGCAGCCGGTGGCGGCTGTTCAGCCGGAGCCCGCGGCCGTGACGGAGCCGTAGAATCTGGAACCAGAACCGGAACCGGGAACCGGAACCGGAACCCCTTATGGATCCGTTTGAGTACCTCCTTTCGCTCGAGAAGTTCGGGATCAAGTTCGGCCTGGCCAACATCGAGACGCTGACCTCGGCGCTCGGCCACCCGCAGAAAACGTTCAAGAGCATTCTGGTTGCGGGCACCAACGGCAAGGGCTCGGTGACCGCGATGGTCGACTGCGCGCTCGGCAAATCGGGGTTGCGCGTCGGCCGTTATACCTCTCCGCATCTGGTCCACCTGGAAGAGCGGTTTGCGATCGACGGCGCGCCCGTTCGCACGGAAGTGCTGAGCCGGATGATCGAGGACGTGCGAACGCTCATCGACAAGCTCGTCGCGACGGGCAGCCTCGAGGCGCCACCCACGTTCTTCGAGGTGACGACCGCCATTGCGTTCGAGCTGTTCAAGCGCGCGGGCGTCCAGATGGCCGTCCTCGAAGTGGGTCTGGGCGGACGCCTCGATTCCACGAACATCGCCCAACCGATCGCCGCGGCGATTACGTCAATCGACTTCGATCACGAGCAATATCTCGGCAACACGCTCGCGGCGATCGCCGCCGAGAAGGCAGGCGTCATCCGCCGCGGAATTCCGGTCATCGTCGGTCCCGTCCCGACCGAGGCGCGCGACGTGCTGGTGTCGATGTGCGATCTCGCGGGAGCCGAGTTCATCGAAGCGGACGCGAACGTCAGAATCAAATCGAAGATCGAGGACGGCCGGACGATTCTCCATCTGAGGACGCCCACACGCGACTACGGCTGGGTGCCGCTAGGCCTGCGGGGCGACCATCAGGTGCCGAACACCCTGGTGGCCGTCCGCCTGCTCGAAGAACTGGGACGCATCGTCAACGTGCCGGCCGAATCGATCGTGGCCGGCATCCGCGACGTCAAGTGGGCGGGACGCCTGCAGATGGTGGAAGTCCCCGACGGACGCCGCGTGCTGCTCGACGCGGCTCACAATCCGGCTGGAGCGTGGGTCCTCGCCAGCTACCTGAAGCGCGAGTTCCCCGAGCCGCTTCCGATCGTCTTCGGTGCGATGCGCGACAAAGATGTCGCGCTCATGCTGAAAAATCTGCTCCCGGCGGCCTCGGCGATGGTCATGACCGAAGCTGCGACACCCAGGGCCCACGGTGCGGCGGAACTGGCGCAGATCGCGCGCAAGATCGCACCCAAAGCGAAGATTGACGTCGAACCCGACCCGAAGCGCGCGCTCGAGCGCGCGTGGCGGCGCTGTCCGGTGGCGTGCGTCGCCGGATCGATCTTTCTCGTCGGCGATATCCTCGGCGCCCTCGGCCCATCGGTGCGCGATCTGTAGCGATTTTCGCGAGCCGTCGCGCTTGCCTCCTCCGCGCGTGCGGGGTATCCTTCGAAAAGCCTGCTGATTTCGCTTACGTCTGCATGATCAATCTGTTCCGGGGCTCCCTGGTCGCCGTCGTCCTGCTTCTTGCGGTGCCCCGCTTCGCCGCGGCACAAATCACAGATATTCCCGGCTTCGACACGGTGCTGGCGCAGATACAGGAGCGCCTCGGCGACAACCGCATCATCTTCCAGGAAGCGGTCGAGATGGTGCAAGGCAACATGAAGTTCTATGCCGACCATGTCGAGTACTACGTCGAAACGAACCGCCTGGTCGCGACCGGCAACGTGCTGCTCATCGAGCCCGACCATCAGATTGCCGCCGAGCGCGCTGACTTCAACGCGAAGACGCGCCTCGGCACCTTCTACACTGCGCAAGGGTTCGCGGCGCTCGGCAAACAGGCCGACCCTGGCACGCCAGGCACGATCGATCCGGACGTGCAGTTCTACGGCGAGACGCTCGAAAAGGTCAGCGAGGACACCTACATCATCTCGAAGGGCGGATTCACGTCGTGCGTGCAGGCCAACCCGCGCTGGGAGATGACGTCGGGATCGCTCCGGCTCCGCGTCGATCACTACGCCCTGCTGAAGAACATGATGCTCAAGGTGAAAGGCGTGCCGGCGCTGTATCTCCCCTACATGTACTACCCGCTCAGCAAGGACAACCGGAACACGGGTTTCCTGATGCCGAGCTATGGCGCCTCGAGTTACAAGGGGCAGACGATCAGCAACGCGTTTTTCTGGGCGATCAACCGCAGCCAGGACGCCACGATCCTGCACGACTGGTATTCGAAGACCGGCCAGTCCATCGCCGGCGAATATCGGTACCTCTCTCTCGGCGGCTCTGGCAACCTGCGCACGACGTTTCTCGACGAACATCCCACCACCTACGTCGTCGACGGGTCGAACGTCGAGCAGGCTGGACGCCGTGCGTACGGGGCGTACGGCAACATGAGCCAGCAGCTGGGCGGAGGGTGGTACGCCCAGGGCCGCGCCGACTATTCGTCCGACCTCACGGTCAACCAGGTGTACAGCACAGACATCCTCCGCGCCTCTCAGCGAACGCGGTCGTACGGCGGCTCAGTGAGCGGCACCACCAAGGGCATTCGCATCACCGGGACAGTCGATCGCAACGAGTATTTCGCCGAGAACAGCACGTCGTCGGTGCGCGGCAACACGCCGCGGATCAACCTGTCGCGTCCCGACCGCCTGCTGCCCAAACTGCCGATCTACGCGTCGCTCAACTCCGAATACCTCCGTCTTGAATCCAGAGGCCACAACGCAGACGGCGTCTTGACCCGGGACGACGGAGTTCACCGGATCGACATCACGCCGGCCATCCGTTTTCCGTTCAACAAGCTCGCGTTCCTGGCCGTGAATACCACGGCACGTTTCGCGAACACCTTCTGGTCGGACAGCCTCCCTACCAACCCGTTAAACGGAGACACGGTCCAGGGCCGGCTCGACAAATCGATCAGCCGGCACTTTCTCGAGTTGAGCAGCGAGGTGAGCGGCCCTACGTTGGTGAGAATCTGGGATGCGCCCAAGAGCTCGTACGCACAGCGCTTCCGCCACTCGATCGAGCCGTTCATGTCGTACGTCTACCGGACCCCCATCGACAACTTCAACGCGATTCCGAAGCTGGAAGGCTCGGATCGGATCGTCGGCAACGCGACGTCCTTCGCCTACGGGATGAACACGCGGTTTTACGCCAAGCGCACGGTCGATGGTCCGCGCGCGATCCCGCGCGAGGTGATCACCGCGTCGCTGCGACAGACGTACTACACCGACGCCCGCTCGATTGAGTCGGACGCCGAGCAGCGCTCACGTACCGGTGTTATACCCGTCTCGAAGTTTTCGCCCGTCTCACTGTCGGTCCGCACCTCGCCGTTCAACGGCGTCACCGGGACGTTCAGGACCGACTACGACGGACGGTACAGCCGCTTCAGAGGGCTCAGCGCTGGCGGCGGGTGGGAAGAGCCGCGCGTGTCGGTGCTGGCCGACTGGAGCAACGTGCGCTTCCGGCCCAATGCGCTGGGAGTGAATGCCATCAGGCCGAGCCAGTATTTCAATTCCAACCTGAACCTGCGGTTCCAGGAGAACCGCTACGGCTTCATCCACCAGCTCAACTGGGACGTAAAGAGCCAGTCGCTGCTCCAGCACCGCATTGCCGGCTACTACAACGCGCAGTGCTGCGGCTTCTCGGCCGAATACCAGTTCATCGATCTCAGCCGGGTGACCACCTCGGCGGTGCCGCAGGACTCGCGATTCCACTTCTCGGTGACGCTCGGCGGCATCGGCAACGTCTCGAACATCTTCGGCGCGATGAGCGGCATGCCGGGCAAGTGACAGGCCGCGGCGCCAGATAATGTTCTACACTTTGACGCAGCAATGAAAGGGATCCTGCTGGCCGGCGGGGCCGGAACCCGCCTGCATCCGCTCACGCTCGTCGTCTCCAAGCAGCTCCTGCCGATCTACAACAAGCCGATGGTCTATTACCCGCTGTCGACGCTGATGCTCGCGGGTATCCGGAAGATCCTGATCATTTCGACACCGTCCGATCTCGACCTCTTCCGCCGGCTCCTGGGCAACGGCAGCCACCTCGGGCTCGACCTCGAGTACGCGGTCCAGGCGCGACCCGAAGGACTCGCGCAGTCCTTCGTCATCGGCCGCGAGTTCATCGGCTCGGACTCCGTGGCGCTCGCGCTCGGCGACAATATCTTCTACGGACACGGGCTCACCGACGTGCTGCGTTCGGCCAGCGTGCGCGAGACGGGCGGAACGGTGTTCGCGTACACCGTCAAGGATCCGCAGCGATACGGGGTCGTGGAATTCGGCGCCGACGGCCGGGCCGTGAGCATTGTCGAGAAACCCAAGAAACCGAAGTCGCCGTGGGCGGTCACGGGCCTGTACTTTTACGACAATCAGGTGGTCGATATCGCCCGGTCGCTCAAACCATCGGGCCGCGGCGAGCTTGAAATCACCGACGTCAATCGCGCTTACCTCGAACGCGGCGCGCTGCATGTCGAGCGGTTGGGACGCGGCATCGCCTGGCTCGACACGGGCACGTACGAGGCGCTGCTGCACGCCGCGAACTTCGTGCAGAGCATCGAGGAACGGCAGGGCCTGATGATGGCGTGCCTCGAGGAGATCGCTTACCGCCTGGGATACATTTCCGCCGATGCCGTGCGCCGTCTGGCGCAGGGCATGACAGGGAGTTACGGCGGTTACCTGCTCGACATCCTCGACCAAGATGCCGTTTAAATTCGAGCGACTCGCGATTCCCGACGTGCTGCTGATCGAGACCCATGAGGTCGGCGATGGCAGGGGCTTCTTCAGAGAAATCTACAAGCGCTCCGCGTTCGCGGCCGCGGGTATCAGCGACGTCTTCGTGCAGGAGAATCAGTCGAGCTCGCCGCGGGGCGTTTTGCGCGGCCTGCACTACCAGCGGCCTCCCCACGCGCAGAGCAAGCTCGTAAGGGTCATCGCCGGCCGGATTTTCGACGTGGCGGTCGATGTTCGGCCCGATTCCCCCACGATGGGCCAGTGGATCGGAACGGAGTTGTCCGCTGACGATCGCAAGATGATTTACATTCCTTCGTGGTGCGCGCACGGATTCTGCGTACTGAGCGAGCGTGCCGACGTCGTGTATCACACGTCGAGTGAGTACTCGCCCGAAGACGAGGCCGGGGTCGCGTGGAACGACCCTGCGCTTGGCATCGAGTGGCCCGTGACACACCCGATCATGTCGGCACGAGACAGCAGCTGGCCGCCGTTGATGCTGGCGCGGGCAGCTTCGGGCCGGACGGCTGGAGACAAGTGATGGTGGATGTGCTCGTCACGGGCGGCGCGGGATTCATCGGCAGCAACTTCGTGCGCCACGCCCTACACGTGCACCCGGACTGGCGCATCACGACGCTCGACAAGCTGACCTATGCCGGGCGGATGGAGACGCTCCACGACGTCATCGACAACCCGCGCCACAGGTTCGTGCGGGGCGACGTGGCCGATGCCGCCGTGGCGGCGCCGCTGGTCAGCGGGTCCGAGATCGTCGTGCACTTCGCGGCCGAGACCCACGTCGACCGATCGATTCTCGAGGCTGGCGAATTCATCAAAACCGACGTCATCGGCACGTTCGTCCTGCTGGAGGCGGCACGTGCTGCGAAGCGGCTCCGCCGGTTCGTCCAGATCTCGACCGACGAGGTGTACGGCAGCGTCGCCCAGGGCTCGAGCGTCGAAACCGACGAGCTGCGGCCGCGGAATCCGTATTCGGCCAGCAAGGCCGGCGCCGATCGGCTGGCCTACAGCTACTGGGCCACCTACGAGGTCCCCGTCATCATCACGCGCGCGTCCAACAACTACGGGCCGTACCAGTTTCCGGAAAAAGTCATCCCGCTGTTCATCACGAACGCGCTCGATAACGCATCGGTGCCGCTCTACGGCGAGGGGCTCAACGTCCGCGACTGGATGCACGTCATGGATCACTGCCGCGGCATCGATGTCGCCATCGAACACGGCAGGCCCGGCGAGGTGTACAACATCGGGGGCGGCAACGAGGTCCGGAACGTCGACCTCACACACATGCTGCTTCGTCTGGCCGATCGCCCCGAAACGCTCATCAGGAAAGTGCAGGATCGGCAGGGTCACGACAAGCGTTACAGCCTCGACACCACGAAGCTGCGCGCGCTCGGCTGGCAGCCTCAGGTGCCATTCGAGCAGGGCCTGACGGACACCGTCCGCTGGTACAACGACAACCAGTGGTGGTGGCGCCCTATTAAAGAAGAAGACCCCGCCTTCCGCGCGTACTACCAGACGCAGTACGGCTCGCGGCCGTGAGCGGCGTTCTTGTGACAGGTGCCCGCGGCTTTGCGGGCAGCCATCTCGTCGAACACCTGAGGCAATCGGGCGTCCACGTCACCCCCTGGGCACGGCAGGACGTCGACCTGCTCGATCGAGAGGCGGTGCGGCGCGCCATCGCCACGCTGAAGCCGGATGTGGTCTACCACTGCGCCGGCGTCGCGCACGTCGGACAGTCCTTCAACAACGTCAGCGACACATTTGCCGCGAACGTGCTTGGCACTCATCACCTCCTGGAGGCCCTGCGCCTCGCCGGTGTCAAGGCCCGCGTCGTCGTCACGGGCTCGTCGCTGGTATACCGGCAGTCGGATCGCGCGCTCAGCGAGGACGATCCGACCGGACCGGCCACGCCTTACGCGGTCAGCAAGCTCGCACAGGAGATGCTCGGCCGGCGCGGCATCGAGGAAGACGGACAGCAGGTGTTGTTTTCCCGCTCGTTCAACCACACTGGACCGGGGCAGGATCCGTCGTTCGCCGCGCCGTCGTTCGCCCGCCAGATCGCCCGAATCGAGCTGGGACAGGACCCGCCGGAAATCGCGGTCGGCAATCTCGACGCGGCCCGCGACCTTCATGACGTGCGCGACACGGTTCGCGCGTATGCCGCCATCGTCGAGCGCGGGAAACCCGGCAGGATTTACAACGTCTGCGCCGGCACCACCTTCAAGATTAGCGACGTGCTCCAACGGATGGTTTCGCTGAGCCGTGTACCGGTCACGATCAAAGTTGATGCGGGCCGCTACCGGCCGAGCGACAACCCTATCCTGCT
>Ga0065707_10082350_pt1 | contig 16444 bp, 16 predicted proteins | sample SwiRhicommuniRL3_FD_59094 | JGI IMG/M metagenome (GOLD analysis project Ga0065707, IMG submission 59094) | Switchgrass rhizosphere bacterial communities from Rose Lake, Michigan, USA - RL3 v2 (version 2) | ecosystem: Host-associated > Plants > Roots > Rhizosphere > Soil | place: East Lansing...
GCGGCTGACCGGCTTGACGGCGCCCGGTGAGGCGCTGCTGCCGATCGTCGAGCGGCTGCTCGAGGAGGCCGGCAACCTGAAGCGCGCCGGCGACGACTTTGCGCTGCAGGGCCGCGGCACGCTGCGCATCGCGGCCACCCACTCGCAGGCGCGCTATGCGCTGCCGCCCGCGGTACGCGACTTTCGCGCCGGCCACCCGCAGGTGGCGCTGCACATGCACCAGGGCTCGCCGCACCAGATCGCGCGCTTGCTGCTCGACGGCAGCGCCGACGTCGGCATCGCCACCGAGGCGCTGGCGCAGTACGACGAGCTGGTCGCGCTGCCGTGCTACAGCTGGACCCACGTGGTGGTGGTGCCCGCCGACCATGAGCTGGCGGCCCTCGCGCAGCGCAGCGGCGCGCTCACGCTGCAGCAGCTGGTGCGTTTTCCGATCGTCACGTACGAGTCGGGCTACACCGGGCGCGCGCACATCGACGAGGCCTTTCACAAAGCCGGCCTGACGCCCGACGTGGTGCTGCAGGCGATGGATGCCGACGTGATCAAGACCTACGTCGAGCTCGGGCTCGGGGTCGGCATCGTCGCGGCGATCGCCTTCGACGATGCACGCGACCACACGTTGCGGGCGATCGACGCACGCCACCTGTTTGCCGCCAACATGACGCGGCTGGCGGTGCGTCGCGGCAGCTATCTGCGCGCCTTCGTCTACGACTTCATCGCCACCTTCGCGCCGCCGCTGACCAAGGCCCTGGTGCAGCGCGCACTCGACTCGCCGCCCGGCACCGACCACGGGCTGTAGCGACGCCGCAGGCAGCGCCGCCACCCTGCAAGCGCGGGGGGCGAGTCGATGCATTAGGGACAAACGCGCCACGCCGCGAATGCAACCACCTACTGTGTGTTGCACGGCTCGCACCGATCGTGCGAGCCGCCAATGCCGTCAGGAGGTTCACGATGGCGACGATGTTTCCGCGTTTTCTGGTGGGCGCTTTCGCGGGTGCCCTGGCGTCGTTCTTTCCGCGGCTGGTCGGGGTGATGGGCGGCGACCCCAACGACAACGTGGTGCTGTTCAGCAGCACCTATCTGCTGGTGGGCGGCCTGGTCGCGCTGGCGGTCGGCGTGGTGGTGCTGATCATCGACGGCGAACCGCATCGCAAGCTGCGCGACGTGTTCACCACCGCGCTCGGCGTGCCCACGCTGCTGATGGGCGCATTGACCACCGGCGCCACGGTGCACAACGCGACGCTGGCGGACTTGAAGATCCAGACCATCGCCAAGGAGTTGGCCGACCGGAACCAGATTCCGATTCGCACCGACGTGCCGTTCGAGCCGGTACCTCCCATGCGCCCCGCCGCCGGGGTCGGGCTGATCGACCTGGTGATCCCGAGCGCGCACGCGCAAGCATCAGCCAACCCAGCTGCGCAAGCCAGCCGTCTGGGCATCACGCTGCGCGAGCGGGAGTTCGTCACCGTCTACCAGGAGGCGCGCGACGACGCGTCGCTGCGCCCGTTGCAGTTGGTATTGGCACAACGCGGCTTGCCGAGCCGCACCGTGCTGCTGGTCGACGGGCGCCACCTGCTGGTGGCAGCCGGCCCGGCGCGCCCCTATTCCGATGCGGTGCTCGACGGCGCCCGCGCCAAGGAGCTCGGCGCGACGCCCTACCTGGTGCCGACGACCCCGCGCTGACCCGGGGCGCTCAAATCATCGCGGCCGGGTCGTGCTCGACGGCAGGCTCGCCGCCGGGCACAAAGCGCGTCACGCGGCGCGGCCGCAGATGGGCCCGCGCACCCGGCGATAGCTGAAGCACGTCGCGCAGCTGCAGCCAGCGCCCGCGCGGCAATTCGACGTCGATGAAACTGCCGTCGTCGCGCTGGAACTCCAGCCGCGTGAACGGCCCTAGCGACAGCACCTGCGACAGCCGCGCGCTGAACGTGCCTGAGCCGCCCTCGCCGACGAGGTCGAGCTCGTGCGGGCGCACATAGCTGACCCCGCTGGGGGCGACACCACCGGGCGCGTGGCCGAGGCGGCCGTGGAAGAGGTTGACGTCGCCGAGGAACTGCAGCACGAACGGCGACGCCGGATGGTCGTACACCTCGTCGGGGGTGCCTTGTTGCTCGATGCGGCCCCCGTTCATCACCACGATGCGGTCGGCCACCTCCATCGCTTCGTCCTGATCGTGGGTGACGAACACGCTGGTCACGTGCACGGTGTCGTGCAGGCGGCGCAGCCAGCGGCGCAGCTCCTTGCGCACCTTGGCGTCGAGCGCGCCGAACGGTTCGTCGAGCAACAGCACCTTGGGTTGCACCGCCAGTGCGCGCGCCAATGCGATGCGCTGGCGCTGGCCGCCGGACAGCTGGTGCGGAAAACGCTCAGCCAGCCAGTCGAGTTGCACCAGCTTGAGCAGCTCCATCACCTTGGCGCGGATTTCAGCCTCGCGCGGCCGTGTCGACCGCGGCCGCACTCGCAACCCGAAGGCCACGTTCTCGAAGATGCTCATGTGGGCGAACAAGGCGTAGTGCTGGAACACAAAGCCCACCTGGCGCGCGCGCACGTCGGTGCGCGTGGCGTCTTTGCCATGGAACAAGACACTGCCGGAATCGGGCACTTCCAGCCCCGCGATGATGCGCAACAACGTGGTTTTGCCCGAACCCGACGGACCCAGCAGCGCGACCAGTTCGCCGGCCGCGATGTCGAGGTTCAGGTCGTCGCACACCACGGTGGCGCCGAAGCGTTTGTTGAGGTTGCGGACTTCGATGCTCATGGAGGACTCCCGTAGGGCCGCCCCAAGGGAGTCCGCGCCCCCTCAGGGGGCCGCGACAACGGCCGCAGGCCGTTGCGGTGCAGGCTCACATCGCGCAGCGATGTGAAGGCGCGGAGCGCCGGCCGAAGCCAACGCAGTGAGCTGGGGGGCTTCATTTCACTCCGAACGTTCGCCGGCCTCGCGCCGCTGCGACTTGACGCGCTGTTCGATCAGATACTTCAACACCAGCGTCACCAGCGCCAGCAGCGCCAGCAGTGACGCCACCGCGAAGGCGGCGGCGAACTGGTACTCGTTGTAGAGAATCTCGATGTGCAGCGGCATGGTGTTGGTCTGGCCGCGGATATGGCCCGACACCACGCTGACGGCGCCGAACTCGCCCATCGCGCGCGCGTTGCACAGGATCACGCCGTACAACAGCGCCCACTTGATGTTGGGCAGCGTGACGCGCCGAAACATCGTCCAGCCGCCGGCACCGAGCACGCGCGCGGCTTCCTCATGCTCGGTGCCTTGCGCTTGCATCAGCGGGATCAGCTCGCGGGCGACGAACGGAAAGGTCACGAACACGGTGGCCAGCACGATGGCCGGCACTGCGAAGATCACCTTCAGGTCGTGCTCGCGCAGCCACTCGCCGAACCAGCCCTGCAGCCCGAAAACCAGCACGTAGATCAGGCCCGAAATCACCGGGCTCACCGAGAACGGCAGGTCGATCAAGGTCAGCAGCACGTTCTTGCCGCGAAACTCGAACTTGGCGATTAGCCAAGCCGCGGCGATGCCGAAGACGAGGTTCATCGGCACCGCGATGCCGGCGGCCAACAGCGTCAGGCCGATCGCCGACAACGCGTCGGGCTCGCTGATGGCGGCCACATAGGCGTCGAATCCCTTCTTTATCGCTTCGGCAAAGACGATGGCCAGCGGCAGGAACAGAAAGAGCGCCAGGAACGACAACGCCACGCCGATCAGCAGCCACTTCACCGCTGCAGGTTCACCTGTGACTCGCCGCCATCTGCGCGACGCGTGAGCCGGTGCCTCGCTCGGCAACAGCAACGCCTGCGCGGCCGAGGTGCTCATGGCCCGTGCCCCGCGCGCGTCCACGCCTGCAGCGCGTTGATTGCCAGCAACAGCACGAAGGCCACCACCAGCAGCACGGTCGCGATCGCGGTCGCACCAGCGTAGTCGTACTGCTCGAGCTTGGTGATGATCAACAGCGGCGTGATCTCGCTGACCATCGGCATGTTGCCGGCGATGAAGATCACCGAGCCGTATTCACCGAGTGCGCGCGCGAACGCGAGCGCAAAGCCGGTGAGCAGCGCGGGCATGAGCGTCGGCACGATCACCCGGCGAAAGGTCTGCCAGCGATCGGCTCCGAGCGTGGCAGCGGCTTCTTCGGCCTCTTGCTGCAGGTCTTCGAGCACCGGTTGCACGGTGCGCACGACGAACGGCAAGCCGATGAAGGTCAACGCGACGAGCACCCCCAGCGGCGTGTAGCTCACCTTGAACGGCAGCCATTGGCCGAGCCAGCCGTGGGACGAGTACAGCGCGGTCAGCGCGATGCCGGCCACTGCAGTGGGCAGCGCGAACGGCAGGTCGACCAGCGCGTCGACGAGGCGCCGCGCAGGGAACTCATACCGCACCAGCACCCACGCCACGACCAGACCGAACAGCGCATTGAGCAGCGCCGCCGCGAGCGAGGCGCTGAAGGTCAGCCGATACGACGCCAGCACTCGCGGCGACGTGACCGCGCTCCAGAACGCCGGCGCGGTCATCGTCGCGGTCTTCAGGAATGCCGCCGACAACGGGATCAGCACGATCAGGGCCAGGTACAACAGCGTGAACCCCAACGCCAGGTTGAAGCCTGGCAGCACGCTGTGGCGCGTCAACAGAAGATGGGCCCGCGGCACTAGCGCACTCCAGAAACACCAGGCGTGCGACGGCTGCGTTACTTGCGCGTGTAGATCTGGTCGAACACGCCGCCGTCGGCAAAGTGCGTCTTCTGCGCCTTGGCCCAACCGCCGAAGGTGTCGTCGATCGTGAACAGGCTGATCTTCGGAAAGACCTTGGCGTGCTTGGCCGCCACCTGGTCGTCGATCGGACGATAGAAGTGACGGGCCGCGATCTCCTGACCTTCGGGTGTGTACAGGTGCTCCAGGTAGGCCTGCGCCGCCGCGCGGGTGCCGCGTTTGTCGACCACCTTGTCCACCACCGCCACCGGCGGCTCGGCCAGGATGCTCGACGACGGATAGACGATGTCGAATTTGTCGACGCCAAACTCCTTGAGCGACAACTGGGCCTCGTTCTCCCACGCCAGCAGCACATCGCCGACGCCACGCTCGGCGAACGTCACGGTCGAGCCGCGCGCTCCCGAGTCGAGCACCGGCACGTTGGCGAACAGCCTGGCGATGAAGTCGCGCGCTCTGGCGTCGTTACCACCAGGCTGCCTGAGCGCCCAGCCGTACGCCGCGAGGTAGCCCCAACGCGCACCGCCCGACGTCTTGGGGTTGGCGGTGATCACCGACACGCCCGGTTTGACGAGGTCGCTCCAGTCCTTGATGCCCTTCGGGTTGCCCTTGCGCACGAGAAAGATGTAGGTCGACGTGTACGGCGCGCTGTTGTGCGGCAGGCGCTTTTGCCAATCGGCCGGCAGCAACTTGGCGCGCTCACCGATCTCGTCGATGTCGTACGCCAGCGCCAGCGTCACCACGTCGGCCTCGAGGCCGTCTATCACCGAGCGCGCCTGCTTGCCCGAGCCGCCGTGCGACTGCTTGACGAGGACGGTGTCGCCGGTCTTGGCCTTCCAGCGCGCGGCGAACGCCTTGTTGAAGTCGGCATACAACTCGCGGGTCGGATCGTAGCTGACGTTGAGCAGCGTGATGTCCTTGGCCAGCACCGAGGCGGCGGCGACCAAGCTCACCGTGGCGGCGACGAGCAGTCGCCGCACTGAAGAAGGATGTGTCATGGCACGCCGGCTCGAAGACCGGCCATCGCAAGGGGGATGCGCCGCATGCTAGGCGGCGGCCCGCCGCCAGGGAACGAACCGATGCGCGCTTGCTTATTCGGAATTCGAGGACCGCGCAACGCGATCTGGCACGCGACGCCGCAGTCCGGTGGCCAGCGCCAGCACTTCGGGGCCAACCGCTGGCCATGACGAGCCGGCTGTCGCGTCGAGCAAGGTGGCGCGCAGCAGACGCTGCAGGATCTCGCGCTGCGGCGTCACCGCGCCGGCGAAGCGCACCTGCGTGTCGTCGACCACGATGATGGTCGGAAACGTCTCGACGTCGAGGTCCCCGATCAGCTCGGCCTCGTCCTCGATGTCGACCCAGTGCCAGCGCACCGCGACACCGGCGCGATCCAGTTCGTCGGCCAACGATTCGAGCACGGCACGGTAGTCGTCGCACAAGCGGCACCACGCGGCGCACAGGCAAGCGACATGAACCGGGGCCGCGTCGGGCATGCGGTCGATCGTAGCCGCATCGCGAAAGGTGCGATCAGATGGTCGCCAATGCCCGTGTCAGGTCCGCGCGCAGATCGGCCTCGTCCTCGATGCCCACCGAAAGCCGCACCAGCGCATCGCCGATGCCCAGCGTCGCACGCGTCGCCGGCGGGATGGTGGCGTGCGTCATGATGGCCGGGTGCTCGATCAGGCTCTCGACACCACCCAGGCTTTCGGCGAGCGAAAAGATCTTCACGGTTTCGAGAAAGCGGCGCGTGCCGGCGAGATCGGTCTTCAGATCCAGCGACACCATGCCACCGAAGCCATGCATCTGGCGCTTGGCCAGCGCGTGCTGCGGGTGTGACGGCAGGCCGGGGTAGCGCACGCGCGCGACCTTGGGCTGGCTTTCGAGCCACTGGGCCAGCGCGAGTGCGTTGCGGTTGTGGCGCTCCATCCGCAGTGCGAGCGTCTTGACGCCGCGCAGCGCCAGAAAACTGTCGAACGGCCCGGCGATGGCACCGACCGCGTTCTGCAGAAACGCCAGCCGTTCGCGCCATTCGGCCTGGCGGTCGTCGCCGCCGACGATCGCAACGCCGCCGATCACGTCGGAGTGACCATTCAGGTACTTGGTGGTGGAATGCACGACGATGTCGAAGCCCAGCTCAAGCGGCCGTTGCACAAACGGGCTGGCAAAGGTGTTGTCGGCCACTGCGATCAGGTTGTGTTGACGCGCGATCTGCGCCAGCGCAGCGAGGTCGGCCAGTTTCAACAGCGGGTTGCTCGGCGTTTCGACCCACAGCATCTTGGTCTCGGGCCGGATCGCTGCGCGCACGGCATCCAGGTTGGCCAGGTCGACGAACGTGAAGCCGGTGTTCGCGCTGCGCCGGCGCACGCGCTCGAACAGACGGAACGTGCCGCCGTACAAGTCGTCGCTGGCCACCACGTGGGCTCCGGCGTCGAGCAGCTCGAGCACGGTGGAGATCGCCGCCAACCCGGACGCGAAGGCACACGCCGTGGCGCCGCTTTCGAGATCGGCCACGCAACGCTCGAAGGCCCAGCGCGTGGGGTTGTGCGAGCGTCCGTAGTCCAGGCCCTTGTGAACGCCGGGGCTGCTTTGCACGTAGGTCGAGGTGGCGTAGATCGGCGGCATGATCGCGCCGGTCGATGGGTCGGGCGCCTGGCCGGCGTGAATGACCCGCGTCGCAAAGCCTTGCTTGACTGTCGTCACGGCCTTGGGGTTGTCGCGCTTCATCGTCGCGCCTTTCGCAGATGGTTGAGCAGGTCGAAGCGGGTGATCAGGCCGTGGAAGCCGCCGGCATCGGCGACGATCGCCACCAGGCCGCTGTCGAGCACGCGGCGCAGCGCAGCGATGTCGGCATCCGGCGGCAGCGTCTGCAGCGTGGTGCTCATCGCGCTGGACACCGGCTCGCTGTAGCGCGCCGCGTCTTCGTGCACGCGCAGCAGCAGATCGGATTCGTCGACCACACCGACCAGGCGGCCGTTGTCGAGCACCGGCAACTGCTGCATGTCGGCCAGCCGCATGCGTTGGAACGTGGTCAGCAGCGTGTCCTGGGGGCCCACGCTGACGACACTGCCATCTTCGGCGCGGCGCGCGATCAGGTCGCGCAGGTCGCCGTAGCGGCGCTGCTTGAGCAGGCCTTCATCGATCATCCAAGCGTCGTTGTAGACCTTGCTGAGATAGCGTGTGCCGGTGTCGCAGACGAAGGTGACGACGCGCTGGGGTTCTTTCTGCTCGCGGCAATAACGCAGCGCTGCGGCGAGCAAGGTGCCGGTGGACGAACCGCCGAGCAGGCCCTCCGCCTTGAGCAGCTCGCGCGCGGTGGCAAAGCTCTCGTCGTCGGCAATCGAATACGCGTGCGTGACCGCCGACAGGTCGCAGGTGGCGGGCACGAAGTCTTCGCCGATGCCCTCCACGGCCCACGAGCCGGGCGGGCCGTGCTTGCCGGTGCGCACCAGGTCGCACAGGATCGAACCCGCCGGATCGGCCAGCACCATCTTCAGCTGCGGCTGCACGTGCTTGAAAAAGCGCGCCAGCCCGGTCAACGTGCCGCCGGAGCCCACACCCACCACGATGGCGTCGAGTTCGTGGCCGCACTGCTGCCAGATCTCGGGACCGGTGGAGGTTTCGTGCGCCAGCGGGTTGGCCGGGTTGTTGAATTGGTCGGCGAAAAACGAGCCCGAAATTTCCTTGGCCAGGCGCGCAGCATAGTCCTGGTAGTACGCGGGATGGCCCTTGCCGACGTCGCTGCGCGTGGTGTGCACCTCGGCACCCAGCGCCTTGAGGTGCAGCACTTTCTCGCTCGACATCTTGTCGGGCACCACCAGCACCACGCGATAGCCCTTGGCGCGCGCCACCAACGCCAGCCCGAGGCCGGTGTTGCCGGCGGTGGCCTCGATCACCGTGCCGCCCGCCCGCAGACGGCCGTCGCGCTCGGCGACCTCGATCATCGAGCGGCCGACACGGTCCTTGATCGATCCGCCGGGGTTCTGCGACTCGAGCTTCAGCAGCAACGTGCACGGCCCGGTGTCCAGGCGCGTCACCGGCACCAGCGGCGTGTTGCCGATCAGGTCGAGGACTGCGGGGCGGTCGGCGCGCGACATGGCGGCTTTATCGGAGCCGCCGCCGCTCCTGTCAATGGCTCGGTCTTTCGTTGACCACGATCCGGACCGAAGGCGCGCCGGCGGCCGCAGTCAGTCGGTCGCTTCGACGCCCACCGCCACCAGGATGCGCGACACCATGTTGTAGGCCGCGATAACGCCGATCAGCTCGAACAAGTGGCGGTTGTCGCCGAGTGCGCGCCGCGCCGCCTCGAAGGTGGCATCGCCGACCTTCACGTGGCGCGTCATTTCCACCGCCAGCTGGAGCGCGGCTCGCTGCGTGGTGTCGAACAGGGCCGTGTCGACTGCGGGCAGCAAGCGCAACGCGTCGAGTTGCGCCTGCGTGCCGCCACATGACAGAAAGATCGGGCCGTGGTGGTGCAATTCGTACTCGGCCGCGTTGAGCACCGCGACCGCGCACATCACCAACTCGCGCAACGCCATCGGCACCCCGAGCTCGCTGCGCACGCGGCCCAGCAGCTCGCCCCACCCGGTGGCGAACGGCGGGCTGTACAGCAAGATGCGATCGAGCGCGCCGAGGCGGCCGCCGCGGCGTTTGCGGATCGACGCCACCAGCTCGGGTGGCCCGGCTTCCTGATCGGTCTTGTAGGGGATGCGCGGCATCGGCTCGGTCTCCTGCGCCAGGAATACCCGGCGGTGTGAGCTGCCCGATGCTAACCGCGCGGTCACGCCGGCAGCGCGACCGGGTGACCCGCGCGTCAGAGGCCCGTCTGCACGCTGACGATGCGCCCGCTGCGCGGCTCGAGTTCGCAGCGGTAGGTGAACGGCGCGGAGTTCATGCCGGGTGCACGTTCGAATGCGCCGCGGCCCTCAAGCGCGATGCGCTCGTCCTGCGCCGGGCGCAGCTGACGTGACTCCGAATCGAGCACGATGCGGCCGGCACGTGGGTTCTTGCTCTTCAGCGACGCCACCGCCGCGCCTTCGCAATCGCTCACCGACACGTTGGTCAGGTCGGGTTGGAACGGCTTTTCTTCAGCCAACGGGGCCAGCTCACGAAACACCACACCCGAGGTCGCGCCGGTCTTGGTGTTGAGCGCACAGCCATACGTGAACGGCACAATGCGCCCACCCACGCCCCGGTAGCGGCCCTCGCCCTTGAGGCTGGTTTCGTCTTCGGCCGACGGTGTCAGCGAGCGCTTGGCCTTGAGGTACTGCACGTCCTGAGCATCCTTGCCCCGCATGCGCTTGACGGCTTCGGTCACCGCAGCCTCGCAATCGTCGGCCGTCTTGGCGGCCTCGACTTGCGCGTTCGCGACACCCGCGGCCGACAGCCCGACGAGGAAAAGCACGAGGGAAAGTTTGCGTGCCATGTGAAGGGTTTCGAAGTCAACGACAGTGTTGCAGCGATGGTGTCGCCTTTCGGCGGCAGGGGCAAGGCCGGAAACGTAAGCGCCCGCCATTCGTGCACCGCTCATGCAGGGGGCACGTTCAGTCGAGGCGCGACGCCACGGGTTGCAAGCTCGCGAGCCACTGTAACAACAGCGCATTCACGCGTTCGGGTTGCTCCCAGGTCATCAAGTGGCCAGCCTCGGGCACCACCTCGAGCCGCGCGTGCGGCACCGACTGCACGATCTCGCGCGAGTGCTCCAGCGGTGTCAGCAGGTCGCCGTCACCGCAGGCCACCAGCAGCGGACAGCGGATGTCGGCCAGCCACGGCCGCATATCGGCGCGCGCCATGACGGCGCGGTTTTGCGCAATCAATTGAGCCGCGCCGACGCGCAGGATCTGGTTCACGTAGTCGCCGATCCGTTCGGCGTCGTCGGCGTGTTTGGCGTGGAACGCGAACATCGCATTGGCGCGCAACACGCCTTCGGTGCGGCCTTGCTGAAACTCGACAATCGCCTCGCTGCGCAGTTGGATCAATTCAGGGGTATCGGCGCGTGCCGTGCTCGACAGCAGCGCGAGTGCGGCGATGCGCTGCGGCGCCTGGCGGTGGGCGTGCAGCGCCAGCATGCCACCCATCGAGCTGCCCACCAACACCAGCTGGCCCGTGAACTCGGCCAACAGCGCGCGCGCCATCGCCGGCAGGTCGGGCTGGCGCTGGTGCACGGTGGTCACGTGCACTGCGTGATGCGCCGCCGCCAGGGCGGGCAATTGATCACGCCACAGCGCGGCATCGCACGCCAGACCGGGCAACAGGATCACGGTGGACATCGGTTTGTCGTCAATTGAAGGGACAATTGGCATCATGACTGAGCTGATCGTGATGCGCCACGGCGAGACCGACTGGAACCGGCAACACCGGTTCCAAGGTCAGATCGACGTGCCGCTCAATGCTGCCGGGCGTGCGCAGGCCGGGCGCCTCGCGCAGCGGCTGGCGCACGAAGCCTTCGACGTGGTGGTGGCCAGCGATCTGCAACGGGCGCGCACCACCGCCGAGGTGGCGGCGCCGGGCCACGCGATCGTCTGCGAACCGCTGTGGCGCGAGCAGTCGTTCGGTGTGCTCGAAGGGCTCGATGCGCCCACCATCATCGATCAGCACCCGCAGCTGTGGTCGTCCTGGTTGCGCCATGACGCCGACTACGCGCTGCCCGGTGGTGGCGAGAGCGTGCGCATGTTTCACACGCGCGTGCTCAGTGCGTTGCAGCGCCTCGTGAAGCAGTACGACGGCGCACGGGTGGTGGCCGTGTTCACTCATGGCGGCGTGCTCGACATGCTGTGGCGCGCGGCACGCAACGTCACGCTGCATGGGCCCCGCGAGTGCGATATCCCGAACACGGGCATCAACCGCCTGCGCTGGCGCGACGGCGCGCTTCAGATCCTCGAGTGGGCCGATGCGGCGCACCTCGAGGGCCTGCCCGAGCAGGCCGACACCACGCCGTTGGGCGTGCGCTAGACGCCTGGCGGCTCGGCTGTGCGCGCTGCGCCCCGGCGAAAGGCTGCCGGTGTTCAGGCGCTCACACGTGCGGAGCCCACGGGTCGTTCAATGCCGAATCCGCGATTGGGTCGCTCGCGAAGTGTCAGCGCATCATCACTGCCACGACAGCCCCGACAGGTCGTTGGCCAGGATCGGTGCGTCCTTCCACAAGCCCTTCAGGCCCGCTTTACCCACCGTGATCCAGGTCGGCTGGTACAGGTAGGCGGCCACGGCGTCGTCGGCCACCAGGCGCTGCGCATCGGCCATCAGCTTGTTGCGTTGCGCGGCGTCGGCGGTGGTGTTGACCTTGTCCCATAGTTCGTTGAACTTCGTTGACTCGTAACCCCAGTAGTAGCCGGGGCGCGCGAAGTTGCCGAAGTCCAGCGGCTCGACGTGAGAGATCACGGTCAGGTCGTAGGCCTTCTGGCCATACACGCCCGACAGCCACTGCGCCCACTCGAGGTTCTCGAGCTTGGCGCTGATGCCCACCTTGGCCAGCTGCGCAGCGATCACCTCGCCGCCCTGGCGCGCGTACGGCGTGGGCGGCAGCTTGATCGACAGCTCCAACGGCGTGGCGACGCCGGCTTCCTTGAGCAGCGCGCGTGAGGTGTCGGGCGCATAGGCGTTGATCGCGGTGAGGTCGACGTATCCGGGCGCGCCCGGCACGTAGAAGCTGCCGATCGGCGTGCCGAAGCCGTCGGCCGCACCCTCGATCACCGCCTTGCGGTCGATCGCCATCGCAATCGCGCGGCGCACGCGCACGTCGTCGAGCGGCTTGCGCTTGTTGTTGATCGCCAAGATCGTCTTCGAGCGCGAGCCGCCGATCAGTACCTGGAAGCGTTTGTCGCTCTGAAACTGCGCCAGGCTGCGCGCTGCCGCCACACGCGGGAACGCATCGACATCGCCCGACAGCAGCGACGCCACCTGCGCGGCGGTGTCACTGATGAAGCGGATCGTCACGCGCTTCAACTTCACCGCCTTGGCGTCGCGATAGCCGTCCCAGCGGGCGAGCACAACGGAGCTGCCCTTGTTCCAGCTCTCCAGCTTATAGGGCCCGGTGCCCACCGGCTGCGTGTTGTTGGTGGTTGCGCTCTTGGGCTCGACAATCGACGCCGTGGTCTGGCCGAGCTGGAACAGGAAGTCCGGGTTCGGATTCTTCAGCGTCAGGATGACGGTGAGCTCGTCGGTGGTCGCGATGTTCACGATGTTGTTGAACACCGCCTTGTCCTTGTTCACAGACCCCTGTGCGACCGCCCGCTCGAACGAGAACTTCACGCTCGATGCGTCGAACGGCTCGCCGTTGTGGAACTTCACGCCGGGCCTCAACTTGAAGGCCCAGGTCTTGTTGTCGAGAGTGACGCTCCAGCTTTGCGCCAGCAGCGGCGCGATCGTGCCGTCGGGCTGAATCTTGGTCAGCGTCTCCAGCACGTTGTAGTGCACGACTTCGCCGATGGCCGAGGCGGCGCCTGCCGTGGGGTCGAGCCCGGTGGGCTCGAGCGTCATGCCGATGACGGCGGTGTCCTTCTTGTTCTGCGCCGCTGCGGGCGGCGCGAGCAGCCACACCGCCAACGCAATGACCCAAAGGCCGGTACGAAACCCGCAAGCAATCTCCATCGAGCAGCCCTCCGCGGCCAGGTGGTTGGCGCGATGGTAGCGCCCGCGCCACCGCCGGGTGGCGCAAGCCCGCCAAGGGCCCTGTGCCGAACGCGTGTCCTCAGCGCACCTTGTCGAGCAGCGTCTGCACCTCGTCGAGCACGTTGGCCAGCTCGCGCTCGCGCTTGGCGTCTGGCGCCAGCGACTGCAGCTCCTGCTGCATGAAGCACACCGTCATGCGGACGTACGCGGCATCAAGCGCTTTGCGCACCGCGGCCATCTGGCTCGCGATGGCCAGGCACGAATCGCCGGTCTCGATCATGCGTTGCACACCGCGCAACTGGCCTTCGGCGCGCTTGAGGCGGTTGAGCAGATCGGTGCGCGCGGTTTCGTCGCTCAAGTGAGCCATCGTGCAGATCTCCGGGGTGGTCGAGTCGGACCGGTCCAGCGGCATTGTCGCCGTGAGCCGGCTTGCCACGGCGACGCTCCTGACTTTCACCGCGCACAGGAGGCGGTGGACTCGGGCACGCCAAGCTTCTTCAGGATGATGCCCAGCGGGCACACCTGCGAGAAGCCGAACTGCAGCAGGTTGGCGCCGACGAAGGCGGTGAACGCCAGCCACCACGGGCTGACGAACAGCGGACTGCCCGGGATGCCGAGGGCGAGCGACAGCAGGATGAAGCTGCCAGCAAAGACATGGATCAGTCGGTCAACGGTCATGATGGATTCCCTTCAAGGATGAAAATTTGTGCGCGAGCGCGGCATCTCACCGGTCGATCAGTCGCACCACACCGAGCGCCTTGAGCACGTACTTCTCGAACACGGGCTCGGAATTGCCTGACTTCATCTTGCGCAGGAAGTACTTCTCGAACGCGATCTTGGCCAAGTGCACCCACTTGCCCTTCTTGAACCAGTTCACGTTGCGCGGTGGGATCTGCGGCAGCGCCACGAAGGCCGCGCCGGTGTCGCCCATGTCGGCCAGACAGATCGCGTTCCAGGTGCCTTTGGCGGTGGCGGGCCGGCCGGCCAGTTCGTCGGCAATGTTGTGCGCGATGGCCGTCACCATCGTCTCGATCATGTAGCCGGTCTTGGGCGCGCCGCTGGGCACCGGTGTGGCCTCCACCGGCGGGATGGCGACGCACACGCCGGCCGCAAAGATGTTGCGGTACTTCTTGCTGCGCTGGAACTCATCGATCAGCACGAAGCCGCGCGGGTTGCACAGTTCAGGCACGGCGGCCACCGCATCCACGCCCTTGAACGCCGGCAACATCATCGCGAGTTTGAACGCGACCTCGTGCTGCTTGTACGGCTGACCCAGGTCGTCGAGCTGCGTCGTGAACAGCTTGCCGGCTTCCACCTTGGTGGTCTTGGCGTTGGTGATCCACTTCATGTCGTGGCCGCGCAATTCGCTTTCGAGCATCGACTTGCTGTCGCCCACGCCGCCCAGGCCCAAGTGGCCGATGTACGGCTCGGCGGTGACGAACGTGATCGGCACCTTGTGGCGCAACTTGCGTTTGCGCAGGTCGGCATCGAGGATGAACGCGAATTCGTAGGCCGGGCCGAAACAGCTCGCTCCTGGCATCGCGCCGATCACCACGGGCCCCGGGTCTTGCAGGAACTTCTGATAGTCGCGAAAGAACAGCTCGGCATGGCTCACGGTGCACACCGAGTGGGTGTGTCCGCCGAGCGGCCCGGCGCCGGGCACTTCATCGAAGCTGAGCTTGGGCCCCGTGGCGACGACCAGGTAGTCGTAGTCCAGTGATTGCCCGTCGCGCATCGTCACGCGATTGGCCGCCGCGTCGATGTGGGTGACCGGCTGGCCGACGAAGGCGATGCCTTTTTTCGACAACAGCGGCGCGATCGGCAACGTGACCTGGTCGCGCTCGCGCCAACCCACCGCCACCCAGGGGTTGGACGGCACGAACTGAAAGTAGTCGGTGGCGTTGACCACCGTGATGCGGTGCTCGGCGCCGATCAACTCGCGCAACTCGTAGGCCGCGGGCATGCCGCCGATGCCGGCGCCCAAGATGACGATGTGGGCCATGGATTGTTTCCTTCACGCAGGGGTGGCTTCGAGTCGTGGCTCGAAGCGCCGCCTGTAGACGGCGTAATAGAGAACCGGGATGACGACCAGCGTCAGCAGCGTCGACACCAGGATGCCGAAGACCAGCGACACCGCCAGGCCGTTGAAGATCGGGTCGTCGAGGATGAAGGTGGCGCCGATCATCGCGGCCAGTGCGGTCAGCGCGATCGGCTGCGCGCGCACAGCGGCCGACTCGACCACCGCGCGCTTGAACGCCACGCCGCGCGCGACCTGCAGCTCGATGAAGTCGACCAGCAGGATCGAGTTGCGCACGATGATGCCGGCCAGCGCGATCATGCCGATCATCGACGTCGCGGTGAATTGCGCACCGAGCAGTGCATGCCCCGGCATCACGCCGATGAGGGTCAGCGGGATCGGCGCCATGATGACCAGCGGCACCGAGTAGCTCTTGAACTGCGCCACCACCAGCAGGTAGATCAGCACCAGGCCCACGGCGTAGGCCGCGCCCATGTCGCGGAACGTCTCGTAGGTGACCTGCCATTCGCCGTCCCATTTGATGGCGTATTGGCGGTACGGATCGCTGGGCTGCTGGATCCAGTACTCGCCCAGCTCGCCGGTGCCGGGCAGCGCGGCGGTCTTCAGCAGGGCGCGGATCGCGAACAAGCCATAGAGCGGGGAATCGGGCAGTCCGCCGCCGCTGGCACGCGTGCCGACGTCGCCGAACACATAGCTCACGCCCTGCAAGTCCTTCGTGTACAGCGGCTTGTCGATCACGCCGCGCTCGATACGCACCAATTCGCTCAGCGGCACGAGTTGTCCGGTGGCAGCGCGCAATGGCAACGCCAGCAACGATTCGAGCCCCACCTGCGACTCACGCGGCAATTGCAGGCGCACCGGCACCGGCAACTTCGCCTGCCCGTCGTGCAGGTAGGCCGCGTCAGCGCCCGACAGCGCGCTCTGCACCGTCTGCGCCACCGTGGCCACCGGAATGCCGAGCGACTCGGCTTTGCTGCGCTGCACGCGCAGGAAGGCACGCGGCGCGTCCTCCTTCAGCGTGGTGTCGATACCCACGATGTCGGGCGTCTGCGCAAAGGCCGCCGCCACGCGCTGCGCGAGTTGCTGGCGGCC
>Ga0065707_10000637_pt1 | contig 16411 bp, 15 predicted proteins | sample SwiRhicommuniRL3_FD_59094 | JGI IMG/M metagenome (GOLD analysis project Ga0065707, IMG submission 59094) | Switchgrass rhizosphere bacterial communities from Rose Lake, Michigan, USA - RL3 v2 (version 2) | ecosystem: Host-associated > Plants > Roots > Rhizosphere > Soil | place: East Lansing...
GCCGCCGATCGGCGCGTGGTCCTCGGGTGGGGAAGGGGACAGTATGCGGTGGGCAGCGCCGAGCGCGCCCGGGATGTGGATCGGTTTTTCGGATCTGCCAAGCGAAATCCTGAAGAAACCATCGACATCCTGCGCCGCTACCATGTCACTCATGTCGTGGTGCGACCGGACCGCGATCGCGTGCATCCCGACGTCCTGGCAAAACTCACAGCCGTGATGTCGTTTCCCGACGTGACCCTTTATCGTGCGGCCCTTGAATGAGTGACACCACGACCCGCGCCGTTTTCATCACCGGCGGCTCCGGCTTCCTCGGCATCAACCTCATACGCTACCTGCTCGACCGCGGCCATGCCATCGTGTCGTTCGACATCGCGCCGTTCGACTACCCGGAGCGGAATCGCATTCGGGCCGTGACCGGAGACATTCGCGATGCCACCGCACTCCGCGAGGCCATGCGGGGCTGCGACATCGTCGTTCATGGCGCGGCCGCGCTTCCCTCGTACACGGCAGACGCGATCATGTCCACCGACGTCACCGGAACGCGGAACGTGCTGCAGGCAGCGACTGAAAATCAGAGTTCGCGCGTCATCCACATTTCTTCGACGGCGGTCTATGGCACGAAGGCCTCCGGCGCGGCTGAAGACAGCGCCATCGAAGTGATTGGACCGTACGCCGAGGCGAAGGTGCTGGCAGAGCAGGAGTGCGATGCCTTTCGTGCGCGAGGCCTGTGCGTGCCTGTGCTTCGGCCCAAAACGTTTGTCGGGCCAGAGCGGCTGGGAGTATGGTCGATTCTTTACGACTGGGCGCACTCGGGCAGTGGGTTTCCCGTGATCGGCCGCGGCCAGAACAAGTACCAACTACTCGACGTGCAGGATCTGTGTGACGCGATTTACGCCACGATGACGGGCGAGCCCTCGCGGGTCAACACGGTCTTCAACATCGGCGCCAAGGAGTACGGCAGCCTGCGCGACGACTTTCAAGCCGTGCTCGACCACGCCGGGCACGGTCGCAAGGTGCGGCCGCTGCCGGCAGGCCCGATCATCGCGGTTCTCAAGATTCTGGAAGCGCTGAAACTGTCGCCCGTCTACCAATGGGTCTACGAAACGGCTGCGGTCGATTCGTGGGTATCAATCGAACGGGCCGAGCGCGTGCTGGGCTTCCAGCCTCGCTACTCCAACCGCGATGCCCTCATCCGGAACTACGACTGGTATGTCCGCCACGTTCAATCGTTCCAGGCGACAACCGGCATTTCGCACCGCGCCCCTTGGAAACAGGGACTGATCGGACTTGGCAAAAAGATTTTCTAACGGGATCGCGAGTACACAAAAAGACCGGAGATGGTCACCCACCTCCGGTCTTTGCTGTCACTACTTGTCGAAGACCTACCGCGGCGGTCCTGGATAGATCCTCACGTTACGATACGTGCCCTCGAGCGTTTCGCTGCGCGGGCGCGTTCCAAGCGAGATGCGGTGATTGGGCGGAGCATAGGGTCGTGCGAACGACCCCTGGAACCAGACCTGATTGCCTGAGACTGTNCCGTTAGGCTGAGTTTCCCCGACCATGATCCGATATCCACCAGCATTCCAGGTGACCGTGAAGTGAAACACTCCGTCCTGACGCCAGTTGNTGGATGTCGGATCGACTTTACCTTCGTGGTCACCAGGATCGCCATCACCGGCCCTGCCGTTGCGCCAGATGAGCTTCATGCCCGTGCCATTGCCGTCGCCGCGCTGCTCGATGTGCATCTTCCAGGGGTGATTGCGGAAGGCGCCGAAATTGCCCCACGTTGAACCGTCGCCCATTGCCAGCCACTTGAGATCCTTCTGGACGTTACGGCCTTCACCCTTGCCGAAACCGGTCACATCGAACTCCACGGTGCACGCGCTGCATGTGGGAATGTCGTAGTCGATCCCGTCCTGAAACGACGTCGCCTGCCAGCCTCCTGCAACGAACTGGCCGCCGATGCGCGTGCCGACGGTTTGACCGGTGGTGAGCAGGTCGAGCACCTCCTGTCCCCGGAAGAAGCTGCCTTTCGCGCTGAGGAAAGATCCGCGCGACGACCATGGGCCGAAGCCGTCGGTCGTCTCCGCCCGCACCTGCCACAGATACTTCGTGTCGTAGGCGAGCGGGAACGTCGGGGTCCAGCTCGTCGGCGACTGCAGGACTTCCTGCAGAAGACCACCGGACGCGTTGAGCAGTTGGAACCGGTATTGCGGCGAAACGCTGGCGCCCTGGGTTGACTGCGCTTCACCGGCATTCAGCGTCGGCGCCGTGAAACCTTCCAGTCGCACGTCGTTCAGCGGCGACACCAGCGATGGCGCGGTCACCTTAAGGGTAGTGCCGTCCGAAGAGCTTGTCGTCGGGGGCGCCGGAGGAGTCGGCGTGAGCGGCTGCGACTCCGAACAGCCGAACGCGAGTACGACGAGTGAAAGGCTGCACAGCGCGAACAAAAACCTCTGATGCATGAACACTCCTGATGATCTGGACAAACAGATTGTGCTGCGGGTGCGACGCAGTGGTACACGTCGCGGTCAATAATAAACGCCAGTCGATCTTGTGTAAACCCTGAAACGTAATTCCTGCCGAGAATTCTGACGGCGGATCATGTTACGATGGGCGCCGTCACCGCACGGTACGGTGAACACCGCAATGACATCACTTCATCAACACACACTGAGGACATCGATGCACAAACTGACGACCCGCGCAGCACTGATGGCGGCGGCATTCTGCCTCGCAGGCAGTTCAATCGCCGCAGCTCAGACGCAGGCAACGCAGACGCAGGCAACGCAGACTCCCACCAAGTACTGGTTTGACCTCAATGGCGGCGCGCAAACCCAGTCGGAATCGATCGAAATGACCAACAGCTTTCCGCTGTACGGCGAAACGGCCATCATCAACACGGCCCAGGGCGTCGATGGCGGAGGCCTATTCGATATCAGCGCAGGGTATCGCATCAACGCGCAGTTCGGCGTCAGTCTGGGAGTCTCGATCTTCACCGACAACGGCGAATCGTCGGTCGCCGCGTCGATTCCAAGTCCCGTTGTCATCAACAGACCGGCCAATGTCACGGCGACAGGTACCGGCCTCAAACACAAGGAAGTCGGCACCAGCGTGCTGCTCTCGTACTTCCGCCCCATCACCGACAAGATCGAAGCCGTGCTGTCGATTGGTCCGGTGTTCTACAACGTGAGCCAGGACTTCACGACGTCATCGGTCCCGACAGGCACGCAAAGCCTGAGTCTCGGCAGCACACGTGAACGAGCGCGAACCGCCGGCGTCAACATCGGCGCCAACATCAACTATTTCGTCCGGCCCAACTACGGCGCGGGCGTCTTCCTCAGATACGCCGGAGGAAACGCTGATTTCGATTCGTTCGACGATCTCAGAGTAGGCGGCGTCCAGCTCGGCATCGGCGCGCGCCTGCGCTTCTAATCCGGACCGCTCATCCCCGGACCTGCTCATCGCAGGTCCGGGATAGTCCGGCTCAGTCCGGATTGATAGCCGGCACGTAGCGATCCCGTTCCACAAACCCGTCGTCGGACCATTTTGCGCCGTTCTCACCGTTCGGACCTGCGTCGCTCAGTATCTTGTAGATTTGGCCGTTCGGCAGGCAGACACGGCTGATTGAGAACATGTAGCCCTTCCACGAAATGATGTTCTCGCCGCCCTCCTTGATGAGCAGCCCGTAGCCCTTCCCGCGAAGCAGCCACGCAACACGCTTGGTCACGTTGAACGCTTCCTCCGTTGTACTGCGACGGTAGACCGCTCGTCGAACGCACTCGACAATCGCTTCGCCCGGCGTCGACCCGCACTGCGTCCAGTCGCCGTTGCCGCCAGGCGGATCATCGCCGCCGGGAGGTCCTGGCGGTGGTGGCGTCGGGGGCAGCGGCACGTTGACCGAGAATGTCTTTACGGCAGACCACGGGCTCACCGCCCGGCTCTCGCCGCTATCCCTGGACTGCACGCGCCAGTAGTAGGTCCGGCCGTTCAGGAAGGAATAGTTCTGGGCGATGACCGTTTCCCCTCCGGCCTCATCCACGACGAACGTCGCGGCGATTGACGAGAACGCGGTGTTGTTGCTGACCTGCAGCATGTACGTGATGCGCTCGGACGGTCCCGTCTTGTTGCCCGCGCGAACCCTGAACTCCGGTGTGAGCGTGGTGATCGAGCCGCTCGGTGTGACAGCCGTTGGCGCGGTCAGGGTGACCGAGGCCACGGCGGCAAAGCTCTGCGGCTTTGAATACTCGCCGACGTTCGCGCCGTCTTCCGCGCGCACCCGCCACCAATACGTGCGCCCGGGCGCCAGCGCATCGGGCAGCTGGAAGGTCGTCACGCCGCTGCCGGGCTCGACCCGGGTCCGAGTGAACACGATGTTCTTGAACTCGGCATCCGTCGCCACTTCCAGCGTGTAGAACAGCGCGCGCGCCCCCGACGAGTCGGCGTTCTGAAACATCAGCCGGACCGGCTGATCGCGGGGCAGAATCTGCCAGTCGGGGCCCGGCTCGAGCAGGTTAGGCCTCGAAATTGTCACGCCGGCGATCGGACCGGCCACCGATGGACTCAGCGGATTGGCGCTCTTCTCCACCTGGCAACCGGCGCCGAGAAAGGCCGCCATCGCCACACCGACTACCCAACGAGACTTGTTTGTCTTCACCCTTGTGTTCACCATGGGACACCTGCGTACAAATGCGTACAAAGAAATAGCGCCGGCCCATTGCTGAGCTCTTCTTCGGTTTATCGGAACAACGGTGCCAGTGATTTAGGTGCGGTCTGAGCCGGGAAACTCGGACCACCGAGCTGGAGGGTAAAAGGATGGTACGGAACGAAGCTGCTGCTTGTCAAGGATTTAGTGTTGCGGCCCGCGTACCCCGACGTCCCTTGCTGTCTTCACGAGCACTAACAGTGCGCCAGGAAAGTTGCCGACAATCTGCAGTCCGACAAAAAGCACCGACAAGACAAATGCCTCGGGCGCAGGGGTCTGTACCCTTCCGAACAACCACACGAATGCGGCCTGAGACGTGCCGAGACCGTTGACCGTAATCGGCAAGAGCATGATGAGGAGGATCAACGGGACAAAGGCGAAATACACCTGCAGCGAATGCGGCAACCCCATCGCCACACCTAAGTAGTAAGCCTGGAGCACGCGCAAAACCTGGACGGCCACTGACGCCGCAAGCACGTGGATCAGCGCCCCACGGTGCTGCGCGTATCGCCGGATCGACGCCAGAATCTGTGCCGGCACGCGGCGAATCGATTCCCGCGGCAACCGCGCGAGCAGCGATTCCGCGACCGCTTCCGTTCGGTTGCTGAACACGAGCAGGGCGGCCGCCGCGCAGACGGTCGCGGTCATGGCGAGACCCACGACAATCGCGCGCTCCGATGCGAGGTCGCGCGCGAGCGTCACGCTGACGAGCGCGACAACGAGGAGCGCCAGGACACCGAGCATCCTGTCAACGAAGACCGACGCCGTCGAATCGCCAATCGGGACGCCGTGCTTCGACAGTGAATACGCACGCACGGCATCACCGCCGATGCTCCCCGGCAGGAACGTCCCGAGAAACGTGCTGACGAAAAAGATGTCCAGCACGACACCGAACGATGGCATCCGCTCGCGCTCGAGGGGCCGCAGGAGGACGAACCATCGATACGCCATGAGCGCGCGATCGACGAGCACCAGGCCGGCCACGACGACGAGCGGCCCTCCGCTGATGCGGGTGAACGCCTGGAGTACTGCCCCGGGATTGGCGCGCGCAAGGAAGTAACAGACGAGCGCGGCCGCAAAAGCCAGCCGCAGGAGCGCGGGCGCGCGTGATGGTGCACGGGGAACGAGCGTTCCCGAGTTCAACGGACCGGAGGAATGGTTTCGAGATGTCGCGCCGGATCGTGCTTCACCTGGTACGCGCGGCGCAGGAACTTCACGTAGGGCACGACCTGCTTCATCGCGCCCACGTTGACCTGGCAGGGGCTCAGACACGTCGGACAGACTTTGTCCAGGAGCACGTCCCGATGCGCCAGGTTGGCCACCTTGAAGTACAGCGATTCGGCGCTCTCGTCGAGCACGTTGCCGAGCTTTTCGGAGTTCTCACAGTAGAAGAGATTGCCTTCAGGGTTGAGCAGCAGCCCCTGGCGTTGAAACGGACACGGCATCGTCCGGTGATACCCATTGGCGATCATGTCGGCGTAGTGCAGGTACATGAACGCCTGGCCGCTGAGCACCGACTCTTCCGATACGCGATCGAGGAAGAACCGGCGCATGAAATCCTTTTCGCGCTGCCGGAACTGAATCTGTTCCTCGAGGCTCTTGTTGTTCAACATGTTCTCGGTGAAACGCAACATGTTGAACACGATGTCGAGCCGCCGGCTCTTCGCCCAGGCCAGCAGCTTGTCGGATTCCTCGAGATTCATCGCGAAGATCGTGGCCGCCAGCCCGAACTGAAAATTCGGGTGCTTCTCGGCGAGCGCCTGCATCGCGTCGATCGTCTGGCAGGCCTTGTCGAAACCCGCCTTCACCTGCCGCACCTGGTTGTGGATGTCGCCGATGCCGTCGAGCGACACGCGGACGCTGAGCAGCACGTTCTTCTCGGCACAGAATTCCACGATGCGCGTCAGCATCGGGATGGCCCGGTGTGGCGTGAGGCCTGTCGTGTTGACGCCGATCTTCCTGATGCGGGGCAACCGCCGAGAGAACAGCTCCACCATTTCCGGCAGATCGTTGCGCGTCGTGGGCTCGCCGCCCGAGATGTTCAGGTTTTCGACCGCTCCCCAGAAGTCGTGCGCCATGACGCCGTCGAGCTGATCCAGCGTCATGTCCGACTTGCGATCGCCCATCTTCCAGTTGCCGCACATTTCGCAGCGGGCGTCGCAGACGAAGGTACAGTTATAAATGAGTACGGTAGGGCGAATGGCCTTGAACCGCGAAAGGACCAGGGAGTTCACCAGGTCGCGCGGAACCCCCGCGGCGCTCCTGGCCAAGTATTGGAGGCGGAATGTATCGGTCGACACGAACGCCAATCATGGTAACACAAGTGCTTACTGGTCCGTCACATCCGAGGATTCACGTTTGACGGATTGCCGCTGGTTTCCTACAATCGCCACCGTGGAATGCGGATTCTGATGATTGCGCCCGAGCCGTTCTTCGAGCCTCGGGGCACCCCGTTCAGTGAATACCACCGCATCAGGGCACTCCTCGATCTCGGCCATACCGTCGATCTCGTCACCTATCCATTTGGCGCCGACGTGCAGTTGCCGGGTCTCCGCATCTTCCGTGCGGCGCGGCCTCCCTTCGTCTCACATGTGAAGATTGGCCCATCAGCAGCCAAGTTGTTTCTCGATCTGACGCTGACCGCGACGGCGCTCAATCGCGCGCGTCTGGGGCGCTACGACGCCGTGCACTCGCACGAGGAAGCGGCCGCGATTGGCGTCGTCATCTCGGCCGCGCTCGGCGTGCCGCATCTGTACGACATGCACTCGAGCCTGCCGCAGCAGCTCGAGAACTTCGCCTTCAGCCGATCGGCGATCCTCCGCTGGATGTTTCAGCGGCTCGAACGGACGGCCATCAAACGATCGCGGGTGACCATCGTCATCTGTCCACATCTCGAGGAAACGGCACGCCGGGTGGTGCCCGACGCACGAACGGTGCTGATTGAAAACGCGCCCGGCTCCGGTGAGGCGCCGGTTCACGGAAGCGGCAAAGCCATTCGCGCAGGTCTCGCGCTGGACGCCGCCTCGCCGGTGGTGGTGTACACCGGCACGTTCGAGCCGTACCAAGGGCTGGATCTCCTGTTCGAGGCGGCGGCACTGGTGCGTCGAGAGCGGCCCGACGTGCGCTTTGTTCTCGCCGGTGGCAAGCCCGAACAGGTGGCGCGCGCCAAAGCGCAGGCTGTGTCGATGGGGGCAGAAGGGTTGATCTTCACGGGCGAGCTGCCGGCGGATTCGATTCCGAGCTATCTCGACGCCGCCGATGTGCTCGTGTCGCCGCGCAGCACCGGCACGAACACACCGCTGAAGATTTACCAGTACCTGCGCTCGGGTCGCGCGATTGTCGCCACGCGCCTGTTGACGCACACCCAGGTGCTCTCCGACGAGGTAGCGATTCTGGCCGAGCCGACGCCCGAAGGCTTCGCCCGCGGCATCCTTCGAGCCGTCAACGATCCGGCACACGCAAAACGCGTAGGCAGCGCCGCAAAAACGCTCGCCGAAACCCGCTACACCTACGAGGCGTACCTCCAGCGGACCCGCGAAGCATGCGCAGCGCTGGTGGCGTGATGGGGAAGAGCCCCGACCACTACAGCTACTCGGCATATGCCGACCCCGCGATGGCGGCAAGCTTCGACGCCAGGCGCTTTGGCGGACCGATTGGCAGGATGCTCCTCGAGGATCAGGAGCGCGTGCTCATGGAATTCCTCGGCGACGTGTCCGGCAAAACCGTCCTCGATATGGCCACGGGCACGGGGCGCGCAGCCCTGGCCCTGGCGCAGCGAGGCGCCCATGTCACCGGCGCCGATGCCTCGAGCGAGATGCTGGGTGTCGCGCGGACACGTGCGTCAGCGCTGGGACTGACCATCGACTTTCGCGAGGGCGACGCGCATGCGCTGACCTTCGCCGACCGGTCGTTCGACAGCGTGGTCTGCCTGCGCATGCTCATGCATGTTCCCGACTGGCGACGGGCGCTTGCGGAACTGTGCCGCGTGAGCCACCATCGGGTCGTGTTCGATTATCCGGCGCTCTGTAGCGTCGCCTCCGTGCAGGCGGTCTGGCGCCGCCTCGCGCAGGCCCTGGGAAGCACGGTCGAGGCCTATCGCGTGTTCGGCGCCGGCGATATCGCCCGCGAGCTCGACCGCCACGGGTTTCGCATCGTCGCAAGGCACCGGCAGTTCGTGCTGCCGATCGCGTTTCACAAGGCGATCGGATCTCCCGGCTTCACACGCGGTCTCGAAGGGGGCCTCGCAAGCGTTGGAGCGTTGAGGCTTGCCGGTTCGCCCGTCACCGTGGCAGCAGAGCGGTGCGCGTCTTAGTCACCGGCGCGACCGGGTTCACAGGTGGTCATCTTGCTCGAACGCTGGCCCGGCGCGGGTATCACGTTCGGGGTCTGGTGCGTCAGCGCACACAGGCGGGAGAGCTCGAAGCGGCGGGCATCGAACCGGCGATCGGCACGCTCGAGGACCGCGCCGCGCTCGCGCGGGCTGTCAAGCGAATCGAGATCGTCTACCACGTTGCCGCCGTCTATCGGCAGGCAGGGCTTCCAGCGTCGGCGTATCGCGCGGTGAACGCCACGGCGGTCGGCGATGTCATCGAGGCGGCGGCCGAAGCGGGCGCCCGCCGGGTCGTGCACTGCAGCACTGTCGGCGTCCATGGCGACATCGAGCATCCTCCGGCCACCGAAGACGCACCCCTTCGGCCGGGCGACATTTACCAGGAGACGAAAGTCGAAGGGGAGCGCGTGGCGCGCGAGGCGGCCGCCCGTACCGGGCTGGCCGTGACGATTGCGCGTCCGTCGGGCATTTACGGCCCCGGCGATCGCCGCCTGCTCAAGCTCTTCCGGGGCGTAGCGCGGCGGCGTTTTGTCGTGCTCGGGTCCGGAGACATCTTCTATCATCTGACGTACATCGACGATCTCGTCGAGGGATTCCGGTTGTGCGGGGAAGTGCCAGCCGCGGCCAACCGGACGTACATTCTCGCGGGAGGCGAAGTCACGACACTCAACGAATTAATAGGGTTGATCGCTGCCGAGGCGCACGTTCGGCCGCCCGCCCTCAAGCTGCCGGTCTGGCCGTTCTGGTTTGCCGGGGCGGCGTGCGAAGCTGTGTGCGTGCCGCTGGGCCTCGAGCCGCCGATCTATCGCCGGAGAGTGGACTTCTTCACCAAGAGCCGCGCCTTCGACATCGGCCGGGCGCGCGCCGAAATCGGTTACGACCCGCGCGTCGGCCTTCGCGAAGGCATTCGCAGGACGCTCGCGTGGTACCGGGAACGCGGATGGCTGTGAAGCCCATTCCGCGCGTCCAGGACGAGCTCGCGCATCCCGGCATGTCCGCCCGCGAAAAATACACCTCCCTCATCGTCGGTAAGCCCGGGCTGGGTTCGCTCATCAAATACGAGCTCATCGTCACGCTGTCGCAACACGTGCCCGGCGCCCTCGGGCTCGTGCTGCGCAAGACGTTTTATCCGTGGCTCCTTGGCGCCTGCGGACGCAATGTCGTGTTCGGGCACAACGTCGTGTTGCGCCATCCGCACAAAATCAGAATCGCGGACAACGTCGTCATCGACGACAACTGCCTGATCGACGCCAAAGGTGAATCGAACACCGGCATCCGCATCGGCAGCCGTGCGTTCATCGGGCGCAACACGATTCTCTCGTGCAAGAACGGCGATATCGAGCTGGCCGACGGGGTCAACATCGGCTTCAACTGCGAAATTTTTTCGGCGAGCCGCGTGCACGTCGGCCGGAACGCGCTGATCGCCGCTTACAGCTACCTCGTCGGCGGTGATCACGACTTCAGCGATCCGTCGCGCCCGGTTCTGGATCAGCCGCGCACGTCGGCCGGCATCAGCGTGGGCGAAGGGGCATGGCTGGGGGCCGGGGTCAAAGTCCTGGATGGCGTCATCATCGGGGCGCATGCCGTGATCGGCGCCGGCGCCGTCGTGCGCGATGCGGTTCCCGATCGAGCGACCGCGGTCGGCGTGCCCGCCCGGATCGTGGGAACGCGCGCATGATTCGCGTTCTCCAGGTCTGCGATCATCTCGGCTGGGAAGGCTCGCGCATGCACGGCGTGAAGCGTCTGTTCGCCTGGATGATTCCGCGGTTCGATCCCACCCGCTTCGATGTCTCGCTCGTCAGCCTGCGCAAGAAGGACCTGTCGGAGGAAACGCTCGACGCCCTCGGCATCGACATCTCGTATCTGCACAAAGGCAAGTTCGATCCGTCGACGCTGCCGGCACTCCTGAAGATCATCGACCAGAAGAAGATCGACGTCCTTCACCTCCACGGCTACGGCGCGACGACGTTCGGACGACTGGCGGCGGCGATGCGCGGTATCCCCGCGATCCTGCACGAGCACGCGAACCTGACCGACACGCCCTGGTTTCAGAAGGTCGCCGACCGCGCTCTCGAGCGCTACACCGATATCGCCATCGCGGTCTCGAAGAGCACCGCCGAATTCGTCGTCCATGCACGGCTCGTCCAGCCGTCCAAAGTGAAAGTCGTGTACCTGGGCGCGCCTCATGATGAGTTCAGCCGCGCGCGCTCGGCCGACGAGGTCGCGGCCGCCCGGCAAGACCTTCAGATCCGCCCGGATGACTTCGCCGTCGGGACAGTGACGAGGCTGCACGAATCCAAGGGAAACTCGTACCTGGTGGAGGCCGCTCACCTCGTCATCAAGCAGCAACCACGCGCCCGTTTCTTCCTCGTCGGCGAGGGCCCTCTGCGAGAACCGCTCGAAGCGCAGGCGCGCCAGCTGGGCCTGGGCGACCGATTCGTCTTCGTTGGGTTCGCGAAAGATGTGGCCGCCGTTCTCAGCGCGTTCGATTTGAGCGTCTTCCCGTCTCTCTGGGAGGGCACACCGTTGACCGCCTTCGAGGCGCTTGCCTCGGGGAAGCCGATTGTGGCGACCGACGCCGATGGCCTCCTGGACATTCTGACCGACGCCCGCGACGCGCGCATCGTGCCGAAGCGCGATGCGGCAGCCCTGGCCAACGCCATTCTCGATCTGATGGGCCGGTCCGACGAGCGTGCGCGCCTGGCGGCCGCGGCTCGTGTGACGGCCGAGCGTTACGACATCGCGGCGTTCGTGCGAAAAATGGAGCAGCTGTACGTGCTGCTCTGCGACGGCTCGCGGGCCAGGAAGGCCGGGAGCCGGAGCGCGCCGCTCCGGGCCGATTTGTCGTTTCTGGCATGAGCCGCGAGCGGTCATGAAATCATCAGTCGCGGTGGTCACATCGTCGCCGATGTTCGTCGAAGGCGGGCACCTGGTGATGGCGCGTGCGCTCGTTCAGGCGTTGCGCGAAGAAGGCCATACGGCCGGGCTGGTCGTGACGCCGCAAAATCGCTTCGGCCGCCAGGGCGCGGCGTATCTGGCCGCCTGGCTGACCGACGTCGGGCTGGGGCATAACAACCGTCAGATCGACCAGGTCATCTCGCTCCGGTACCCGAGCTACGCGGTACGGCATCCCAATCACGTGGTGTGGTTGAACCACACCATGCGCGAGTACTACGATCGGTGGGACGCGTTCAGCGCCCCGCTGCGGTGGAAGGGGCGAATCAAGGAACTGACCAGGCGTCAGTTAATCCGCTGGACCGATCGGCGCCTGCTGACCAGACACGTGCGAAAGGTGTTTACGATCTCGCAGACCGTCAGCGGACGCCTCACCCGGTTCGGGGGCATCCGGTCGGAACCGCTGTACCCGCCACCTCCGCAACGCGCCTATCGTTGTGAAGGCTACGACGACTATGTGTTTGCGATCTCGCGGCTTGCACCCTTGAAAAGGTTGTCACTGCTCATCGAAGCGCTCGCGAATCCCGAAGCGGCCGGCATCAGGTGCGTCATCGCCGGCGAGGGTGAAGAGCATGAGGCGCTCGAACACGCGATCGCCACCAGAGGGCTTTCATCGCGCGTCAGGCTGATTGGGCGGATTGACGATCGCCAGATGCTGGAGCACCTCGCGCGATGCCGCGCGGTGTGCTTTCCTCCGCTCGATGAGGACTACGGGTTCGTCACCGTCGAAGCGTTTGCATCGCGCAAGGCGGTGATCACCTGCACCGACAGCGGCGGCCCGGCGGAGCTTGTGAGTGATAACGTGAACGGCCGGGTCTGCGCCCCTCGGCCCGAGACGCTCGCCGTCGCCCTGCGCGAGGTCATGGAAGACACACCGGCAGCCGAGCGTATGGGGCAGGCCGGCTTCGAGAAGGTGTCGGGCATGACATGGCCCAAAGCCGTGCAGCGGTTGATGACGCCGTGACGACCAGACCCGGAGTGATTGCCTCGGCACTGCTGGGCATTCTGCTGCTGGCGTTTGCCCTTTCGGTGAATTTCCCGAAGGCCAACGGAAGCGCCTTCAAAGGGGACGAATCGACCTACTACGTGCTCGGCCTCAGCCTCGCACGCGACTTCGATTTCCAGTTCGAACGAAAAGATCTCGTCAGAGTCTGGGAGGAATACTCGGGCCCGCAGGGTATCTTCCTCAAACGCGGAAAGGACGTCGAGATTCGGGGCTCGAGCTCGTTCCCGTTCTTCCAATGGCAGAAGCGCGAGGATCCCGAGCGCGACACGCGCCTCTACATCTCGAAGTCGTACATCTATCCCCTGGTGGCGGCGCCGTTCGTGTACCTGTTCGGCACGAACGGGTTTCTGGTGTTGCACGCGCTGCTGCTCGCCTTCGATCTGCTGGTCATCTATCTGTTCATCCATGGGGCTACCCGGTCCAACTGGGTCTCCTTGCCCTTTGCGCTCGCGTTTCTCGGGACGTCGGTCGTTCCCGTGTACTTCGTCTGGCTTGTGCCCGAGCTGTTCAATTTCTCGCTCGTGCTCTACGCCGTCTTCTTCTGGGCGTACAAGGAGGTCGCGCGCGACCAGGCGCGCTCGTTGCTGGCCGGTCGTGCGTCCGATTACATCGCGGCCGTGCTCATTGGCGTGGCGACGTTTTCGAAGCCACCGCACCTGCTCGTCCTCGGGCCGATGCTGTTGCTGGCCGCGAGCCGGCGTCAATGGAAGCACGCGCTCGCCAGCCTCGTCATCTGCGCTACGGTGACTGCCGCGCTCTTCGGCGCGAATGCCGCCATTACGGGCGAGTTCAACTATCAGGGGGGCGATCGGAAAACGTTCTATTTCCACACTGGATTCCCGTTCGCCAACACGTACGAGACCTTCGACACGATCGGTCCGGTCAGGGGCCGCGAAGACTTGCTGGTCGGCGACGTGCTGGTGAATGCCCATTCGGGTTCCGTGTTTCTTCACAACCTGTGGTACTTCTTCGCCGGAAGGAATGCGGGGCTCGTGCCGTATTTCTTCCCGGGCATCCTCGCGATCGTGCTGTTCCTGTTGTCGAAGGACAAGCAGCTCTGGCAATGGCTGGCGCTCGTCACGATCGCCGGAACCGTGGCGATGCACGTCTTCGTGTGGCCGTTCACCTGGAACGGGGGAGGCGGTCCGGTCGGGAGCCGGTACTTCATGCCGTTCTACGCGCTGTTTCTCGTCTTGATTCCACCCACGGCTGGACTCGGATCGGCACTGACGGCGTTCGCCGTGGGGTCGCTCTTCACCGCGCAGCTGGTCTTCAACCCGCTCTACGTCTCGCTGCGCCCGGGTGAACACACCAAAGCCGGTCCGCTGCGCTGGCTGCCGATCGAGCTCACGCTGCTGCACGATCTCCCTGTGGCGCAGGACGGCGACCGCATGCGCAGGGTCGTCGGGCCCCCGAACCCCGCTCCGCACATGTTCGCGTATTTCCCCGATGACAACGCGTTCAACCCGGAAGAGACACCGGCCAAGTCGGATGACTGGTGGTTCTGGGTCAAAGGCCACGCGAAAGCGGAGGTCGTCCTGCGCGGACCTGTCGCCAGCCTGGGCGGCGACAAATGGGTATCGAAAACGATCACGCGATTGACCGTCGAGATTCAGAACGGTGCGATCGAGAATCGTGTGACGATTGCGACCGGCCGCGAATCGCAAACGCTCGACATGGCCCCCGACGAAAAAAAGGCCGTCTCGCTCGCACTGCCCGGGGGCGTACCATTCCGCCGCGAGGTACAGCCCACCAGCTACCTCTACAAGATTTCCATTCGCACCACGGCCGGGTTCGTACCGTTCCTCAGAGTGCCCTGCGACAAGCCACAGGGACCGTGCCCGCAGGACCCGCGCTTTCTTGGCGCGATGGTTCACCTCGTCCCGGAGTACACTGACGCAGATATCACGACCGGATGGGTGCCGCCCGGCGGCCGCACCGACCCGGGAAAGGACGTTAAAGGTGGGTTACTCGACGCACCTTGAAGCCAAGGTTGCCAGAAAAGTCACAAAGGCGATCCACGACTTCAACCTGATCGAGGACGGCGACCGAGTCATGGTGGGGCTGTCCGGCGGCAAGGACAGCTGGGCGCTGATTCAGATCCTCGACGTGCTCCGCAAGCGCGCGCCCATCAGCTTTTCGATCATCGGCGTGAACATCGACTCGGGATACGAGGATTTTCAACACGGCACCATCACAGGGACGTGCGAGGCGCACGGATGGGAGTGCCACGTTGAACACACCTCGATCGGCGAAGTGATGGACGACCTGCTCGCCGCCAACAGCACGCCGTGCTCGTTGTGCGCGCGCCTGCGCCGGGGCGCGCTGTACCGCCTCGCCGACAAGGTCGGCGCAACCAAGATCGCGCTGGGTCATCACTCCGACGACTTCATCGAAACGCTGCTGCTGAACCTGTTCTTCGAAGGCAGCCTCAAGGCCATGCCGGCGCGCCTGGTGTCGGACGACCGGAAACACGTCGTGATTCGGCCGCTCGTCTACGTCAACGAGGCCGACTGCAGGGATTACACGACGTCGATGAAACTGCCCGTCATCAGCTGCTGCTGTCCAGCGTGCGGCGATTTGAGTCTGCAGCGCCAGCGCATCAAGCAGTTGTTGATGGATCTCGAGCGCGAGAACGTGGGCGTCAAGAACTCCATGCTCAAGGCGCTCTCGAACGTATCGCCGCGGCATCTGCTCGACACGCGGCTCAATCCGGCGGTGGACATTCTCGAGGAGCAGGATCCCCCCCAGCTGCTCCAGATTCGCTACTGACCCTTGCGTGCGGTCGTTCAGCGCGTGACCTTCGCGCGCGTGCGCGTGGATGGCCGCACCGTCGGCGAGATCGGACGAGGCCTGCTCGTCTTCGTCGGCGTCGAAAAGGGTGATGGTCCCGACGACATCAAGTACGTCGCCGGCAAAGTGAGCGGTCTTCGAGTCTTCGAGGATGATGCGGGCAAGATGAACGTGTCGCTCGGCGAGGCGGGCGGCTCCGTGCTCGCCGTGTCGCAGTTCACTCTCTGCGGTGACTGCCGAAAGGGCCGTCGCCCGTCCTTCGACGACGCCGAGGCGCCGGCACGCGCGAGGCCGATCTACGAGGCCCTGGTCCGCGAGCTTCGCGAACTGAACTTGAAAGTGGAAACCGGCGAGTTCCAGGCGCATATGGAAGTGGAGCTGGCCAACGACGGCCCTGTCACGATTCTTCTCGACAGCCGGCGGCGATGGTGAACCTGGGGGACGATTCATGCTGATGACAATCCGATATTTCATCTTGTCTGCCCTGTTACTGGGCATCACGACCAGCGTGCACGCGCAGCAGCGTCCGCTCGTCACGGAAGATCCCGAAACGATCGGCGCCGGCCGTGTGCTGCTCGAGGGAGGCGTTTCGTTCGACAAAAGCCAGAAGAATTTCGCTAAC
>Ga0065707_10000613_pt1 | contig 16408 bp, 14 predicted proteins | sample SwiRhicommuniRL3_FD_59094 | JGI IMG/M metagenome (GOLD analysis project Ga0065707, IMG submission 59094) | Switchgrass rhizosphere bacterial communities from Rose Lake, Michigan, USA - RL3 v2 (version 2) | ecosystem: Host-associated > Plants > Roots > Rhizosphere > Soil | place: East Lansing...
CTATACGGTCAGGAACCAATCTGGGCAAGATCGTATCACTCTTGCCTTTTATGAACTGATTGATTATGAAGGCAAGCCAGCGATTATGTCCATGTTCTATGACATTACCGAACAGAAAATTGCAGAATTGGCTTTGCAGGCCAGCGAAGAGAAATATCGGAATTTTGTCGAGCAAAGCATGGAAGGGATCTGGTTTTTGACATTTGACAAGCCTATTCCGATCAATTTTCCAGCCGAAGAACAGGTGGATTTGATCTACAAGTACGGGTATATCTTGGAATGCAATGATGTGCTGGCACAGATGTATGGTTACAACTCCAGCACGGAGATGAAGGGTGTCCGCTTGCTCAATCTTCAGGCAGGGGAAAGACTTAACCAGAGCAACTATCAAGCTACACTGAAATTAGTAAAAGACGGATATCGGTCCAGCAATCGGGAGACAACTGAAATCACACGTGATGGAAAAACCGTCTATTTCTTGAATAGCGCGGTTGGTATCATCAAAGATGAACATCTTATCGGCTTATGGGGAAGTCAACTTGACATTACGGCCCTCAAGAAAACGGAAGAGGCCTTGCGTCGTAGTGAGGCTCGCACTCGGGCACTCTTGGATGCTGTTCCAGATATGATCTTTGAATTCAACAGCGAAGGCACGATTCTGCAATTTATCGCTTCAGCAATTAATCAACCACTCCTGCCCCCTGAACAATTCCTTGGAAAAACAATCACGGAAGTTCTCCCCGAATCTGTGGCAGATCAGACCATGTTCGCGATCGAAAGAGTACTTAAATCGGGTCAGGTCCATGCCTTTGAGTATCAGCTTTTACAAGACAATGAGAACAAAATATTTGAGGCCCGTCTGAGTCCTCTTGGCTTTGATACGGTACTTGCCATCGTGCGCGACGTGTCTCTTCAGAAATGGATTCTGAGCGAGCGCGAAAAACTGATCAGTGAATTGGAGTTCAAGAATACCGAACTGGAACGGTTTACGTACACAGCCTCCCATGATCTGAAATCTCCGTTGATTACCATTAAAGGGTTCCTTGGATTCTTACTTGAAGATACCCAAAGCGGGAATTTGAAGCGCCTCGAAACGGATATTCAACGTATCAGCGATGCGGCTGATAAGATGCAGCGACTGCTAAATGATTTGCTCGAACTTTCGCGTGTTGGGCGCCTGGTCAATCAACCACAATCGGTCGACCTGAATGAAATGATTTCCGAGGTCCTGGAACTTTTGTATGGACGTATTCACAGCAGCAATGTGCGTGTGAACGTGAAGGAAAATCTTCCGCGTGTATATGGTGACCGGGAGCGTCTATTTCAGGTCTGGCAGAACTTGATTGATAATGCTGCCAAGTTCATGAGCGATCAACCCAACCCTCAAATCGCGATTGGTGAAGCAGGCAGGGACACGAATGGTTTGCCAATCCTATTTGTTCGTGACAATGGAATTGGAATTGATCCGAAATTCAAAGACCGCATATTTGGCCTATTCGACAAATTGGATCCACATACCGATGGCACGGGCATTGGGCTGGCTTTGGTAAAGCGGATTGTCGAGGTTCATGGCGGCCGCATTTGGGTGGAGTCAGAGCTTGGAAAAGGAGCGACATTTTATTTCACAATCCCAGGAGAGGATCCTTCCAATCGAAATTTGTGATTATTTTCCACAGCCTCTCTGACAAATTTCAAGGGCCGATTTTAGCCATACTGGATATAATTTATCTAAATCAGATAAGGAGCGACCCTATGAATTTTGCAATGTGGCGTAAAGCCCTCAACGTAATTCCCGAAGTTTCAAAATCTGAATGGGATCAACTGGATGTGATCTCGAAATGGCTGATTTCGACTCGTGCGGCTGTCCTGATTATGACCTTTATCTCAGCGGCGCTCGCGGGACTTTTTGCCTGGCGCGACAACTCGTTCAGTTTCCTGCCCTGGATCGCGCTTACGTTCGGCCTGATCCTGGCTCACGCATCCAACAACATTTTCAACGACTACACCGACTTCATGCGCGGCGTGGACAAGGATAACTACTATCGCAATATCTACGGCGCGCAACCCATTGCCAGCGGACTGATGACGCAACGCCAGCATCTAACCTATTTCACTGTGACAGCTCTTATTGCGCTTGTATTTGGACTCTATTTGGTCTGGTATACAAGCTTTAGTGCTACCACATGGATCCTCCTCGGTCTGGGGGCCTTCTTCTTATTGTTCTATACCTGGCCGCTGAAAGGAATGGCAATGGGGGAGATCGCCGTACTCATCGTCTGGGGACCTTTGATGATTGGTGGTGGTCACTATGTCCTTACCCATGAATGGAATTGGTTTGTGGTCATTGCAAGTCTGCCTTACGTTTTGGGTGTCACAACTGTGATCTTTGGCAAACACATTGACAAACTCGAAATGGATAGGGCGAAAGGGATCCATACTCTTCCGGTAGTAATTGGAGAGAAAGCCTCACGCTATGCTGTGCTGGTAATGATGATCGCTCCTTACCTCTTCACAGTATATTTGATCGCGGCAAAGTTTTTCACACCTGTGATGCTGATTGTGTTTTTAGCACTCCCTACCTTTTTGCAGATCTATCCCAAGTTCCTGAAACCCAAGCCAGAGACGCGCCCTGAAGGTCAGGTTGGCTGGCCGCTTTATTTTGTAGGCTATGCCTTCATCAATAATCGCAAGTTTGGCTCACTCTTCATGTTTGGGCTTCTGATCGATGTGTTTCTACGAGTGATACCATTTTCAGCTAACTTAATCCAAACCTATTGGAGCTAGTTTTCCCAGCGAGAAAGCGCAGGAAGGCTGCACAGCTTTCCTGCGCTTTTTGTTTAAACTGCTGAAAGATAATTAGGATTGATTGTATCCAATTTCACAAATAAGTAGTATAATCTCATTTGTCTGTCTCAAGGAGTTGATTAATTCAAGTGTCAAATATTGACCCGTTCAGTTTATTGAATTTACAGCAAAAAGAGATTCGCTCCAATCCTTATCCGTTCTACGAACAACTTCGCAATCAAGACCCTGTCCATTGGGATGAAGAACTCGGTTTTTGGGTCCTCACTCATTATTCTGATATTGATGCTCTATATACTGATGAACGATTCTCGCGTGCGCAAGGATTGATGCGCGGCTTTCAACGGTTATCTGAAATAGAACGACAAATTGCTGAACCCGTTTATCAATCTTTTTCAAAAACGGTCTTCTATGCAGATCCGCCTTATCACACGCACTTGCGCGGCCTCATGAACCATGCCTTCACGCCGCGTCGCGTGGACCGATTGCGCCCATATATTCAAGAGATCGTCAATGAGTTACTCGACGCCGTCCAAGTCAAAGCGGAAATAGATGTGATTCATGATCTGGCATATCCTTTGCCGGTAATGGTCATAGCCGAATTACTGGGGTTGCCTGCCAGTGATCGCTCGCGGTTCAAGAAATGGTCGGATGACCTTTTCGCTATTTTAGGTACCGTAAGACACAAGTCGTCTGATTTACTGGAGCGCGCCGCGCGCAGTCTGGATGAGATGACCGATTATGTAAAGGATTTGAGTCACAAACGCCGCGAATCACCGCAGGACGATTTACTGACCGCGCTGTTATCTGTCACTCAGGACGAGGAGTTGGCTTGCCCTGTGCCTCATGGCTCATCTTCGCTTCAGGCTCGGGGAGAACTGATTCGTGAACAGAAAGCCTCCCCAGCACTGACCGCAGAGGAATTGGTCGCTAACATCAATATCCTCCTGAGCACCGGCCATGAGACAACCACTCACCTGATCGGAAACGGACTTCTTGCCTTATTACAACACCCCGAGCAATTGAAAAAATTGCACTCCCAGCCTGCTTTGCTTTCAGCAGCCATCGAAGAAATGCTCCGCTACGATAACCCTGTGCAGATTACGTATCGTTCTGTTTTGGCAGATGCCAACATAAAAGGCAAGCTAATTCGTAAAGGGGATCTGGTTAACACGATCATAGGTTCTGCCAATCGCGATCCTGAGCGCTTTACCGATCCAAACCGTTTCGATATTACCCGCAGTGAGGGACGTCATCTTGGCTTTGGCATAGGCATTCACTTTTGTATTGGGGCGCCACTCGTCCGGCTCGAGGCAGAGATCGTCTTTGAAACTATCCTACGTCGCTTCCCCCATATAAGCCTGGAAACGGAAACACTGGAATGGCAGGAACACCCGATCTTTCGCGGGTTGAAATCTTTGCCGGTTCGTTTGTGATATATAAACAGTAGGGGCGACCTGTAAAGTACGCTTCAGTCATCTGAACGATCTACATAGTGCCGCACGCATGCAGACATGCGTAAGACCAGCGGTAGAAGAGTCGCCCACTATACTATTTGGGTAATCCCTTTCGTATTTGTTCTTCTGTAAACAAAGTCGTTGGCTTTAGGTTATCAGGCAAGGAAATGCTCTCCAGGGTAGGCTGGCTGATTCCATCCGCGAGCATCTGAACCTGGGATTTCGTAATTAGCGGCTTTGGCATAAATCGCTCTGAGAAAAACGCCAGGATACGATGAAAGAAAACGGGGAAAGGTAGGACGATAAGGGACGGCTTTCCCATTGCTTTTGCGATCCGCCGCGCGGCCTGGCTGAAGGGAAATTCCTCCGGTCCGAGCACAGCGACTGTTTGACGCGAGAAGCGATCTTCATCCAACGAAGCGCGAATCACCTCTACCAAGTCCTCCACAGCCACTAGGCGAACTGATTTTTCTTTAAGTCCAACCGCAGCAAAAATAGGCATCTTACGAAAGAGATTGCTCAGGTTATTGATCAAGTGATCGCCCTGTCCGTAGATAAGACCTGCCTTGAGGATCGTAAAATTCAATTTCGATGCACGGACGATTTCTTCTCCCTGCCATTTTGTGGTGTGATATTCAGATTTTACGTTCGGACGCACACTAAGATAACTGACAAGCACAAACTTCTTTACACGTGCCTGTTCCGCCGCAGTAACGGCGGAGCGTGTGCCTTCTACATGCAGGCGATAAAATGTTTGTCTGGCATCTTCCACGCTGGTGCCTGCACAATGGACCACCGCATCGCATCCTTCAAAAGCCTGAGCGAGTCTATCAGTATCATTTGCATCGAGCGCGAAGAAGGTTGCGCCTTCGATGGGCTGAGCATTGCGCGTGTACTGTCCGCGCGCAATGACAATGACATCATGTCCGCGTGAAACCAGATCACGCGCCAGATTTCGCCCAATAAAACCGGTTCCACCAGTGATTGCGATTTTCATGATCATCCTTCTTCGTCATTGCGATCCTGCAAGGCGCCAGGGAGTGTCGTCGGGCACGCTTCGACTACGCTCGACGATCACTCGCTCCGCTCCCGCAAGAGCACCGGGACTTCGCAGCGCGAGACACCCTCCTCGCAATGACGCTATGAATGGCTATTGCCAAAAACCAGGAATATACATCCGCAAAATGATATCCAGAAGGATACCCAGAATGTATAGGCCCCCAAATAGGCGAATGTGTCGCAACTGGGGCGTAGAAAACCAACGCGGCCACAAGTCAAACCCTGGAGGAGCTGCTTTCGGGCGCGGCTGACTGAGCAGTTTGATCACATTCCATCCGCGTCCCGCAGCCAGGANGACCAGCAATACAGGGGGAGAAAAGAAACGGACGACGAAGACAAGATACAGNACCAGTACATAGGACAGCGTAACCGTAAAAATGTTGACCCAGCGTGCNGCGCGCTCCCCCAGTCGGACTGGAAGAGAACCTACACCTTTCTTTTTGTCTGCCTCGATCTTGTCGACGTGCTTGCCCCAGTTGAAACTGCCGAATCCAAACCCAAACGCCATGCCTGCCATGACAATGAGCGGAAGATTCGCTGGAATATGACCCGCCAGAATGGCATAAATACCCGGGATCAATACCATCCCCCAATTGAGGAAGATCAAGACTTCACCTAATCCCAGATATTTGAGGGGCCAGGCATAGGTTGGCAAAATTGCGACGCCGAAAATGAAGAGAGCAATCACTATGGGATTGAAGTTTGTATAGAACAAAACGAACAAACCGCATAACACGGCAATTGCACCGGCCGTAATAAACCACCGCGTCCAATCTTGCTTTGTCCAGAACTTGTGTACCAGCGGATGGATACCGTATTGTCCTCTATAATAATTATCTTCATCGATGCCGCGGGTGAAATCAATGTAATCGTTGACAAGATTTTCTGACGAGTGCGCAAAATAGATTCCGAGCGTCATCACGAGCCAGGGTAAGAAGTCAAAGTATCCATCGCGGAAAGCCAGCAAACCCGCAATCCCGCCCGCCATCAGCGTCAGCTGTGTCACGGTGGCGCGTGTCGAAATCAACCACTTCGCGATGACGTCAAAAGAATCCCATACCTTCTTGTCGTGTTCCTTGACGGGTTTTTGAAGTGCAAACCACCAAAGCTTTAGATCCATATTTTCATCCTCCTGATTTTTGTAGGGGCGACCCGACCCGTAAAATTAGAGTCTCTTGATGAACCTGGCGGGTTGCCCTTACTGTTATCCAGTATATTTTTTGTAGTACGTTTCCCATTTCAAAACGGAACCAATAGCAAAAAAGGTATGCATGCCCAACTGGAACAACCAGTCTGGCGCGAAAGCAGGGCGGGTTAGTGACAGAGCATTACCTTTTCTCAGCATAAACATGATCTTTGAAACATTGACCAATCCTCGCTGATCGTAATCGCAATCGAGAGTCAAGCCGGCAAAGCATTGCATCGTTTTGTAGTGATCGAGCCCAGGTTTATATTCGACAATACAGACCAGAGGTTCCTCTTTATCATTAAATGCAATGTGACGGGTTCCACGCGGGACGGTCAATGTCTCTCCAACTTTTCCAATCTGTGTAATGCCTTTGACTTTTACGCGCATCTCGCCCTGCTGGATATGAAAGATTTCATCCTGGTTGACATGCACATGCTCAAATGGGACGTATCCGCCCGGATGCACGGTCCATTCCATAGTGAATGCTTCCTCAGTCGAAGAAATACAGCGAAAGGTCTCGCGGGTGATGGGATTGGTAAAGGGTTGGTAAAGGTCGATTGCCATAGACTCAATTTCACGTCATTGCGAGGAGGAGCGGAGCGACGACGAAGCAATCTCCATCTTCACCAGTTCTCTTTCCAAATTCCTCAGTGTTTCCCAGGCATGGAGCTTTCCGATCAAGCCCATAAACGGCGAAAGAAGTTTTGCCCAGCCTGTTGGGAGTAGATCCAGCCAAAATTTGATTTCGGTTTCATCTCCATTCCTTTTCAAAATATAACCATCCTTAAAAAGAACAGGACCCATCTGTCCTTTCATTGCCAGTAGCTGATTAAGCTCATGCTCAATGATTTCATATTGCACTTTGATTTTTATCAATCCAAAATAACTCAACAACCCTTGCGCCGTCGCGCCGACCTGACCAAACGTGCCTGGAGATGTTTGTTTGAACTCTGCCATGTTGGGGATAAATTTGGCATGGCTTTCAGAGGCATCCAGGAATGCAAATACATTCTCTGGTAATTCATGAACAAGGAGAATTGATTCGATACGAGCCATGTTATTTGAGAGGCTTTTCACCGCGCAAAAATGCCTGGTCGCCAAAGAACGTCCAAAAACTTCCAACGATATCGGTCTTTAAGCCAGGCGCGCCAAATATTTCAGGCAGTTTCCCGTCAATGTTGTCGTTTGCCTCTTCAAATCTGTGCAGCAAAGGACCTAACACCTTCCCATACCAGGTGACGGGTTTCCCAAAGTCAATAATATGTAATTGACCCCCGGGTTTAAGCACACGGTGCACCTCTCGTGCAGTCTGCCACTTATCAGGTGTTTTCAGGTGATGGATCATGATGCTGGAAAGTACGCGGTCAAAAGACCCGTCCGGGTATGGGAGTAGATTGGTAAACCCCACATCGAATTTGACTGGCACGTTCTGGAGTGAAGATTTATATTTTGCGACTTTTAACATGTCCGGGTCAGCATCCAACCCCACCACGTCTGCGCTGGGTTGTGCCAGTTTTGCCATGATCGCCAGCGTGCCTGTACCACAACCTAAATCCAACACTTCATGCCCGGGCTGAATATTTGCCTGTGCGATGAGCAGCGCCTTATAACGTACATCTCGTACGATATATTTTTGGATAAAGTCGTAAAACGGGGTTAGAAATCGATAACTTAATGCGGGAATATACTCGTCGTTTATCTCCGACATGCTCTCTCCAATCTTTTGATAACTGAACTTAACTACAAGTTATTAAGACCGATTGTATCTCATTTCACAAATAATAGTATAATCCTTTTTCGACAATTTCATATCAACTCAAAAGGAGAGAATAGATATGCACATTAATTTTGCGATGTGGCGCAAAGCCTCATGGCAGCTGATTAAGATGGATGACAAAAAAGAGTGGGACTCGCTGGATGTCGTTTCCAAGTGGTTAATTGCAACACGCTCCGCTGTCACACTGGTGACAGTTTATTCCTGCGTCATTGCCGGATTATTAGCTTGGCGCGACGGTAATTTTTCCTGGATTCCCTTCCTGGTCCTTACCTTTGGCCTGTTCATCGCGCACGGCACAAACAACATCCTGAATGACTACACCGATTACTCCCGCGGCTTGGACAAGGATAACTATTTCCGTACGCAATATGGGGTCCATCCGCTCGCACAGGGGTTCTTTACCAAGCCTCAGCAGATCAGGTGGTTTCTGGTCAGTGGGTTATTGGCAGCGCTGGCTGGCCTCTACGCATTGCTCACAACTAATTTCAACCCAATTGTGATTGGTTTGTTTGCATTTGGCGCGATTGTGCTTCTCGCATATACCTATCCGTTCAAATATTGGGGACTTGGTGAGCTAGCCATTTTCCTTATCTGGGGACCGATTATCATCGGAGGGGTGTATCTGGTCATGGCGTTGATCAGAGGCGGGGACACAAGCAATATCTGGAATGTTGTCCTTGCAGGAATTCCTTATGGTCTGGGCGTTGCCAGTATCAATGTGGGCAAACATATTGACAAGCATGATGATGATAAAGCCAGAGGCGTTGGAACCTTTCCAGTCCGTGTGGGAGAAGCGTTTGCCCGTCGTGTGGATCAGGTTGCCTTGATCCTCATCTATGCGGTCATTGCTTATTTAGTTTTCATACCGCACTATTTCACACCGGTGATGTTGATTGTTTTCTTGGCATTCAAACACGCAGTGACCGCAATCAAAGTATTGAATAACCCCCGTCCTGCACAGCCCCCTCCAAGCTGGCCGGCCTGGCCCGCATGGTTCTCAGGATTTACCTTCTTCCACAACCGTCAGTTCGGCGGTTGGTTAATCCTTGGTTTGATCGTCGATACGCTTTTACATGTCATCCCATTTACTGCCAATTTGATCGCTCAATATTGGACACCAATGTAGGAGGTAGGGCGACCCTTCAGAGATGAACAGCGGTGTCGAATCAAACCGGGCGGGCTGCCCCTACGCCACATCAATATCTTTGATTTCCAACCACGCAGGTTCGGGGTTTTCCAAGACTCCGAACCCGATTTTTCCTTCGGGGGTGAATGCGGCAAATTGATTGTCGATCCAGATGACCAGACCCAGCGGAGGATTCGGACTCACGTGTGACTCAAACACTTGAACATCATCCACATCGAACGACACTCGATTCTCGCCCCAATCAAACCTGTATCTATGCCATTGGGTAACATCCACGCTGAGAGCGACTCCATCTTCGTTGATCACTTTTCCCAATAATTGACGCGTCCTCTTGCGCGAGAAGGGGAGTGCCAATCCTGCGGGAATCAGGGATGGATGGAACCTCGGCGAGCGAAACGTCTGCGCTAGAAAACCATTAGCTACCTCGCGCTGCGAAGTCCCGGTGCTCTTGCGGGGAGCGGAGCCGTCGCTTTTCGGCAGCACAGTCGAAGCGTCACGAAACGAGAGATAGCTTTCCTTCGATGCGCCAAAAAACCAGATCGCATTTGGCAGCGTGGGTAGCCGCCACGGAATCCCCCCAAACCCAAGCGACAGCCCAAATGGATCGTTCCACAGGCCAAATCCCCATGTTCCGGGGATTGAGCCACTTGAGGTCCGCGCAGATAGGCTAAAGCGAAGAGGGAAGCGCCAGGGAAATCCATCCCTTCGAAGTTGCGGATAGTCATCAAGTTGAGCTAATCGATATTTACCTGCTGGTCCAGCAGGAATTGATAAACGATACGCCTGGCGGCCATTGTCCTGTGAAATTCCTTCCACTTTTGCGCCGGGTGTAAAACGTGGGATCAGTTTCGTGTAAGCCATTTTCGCCCTAGCGTGAACAAGCGTAGCACGCCGCGGAGCGGCAGCGTGGATAGATCAATCGCAACCCAAACGGCATTGAGCCCTGTTGTTGTGTAGGTACCTAAATAGATGTTCATAAATGATGTTTACGTATACTCTCCAACAGTTTCGAGCACCTTATACGGATCGAATGCATCACGCAGACCATCCCCAATATAGTTAACGGAGATGATGCTGAAAAAGATCATCAAGCCCGGGAAGATGGCCAGCCAAGGATATTTGATGAAATGATCCTGTGCGCTGGCAATGAGATTTCCCCAAGAGGGTGTTGGTTGTTGGATACCGAAGCCGAGAAAGCTCAAGCCTGATTCCTGAATAATGGCATAGCCCAGCTGTAGTGTCGCTTCGACGATGACAACACCGATCCCGTTTGGCAAGATGTGACCGAGGATAATCTGTTTGTCTGAGGAGCCAAGTGCACGCGCTGCGGAAACGTAATCAAGTTCACGCAAGGTGAGAAATGCGGCGCGGACGAGCCGCGCAAAGGTCATCCACGAAAGAATGCCAATAACCAGGCTGATTGTCAATAGACTGTTGCGTTGAAAAAGAGGCAATTCCACTTCGCGTAGAATCGAGGCAAGCAGGATCAAAACAAGAAATGGTGGGAGCGAGAGGAACGCGTCTGTGAAGCGCATGAGGATCGAGTCAATTTTCCCACCATAATAGCCAGCCAACGCGCCGATAGGGACTCCGATCAGCAAAGAAATTGCCACGGCGATTCCGCCTACAGATAGCGAAATCCGCCCTCCGTAAAGAATACGGGTGAAGAGGTCTCGTCCAAGCGCATCGGTGCCAAACCAGTGTGGAGCCGATGGTGGTTGGAATTTTTCAGACAATTTGGATGCCTCGGGCTCATAAGGAGACAGGAACGCGGCGAAGCAAAGCAGAATGAGCACACCAAAAACAATCGCACCGGTAATTGCACCACGATGATGCCTGAAGCGCTTCCAGACATTTGATGCAAGGTCAGAGGCTTGCCCTGTGGGGGTGTGCAGGATTTCGATGGAGGAATAATCGGTCATGCTATGTCTTTCGCGCAGAGCGGAGCGAGTGCAGGGCGAGCGCAGTCGAAGCGTGGGCATTAGGCAAGCATGCGTTTCGACTACCTGCCGACGAGCATGGCACTCCGCTCCACGCGAGGGATTTACTCATACCTTACCCTTGGGTCAAGATAGGCATAGAGCACATCCGCGAGGAGGTTGCATAGGATGATGAATGCCGCGCCGATGATCAGGACTGCCATGAGTAACGGATAATCACGTTCGACAGCGGCCTGGTAGTAAAGCCTTCCCATGCCAGGCCAGGAGAAGATCGTCTCGATCAGTACTGCGCCTGTAAAGATATAGGGCAAATCCAGCGCCAGCAATGTGACAATGGGAATTAACGCATTGCTGAGCGCATGCTTATAGATCACGGTTCGTTCGGGCAAACCTCTAGCGCGCGCAGATTTCAGGTAATTCAATGGAAGGATTTCAAGAAGGCTCGAGCGAAGGAAACGCGAATACCAGGCAATCCAGCCCAAGGTCCCGGTAAGGACCGGGAGAACCAGGTGTAAGATACGGTCGGAAAGAGAGAATGTGCTATCGAGTGTAAACATCCCGCCGGGTGGCAAAAGCGGTTCACCTGTCCATGGATTTCGAAGCCAGGTATAGAAGATCAGGATGAGGAGCAGGCCAAGCCAAAACTCCGGGATTGACTGACCCGCGAAAGAGAATGTGGTGGCAAAGAAGTCGAAGATGGAATATTGTTTGATGGCAGAGTAAATCCCGATGGGAATTGCAATGATCAGCGCGACCAGCATAGTAATTGACATCAAATAGATTGTGTTGGGAAGGCGTAGTCCAATCTCTTTGAGGACCGGTTCGCGCGTGCGATAGGAGAATCCGAAATCGCCGCGCAGGATACCATTCCGCGAACCAAGTTCATCTCCCATCCCATCGCCATTGGTATCTACTTTTACCCAGTCGTTCCCTGCCAACCAATAAAGGTATTGGACCGGAAGAGGTTTATCGAGCCCGAACTGACGTTTGAGAATCTCGATCTTTTCCGGACGAATACGCCTGCCGCCATATGCGGAGAGTGGTCCGCCTGGTGCCAGATTGACCAATGCAAAGAGAATGATGCTGAGGAGAAAAAGCAACCCAATCGTTTGAATGAGGCGGCGAAGAATATAGGTGGCCATAGGATGCTCAGCCTACTCCTCTTCCAGAAGGGGATGAGCATCCCTTTTTCGTCGAAGGAAGGATTGAGAGGAAGCGACAGATTTTATTGGATCTTCCAATCGGCAATATTCCACGTGACGAGATCGTTGACCGATGATTGCACGCCTTCTAATCTTGCCGAATAAGCATCTGCGTTTGGAACAGTGAACAAGTGAATGATCGGAACTTCTTTATCGATCGCATCTGCGATTTGACAGAAGGTCTCCTTGCGAGTCTGTTCATCGAGCGTATAAGCTTGATCAATGAGCCCGTCCACTTCAGGATTATCCCAACGGGCAATATTCCAGCCATCTCCAGGTTTAATGGCTTCCTGCGAGTAAGCTTCCCAGAGATAATCGGTAGGATCCACACCTGCATAGCCGTCATCCCAAATATCAATATCGAATTTTCCGCCTTGTTCGATTCCACCGTTCTCAGCCAGATCCCACAGCACACTACCTTCGACCACCGTGATGTTCAACTTGATGCCAATTTTGCCGAGCATTTCCGCGATCAACTGCTGGGTGAGTTCCAGGGGTTCACCGTACTCAGCATAAGTGATGAATTCCATTTCCATCTTGTAACCCTCTGGCGCACCACTCGAACATCCATGACATTCACGTGTGCCATCGCCGTCCGTATCCTTCCATCCTGCTTCTTCCAGGGTGGCTTTTGCAGCCTCCGGGTCAAAGGCGGGGCGGGGCACTCCACAGGCATAAGGCGGGCGGAAGAATTCGGTCCAGGTCGGGTGGGCTAACCCGTGGAAAATCTCCGAATTAATCGTATCCACATCGACTGCCAGGCGGATCGCCTGACGCACACGTACATCCGACAGAATCGGATGTGGATGAGCCGTGGCGTCTGTGGTTCCCTTTGCGGCTTCATTCATGAATAGGCGCATCACCCAACGATCAGTGGGACTCAGACTCACCTTGGCAGTTTCTGAGTTCTGCAAATCGTTTGCGGTGTTGACGTTGATCCACATGTCAATATCCGCATCGCCCTGCAACATCATTGTCTTGCGGACGGAATCATCCGGGACGATCCGAACGGTGACTTTATCGATCTCAGGCTTTCCGCTCACATAATAGTTTTCATTCTTGGTGAAGGTCAGATGATCCCCTTCGACCCACTCATCCAGAACAAACGGGCCATCGCTCAACGGCTGACGCCCACAATCCCAGGCGACAAATCCCTGCTTGGCATCACAATGGTGTGCAGGCCAAATGGCAAGCTGCTCGCCGCCAAACTGCGTGAGGTATCCAGGGTAAACGGTGTTGTAGTTGACGATAAATGAATATTGGTCCACTTGCTCAACAGAATCGATATAATCGCTGCCTGGAATCCACGAGCCGTTATCAGGGTCTGAACTCGCATTCCACGTGAACAGAACATCGTCTGCAGTGACAGGTTTTGAATCCTGCCATTGCACATCCTGCCTCATTTTCCACGTCACGGACATCGTCCCTGCAGATTCATCGATCTTGACCTCGCCATTGTCGACGGTTGGCAGTTCTTTAGCGAGCTCGGGGAAGACGTTGCCTTGAGGGTCTACATCTGTAAGTCCAAGCATCACCAGTTCCATGACCAGCGCGTCATAGCCTGTATCTGAGACGATGGGATTGAATGATGGCGGATCCTCGGCAATGACGATTGTGATATCTTTCCCCGAACCGGTTACAGGTACTGGTTCTCCAGTATTGGCTGCCTGACATGCGGCCAATACTAAACTCAATATGACCGTGACAGTCAGAAAGAACAACGTGCGCTTTTGAGTGAACATTGATCCTCCTGCGGATTTGATTTTGCAAACGCAACGTATTATTGCACGTTTTGCCTGTGATGATAAGGTTTTTTCATAACGAATTTCTGCTCGTATGCGGGTAAAATATTTTCCATGAGAACAGTTTTCTGGGAAGATAACCAATTAAAGATGATCGACCAGCGCATTTTGCCTGGTCGCTTTGAGGTTGTTTCATTCAAGGATCATGCATCCGTAGCGCGTGCGATCAAAGATATGGTAGTGCGCGGGGCGCCCGCGATTGGCGCGGCGGCGGCCTTTGGGGTTGCACTGGCTGGGTATGAATCGACTGCTACCTCAAGTCTTGATCTACTCAACGATTTACAATCTGCATCGAATACACTGAAAGCTGCTCGTCCAACCGCTGTAAATTTGGCGTGGGCGATCGATCGAATCATGTGGATAGTGGAAAGAATGAAAGAAGAAAGAAGTGCCAATGAATTGCGTCAATTGATTTTGGATGCAGCCCAGCGCATTGCGGATGAGGATGTGGAGATCAATAAGCGCATGGGGGAACATGGCGCAGCATTGATCAACGATGGCGACACAATTATCCACCACTGTAACACCGGCGCGCTGGCAACCGTCGATTGGGGCACCGCGCTGGGTGTCATCCGCACTGCTCACGAACAAGGGAAGCATATCCATGTTCTGGTGGATGAGACACGTCCACGTTTGCAGGGGGCGCGTCTCACCGCCTGGGAACTCGACCAATATGGCATTCCCTATGAGATCATCAGTGATAACATGTCGGGGTATTTCCTCAGGGCCGGAAAGGCGCAAAAGGTCTTTTTCGGTGCGGACCGCGTTGCGGCGAACGGTGATGTGGCAAATAAGATCGGAACGTATATGCTGGCACTAGCTGCCTACGATAATGGAGTTCCTGCTTACTCCGTGGTGCCCTCCTCGACGATCGACCTTTCGCTGGAGCACGGTGGACTCATTCCGATCGAGGAACGTGATCCCCAAGAGGTGCTTGGGATTCAATTCCAGGGGGAACGCGTCGCGCCAGTCGAGGCAGAGGCGCGCAATATTGCCTTTGATGTCACGCCAAATCGCCTGATCACAGGCATCGTGACCGAGAATGGGGTGGTTTATCCACCGTTCGATGCCAATCTAAAGAAAGCCGTGTTGGGGTAAAAGTATGCTTCTTTTTCAACCGCCACCACCCACGCGCTATGATCTCCGTTTCAACCTTTTCGGGTTTCCCATTCGTGTCCATCCCCTATTCTGGTTGATCGCTCTCCTCCTGGGCTCTGGGTCCGGCGATCCTCTTCAAATCCTGATTTGGGTCTTGGTCGTTTTTGTTTCCATTCTTATTCATGAATTAGGTCACGCGCTGGCATTTCGTCGCTATGGACTATCTTCGCAAATCATCCTGCACTTCTCAGGTGGGCTGACCGTGCCGGAATCTACGCTATGGGGTAACCGCTGGGCGAACGTGGCCCTGGGACCGAACGAACAAATATTCATTTCGTTTGCTGGGCCCGGCGCAGGATTTTTATTTGCTGCGGTGATTATTGGCATTGTTCTTGCGGTGGGCGGATCCATCATCACGACGAAATTCTTAGGATTTATTCCTTTCCCCGGGTTTGCGCTTTTACCCTTCGGCGGCACGATTTTAGGCGCATTTGTTACATCGTTGCTTTGGGTAAACCTGTTTTGGGGATTCATTAATCTCATGCCGGTCTATCCGCTGGATGGAGGCAACATTGCACGATACATTTTGATGCAGGCAGACCCAGCCGATGGCGTACGAAAATCTCTGTGGGTTTCGGTCATTGCAGGAGGGCTTATTGCCCTGGCGGCATTTTTCCTGTTGAGAAGCGTATATATGGCACTCTTGTTTGGATTTTTAGCATTCCAAAGTTATCAATCGTTACAGGGTCGTTTTTGAGGTAAATATCTGAGCTTCTGACAGCAGTCCCACACGCTGCGCCTGCTCCGCGATTCAACTGCTGTCAGAACCGAGGGTGCGAAATTGGCAATTTTATTTCTAGACAATCCAATTATGACGTGATAAACTTTTGCGGCTCAATTGGCGTGGCGCTCAAGCGCCACGCCTTTTCCTGCGA
>Ga0065707_10082351_pt1 | contig 16393 bp, 11 predicted proteins | sample SwiRhicommuniRL3_FD_59094 | JGI IMG/M metagenome (GOLD analysis project Ga0065707, IMG submission 59094) | Switchgrass rhizosphere bacterial communities from Rose Lake, Michigan, USA - RL3 v2 (version 2) | ecosystem: Host-associated > Plants > Roots > Rhizosphere > Soil | place: East Lansing...
ACACCGCCGCTAGCAGGCTGGCTCTTGGGAGCGGCGGCCGGTGCCGTGTCGAAGCGGCACGAGGGCGTCGAGCACGACAGGGCCAGTTCCTCCGCCGACATCTCTTCCTTGATGCCATCGAACAGGGGCGTGGACAGGTAGCGCTCGCCGGTGTCCGGCAGCATGCATACGATGTTGGTTCCTGCTTTTGAGCGGCGCGCAACGGTAAGCGCGGCTGCCAGCGTCGCGCCGCTGGACGTTCCAACGAAGATGCCTTCCCGCTGAGCCAATTCCCGCGCCAGGCGCATCGCATCGGCCCCCGATACCGCAACGATCTCGTCGATATGCCCGCTGCTCACCGTGTCCTGCGTGAGTTTGGAGATGAAGTCCGGGCTCCAGCCTTGCATCGGATGGGGTCGAAAGAGCGGATGACTCGCGGCGGGTGAGCCGTCCGGATTGCGCGGTTGCGGGATGCCGCTGCCGAGTACCGGGGCATTGTCGGGCTCGGCGGCCACGACGCGAGTGGCTGGACTGGCCTGCTTCAGCACGCGGGCTACCCCTTTCAGAGTGCCTCCCGTTCCGCAGCCCGAGACCCAGTAGTGCAAGGTCTCCCCGGCAAAGTCCGCGAGGATCTCGCGAGCGGTGGTTCGCGAATGCACGTCGGCATTCGCTTCGTTGTCGAACTGCCGGCACAGAAAGTAGCCGTGCCTGGCTGCCAGTTCGACTGCCTTCGCCAGCATGCCGCTGCCCTTTTCCGCAGCAGGCGTCAGGACGACCCTCGCGCCGAGAAAACGCAGCAGTTTGCGGCGCTCCACGCTGAAGTTTTCGGCCATGGTGACGACCAGCGGGTAGCCCTTTTGTGCGCACACCATGGCGAGTGCGATACCGGTGTTGCCGCTGGTGGCTTCAATGACGGTCTGGCCCGGGCGCAGCGCGCCGGTCTCCTCGGCGTGTTGGATGATCGCATTGGCCATGCGGTCTTTGACCGAGCCCATGGGATTGAAGGATTCGATCTTGACGTAGACATTGACGCCCGACGGCGCCAGCTTCTGCAGTTTGACCAATGGCGTATTGCCGATCGTGTCCAGGATCGTATGGTAGCGAGCCATGGGGAGTTTCCTTTGCATTGCAACAGTAAGTGATGCTTTGGACACCAGTTTGGCGGCGCAACGAGGTATTGTTCGTTGAAGTCAGCGTGGTATCGGTCGACATGACATGGGTAATGGCATGGGGGACTTGAGGTTCAATCTGCTCGGCGGGCTCGAAGTCGTTCGAGGCGGCCAACCTGTGCCTCTGCCACCGTCCAAGAAGACGCGCGCCCTGCTGGCCTATATCGCCATGAACCGTTCCGCCGTGCGTCGCGAGTTTCTTTGCGAAATGCTGTGGGATGTTCCGGACGATCCGCGTGGCTCGTTGCGCTGGAGCCTGTCGAAGCTGCGCCGGATCGTGGATGACGACGATCATGCCTGTATCGTCGCCGACCGCAGCACGGTGCGCTTCAATGCCGGCGGTGCCCTGATCGATGTCATGGAATTGCATTCCCTGGCCGAGAGCAAGCTCGCAGCCGCCAGTATCGAAGCGCTGGAGGATGCTGCTACCCGCTATCGGGGCAATTTTCTCGAAGGGCTGGAGCTGCCCAACTCGTACGAGTTCCACACCTGGTGCGTGGGGGAGCGCGAACTCGCGGCACGCAGCTATACCTCGGTATTGCGGACGCTCGTTGAACGGCTCATCCAGACGCCACAACGAGCCATGCCGCATGCAAGAAGACTCGTTGCCGTCGCGCCTTACGACGAGAGCGTGCATGCCACGCTGATCCGCATACTGGTAGCGTTACGACGTCACGAGGAAGCGGAAGCGCACTATCAGATCGCTCGCCGCATGCTCGAAGAAGTCGGCATGCGACCGTCGCAGAGCCTGTACCAGGCGTGGCGGGGTCTGCCCGGCGTATCTTTGCCGAAGGTTGCAGCGGCAGCACCGCTGCACATCAGCCGCGGCGATGACACTCCTGCCAGCCAACGAACATCGACCATGCTGATCGGCCGCGACGGCGAGCGGCAGCAACTGTCGGCGGCGCTGACCAACGTGATGCAGCAGCGCAAGGCAGCGTTTGTGCTCATGCGCGGCGATCCCGGCATCGGCAAGACCCGGTTGATGCAGGACGTAGCCGCCTTGGCCAGACAAGCGGATGCACGGTTGATCGAGGCGGTCGCATTCGAATCCGAAGCCATGCGGCCGTTCGGACCCTGGATAGATGCACTGCGCGCTTACTCGTCTGAGTCGATGCCTGCTGTCTTCAAAGACAACGACTACGACAATCGGGAACGGCTGTTCGAGGCATTGAGCAACCTTGTCGGGCAGGAATCGGAACACCATGCCGTCGTCATATTGTTCGACGACCTGCAATGGTGCGACGAATCCAGTGCGGCGGCATTGCATTACATAGCTCGCAGGAATCGCGAGCGGCCCTTGCTGGGGGTACTGGCCGGTCGTGAAGACGAACTGCGCGACAACGCAGCCGTCCAGCAGGCGCTTCGCGGGCTGCTGCGTGACGGGGTGTTGCAGGAACTGAAACTGGAGCCTTTGTCGGATGCCTGCGTCCGCCAGCTCATCGAGGAGCGCGAACCTGAGGTCGACAGCGATCAGTTGAGCAAAACCTGCGGCGGTAATCCCCTGCTCGCAATCGAGTTGTCGCGCGCCATGGCAGCGGGTGAAGCGGGCAGCTCACTGGACGAATTGATCCGCGACCGTCTTGCGCGCCTCGGTGACATGGGCGCCGAAACACTTAGCTGGGCAGCCGTACTTTCGCCGCGCATCGATGTCGCTGTGCTCGTGAGGGTCACTGGATTCGAAGCGCTGCGGATAGGTGAGGCGCTCGAAGCTGCTGAGCGACAGGCGATCTTGCGATCGGGCGAGCGCGGCATTCGATTCACGCACGATCTGATCGCGCGCGCCGTGTATTCCGTGATCTCGCCGGCCCGTCGCCGCGTGATGCATCATCGTGTTGCCGAGATGCTGGAAAAGGAAACGGCGCTGGATCTCAGCCATGCATCGGATCTCGCTCACCATGCCAGGCAGAGCGGCGATACGGAACTCGCCGCGCGTGCGCTGGTTGCAGCGGGCCGATTGTGCATTCGATTTTTTGCCAATGACGATGCCCTGGCAGTAGCTCGCATCGGCCTCCATCTCGCCGCGCAGTTGCCGGATGCGCGACGTGTTCGCCTCACCATCGACTTGCGCGACATCATGCTGACTGCCGCGCCCGTCGAGGATTGGGAGTCTGCAGCGATGGAGTATGTGGCCCTGGCCGAGCAGGCATTGGACCATGGTGCTCTAGCGCATGCCCGGCTGGGGTATCACATGGCGAGCTATGTTCGCTGGATGCATGGGCACTGGTCCGGAGCACGCGAGACGACGCTGCAGGCGGAGCGCGTCACGCGCAGCGCAAGCGATGAAGAGCACATCGTCGGCATGGCCGAGACCGCGCGTTGCCTCGCCCTGCTCGAGAGGGATATGCCGCAGGCGGATGCCATGTCCATGGAGGCGCAGGCTTTGGCGCAGCGAATGAATATGCACCATCGCGCCATTCCAGCCGCAGTGGGCATGCTGCGCTATCACCAGAACAAGCTGCAGGAAGCCGAGGAGCTCTTTCAGGAGGCGCGCACGCTCTGTAAGTCGGCGGGCGATCGCGTCAATGAATACCAGGCGATCGAGTACCTGGTCATGATCGATTTCGAGCGGGGTGATTTTCCCCTGGCGCTACAGCGCTGCACGGCGTTGGTGGCCCTCGGCGATAAGCTGCGTGAAGGAAGTGAAGCTCCGTTTGCCCGAGCGCTCGAGGGCTTGTGCCTGTACGCCATGAATGACGACACGGCTCAGCTCGAAGTAGCACTGGACGAATTGCGTGTCGCCGATGCCAAGCACCGGCTGGCGTATACCCTGACGCGTACAGCGTTGTTCGACGTTGACCGGGGCCGCCAGCAGAAGGCGATCGCTCGTGCGTGCGAAGCGCTCGGCTATGCGGAGTCGCTGGAACGAGGTACAGAGAAATTGTTGGCACACGTGGTTCTCGCGCGCGCGTGTCAGGCCGTGGGCGATAAGTGCGAATACGAACGGCATGTGGCTGCGGTTGACGCGCTCTCCCAGGCGCCCGTTGCCCGGTGGGCGCAAAATCGCGCCGGCGCATTAGCCAGCACATTGGCCAGCAACTTGGTAGTCGGAGGAGCACCATGAGCGACGCATTCCAGGAACGTACATTCGTCCAGGGGCGCACCCTGGAAGAGGTCTCTACCCTGGTCAATACGCCGGGAAGTTGTTTCGGCCTGTATCGGGTACAGCATCGAGCCTCGTTTCTTTCGACCGACGGCAAGCTGATGATCTGTTGGTTCGCAGCGCCGGATGCGGAAGCGGTCCGCAACGCGTTGCGCAAGATGGAGACGGATAGCTCCGGCGTATGGGGGGGTACCAGTCATGAGCCACCCGGCCTGACCCGATCCGACGTGGTAGCTGGCAACGTGCTGGTCGAGCGCAACTTGGCGACGACTACTCAAATCGCTGCAATCCAGGCACAGGAGCAAGCCGGCGCGCCGGCGCTGGCTCAGCACCAGGTAAAACTCGTGTTCTCGTTCCTGGCGCGCGACGGCAAACGCGCGCTCATTGTCTATAGTGCTCCGGACATGGATTCGGTGACTGCTGGAATGCGTCTCGCGAAACTATCTTTCGACAGGGTCTGGCCCATCCACACCGTGTGCTCCATGAAATCGAGTTGGCCGACGGCTTGAGGAAAAATTCCTCCCCCGGCGATGACCAACGGGAATCCCGCGGGACCCGGGGGAGGAAGTAGGAAATACCACGGGCGCTCCAACGGTAGGTCAAACGCCCGGCTCATATCGTCTCCCGCAACTGGCCGTCACTGCTCACAACGTGGGCGCAGCCAGGGCCACTTCATACACAGGAGACATCAAATGAAGACGAAAGTCGTCAAAGCCGATAACGGTGTAAACGTCGACGCATTGCTTGCCGCTCGCGATGCGCTGACAGATGCGCCGCAAGCCGCGCAGTTTCAGTGGCGCGCGACTTGCAATTGGGTCAACGGCACTCACAGCCAGTCGAGGATAGAAGGATTTTACGGCCTGGGCGCGGAACAGCAGCGTCGCACCGCGTTTACTTTCGATGCCGATCACCCCGAAGTTTTCGCCTCGCAGGACAAAGGAGCCACGCCGGTGGAGATCGTGTTGGTCGGTCTGGCTAGCTGTCTGACCGCGGGTGTCGCCAGCGTTGCGCAGAATCGCGACATCCAGTTGCGTTCGGTGAAAGCAGTGCTCGAAGGTGGCATGGACCTGCAAGGCATTCTGGGTATCGATAGCGATGTGCGCAACGGGTTCGATGCAATCAAGGTGACGTTCGAGATCGACGCGGACGCCACGCGGGATGAACTGGAAGCACTGGTCGCCCAGTCGCAGAAACGTTCTGCCGTCTTCGACATCATCACGAATCCGACCAATGTGGCGGTGGCACTCAAATGAGTGCCGCGGCGCGGTGCCCCCAGCCTCTGTTCGCGCGAACCGCAGTGGGATCCATCGATACTGTTGTGATCGGTGCCGGGCATGCTGGGTTGGCGATGAGCTACTGGTTGACGCGGCGTGGCATCGAGCACGTCGTTCTCGAACGAGGCGAAATCGCCAACTCATGGAAACGGGAACGCTGGGACTCGCTGCGCTTGCTGACACCCAATTTTCACAGCCGGCTGCCCGGCTTCGACTATTTTGTCGACCGCGTCGGCGTCGACCCGGACGGCTTCATGACGCTGCCGGATGTGATTGGATTCATCGAATCGTACGCAGCGTATGCCGCTGCTCCGGTGCACACGAGTACGACAGTGACTTCCGTTTGCCCGGCAGGCGGCGGCTATCGTGTCATTACCGATCGCGGTGAATGGCGGTGTCGTGCGGTCGTCGTCGCCAGCGGCGCCTGCAATCTGCCTGCCATCCCGGCGATCGCCAGTGACGTATCCGATTCTATTGCAACGATCACAGCGGCGGAGTATCGCAATCCCTCACTGCTGGCTGAGGGAGGAGTGCTGGTTGTTGGCGCGTCGGCAACCGGCGTGCAGCTCGCCGAGGAGATTCATAGGTCCGGGCGTGCTGTGACCTTGTCGGTCGGCGAGCATGTGCGCATGCCACGCCGGTATCGCGGCCGCGATATCCATTGGTGGATGGATGCAGCCGGCGTCCTCGACGAACGCTACGACGCAGTCGATGACATCCTCCGAGTTCGCAATGTTCCTTCGGCCCAGCTCGCTGGCACCGCGGCCCGCAACACGCTGGATCTCAACAGCTTGCGTGATGCTGGCGTGCGGTGTGTGGGGCGTATGGTTGGCTTGGCCAACGGTCATGTGCAATTCTCCGGCGCTCTGCGCAATCACTGTGCCATGGCCGACCTGAAACTCGGACGATTGCTCGATCGATTCGACTCCTGGGCCACGCAGACCGGCATCGCTGACAAAGTCGGCGCCGTGGAGCGCCTGGAGCCGACGCGTGTTGACGCCAACCCCGCGCTTAGCATCGATCTTGAGCGTGGCGAGATCCGTACCATCGTCTGGGCGACCGGCTACCGACCCGACTACCGTTGGCTCGACGTACCGGTGCTCGACCGCAAGGGGCGCCTGCTCCATGAGGGTGGCATCGTCGCCGCGCCTGGAATGTACGTCCTCGGCCTGCCATTCATGCGCCGCCGCAAGTCGAGTTTCATTCACGGGGTCGGTGACGACGCCCGCGATCTCAGCGGACATCTCGAGAAGTATCTGGGCGGCAGCCGACACACCAGAACACGACAGGCGGCGGCAATACTTGTCGCTTCAGATCAAATTCTTGACTGTAAAGGAAGTCGCACATGACGTTGACTAGACATCCGTAGATTAGTCAATAGACAGCAATTGCTATCCAAGGCAGTTGCGGTAAGCTGCTTCCAGGGTCGGCCTTCACAGGTGCTCAAGGGGCCGCAGGGAACCCTGTTTGGCCGCAACTCCACCGGCGGCGCCGTGATTCTGGTTCCACGCAAGCCGGTCGGCAATCTCGAAGGCTACGTTGAAGGCAGCGCCGGCGATTACTAGGACTTCGACTCTGAACAGGTGGATACGTATCCTGCGCTACAAGTTCGGGAGCTGACCTGGGAGGGATTCTTGGTTTCGCCAGATATCTACGTAAATTCAGGAGGTTATCTTTTTTTGGGCCAGCGCCATGGCCAACCTCGGACGCTGAATTGGCTAATTTGAACATACTAAATTGTTTAATATAGCCGTCAGGAGCATACTCGGCTCCAGTCCATAGAGAGGGCTTGGCCATGACCGCGCTGCTTCGTGATCTCGATGAGCTTCCCCAGCAGAACTCGACCAATGTGAAGAACAGGTGGGGCGATGTCGTGCGGCAGGTCCAGCAGGAGGGCAGCGTCGCCATCACCAACCACGCTACGGTCGAGATGGTCCTGATCACTGCGAACACCTATCGCGAGCTGACTGCGTTCATGGAGGAGATCAAGGAGCGCGAGCGCAAGGTGCGGCTCGACGATCTCGAGCGTCGGTTCGATGAGCGACTCGCCATCCTGCAACAGCCCGATGCGCGTGATCGCCTGGACGCGATGTTCGCATCGCGGGGCAAGTTCAAAAAGCAGCGCCCCATCGCAGGTGACACGTACTAGTGAGCCGGTTGGCGCCGGCGCGCCCCTTCATTTATGTACTGGCCGGTGTGAACGGTGCTGGCAAGAGTTCGGTCGGTGGCGCGCACATCGAGAATATCGGGCTCACTTGGTTCAATCCGGACACTTACGCTCGCGCGCTCGTGGCCGAGCAAGGCTGCTCACTCGAACAAGGCAACGCCGCGGCGTGGCAGTTCGGACGCAAGAGGCTTGAAACTGCGATCGCAGAAAAGAAGTCGTTCGCTTTTGAAACCACGCTCGGCGCCAACACCATCCCGCGGCTGTTGCAAGAGGCGTCGCGTACACATGACGTGCTGATGTGGTTCTGCGGCCTGTCCTCTCCGGAGCAGCACATTGCACGAGTGCAGGCGAGAGTAGCGAAAGGCGGCCACCCGATTCCTGAAAAGAAGATCCGCGAACGCTGGGATAGTTCGCGACTCAATGTCATCCATCTGCTGCCGCATCTTGCTCGCCTGCAGGTCTACGACAACAGCGCGGATGTGCAGCAGGGGCAACCGATTCCGGATCCGGTGCTGGTGCTCGAGGTGACGAACGGTCGCCTCATGGCGCCGGACCCACACGATGCAGTCGCCCTCGCCAAGACGCCGGCTTGGGCAAAACAGATCGTCCAGGCCGCGATCGATCTAGACGAGATCGCTCGCCAGGAGTCCCCACAGCCAACAAAACCTACCGTGTGAACATAGCCGCAGCCAGTTCTTTTAGCTGATCCGGCTCCCTATATTGCGCCCACAAGTGCGCAGACCATGCGCATGACAGGGGGATATAAAATGAACAGATCACTGCGCCCAGCTCACATCCATATCGTGAGCTGCATCGGAGCAGTCGCCGTCACTACCGGCGCCTATGCACAAGAGGCCGCAGCACCGAAAGAACGGCTGGAAGAAGTCATCGTTACCGGTACGCGGGCACCCAAGTCGGTGGACAAGATTCCCGGTGCGATCAACGTCATCTCGGAGGCGGAAGTGGAGCGGACCCTGAGTCTGACCCAGGACTCCACCGCTGTGCTCGCTCGCACCGTACCGGGCTATTCCGAGTCGTCGCAGGCCATGAACCAGATCGGCGAGACCTTGCGCGGCCGCACGCCGCTGCGCCTCTTCGACGGTATCCCACAAAGCACGCCGCTGCGCGATGGCAGCCGCAATGGTGTCTTCACCGATATGGATGCGGTGGGACGCATCGAAGTGATCAACGGTCCTTCTGCCGCTGAAGGCATCGGCGCCGCCGGCGGCATCATCAACTACATCTCCAAGAATGCGACCGAGGAAGGGACCAGGATCAGTGTGATCACGCGCCTGTCCTCGCAGTTCGACAACGACAGCGAAAGCTGGAAGGGCGGCGTCGAAGTCGCACACAAATCGGACGCTTTCGATCTGTTGTTCTCGGCAGCCTACGGCGATCGCGGCATCACCTACGACGCCAACGGCCGCCGCATCGGCCTGAGCGCCAGCAGCTCGGTCGCGGACTCGACCAGCGAGAACCTGTTCCTCAAGGTCGGCACGAACTTCGGCGCGGACGATTCACAGCGCCTGCAGTTCTCCGCCAGCCACTTCAAGATGACCAGCAAGGGCAACTATCACTGGGTGGAAGGCAGCCGTGCGCGGGGCATCTCCGATACCGCGGAGTCCGGTCCGCCGCTCGGTACCGGCGGCATCTCGCTGGCCGGCGACGAGTTCAACGAGTTCGACCAGTACGTGCTCAGGTATACGAACTTCCAGCTCTTGGGTGGCAGCTTCAGCGCCGACGTTTATCTTGCGGAACAGGCTATGCGCTTTCCCGCCGACAACGGCGCGGACCGCCAGGATCCGCTGATTGCGCCGCTCGGCACGTTGGTCGATGCATCCGAGATTTCCTCGGATAAGAAGGGCGCTCGTACGTCCTGGACGCGCGGCGATATATTCGGCGCGACCGGGCTCGAACTGCACGTTGGCCTGGACTACGCCTGGGACAAAACGGACCAGAGCCTGGCATACACGAATCGCGTCTGGGTGCCGCCGATCGAGTACAAGAGCCTTGCGCCCTACGCGCAGCTTTCATATGACATCGGCCCCGTGACTTTGAGCGGCGGTGCGCGCCACGAAGACGGCGAGCTTTCCGTCAACGACTACACAACGACCTTTTTCCGCAACCGGGCCTTCGTCCAGGGGGGCAAGCTCGACTACAAGGAGGACCTTTACAACGTAGGCGCGATCTGGCGCGTCACCCAGGACTGGTCGGTGTACGCGTCCTACAGCGAAGGCTTCACCTTGCCGAACATAGGCATCCCGCTGCGTAACATCAACCGTCCAGGGCAGACGGTCGCGGGCATCCTCGAATTGGAGGCGATCGTCTTCGACAACAAGGAAGTCGGCTTCAACTGGCGCGGCCCGGTGGTCACGCTCGGCGCTTCGTACTACGAATCGACCTCGGATCTCGGCGCCTCGCTCAGCGTCGATCCGGTCACGCAGGATTTCGTGCTGAACCGGGCGCCGGTCAAGATCAAGGGCTACGAGGCCACGGCAGGACTCAACCTGTTCGACAACTGGAAGTTCAACGCGTTGTATTCGCACACGGAGGGCAAGACGGCAGCGGCCAACAACCCGAATGGCCCGCTGAACGTCGAGATGGGTATCACCAATATCAGCCCGGACAAGCTCAGCGGCTCGGTGCAATGGGATTTCGTGCCGAGCGGCTCGGTGATCCTGGGCGCGACGACGCTGCTCGGCCGGGATCTCAACGAAGGCAGGGCGGGTGAGGAGCATACGCACGGCTACACGTTGTACGACCTGACCGTGAACTATGACGCCGCCAAGTGGGGTGCGTTCTCGCTCGGCGTGGAGAACCTGACGGACAAGTTCTACTTCCTGTCGTTCTCGCAGATCGACTTCTTCCGCAACTACTTCGCGGGCCGGGGTCGCACGGTGTCGCTGACTTACAAGCTGGATTTCTGAAGGTGATTTCGACCGGCACAATCGCGATACTTGGCCGACCTGTCCGGCAGCTTCGTGCACGTCCATGAACCAGCCCCGCGATGCGATCCTGGTCGCGGGATCCGCCAACGTCGACTTCGTCGTGCGCGCCGCGCAAGTGCCGGCGCCCGGCGAAACGGTGCTCGGCCGAGACGGGATTGGCGCGCAATCGAGTATTCCTAAGAGCGACGAGGTGGACGCTTTGCTGCGCTCTCATGGCGATGTCCGTCATGGCGCGCTGGATGAGTTGGCTGCGTACTGCGGCCTGAAGTCATCTCTCGTAATCTCCTCGAACGCCGTTGAGCCCAACCAGTCGAGCACCCAGTTGAGCAGCAGCTACTCATGAGCAAAGAAGGCTCTCCGAAGGCATCCTCCTCACGCCGTTCGCCAGTCCGCGTGACGACCAGCTACAAGTTCTCGCATGCGCTGACCGGTCCGTACCTGCCGCTGCCGGGGAAAGCGCCGGGTTGGCCGTTCGCCGGAATCGGTCAGTGGATGATCGACGTCAACGCCGCCGCGGACGACTGGATCCAGGGCCTGCGCGAATGGCGGCAGGAGCACCTGATCCGTCTCGGTTACGACGGCGCTGTCTACGACCGCCCGGAGCTGCAATGGGCACAGCGTAATTTCGTGCATGCGGTGGCGATGGTCGAGGATCGCTACTTCTACGATCCGGCGGCGCAGCGCTACACGGTCGAGCGGTATCTGCAGGATCTGGAAGCCCGCTACGGCGGTATCGACAGCGTGCTGATATGGCACATCTATCCGAACATCGGCGTCGACGATCGTAATCATTTCGATCTCGCGCACGACCTGCCCGGCGGCGTCGAAGGACTGCGCGGCGCGGTCGCTGACTTTCACAAGCGCGGCGTCAAAGTCTTCCTGCCAACGATGCCTTGGGATAACGGCACCCGCGAACATCGGCAGCGCGACTGGGAAATCATGGCGGAGCTGGTCGCAGCCGTGGATGCGGATGGCATCAACGGCGATACCTACAGCGGCGTGCCGCGCTCGTTCTTCGAGGCCTGCGACAAGCTGGGACGCAGCGTCGTCCTGCAACCCGAGTCCACCGCGCAGGCGGGCGATCACATTCTCAATTGGAACGTGCAGAGCTGGACCAAGAAAGTCCCGCAGGACGTGATCCCTTCGGTCCCCAAGCTCAAATGGCTGGAGCCGCGTCACATCATCAACATCGAGAACCGCTGGAGTCGCGATCGCAACAACGACCTGCAACACGCCTTCTTCAACGGCATCGGCTACAACGCCTGGGAGAACGTGTGGGGCATCTGGAATCAGCTCACGGCGCGCGATGGCGAGACGCTGCGACGAGTCGCGACGATCCAGCGTCGGTTCGCGCCATTGCTGGTCAGCGCCGACTGGACACCTTACGAGAAGACGTTGCAGGCGGGTGTATTCGCGAGTCGCTTCCCGGCAGACGGCGTGGCGCTGTGGACGATCGTGAACCGTAACGAGTACGAAGTGACGGATGAGCAGATCGCTGTGGCTCACGTGCCGGACACTGCTTACTTCGATGTGTGGAACGGCACGCGCATCGAGCCGCGCATCGACGCCGGACGGGCGATTTGCGCTGTGACATTGGAGGCGCGGGGGTTCGGCGCGATTCTCGCGGTCGCTCCTGGCAAGCAACTCCAGAATCTGCACGGGCAGGATCTGAATGGATTCCTGGCGCGGACGCGAGAGCTCGCCAGCAAGCCGTTGCAGTCGTTCTCCGCCGAGTGGCGTTCTCTACCGCAGCAAATCGTGGAGATCCAACGCACGCGACCAACGACCGACGTTCCAGCTGGCATGGTCAGGATTCCAGCGGCGCAGTTCGATTTTTCCGTGCAGGGTATCGAGATCGAAGGTCAGACGTGGGACGGGCTCGACGTGCAGTATCCGTGGGAGAGCAGCGCGCGCCGCAGTCATCGCAAACATATGCGCATCGACGCCTTCTGTATCGATCGCTATCCCGTCACCAATGCGCAGTACCAGGCGTTTCTCGACGCGACAGGATACCGTCCGCAGGACGAGCGTAATTTCCTGCGCCATTGGCAGGGCAAGACACCGCCGCGCGGCTGGGAAAACAAACCCGTGACCTGGGTGTCGATCGAAGACAGCCGTGCGTTCGCGCGATGGGCTGGTAAACGTCTGCCGCACGAGTGGGAATGGCAATACGCGGCGCAAGGTCTGGACGGGCGCCTCTACCCGTGGGGCAACGAGTGGAATGCCGACGCCGTTCCGGAAGCCTCCATCGCTCGCGACATGCCCCCGCCCGACGATGTCGATGCGCATCCGGCCGGCGCCAGTCCGTTCGACGTGAGGGACCTGGTCGGCAATGTCTGGCAGTGGACCGACGAATACGTCGATGCGCACACGCGTGCCGCGATCCTGCGAGGCGGCAGCGCGTATCAGCCACAGACTTCGCACTGGTATTTCCCGCAGGCGTATCGGTTGGACCAGCATGGCAAGTACCTGCTCATGGCGCCGTGCAAAGACCGCTCCGGCGGCATTGGCTTCCGCTGCGTCGTGGACGCAGCCTGATATGCCGGTGAGGTGAAACGATGCCGGATCCATGCAAGCCCGCGTCTCAGCAATTGGCCCCCCAGCAATTGGTTCAGAGCGGCGGCGTGCGCGTAGACGGCATCCTCGGCGCAGCGCTGGACGCGAATCATCGCGGCCGTCTGTCGACCTTCATCGTCGATGAAACGAGTCCCGCGATCGCGATCTTCGATCCTGAGCGTGTGCGCACCAACGAGGCTGGAGATTGGTATGGCGAACATGCCGGCAAGTGGCTGTGTGCCGCTGCCAAGGCGGCAACGCGCACTCGCGATGCGAAGTTGCGAGCCAGTGTCCTGCGTGTCGCCGACCACCTGGTGAGTCTGCAGGGCAGCGACGGGTACATCGGCAACTACGCGCCGCAGCGTCGCTTCACGCACCCGCAGCCACCCAAAACGGTGACATGGGACGGCTCGCCGTCGTTGCGCACCTGGGACATCTGGACGCACAGCTATCTGATCCTGGGCCTGCTCGAAGTGCATCGACAGTTCGCAACGACGACGCACCTCGCGGCAGCGCGAAAGATCGGCGACTTGTGCTGGCACACGTTGACCGGCAGCTCCATCGACATTACCGATCTCGGCAACCATCACGGCATGTCGGCGACGGTGCTGATGGATCCGGCTCTCGACCTGTATTTCGTCACTGGCGAGCCGCGCTATCTAGACCTTGCACTGCTGGTGCTGGAGCAGGCCGAGGCGAACCCGAGGCTGGCGCTGCTGACGCAGGCGCTGGGTGCAGCGGATGCATCCGAGATCGCCACCGGCAAGGCGTATCAGCTTTTGTGGAATCTGGTCGCAATCGCCAAGCTGTACCGCGCCACGGGCGAAGGCCGCTACCTCACCGCCGTCACTAATCTGTGGCGCAACATTCGGGAACATCATGTGACGCCTGGCGGCGGACCGTGGGGCGGCGTCGGCCTTCGCTCGCGCGAGGTGTTCAATCCCGCGACCGTATTCAGTCCGTACGGTTACGTCGAAACCTGTTCGACGCTGGCGTGGATCCAGCTCAATCGCGAGCTGCTGTCCATTACCGGTGAAGCGAAGTACGCCGAAGAGATCGAACGCAGCGCCTACAACGCTCTGCTCGGAGCGCAGGCGCCGAATGGCGAGGACTGGTGCTATTACTCATTCCCGAACGGCAAACGTGTGCACACGACCTACTGGCGTTGCTGCAAATCGAGCGGCGCGATGGCGCTCGAAGAATTGCCGGCGGCCATCTACGGTGTCAGCAGCGATGGCGGGATCAAGGTGAACCTTCTCGGCCCCTCGCAGGCCACGCTTGCTTTGACTGGCGTCGGCACTGTGCGTGTCGAGCAGCGCACGCAGTACCCGTTCGACGGCGACATCCAGATCCGCGTCGTCCCGGAGCGTAGCGCACGGTTCGCCGTTCACGTCCGAGTGCCGCAGTGGGCGAAAGGCGCTGACATCAGGATCAACGGTGCCAGCTTCGCGTTGCAATCGACGCCGGGTGATTACGTGTCGATCGAGCGGGAGTGGCGTGGCGACGATGTGATCGCGCTGCAGTTGCCGATGGAGCCGCGCGTGCATCGCAAGTCCAATCGAAACGTTCAGGAGTCGCGCGCTCCGGACGACTCGCCCGTCAGCCAGGAAGTGCTGCATTTCGACTATCTCGCCGTCACTCGCGGCCCGCTGGTGTATGCGAGCGGATTGATCGACGGTTATAAGATCGATGAGACGCTGCGCGTCGCCGCCCAGCCTGCCGAAGCCTGGATCGAGACCGTTCCCCAAGAGAATGAGGGGGCGGACGCGGGACCGGACCTCCGCCTGCGTCCGCTCGATCGCCCGGCCCTCACGTTGGCTCCTTACTATCGAGCGGGCGGACGCCGCGATGGAACGTGGCGCTTGACCTGGCTATCGCTCGCGCCGGAAGTGTCCCCATGACAGATCCCACTCGTCCTGCCGGCTCGCAACGTTCCGGTCGTGCCGCTGGCGGCGGCCCGCTGAATGGCGTACGCGTGCTGGACCTGAGCGCATACATCGCAGGGCCTTACGGCTGCACGTTGCTTGCGGACCAGGGCGCCGAAGTCATCAAGATCGAGCCGCCGGACGGCGACAACCTGCGCAAGTATCCATCGACGCTGCAGGCCGAGAGTCGTGCGTTCATGGGCATCAACCGCAGCAAGCTGGGCCTGGCGCTCGACCTGAAACAACCCGAAGGGCTCGCTGCGCTGTTGCGGCTGGTGCGCACGGCCGACGTCCTGGTCCACAACTTCCGTCCCAACGTTCCGAAGCGGCTCGGCATCGATTTCGCACAACTCTGCCTGATCAATCCGCGGCTGATCTATTGCGCCGTGAGCGGTTACGGCGAGACCGGTCCGCTGAAGGACAAGGCGGGATACGACCAGGTGCTGCAGACGATGACCGGCATGTGCGTTTTGCAGGGCAAGCGCGGCGGGGCGCCCGAGATCATCTACGGTTCCGTCGTCGACTATTACGCAGCGGCGCTGGTGGCTGGCGGCGTCGCATCGGCTCTGTATGAGCGCGAACGCAGCGGGCTAGGGCAGTTCGTTGGCGTGTCGTTGCTGCGTAGTGCGCTGACGATGCAGTCGGCGCGATTGATCTGGGTGGACGGCGAACCGCGCGATATCGGTCGCGACTTCCGCTCCGGAGGCATTACCGGATTGCATCCCACCCGCGAGGGCCATCTCTATCTCTCCGCCAATACGCCGCGATTCTGGAAGATGCTCTGCGAGAAAGTGAATCTTCCCGAACTGGCGGACGATGAGCGGTACGACTCCGTGCGTAAGCGGGCTCAGCACGCAACCGAGATCGTACCTAAATTGCACGAGGCGTTGAGCGCGAGAACGGCGTTCGAGTGGGAAGCTTATCTAGGTGACGATGTGCCCTGTGCAGCGGCGCGTGCAGTGGAGGACGTATTCGACAACGAACAGGTGCTCGCCGAAGACATGGTGACCGCGATGAAGCATCCGCTCGTCGGGCGTTATCGTGGACTGACTCGCGCCATCAAGTTCGATCGCACTCCCGGTCCTGAGCCGTTCGCCGCGCCGACCTTCGGCCAACACTCCGACGCCGTTCTGGAGAGCGGCGGCTGCTCGCCCGAGGAAGTGGAGCAGCTTCGGCGCAAGCGCGTGGTGCTGTAACTTGCATTCCCTCCCCCGGTCACCGGGGGAGGGCCAGGGTGGGGGGCGTCCGAAGCGCTTTCGCGCAATTCCCCGA
>Ga0065707_10000752_pt1 | contig 16362 bp, 7 predicted proteins | sample SwiRhicommuniRL3_FD_59094 | JGI IMG/M metagenome (GOLD analysis project Ga0065707, IMG submission 59094) | Switchgrass rhizosphere bacterial communities from Rose Lake, Michigan, USA - RL3 v2 (version 2) | ecosystem: Host-associated > Plants > Roots > Rhizosphere > Soil | place: East Lansing, MI...
ATCTCTTCCGATGCCAGAGGTGTCATTGGTGTTGTTGCCGGTGGTGGTAGAATTGATAAACCATTATTGAAGGCTGGTAGAGCTTTCCACAAATACAAGGTCAAGAGAAACTCGTGGCCAAAGACCAGAGGTGTAGCTATGAACCCAGTTGATCACCCTCATGGTGGTGGTAACCATCAACATATTGGTAAGGCCTCTACTATCTCCAGAGGTGCCGTTGCCGGTCAAAAGGCTGGTTTAATTGCTGCCAGAAGAACCGGTTTATTACGTGGTACTCAAAAAACTCAAGATTAATCTTAAACTCTAATAATATAAAGTAATGTAAGATGTTTATATTTTGTATTATTAACTGTGCATTATTAATATACATATAGTTAGGAATGAAAGAATAGAATATGACTACGAGAACAGGCTAAGAGGAATAATTGAGTATTTGTGAACAGAACTCAACTAAGTAGAAAGTAATTAATCGAAACGATTTGAAGAACTCCAATCAGTATACAGTTAAGAATTAGAAATTAGGAAGTAGAACGTAGAAATTAAGAATAAGGGATCGAAGACTGTGTTGTTAAAAGTCTCTGTGCAATTATAAGACGTAAAGAATTCCACAGGTATAAATAAAGAATATTGCAGCTCTTTAATCTTCACAGTATCTGGTTAATTTATTCAATAAATACAGACCAAACGCACCGAAGTATTCATTAAAAGTCACCCAAAGTCACTAAATCTCCACTAAATCTCCACTAATATTAAATACTCCGTTTCGCTCAATATTTGAAAAGCGAGAACTATTCGCTTCGCTCAAAGCTCTCTTCGCTCATAGTTCTCCCGTTATAAACCGTATTGAAAAATCTCAAATCTTCAAAATAATCATTTCTGATCGATAGATTTTTTTATATTAATCGTTTACATTATTATATTCACTATATTAAAATTACGGAGAATAATTATAGTCTGCAATACTTCTTCGATGTAAAGGTACCATCTCCATTATAATTAATGCAAATAATGTTTAACTCAATGTTTTCAGTTTTCGTCTCTCTATCTCTATTTCTTATCACTTTAAAATTAAGTCTATTTTATTAACTACAGTATATGATTATTCTCTATACATTTGCAGCATTTTCTTCAACAGATGGATTATATGGTTCAGCTTCTTTTAGTTAGTTGGTTTACATACTTGACACAAATGTAATCAAGATATCACCACTTTCTACAAGAAGCAATCTTTAATACGTTTAGCTTAATTGAATTATTATATTGTTTTCCATGCACTTATCAAATAAATGCTATGAAATGGCTCATACCGATAATTCATCACTAATCCTAGAGCGAACAAATTATTTATCCAGACCCAAACCCTTAGCAATTACAGATCTTGAAGGTTGCAAAAATCTATTCGAACCAAATGGATCAAGATAAGCATGCATAATCTAAAGGACTTATATATGCAAGAAAAAAAGAAATGCCTCGGAGTTAACAAGCCTTTCGAAGAGTCAGGTACGTAGACTCATATTGAGTCATAGGGCCAGGGGCCATAATATATTATGATAATGCTCTCCAACGACATATTAGATAACTCTTAGAGACAGAAATTCCGGTAATTTTTGCATCTTTGTCACTATTCATGCAATTCGTGCCGTTTCTTCAAAGGCACTATACTCGCAAATTTTTCGGGTTCCCCGATGAGATTGGAATTCGGGAATTTTGACATAAAAAAAAACTGAAAGGGTTAGTTCCGAATCGTAACATTTTCCCCTCGTTCTTTATGACTAATAGTTGGCTAACCACAAGCCTACTCAATTGACGGAGTGAAACGGTCTCGCCTTTGCATATGTGCTATTTTATCTGCAGTGCGCGCAAGTTCTCTATTTATGTGCAGTATATCAAAATTGATATCTTTATATATAGTGAGACGCCGCCCATCCCATTTCCCCTTATAATTTCTTGAAGTTTATTGGTCGTTGATAAATAACATTTAGTGTATTTGTATTACTATTAGTTAGAGTTATCAATTAGTACTACCGTGATGCTGCTGTTACTACATCCGTCGAACTCAACGGAATGTCCCTTCTGGGATTACGATGACATTACGCGATGCACGAGAGACAAGTTAGATTATTATCCTCCATTAATTTTGGGATTGGTCTCATTCATAGTCTTGCTGGCTAAATCTGTGATTTCAATCTCAAAGAGACATCGTAAAATCGAATTGGTTGATGAAAACCAACCCTTATTAGCCCGTGCCGACGCGTATGGTTCTATTGATGGCAAAGTGCCCGAAATTTCTATTAAAGAACGTCACTTTGATATCTCTAGATTACCAGAAACTAACGACGATGGAACTCCCCATGGTCAAGTCAAAGAGGTGTTCAAAAATGCTCTTGAAAGATTTAGAGTGTGTGTTGAATATTCTCTTGTAGTTATTCAATTGGCATTATCTCTTTCACTTTTCATCGTCAAGGATTTCATTGAAGAATTTAAACACTCCTATATCCCATTGGTCAAATCAATTTTCTGGTTTTATCTTTTTATTGTTGCCTCCTTTAGAATCGCAAACTTGAGAAAGGTCAATATTCGTTTACCTAATTTATGGGTCCATTCAACCACCATTTACTTTTTGAATTTCTTTCCAAATATATTGACTTTCAGACTGGCTTTGGTTCGTTCAAGCAGCGAGAATGTTCGTTATTACTATATCGCAGAATTCGTCATCGCTTCAAGTTTACTATTCTTAAACTTTACTGCTGAAGTTGGTGATAAACCAGCAAAGTTGTACGTTACTAGTGATGGTATTAAGCCTTCTCCTGAAAATGCTACTTCTATTGCCTCTTTTGTCACTTACTCTTGGATTGATAAGATGGTTTGGAAAGCTTATAAACAACCTTTGGCCAAAACTGATATTTGGGGCTTGAGAGAGGATGATTATGCCCTTTATGTTGTCAAGGCCTTTGAAGCTTATGATTCTACCTTTAGATTCTCCGTCAAATTGTTCACTCATTTTAAATTTTTGTTTGCCTTACAAGCATTTTGGGCTATCTTGGATTCTATCCTTATTTTCGCTCCTTCATTATTGTTAAAGAGAATCTTGGAATATGTCGAAAACCCTTCAGGATCTCCAGCATCTATTGCTTGGAGTCTTGTTTGCCTTATGCCTATTTTCAAGATGTTTGACTCGTTATCTTCAGGATGCTCTCTTTTCTTAGGTAGAAGAGTTTGTGTTAGAATGAAGGCTATTATTATTGGTGAAGTATATGCAAAAGCTTTAAGAAGAAAGATAACCGTCGCTGATGTTGAAGAAGAAGAATCTACTGACGAATCTAAAACAGCTGCGGACGTTGAAGAAGGCAAGTCCACTGATGAAGAACCAAAGAAGAAAACCGCGGAATTGGGTGCCATTATCAATTTGATGGCTATTGATGCTTTCAAAGTCTCAGAAATCTGTGGTTACTTACATTTCTTTGTTGGAGCCATTTTGATGATCATTATCTGTATTATTTTGCTTTACAGATTATTGGGATGGTCTGCTTTGGTAGGTTCCCTTTCGATCGTTGCTTTGTTACCTGTTAACTACAAAATCGCCAGTTGGGTTGCGGTATTACAGAAAGATATGTTGGGAGTTACCGACAAGAGAATTCAAAAGTTGAATGAAACTTTCCAGAGTATCAGGATTATTAAATTCTTCGCTTGGGAAGATAAATTCTTTGAAAGTGTAATGGAAGTTAGAAATGAAGAGTTATACTACTTGAAACTCAGATCCGCTATGTGGTGTTTGGGAGGTTTCATGTGGTTTATCACCCCAACCTTGATTACATTACTTTCTTTCTACTGCTACACTGTTATCGAAGGAAGAACCTTGACTGCTCCTATTGCTTTCACTTCTTTATCTTTGTTCACTTTGTTAAGATCTCCGTTAGATCAATTGTCTGATATGACCGCCTTCGTCATCCAATCGAAGGTATCCTTGGACAGAGTCGATGATTTCTTGAATGAACAAGAAACTCATAAATACGATCAATTGGGACAAGAATCTGGACCAAACTCTCCATACATTGGTTTTGAAAATGCTTCCTTCTCATGGAACTCTCAATCAGAAAATGACTTCAAATTGAGAGACTTGAATATTGAATTCAAGGCTGGTAAATTGAATGTCATTATTGGACCTACTGGTTCTGGTAAGACTTCTTTGTTGTTGGCTCTTTTGGGTGAAATGGATTTAACCGACGGGAAAGTCTTCTTACCTGGTATTATTCCAAGAGATGACTTGGTCATTGATCCTAGAACTGGTTTGACTGAATCTGTTGCTTACTGTTCACAATCTGCCTGGTTATTGAATGAAACCATTAGAAATAACATCATTTTTGCTTCTCCTTTCAACCAAGAGCGTTATGACAAGGTTGTAGAAGCCTGTGGATTAACTCGTGATTTTGAAATCTTAAGTGCTGGTGACTCTACTGAAGTTGGTGAAAAGGGTATTACTTTATCTGGTGGTCAAAAACAAAGAGTTTCTTTGGCCAGAGCCTTGTACTCCAACTCCAGACATGTTTTATTGGATGATTGTTTATCTGCTGTTGACTCTCACACTGCTTTGTGGATCTATGAAAACTGTATTTCTGGTCCATTGATGGACGGAAGAACTTGTATCTTGGTATCACATAATGTTGCTCTTACTGTACAAAAAGCCGAATGGATTATTTCTATGCAAAATGGTAGAGTTAAGAACCAAGGTAGCCCTGATGAATTATTAGCCAGTGGAGATTTAGGTGACGATGACTTGGTCAAGTCTTCTGTTATCAACTCTCGTTCTCAATCTACTACTAACTTACAATCTTTGGACGACAAAAACGCTGACTTAAAAGCCAGGGCCGCTGAAATCGAATTGAAATTGAAGGCTGTTGAAGGTGAAGTGAACGAAGATGATAACAAGAAAACAGATGGTATATTGACTGAAGAGGAATCTAAGTCTGAGGGTGTAGTTGATCTCAAGGTGTACTCTGGTTACGCGAAAGTTTTCGGTGGTTACCCAACTTGGATTACAATCGTTTTGGCGTTTGCAATTTCTCAAACTATCTTCATGTATCAAACCTGGTGGTTAAGAAATTGGTCGTTGAATTCTGAACGTACCAGTGCTTTAATGAACACAATTTCCATGGCTACTATTGGAACTCATTATGATGCCACTCAAGTTGCCCAATTACCAGTTGTCCGTACCTTTGTGGGAGGCTACTCATTATACTCGTCCGCAGTTTCAACCGTTAATTCATTTAAAGAAGAAAATGGATCACTCTATTATATTTCTATTTATGCGATTATCGGTGTCACCTATGCTATCTTTGCTTCATTCAGAGTCTTTATTACATTCTTCGCCGGTATCAGAGCATCTAACAGAATTTTCAAACAAGTATTAACTACTATCTTGAGAGCCAAGTTGAGATTCTTCGATAAGACCCCGATAGGACGTATCATGAATAGATTCTCCAAAGATATTGAATCTGTCGATCAAGAATTAACTCCATTTGCGGAAGGTGTGTTTATCTGTTTTGTTCAATGTGTCTCTACGTTGTTCTTGATTACAATTATCACTCCAGGATTCTTGATATTTGCTGTCGTCATCTCGTTCTTGTATTACTTGGTTGGTGTCTTTTACCTTGCTCTTTCTAGAGAATTGAAGAGATATGAATCCATCACTAAGTCTCCTATCCACCAACACTTTTCCGAATCTTTGGCTGGTGTTGCAACTATTAGAGCCTATGGTATTGAATCTAGATTCATGAAACAAAACTTGAAGGCAATCGATGAAAACAACAAACCATTCTTTTACTTATGGGTAGCCAACAGATGGTTATCCTTCCGTATTGATGCTGTTGGATCCTTAGTCATGTTTTTTTCTGGTGTGTTTGTATTGTTGTCTATTGGAAAGATTGATGCTGGTTTGGCCGGTTTGTCATTATCGTATGCTATTGCATTTTCTGAAAGTGCCTTATGGATTGTTCGTCTCTATGCCAACATTGAAATGAACATGAACTCGGTTGAAAGATTACAAGAATATCTTGAAGTCGAACAGGAACCACCATACGAAATTCCAGAAACTGCTCCACCTGCATCATGGCCAGAAACCGGGTCTATTTCGGTTAAGGATGTTTCATTGAGATACTCGCCGGAATTGCCACGAGTCATTAAGAATGTTTCCTTTGACGTCGAACCAAACCATAAAATTGGTATTGTTGGACGTACTGGTGCCGGTAAGTCTACAATCATCACAGCATTTTTCAGATTCTTGGATCCTGAAACAGGATCGATTTTGATTGACGGAGTGGATATCACCAAGATCGGTTTAAAGAATTTACGTCAAGCTATCACCATTATTCCACAAGATCCTACCTTGTTTGCAGGTTCGATCAGAAGCAACTTGGATCCATTTGACCAGTACACTGATGGACAAATCTTCGAAGCTTTGAGAAGAGTAAACTTGATTGGACCATCAGAAGTCGCTGGTTCTCCCGAAGGAGAAAATCAAAACAAATTCTTGAAACTCGATGCTTCCATCGCCGAGGGAGGAGGAAACTTATCCCAAGGTGAAAGACAATTGGTTTGTTTGAGTCGTTCACTTCTTAAAAACCCCAAGGTTATTCTTCTTGACGAAGCAACCAGTTCTATCGATTACAAATCGGATTCCATGATTCAACAAACTATTAGAGAAGAATTCTCAAACTCCACCATCTTAACCATTGCTCATAGATTGAGAACTATCATCGATTATGATAAAATTTTGGTCATGGATGCCGGTAGGGTCGTTGAGTATGAAAATCCTTATGTCTTGATTGCCGATAAAACGTCGTTGTTCTATAGTATGTGTGAGAATAGTGGTGAGTTGGATTCTTTGATCAAACTCGCCAAAGAGGCTTACATTGAAAAGAAGAACAAACAAAATAATAAAAATTAATTGTTTGTTCCCTTTCTACTGCATTTGATACATTTAAATATTCGTCCGTTGTACCTTCTATGTTATATATTATAATATTATATAATTATAGATCTATTGTAGATGAGTTGATCCTCTGATGATTTTGAGAATATAAAGAAAGATAGGTGGATGGCTCAATTAAGAGTTCTTAGTGTTTTGTGGTGATGATAGAGACTGAGTAGTATAGAGCTTTCATCCCTAGATATTGTTCAAATATTTCTTTAGGAATAATGATCGAGTGCTATATATGCCATGAACTATAATATTATTAAGAAAATTGATTAGATTGAAGGATATTTCAAGGCTCTGAGGTATACGTGCAAAAACTGAGCGTAAAGAGGTATATGTAAACTAGAAGAGTTTTGAATAGTGAATATTGCATCTTTAAATACTCTGTGGAAAGTGAGAATTATGAGCAAAGAAATTGAAGTATTGAAATTTTGAAATTCTGATATTTCGCAGCCAAATTTCACATGTATAGCGGAATTGAAAAGTCAAATGATCCAGATCAGTTAGATAGAAGCTTCGCTGTAGCCCGGTGGTGTCAACACCACCGAAGGAACTATAGAAACAACTTTCTTTTAGTAGATCCGAAGAATTCTTTTTGTAGGCCCAAAGATTTTTCAGTTTAGCTCAGCTACTGTCTTACCATTAACTGGTACGTTTTATAATAAATATATTCGTCTCTCATACACTGAAAAATGGTAGAAAATCAAGAAGTCGTCATTGTTAATATAGTGACGGCGTAGGAGGGTAAAAATATCGAAAGAGTGACAACGTGAAGATACACTGCCATAGGTGAACCAAACGCATTTTATAAAATATCCTAGAAATATATTTGTGTGTGCACTTCGAATATATAAAGTACGCTCAATTACGGCAGCAGAGTGCAAGAGTGCGAGCAAACCATTCATATAAGGAGCGTATTAAGGAGTCAATAAAAACTGGGATCCTCACTAAAAGCAGAGATATCATTACTGGGGATCATCACTGGGAGATCATCACTGGGAGATCATCACTGAGAGATCATCACTGGGAGATCATCACTGGGAGATCATCACTGGGGATCCTCACTTGCTCAGCTCCAAAAAAGTTCATACTCTTTCTTCCTTTACCATACTTCATTTACATACTCCAAATATAAATACACCTATTACCAATTTGTTTTTACTACGTATTTATCAGATCATCCAGTTGTAATGTATCAAATATGCCGTAGGAAATCGACTTTTCTAAGTTATCAATTTCTCATCAATTCTGGTTAAGCAAATATGTTTTATTATATTCAAGCAATAGAGCCTACGCCAACTAAGCTTCAACTTCTTGAAACATCATCTTGTGCTTTTTCTGAAGTTATCTTTGTCTCTAGCAACTTCGCTTTTGAGCGCCTTCGCCAATTCTTCCTTTTACTCTCTCGTTCGTCCCCTTACCGTTTCTTCTTATCACCTTATCAGCCACAGAAAATAGACTTTCCAAACACCATATAAAAGGCAAAATCGCAAATTCCAATGGACCACCCGGAAGACGTCCAACCTCCAATTGCAATGTCGGATCTTGATAAGAAAGGATTGCTATTTGAAGTTGACAGTTTGGAAGTCGGAACCGATTCAAGCTCCACGCAATTACTACCTAAAGATGATCTATCCACACCTTATAACGACCCATCGATCCAGTTGAACGGAGAGGTAGCATATCTAAACGATATTGAGGATATGCCCCAAGGACGGCATTTAGGATTGTTTTCCACTATAGTGTTATTTGTATCACGGATTCTTGGTAGTGGGATATTTGGTGTGGCTAGTGGTATCTATGAGGATTGTGGCAGGTCTGCATTTCTCTTCTTTTTGTCGTGGTTTATTGCAGCAGCTTTGGCTTTCAGTGGGTTGTATATATATCTAGAGATGGGATCTCTAGTTCCGAGAAGTGGCGGTGCAAAGGTGTTTCTTGAATTTGTCTATGAGAAGCCGAGATTGTTAGCGACTGTGGCATTTTCGGTGTATACTGTTGCGTTTGGATTCACTATCTCTAATGCTTTGGTGTTTGGAGAGTACTTTTCAAGAGCAATTGGTGTTGAAACTACTGATTTCAGAACCAGGCTCACCGGGTTGATCTTTCTCTATTTTGCTGCTGGCATGCATGGGATAAGTGTTCATCATGGTGTGAGGATTCAAAATTTCATCGGCATATTGAAATTAGCCTTAATGGTGGTAATGGTGGGAACAGGTATATATGTGGTGTTTTTCCCATCAACGATTACGCAAATCGATTCCAATTTACATTGGGATGAGTTCTTCACTGTTAAAGGTAACGTATCTTCTTCGACTTTTGCAAGCGCAATAATTAAGGGAACTTTTGCATTTGGCGGCTGGAACGCAATTCATACAGTATCAAACGAGATCCAAGATCCCATCCGTACGTTCAAAATCGCAGGACCTACTTCGTTGGCGATTATTTCCATTACCTACTTCTTCACAAACCTTGCATATTTAGTGGTTATTCCCTCGGATGAATTGGCAAATGGAGGAACTCTTGTGGGCTCGATTCTTTTTGAAAAGGTTTTTGGTGATAGAATAGGTAGACAATTGTTAACGTTAGCTGTTGCCATTTGTGCTGGTGGAAATGTGTTTGTCGTGATGTATACCATCTCAAGAGCTAGTCAAGAAGTGTTTCGTGAGGGATATTTACCATTCTCGAGGTTTATGTCTTCAAATTGGCCATTCGGCTCACCACTTCCAGCTTTACTTTTGAGTGTTTCCATCACCACAGTCATATTTATTGTTTGTCCCCAAGGTGATATCTACAATTACATTGTAGCATTAGAAGGGTATCCTAATCAAATTGTTGTTGGGCTAGTTGCTTTGGGGATATTCATTATCAGAAGACGGTATCCTGAGTTGAGGGCACCGATCAGATCAAGCTTAGTTGGAACCACATTGGTTTTGATCATCACATGTTATTTGATAGTTTCGCCTTTAGCGTCAAAGACAAGTCCCAACCCAGCAGGAATGCAAAACTGGCCATCATATGCTGTGGTGTCACTTTGCATTATCTTTTCTTGCATCTTGTACTGGTTCTTCAGGTTTAGATTCTTTCCTTGGTTGTACAGGTATGAACTCAAACCAGAAGAAATCACTTTGGAAGATGGACTAGTAGTCAAGCAATGGGTTAAAATTCATTATTAGTATACCTTAAATAGAATAGTTGATAGACGAACTCGAGTTCGAAATAGATCCTAACTAATATTCGGTGTTTCTCTAACCCAGCTCTTCGATAATGCGATCAACTTTTAACACGAATTCTATAAAATCTTCCTTCTTCAACAATTTTATGATCAGTTCCTTCAATTCGTCGTGACTGTAATCCTTGAAGGGGGTTTCAAGTTGTGAACATACATGGTCCATAGAGTACCTGTGGTTCGAGGAAGAGAGGTTGTGATTGTAGTTCTGTAAGAAGTTTTCAGGATTCTGACTATATTCTATCTGCGTTGGGGGTACGAATATGGATTCTTCATAATCAGGTTTATAAGGAATATACCGCAAAGGATTCAAAGTTGAAAATGGGCTTTCTGTTGTATGGGTCTCCGGGTCAGGATAATGGCTTACAAAAGATCCTCTCCTAGTTCGAGCTGTTGTAGATTCTTGAAGATTGTGACAAAATCTCATCTTATTCTGAACAGGTACCCTAGACCTGGGCCCTCTAGCAAATTCTCTGATGTGTGTCGATTTTAATTTACTAGGCAGTTGTCTGCTGGGTTTTGGCTGTCCGTGCAAATAGTTGGTAGGTCTTTGTTGGGTACCTTCTTTTTGAGTAGCAGAGGGATCAGAACTTGGTTGACTATAGCTGAAAGTTTTGTAAGGCGCAGTAGATTTCATTGGATGTTGACTAGCAGAATGAAAGTGGTTTCCCATCTGATTTCCTATCTGATTTCCTATCTGATTTCCTATCTGATTTCCTATCTGACTACTTTTTAAATTATTAATTGTGGCCCTCCTTTGAGCATTTGATGGGAAACTTTCTTGCAAATTAATTCTTTGATAATCTAGACTTTGCCCCATTTGTGAATGGTGATCAATTCCAGGTCTCTGTGAACCTTCATTTCCTTGATAAGAGTCATTTTGTGCCTGACTAAAAAAGGAATCGTTTTGAAATGTTTCTTGCTGGATATTCGTATAAGGGAAAATGTATGAAGTATCGTTAAAACTAGCAGAGTTCTGAACCTGACTTTGTTCAGGACTAATTGGGGTTACAGTTGTTTGTTGAATCTTTTTATCCAAATCTACGGAAGGCAATTTTAAGTCATCTCTGATGTACGTGAAGCATTCTTCAAATATGTCTTGACTAGCAAAAGATATCTGAAATCTCTTGAGTACTTTTCCAAAAACCGAAGTCTCTTTGTAGCCTATGGAAGGATACTTTGCTATGACAGAGGTTTTAGAACTACTTGTTTCTTTCAATGAATATTTTTCCTGGAGTTAGCTTATGAGTTCCCCGATTCTAAGATTTTTAAGATTTATGAGAATTCGTACTTACCAAGATGGTACCTTTACAACTGATGGTTAAGTTAACTTCTTGTTGGTACGTTAAAGTAGTAAAATAGGCCACCAACCCTGATCTTTGAGGATAGTGAAACCAAGAACCATCGTCCCTACGAACAGAGAGTTTTCTAAGTTCAAAACTATTCATAATGTCGTCAGTGTTGTTGTTGCAGCAGGTTTGAAATTTGGCTGCAACAATTTTGATAGTCAAGAATTGTACTCCACACTACCTAATATGGCTGTTAAAAATTAAGCTATTAAATTGAATATGTACGAAGTCTATGGAACTAAGAGTAGAGTTGCATAACCATAGCATAGAAGAACAGGAGTAGTTCTATCAACTAGCATTTGGTAGAAGAGACAGTAGGACTAGTGAAACGGACTAGTGGTATAAGTGTATCGCTTGACCAAGTGCCCAGCTTAGGTTATAAAGTGGGCTTTAGCACAACAGCACGATCGAGCGAATTAAATAGGTTTGGTTTGTTTATTCCTTGGAACAATCTCTACCAAAAATAGAGACCTTGAACCAATCCATGACAACCAAGATTTGGTTCTTTGCAGAAAGACACATGTAAATGTAAGCGGATCTCCAAAGTAAGAAGGTGAAAGTACCTCCTGAAGTGACGTTGGACCAGTCACCCCAGACCAAATCAGCAACAGCTCTTTCAGATCCAATGTAGGCTAAAGAACCTTGATGGTTGTACTTGAAGATTGGGAGTTTTTCTTCGATCTTGACCAATTTCTTAGCCAATCTTTCGGTGTTGTCGGTTGGGGTTGGATTGGCAATTTGGTACCTGATGGCATCCATTTCGTGTAATTTGGAAAAGTGCTTAGCCAAAAAGTTACCTTCTTGGAAAGCAACTTGGGCAGTTGGAGCGTACTTGGTGAAAGTACAGTCACCAAGGGCAAAAATGTTGCTGGAACCGTCAAGTAATAATCTGTCGTCAACCAATAACCCTCTTCTAGCATTCTTTTGTTCCTCGATTTGAGTAGTCAACTTACGAGTAATTTCTCTAGGAGCATTACCAGTAGCCCAGATCAACATACCGTATGGAATGTCGATGATTTGGGTCGAGCCATCTTTGTCCTTAACTTGAGCAACGACGTTCTTGTCGTTAACTTGCTTAACCATGGTGTTTGTCTTTAAATCAATGTTTGTGTCTTTGAAAACTTGTTTAGTGTAGTCGACCAATTTCTTGTTGAACATATTCAAAACGTTTGGCAAGGCTTCAACCAAGGTAACCTTGATTTCACCGGCAACTTCGGGCATCCATTTTCTCAAATCTTGGTCAATGTAATCTTGCAATTCACCAGCGACCTCAACACCAGTTGGACCACCACCACAAACAACAATAGACAATAATCTCTTTCTTTCGGAATCACCCTTTGGCAAGATATTGGCAGCTTCAATAACATCCATCAATCTCTTTCTGATAGTAATAGAGTCACTGACTTCCTTCAAGAATGTAGAATGTTCAGCAACACCAGGAATTCCAAATGTAGATGGTTGGGCACCAACACCAACAACCAAATAATCATAGTTCAATGAGGTGGTGATTTCGTCAACCCCAGTGTATTCAGCAACGGTAGACTTTGCAGAGGAAGTATCCTTACCGGAATGACCGGAGTGAACAGTGGTCGATTGCTTGATAGTAACCTTGTTGTTAACAGCATCAATGTGGGTAGCTTCGGCTTCCAAGTAGATGACTTCACCAGGAGATCTTCTAGTGATTGATCTCACAGGTTCAATAATTGATCTCAATTCAACAGTACCAGTTGGGCACGATGGCAACAATGGAGTGAAAAGGAAATAGTTTCTAGGAGAGACAACAACAACATTGTATAAGGTAGTATCCAAGTTCTTTAATAAAGAAATGGAACCCCAACCAGAACCCAAGATGACCAAAGTCTTCTTCTTTTGACCGTTTTCAAAAACAGGAACTTGCTTCAATTGATCAGCTGGATGAGATTCGTTATAAACCTTGTAGCCGAGAGCTCCGAAAGAACCAATTACTGCTAAGGAAGAAATTCCTACGGTGTATCTCCATGCTTTTCTAAACCCACCTCTAGGCTTTACAACAACCTTGTTTTCACTGAAAACCCTGGCGGCTGAGGAGAATAATCTCGTTGAGTTTCTCGAGAACATTGTCAAATCTATTAAAACTTGTCAACAACTGAATTTCCCCAATGTTTACTGGATCTAGCGGATTGAATAGTTTAAATATTCTCGTTGATTAGGATGGTTTGGGAAAAATTTTCGATTAATTTATTCGGGCGGATTCGGTCTCAAACTCCGAAAATCGAGCCTTTCTTTACACATGAACCCACCGCTATTAGAATGGGTTGGGACGTTGGAATGGCCCCGCGTATAAGCTTGGGCATATTTCTACGTGGTCCGGATAACGGGAACTTGTAATTTTACGAAGAGGCCCATTGTATTATTATACTATCTTTTATATATCCAATGGAACCTCCATAGTAGAGAGATTATCAGTGGAGAGCAACTGAGCGATTATCATATTATCTGATGCAATTCTGGGAGTGAGTTGTACTCTCGCAATCACGAGAGGTTACTGCTAACTTTTAGGATACTCAATTCCGAATGGACCGACTGTGTAAGCTTAGTACTCATTATGACTCCTAATATCACCTCAAATATCACTCCAAATATCACGCGGATACTCTAGATCAATTTGACGACAAGCTAAAACACCAATTCTTCCTTCAGTAGAATGGTTCTCCATATCTTAAAATCTAGATGGCCGCCCGAAGCCAAATTACTTTATGGTTCAGTTCAATTTTGCGATGTAACAGATTACACCTGGTGATAACCTTCCCTCACATATGTCGTGTGTATCTACCAAAATGTTCCATTCGAATCGTTTATCTTCGGAGATAGTGGAACAATTATGGCTACTGTGCTTATGTGAACCCTCACATGATTCTCACAATCATTGATTTTGTTTGTATCCGTAAGTTATCAGTAAATTCAACCTTTCTTACTTCCTCGCTCTTAGGCCCGCTTATTGGTGGGTACAGGGTCCAACATTCGAACGAGGGGAACTAAGGTTACTTTACGAGGGGATGGAGTTTGGTACAAGGTAGTGCAGTTGCAATTGAATATAGGATTTTCGTGTCGTAATAGATTCAACTTTTAACTAAGGGATCCAACAGATACGAGAGTTACGAGGGACGACAGATGGCCACGTTTAAACCAGCGTCGTTCTGATATCGATTATTATTAAGTGAATATTCCAGCATTCTTAGCACTCTAATACTCTTGGTACTAAAATAGTCTTAGTACAAAAATAATCTTGAACCCTGGACTCTGGTTTCTCGCATCCTCGGTATTATAGACAATTACGGAATATCAATTGTTGATAATTGATTGTTAACGTTATCATGGAGATTATTTGGTATTCTGATACACCTCAATTTCGTAGTGTCCCTTAGTTAAAGATATATTGTTTTATTAGACAATTGAATCAGTACATTTGAATATGAGTAAATCTGACTCTTGTCATTTGGATACCAGCCTGTTTCTCGAAATAAACCAGTTACTCTGTAATTCGACCAGTTTCTCTGTAAATAAACCACTCGCTCTCTAAATAAATACACTCACTCTCTAAATAAACCCACTGACTCTTTCTTCGTTCCATCTATTAAGCTTTTCCTTTCGTAAATGGTATGACTTTCGACTAGCCCTGAATAGAGCCAACGAATTATTAAAGTCGGTTTCTGACGTTGTTTCTTTCAATTTCTTCAGCACTTCTATGGATTCCTGATGGTTCGCTGCAATCAACTTTGAAAACTTATTTTTGATCAAAAACTCTTGATTAAAGTTCGACGATAGTAGTTGATATTGAATCACTTCCAAATTGGTGAATTCTTGATACATTTGCTGGATTGATTTAATATGATCCACCATTTTTTGACTCAATTCAACATAGTCGTGTATCAATTTACTTATGGTTTCTTGGACTGTACTTATCAGTTGTAGTTTGTCAAGAATCTCGGTTCTTTTCTTGTGATATCCTTTGAGAGACTTTATGTATCCCCCCACAAGCTCATTGTTGCTGATGAATTCTTCGATGTTTTTGGACGGTAATGATTCGATAGATTTTGGTAATGGAAATGGCTGTAGCTCGTCGATGGTTAGCACATCGACCAATGTTGTTATATCCTGTAATGTATGCTCCATACTGGTTGAGTAAGTAGTACTGATTTTAAACTTGTGATTTTTGATACTGCATCTAAATCATTGTCACTAATATACGAAGTATGAAGTGATCTACAAGTTAATTATCAACTGATTTGAATATTCTCTATAAAAGAACTTCCCAGAATGAAGAGTCTAAGAATTTTTTTTGTCTGGGATCTAGGCTTAATGGTTTATAATTTCATTTTTTTTGAAACATCAGTACCGCAATAATATTCTTTGTAGAACCATTCAACAAATTACAAGATCTAGGAGATATTGGCATATTCCGATTCAAAAAATGCAACCTTAATCGAACAAAGATTAAACTGGGGAAATCAAACATATACAATTCAGAATTATTTCTAGCTAGTGCTTTTTGGTTTGAAAATGAATAAATTAAATATAATGTATTTTATATATTTAGGAAAACTAATTTGGTATTTTAAATCTAATTGTTGCAAGGTATAATAAATATAAAGCAGTTCCTGAACTGCCTCGTTTTTGAGACTAATCTTTGAAGTGAATTGTGTTCGAATCTAATTTTGTAAATTATTGCAGAACTGTGAAAAAAATCTCGTTAAAGTACAACAATGGGAGTTTCTCCGATTATAGTTTTTAAATCGAATTCCACAGTTTCATATCTCTGCACAATACCGCGCAGT
>Ga0065707_10000711_pt1 | contig 16357 bp, 15 predicted proteins | sample SwiRhicommuniRL3_FD_59094 | JGI IMG/M metagenome (GOLD analysis project Ga0065707, IMG submission 59094) | Switchgrass rhizosphere bacterial communities from Rose Lake, Michigan, USA - RL3 v2 (version 2) | ecosystem: Host-associated > Plants > Roots > Rhizosphere > Soil | place: East Lansing...
ACAGGCGCCGTAGCCGGCTCGGCCGCCGCTTCCGGATCCGGCGTGGTCGTCGCCACAGCCGTAGCGGCTGGAAGTGCATCGAGCTCGGTGAGCCGGCTGAGCGCGAAGGCGCGAAGACTGCTGTGCGGATACTGATCCCTGAGCCACTGCAGGAGCAGCACGGTCCGCGTTCGGTCACGGTCCTCGTTGAACCGGCGGTACGACTCGGCCGACAGGTTCGCCGCCTGCCATAGAGCGTTGTCCGAATATCCGCTCGTCGCATTGCGGCGCACGAAGCTCCAGTAACGTTCGATCACGAGGCGAAAATCGGATGCCGTCGCCGCGGGGGAATTGATGGCGATCAAGTCCTGCTCGTGGATCGCTTGATAACGCAGGGCCACCGGCGAGGCGGACGCCGGTTGCGACTCCGCCAGCGCATCGGCCGCCGGTTCAGCGGTCTGCGCACACACGGATCCTGCCAGCGTGAGCAACATGCACGCGACCGTCAGACCGTTACCGAAGCTGAGCATCCACTTCGTCAAAGTACCCCTTGTCCACAAGCACTTCCCGTGGCTTCCCGCCGACGCCCGGCGATACGAGTCCATCCATTTCCATCATGTCGACCAGCCGCGCGGCACGGCTGAACCCGATGCGAAGGCGCCGCTGCAGATACGAAATCGACGCCTGACCGCTCGTCACGACGATCCGCGACGCTTCGTCGTAGAGGTCGTCCTTTTCCATCTCGATCGCGTCGAGCTTCTTTTCCTCCGCGGTAATGGCCGTGTTGTAGACCGGCTTGCCCTGCTTGCGAAGGAAGCTCGCCAGGCGCGCGCTTTCCTGCTCGGAAATGTACGGCCCGTGCAGCCGTATGGCCCGCGACGAGCCCGGAGGCATGAAGAGCATGTCGCCGCGTCCGAGCAGTTGCTCGGCCCCGTTGCCGTCGAGAATCGTGCGCGAGTCGATCTTCGACTGCACGCGGAACGAGATCCGCGAGGGCAGGTTGGCCTTGATGAGCCCGGTGATGACATCCACCGACGGCCGCTGGGTCGCGAGCAGCAGGTGGACGCCGACCGCGCGCGCCATCTGGGCCAGCCGCGCGATGGATTCCTCGACGTCGCCTCTGGCCACCATCATCAGGTCGGCCAGCTCGTCGATCACGACCACGATGTAGGGAAGCGGCAGCAGCGGCTCCTCGGACTCCGAGGGCTGTTCCTTCGCCATGTGTGCGGCGTTGCGGTTGAACTGCTCGATGTTGCGAACGCCGGCCGCGGCCAGTTTCTTGTACCGCTCTTCCATTTCCTTCACGGCCCAGCGCAGCGCGTTGACGGCCTGCTTCGGATCGACGACGACCGGCGTCATGAGGTGGGGGATGTCCTCGTACATCCCCAGCTCGACGCGCTTGGGGTCGATCATGATGAGGCGGACTTCGTCGGGCGTCGCGCGGAACAGAATGCTCGACAGCATCGAGTTGATCGCCACCGATTTACCGGTCCCGGTCGAGCCCGCGATGAGCAGGTGCGGCATGATCGACAGGTCGGTCATGTACGGCTCGCCGTGAATCGTCTTGCCGAGGGCGAGCGTCAGCTTTGAATGCGAACGCTGGTAAATCTCGGATTGCAGAAGCTCGCGCAGCGAGATCTGCTCCCGCGTGTGGTTCGGAATCTGGATGCCGACCGTCGACTTGCCGGGGATGCGATCGATCAGGACCGACTCGGCCTGCATCGCGAGGCAGAGGTCATCGGCCAGACCGGTGATTTTTCCGTACTTCACGCCCGCATCCGGCTTGAACTCGAAGGTCGTCACAACGGGGCCGGGATGAATCTGCGCGACCGCGCCCTCGACGGCAAACTCGCGGCACTTCTCCTCGAGCAGGCGCGCGCCCTCCATCAGCTCGCGCTCGTCGATCTTGCGCTCGGTCTTCGGCGCGTCCAGAAGCGACAGCGGTGGAATCGTGAAGGCGCCAATCCGCCGGGCCGGCCGGGGCTCGGGATCGGGGAGCGGCAACGGCGGAGACTCGAGAGGCTTCTGCCGTTTGGCCATGACCGGTGGCCGCCGATCTTCGATCGGAGGCACATCATCCTGAATGGCGATGGCAACCGGCGCGGGGCGAATCGGCACATTCTCCGCGGGCTTTTTCGCAATCGCCACCGGTGGCGCCGGTGCAGGCATTGGAGGAGGCGGCGAGGGCTTGTCCTTCTTCGCTTGTTTCTCAATCAGCGCACGGCGCTGACGCGCGCGCCGGCGCTCGTCGAGCCAGCTTCTGAGCGCACCCAACATCCTGGAACTGCCCGCACGGCTCACCTTGGTCGCCGACGAGAACACACGTCCGAGCGAGAGCTGCGTCGAGAGCACGATCGCGAGGAACAACAGCGTCAGGATGATAACGATCGAGCCGATGCGGTTCAGGTACTCCGACATCCACAACGCGAGCCACTCGCCCATGTACCCGCCGGCGCGAAACGGTTTGCCGGCGACGTCCACACTGCCGAACGACAGCGCCAGCAGGGAGCTGACGCAGGCGAAGAGCAGGCCCGCCCCCACCAGCTTGGTGTACTGCGCGTCGACGGACCGGCACCAGAAGTAGTGCCAGCCCAGAATGACCATCGCCGCGGGAAGCAGGTACGAAGCGTAGCCGAGCAGTTGGAACGACAACTCGGCGAGAAAGGCGCCGACGCGCCCGGCGAAGTTGACGGGGTGCGCGCCGGAACCCGCGCTGAAAAACCAGACGGGATCGGTCGGCTCGTAGGTCGCCAGCGCAATCAGCCAGATGAGCGCCGCGGCGAAGAGCGCGACTCCGGCGAACTCCCTGACCCGGCGCGAGAGGGTCGATCCTGCCACGCTAGACCTCCATGATGACCGGTACGATGAGCGGCCGCTGTCCCGAACGTTTCCTGAAGAAGCGCCGAAGCTCGACGCGGATCTTTTCCTTGATGAGCCCCTGGTCGGTCCGTTCCTCAATACTCGCTCCCTGAATGACGTCGCCGACGAGCTTCGCGCTCTCGCGCAGCAGGTCGGCGCTGTCCGCGTCCTGCGCGAGACCGCGGCTGACGACGTCCGGATCGCCTTCGAGTTCGCCCGTCTGCTTGTTGATCGCCACGACCGGCACTATGAGACCGTCTTCCGACAGGTGGCGGCGATCGCGTAAAACCTCGTCGGCGACTTCGCCCGACGCGTCGATGAGCACGCGTCCGGCAGGCACCTTGCCGGTCACCGACGCCCCGTTCTCGTCGAAGCGAAGCACGTCGCCGTTCTCGACGAGCATCACCTTGACCGCAGGGGTCAGACCCGCGGTGACCCGCTCGGCGACGCGAGCGTGCTGCGACAGCTGACGGTACTCCCCGTGGATGGGGATGAAGTGCCGCGGTCGCACGAGCGACAGCATCAGCTTCAGCTCCTCTTCGCTGCCGTGTCCCGACACGTGCACGTGCTTGATGCCCTCATAGATCACGTCGGCGCCCCGCCGGGCCAGGTGATTCATCACGCGACCGATGGCCCTGTCGTTGCCCGGAATCGCGCGCGCCGAAAAGACGACCGTATCGCTTTTTCCCACCTTCACGAACCGGTGATCGTCGATCGCAATACGAGACAACGCGGCGAATGGTTCGCCCTGCGAGCCCGTGGTGAGGCACAACACCTTCGACGGTGGCAGCGCCTCGACCTCGCTGTCGCGAATCGTCAGCCCGGCCGGCAGCCGCAGGTATCCCAGGCGCTGTGCCGCCTCCGAGGTCTGCAGCATGCCTCGCCCGACGAATGCCACCTGGCGGCCGAACTGCGCGGCCAGATCGACCAGGATCTGCATCCGGTACACGCTCGAGGCAAACGCGGTGACCATCAGCTTGCCGGTAGTCGTCGTGAAAATCTCCTCGAACGCGTCCTTGACCTCGAGCTCGGAGCCCGTAAAGCCCTTGCGATCGATGTTCGTGCTGTCGCCAAACAGCGCCAGCACCCCCGAGGTACCCAGCTCCGCAAAGCGATGCACGTCGAAGTGCTGGCCATCGATGGGGGTCTGATCGATCTTGAAATCCCCCGTGTGCACGATCGTGCCGGCGGGCGTGTGCACGGCCAGCGCGATGCAATCGGGCATGCTGTGCGTGACCCGCAGGAACTCGACCTCGCAATCGCCGACCTGCACCCGCTGACGCGGCTGAACAGCCACGAGCCGATCGCCCGGGTCGATGCCATGCTCCTCGAGCTTCGGGCGTACAAGCGCCAATGTCAGCGGAGTGCCATACACCGGCCCGTTGATGAGCGGCCAGATGTACGGAACGCCGCCGATGTGATCCTCGTGGCCATGCGTCAGAACCAATGCGGACGGGCGCGGCTGGCACTGATGCAGATAGGCCAGATCCGGAATCATGAGATCGACTCCCGGCAACTCCGGTCCCGCGAACATCACACCCGCATCAATGACGAGCGTGGCGACATCGGTCGACACGGCCATCGAGTTCATTCCAAATTCGCCGAGCCCGCCGAGCGGGACGACCTGTAGCACTGGCGCCATAAGGAAACAGGAAACAGATCGCACGTCGCCCTGGAGGGCGCGATACAGACAAGAAGGGATCCCGGATCCCCTTTTTTTGTTGGTGGTGCGCCATTACGCGCGACCACACCGGCCAGGCCGCTGGGAGCTGCCTGAGAAGAGGGGAGCAGGATAGCACAGCTCACCTTTTTGCCGTAGCAAAAAGGTCGGCAAGTCTCGCTATTTCAACGATCTCCAGCGTCTCCGGACGCCGGCGCGGGTCGATGGCGGCTTCGCCGAGGATTGTCGTCGGCACGACGCCCAGTTGGCCGGAAAACGGCGCCAGCGCGTTCGCCAGCGTCTTCCGCCGCTGGGTGAACATCGCGCGCACCATCCGATCGAAGATGGCCTGGTCTTTCAAGCAAAACGGCGGGGGGCGGAACGAGAGCCGAATCAGCGCCGATCGCACTTCTGGCGGGGGCCTGAACGCGCCTGGCGGAATGGCGAGCAGCATGGTGACATCGGCCCGCCACTGCGTCAGCACGCTCAACACGCCGTATTCCCGGCTACCCGGGCGCGCCGCAATCCGGTCCGCCACCTCGCGCTGGAGCATCAGCGTGGCGTCGATGACCGGACGCCGTGACTGGAGTTCGATCAGGCGGACGAGAATCGGCGAAGAGATGTTATAGGGAAGGTTGCCGGCGATCCGAAGCGGCCCCGTAATGCCAGCGGCCAACAGGACGCGCTCGATATCGATCTCGCGGACGTCACCGGTCGCGATCGATGCATGGGGCGGCAATTTCGGCTCAAGGGCCTGCGCGAGATCGCGATCGATCTCGATTCCCACCAGCTTCGACACTTTCGGTGCGAGCTTCAGGGTCAGGATGCCCGGCCCCGGCCCGATCTCCAGAAACGCATCGTCGGGACACGGGGCGATCGCATCGATGACCTTGTCGGCCCAGACCCTCTCGAGGAAATGTTGTCCGAAGCGCTTGCGAGTGCGCATCATCGCGACCGGGTCGTGCGTCGTGCCTGCCTGGAGACGATGTTGCGATAGTAGTCGCACTCGTCCTGCACGGCGCACTGGTCGCAGAGCGGTTTCGGTTTGCAGATGCGGCGGCCGTGAAGGATGAGCGTGTCCGACGCTTTCGTCCACTCCGAGGCGGGGAGCGCGGCGCCGAGCTGCTGCTCCACGTCGACAGGATCGTCGGAGTGCGCGATCCCGATGCGGTTCGAGACGCGCAGCACATGCCGGTCGACCGGCAGGCCCGGAATCCCCAGTGCGTGTCCGAGCACCACGTTCGCCGTCTTTCGCCCCACGCCGGGCAGCTCGACGAGCGCATCCATCGAAGACGGCACGTCGCCACCGTGTCGCTCCACCAGCGCTCGCGCCATGCCTACGAGCGATTTGGCTTTCGAACGGAAGAAGCCGGTCGAGTGAATCTGAGGCTCGAGCGCTTCGGTTTGAGCCGCGGCGAGCGCAGCGGCATCGGGGTAGCGTTTGAACAGGGCAGGCGTGACGCGATTGACGCCGGCATCAGTGGACTGCGCCGAGAGAATCGTCGCGACCAGCAGCTGATATGCGTTCTCGTAGTCGAGTTCGGTATCGGCGTCGGGGTGCTGCGTGTAGAGCGTACGCAGCACTGAGAGAGCCCGAGTGGTACCGCGCCTTTTGGGATGGGTCTTAGTGGACCGGACCACGGCCAGGGTTCCCGGCAGACTCCGTGTAGATGCGCAATTGCTCCTGCAGTGCCGCAATCAGCGTCGGCACCACCTGCACGGGCACGACCACGCGCGACTTTATCTGCGCGCGTACGACGTGCTCCGACTCGGCCGCCCGGATATCCTTTTCCGAGAGCGGCGCCATTTCACAGAAGGTGAGCGTGAAATCGAACGGCGTGTGGTTGACGGCGCAGAAATTGGCGTACGTGCGCGAGGTGTCGGTGGTTTCGTCCGGGATGATCGTGAAGTTGATCTGCTTCGAATCGCTCATGTCAATATTTTCGCATGACGCCTACCACGACGCCCTGCACCTGCACCTGGTCGGGCTCGACAAAGATGGGCTGCATGGTCGGATTCGCCGGTTGAAGCCGGACGCGGCCGTTTTCCCGATAGAGCTTCTTCAGGGTGACATCCGACCCGCTCAACAGCGCCACCACTGTTTCCCCGTTCTGGGCGCTCTTGCGGTCTTCGACGATGACGAAGTCGCCATCGCAGATTTGCTCGTCGATCATCGAGTTTCCGCGCACGCGCAGGACGTAGGTGTCGCGCCGGCCCACGAGATCTTCCGGCACGGCGATCGTTTCGCTGGTGGCCACCGCTTCGATCGGGGCTCCCGCAGCGACGTATCCCAGGAGGGGCAGGTCGACGGCCCGGCCCCCGGAGTTGGTGGGAATCATTTCCACTGAGCGGCTGCGGTTCCAGGCCCGCTTGATGAAACCTTTTTCCTGAAGGTTGGTCAGGTGCTTGTGCACGGTTGCCAGCGAAGAGAGGCCGAAGCGACGGCCGATTTCCTCGAGACTGGGCGCGTAGCCGTGCTGCTGGATGAAGTCCTGCAGGTAGTCGAGGATTTCCCGTTGGCGTTTTGTGAGCGGCAGCACTGGTGCCTCCATTCAGCAGGGATGACCGGATGAACGGGCCTACTATACGCAAAAGAAAGGCGAAGGTCAACGGCCGCGGGTCGGGTTACCCTTCAGTGTGACTACATACTTCATGGTCGGGCTCGGCGGAGCATTGGGAGCAATGGCCCGCCACGCCGTCAATTCGGTGGTCCATCAACGGATACTCAGTGCCCGTTTCCCGTGGAGCATTTTCGCCATCAACGTCGCCGGGTCGTTCGTTATCGGCTTGCTCGGCGGCCTGCTGGCGAGCGAGCGGCTGACGTGGGGGTATCCGGTCCGGTCTTTCGTCATCGTCGGAATACTCGGCGGCTTCACGACCTTCTCGTCATTCAGTTTCGATACCCTGGCGCTCGCGAGGGAGGGGTTTCCACTCCAGGCGCTCTGGAATGTCGTGGGGCAGGTCGGCCTCAGCTTGCTCGCGGTGTGGATAGGGTTCTACTTGGGTTTGTCGAAGACATGATTGCCACGGCTGAGCATCGCCGGGAGTTGCTGTACACTGCAACTAGCGCCTTCCCTGTGAGATAGCTGATCAGCCCCATGAAACGGACGATCTCGTCGGTCCTGCTTGCCGCTGTCTTCGTGTGTGGCCTTTCGGGCGCCGAGCCGGTGTCGCGACGCGACGCAGCCCGCCTGCAGGCCAAACTCGATCGGATTACGAAGAACGGTGAAAGTCGCGCCAAGGCGGCGACGACGTCGATCACCGAAGCGGAAGTCAATTCATATCTCCGATACGAACTGGCCGACCGGATTCCCCCTGGCGTGACCGAGCCGTGGGTCTCGCTTCTGGACAACGGACGTCTCGCGGGCACGGCGACGGTCGATCTGGCGCGCGTCGGACAAAGCCGCAAATCGACCGGCATGCTCGATCCGTTTATGTTGCTGACAGGCTCGTTGCCGCTCGCGGTCAACGGTGTGCTGAAAACCAAGGACGGCGTCGGGACGTTCGCCTTGGAATCGGCGCAGATCTCGGGCGTGCCGGTGCCCGCGTGGATGCTGCAGGAAATCGTCAGCTACTATTCCAAATCGTCGTCGGCGCCCAATGGCGTCACGATCGAAAAGCCGTTCGCGCTCCCATCAGGCATCCGCGAGATTCAGCTCGCCAAGGGACAGGCCCTGGTCGTCCAGTAAGCCGCGACCCTCAGAGGTTCCGCGTGCACTTATGGCGAGCGTGTCGACTGACTTCCTTCAAACCCCGCTGCAATATCTGAAAGGTGTCGGGCCGAAGCGGGCCGCCGATCTCCAGCGCGTCGGGCTCTCCACGGTCGAGGACCTCCTGTACCGTTTTCCGCTCCGCTATGAGGACCGCGGGCATCTGCGGCCCATCTCGTCGCTGCAGGCCGGTCAGGAAGTGGCGATCGCGGGGCGGATTCAAAGCAGCCGGCTGCGGACGACGCGGCGACCCGGCTTCAGGATTTTCGAAGCGATGGTGGGCGACGCGAGCGGCTCGATTGTCGCGGTCTGGATGAATCAGCCGTACTTGCAGGAGATTCTGCGACGCGACGCGCACGTCGTGCTCTTCGGTGCGGTCGAAGCCCGTCCGCGGCTGCAGCTCATCAATCCCGAGTACGAGGTCATCGATACGGCCGACAGCGATGGCGAGGAATCGGAAGATGCGCTGACCGTCCACACCGGCCGCATCGTGCCGGTCTACGAAAAGGCCGGGGCGATGACGCCGAAGATGCAACGTCGACTCGTCTTCGACGTTATCGGACGGATGCCGGCCGATCTCGCCGATCCGTTTCCTGAAGAAGTGCGCCGGCGGCTCGATCTGCCCGATCGTCGCACGGCGCTCGTGGAAACGCATTTCCCGCCGGCGGGAACTCCGAGCGAGCTTCTGAACACGTTCCGCACGCCGGCACAGGTGCGGGTCATTTTCGAAGAGTTCTTTCTGTTTCAGCTGGGCCTGCTCATGCGCAAGCGGGCGGCGGTGCGCGAATCGAAGCCACGGACGATCACGGTCGACGACCGCATTCGAGAATCCGCGCGTTCGGTGCTCCCTTTCAAACTGACGGAAGGGCAGCGGACGGCGCTGAAGGACATCGTCGAAGACCTGCAGCGCCCGGCAGCGATGAACCGCCTGCTTCAGGGCGACGTAGGAGCCGGCAAAACGATCGTCGCGCTGCTGGCGGCCGTGGTGGCCATGGAAAACGGCCTGCAGGTCGCGTTCATGGCGCCGACGGAGATTCTCGCTGAGCAGCACTTCCTGAGCCTGCGGAAGCTGCTCGAGCGATCGCGGTTCCGCATCGAGCTCATCACCGGCGGCACAAGCGGGTTGCGGCGACGCGATCTGCTCGCGCGTCTCGCGTCGGGAGACATCGATTTGATCGTCGGCACGCACGCGCTGGTGCAGGGAACGGTCAACTTTCACTGTCTCGGGCTGGCGATCATCGACGAACAGCATCGCTTCGGCGTCGTCCAGCGCGCGACGCTGCGGGCGAAAGGCCTGCTGCCCGACGTGCTCGTGATGACGGCCACGCCGATTCCGAGAACGCTGGCGCTGACGGTGTACGGCGATCTCGACGTCTCGGTCGTCCGGGACATGCCGCCAGGCCGCCGGCCGATTTTCACGATCGTGCGCCCGGAATCAAAGCGCGACGAAGTGTACAGGCTCGTTCGACAACAGCTCGAGGAGAACCGCCAGGCCTACGTCGTGTATCCGCTCATCGAGGAGTCCGAGAAAGTCGATCTCAAGGCGGCGACCGAAATGGCGGACACGCTGCAGGACGCCTTTCCGGAGTTCCGCGTCGCGCTGCTTCACGGGAAAATGAAACAAGACGCCAAGGATCGCGTGATGCGGGCGTTCGCATCGGGGGAGGTTCACGTCCTCGTCTCGACCACGGTCATCGAGGTGGGCATCGATGTGCCCAACGCGAGCGTGATGGTGATCGAGCACGCCGAACGCTTCGGCCTCTCGCAGTTGCATCAGCTGCGGGGCCGCGTCGGGCGCGCGGCGCATCAGTCGCACTGCGTTCTGCTCTACCAATACCCCATCTCGAAGCAGGGCAAGGCGCGGCTTCAGGCGCTCGCCGGCACGACCAACGGCTTCGAAATCGCCGAACGCGACCTCGAGCTGCGCGGGCCGGGCGATTTCTTCGGCACGCGGCAATCGGGTCTGCCGACGCTTCGTACGGGCGACCTTCTGCGCGATCACGCGCTGATGGAGCGGGCGCGCGACGAAGCCGCGCGCTTCCTCGAGGAACAGACGCTCGCGGCGCCGCTCGTGGAACGCATGAAGGCGGCGTGGCCCCATCGGTTTGGTTTAATGGACATCGGGTGAGACTTGAACAGGAGATCAAGAGATCAGGAGAATTCTTGCCAAAAGTAAAAACTCCTAGTCTCCTAATCTCCTGTGCAAAACAGACGAACGATGCGGATTATTGCCGGTGACCTGAAGGGGCGCCGCCTCAAAACCCCGAAGTGGGGCGGGCTCCGTCCGACGTCGGACAAGCTGCGGGAAACGTTGTTCAACGTCATGGCCTGGCGCGTCCCCGGCGCACGCGTGCTCGATTGCTACGCGGGCACGGGCGCGATCGGTATCGAAGCGTTGAGCCGGGGCGCGTCCCATGTGACGTTTGTTGACACCGACACGCGCGCACGACATCTCATCGAAGAGAACCTGCGTCACTGCGGCGTCCAGGACCGCTATGCTATTATCCGGACGCTGCAAGCGCTGCCGGCCCAGACGTTCGACCTGGCCGTGCTGGATCCGCCTTACGACGCACCCGATCTGACGGCTTCGATTGCCGTGGCCGAGCCCCTGATGGCGCCTGGCGGATTGCTCGTGCTCGAGCACGCACGCCGCCGGCCGGCTCCGGACGAAGTGGGACGGCTGCGCAAGACACGGGACCTGGCGTCGGGCGACAGTGCGCTGGCGTTTTACACGCCGGGCGAGAGCGGGGCCGCAGGGCACCCGGATCAATCATGAAATTAGCCGTGTACCCGGGCTCGTTCGATCCGTTGACCAACGGACACGTCGATATCATCGAGCGGGGCATCCACCTGTTCGACAAGATCATCGTGGCCGTGCTGGTCAACGTGGAGAAGTCGCCGCTGTTCACCATGCAGGAGCGCATCGAGATTCTGCGCGACGTGTTCAAGGGACAGCCGAACGTCGAGGTCGACACCTTCGAAGGGCTGCTGGTCGACTACGTGGCCACGCGCCAGGCCGACGTCATCGTCCGGGGGCTGCGCGCGTTGTCGGACTTCGAAACGGAATTCCAGATGGCCCTGATGAACCGGCGGTTGAGCCCGCACGTCGAAACCGTGTTCATGATGCCCGCCGAGAAGTACACCTACATCAGCTCGCGGCTGATCAAAGAGGTGTTCTCACTGGGCGGGCAGGTACACGGTCTCGTACCGGAAATTGTTGAAAGCCGGCTGAAAGGGAAACAGTTGCGGGCTGTGCGATGAGAGTAATTTGTGCGTAGCACCGCGGGGGTGGGGCCCCGCGCAATTGATAAAGGTCAACACATGTTAGCTGAACGAATGAGCAGAGTGTCCACGTCGCCGACGATGAAGGTCGCAGGCGAGGCGGCGAAACTGAAGCGTCAAGGCGTCGACGTCGTCGACTTCGGCGCCGGCGAGCCCGATTTCCCGACGCCGGAACCGGCGAAGGACGCGGCCAAGGTCGCCATCGATCAGAACTTCACCAAATACACGCCGCCGTCCGGTACGCCCGACCTGAAGCTGGCGATCTGCGCGCGCTACAAGGCCGACTACGGCGTGAGCTTCGCCGAGAACGAAGTGATCGCGACGGCCGGAGGCAAGCAGGCGCTCTACAACACCGCGATGGTGTTGTACGGACCTGGCGACGAGGTGATTACGCATGCGCCGTACTGGCCCACGATTCCCGAGCAGATCAAGCTGGCCGATGCCAGGCCGGTCATCGTGCAGACCAGCCCGCAGGACGGCTTCTCGGTTCATCCCGAGGCGATCATCGCGGCCATGACGCCGCGCACGAAAGCGGTCATCATCAACTCGCCGGGCAATCCGACCGGAGCGGTCATCAGCGAAGAGGCGATGGCGGCGATTGCCGACGCCGCGGCGAAACGGGGCATCTGGGTTGTGGTGGACCTCTGCTACGAGAAGCTGATCTACGACAACCTCCCGCACAACCTCGTCAAGGTGTTGACCGATCGCATGCGCGATCGCGCCGTGTTCTGCGGGTCGGCCTCGAAGGCGTACTCGATGACCGGCTGGCGCTGCGGATGGATTCTCGCGCCGAAGGAGGTCGTCGCCGCGGCCGACACGCTGCAGGGACATTCGACGTCGAACGTCGCGTCGATCACGCAGAAAGCGGCGCTGCAGGCGCTGACCGGCTCGCAGGATCCCGTCGGCGCGATGCTCAGCGAGTACAAGACCCGCCGCGACAAACTGATGGGCTGGTTCTCGGAGGACTCACGCTTCGAATGCGTGACGCCACGGGGAGCGTTTTACCTGTTCCCGCGCATCACCCGGGTGCTCGAAGCGACCGGTATCGCGACAACCGGGGACTTCTCGCAGATGCTCCTCGACGAGGCGCGCGTGGCGCTGGCCGCGGGCGAGGGCTTCGATGCGCCGGGCTTCCTGCGCATCTCGTACGCGACCTCGCTCGACCGTCTGCGCGAGGGCACGACGCGCATCCTCGAGTTCGTGAAGAAGCACGAACGCCAGGGCGCCGCCGCGCGCTAGCGTGACCGCACTTCCCTCGGGCTTCATCTCACGGGTCGCCGGCATCACCGGCGACCCGTTCGTTCTTCAGGACGCGTCCTCCCGCGAAACATACGGCACCGACGGCACCAGACAGGGGGCGCCGGCCGATCTCGTCGTGCTGCCGGGCTCGACGCAGGAGATCGCCCGGCTCGCCGCGCTCTGCAACGACACCCGCGTGCCGATGGTCGTCCGGGGAGCGGGCACGGGCTATACAGGAGGTGCGGTTCCGATCCACGGCGGACTCCTCATCTCGCTCGAGCGCATGAACCGCATTCTCGAGATCGACGAGGTGAACCTCCTCGCGCGGGTGCAGCCCAACGTCATCACGGGCGATCTGCAGGACGCCGTGGAACACGTCGGCCTGTTCTATCCACCGGATCCGGCGAGCCTGCGCCAGTCGGCCATCGGCGGCAACGTCGCCGAGTGCGCGGGCGGACCGCGCGCGTTCAAGTACGGTACGACCAAGCGTTACGTGCTGGCCCTCGAGGCAGTGCTGCCGACGGGTGAAATCGTCCACACCGGCTCGAAGGCGGTCAAGAACGTGGTCGGCTACGACCTGACGCAGTTGCTCGTCGGCTCGGAAGGCACGCTGGCGATCATCACGGAGATCACGCTCCGGCTGATCCCAAGGCCGGCGGCGCANGCGACATTGCTGGCGGAATTCGAGAGCATCGACGGGGCNGTCGACGCGGTGACGCAGTTGATTCAGCGCCGCGTGGTGCCGGCCGCNGTCGAGCTCGTCGACGCCGATTCGCTGCGTGCGATCGCCCAGTACGCCGGGCGTCCCATGGCCGGCCCCGACACCGCTGCCGTGCTCATCATCGAAGTCGATGGCGCGAAGGCCGCGGTGGAAGAGGAGATGCTCCTGGTCGAGCAGGCGTGCCGGGCCGTGCATGCAGGCGCCGTCAGGCGCGCGGCGTCCGACGCGGAGCGCGATGAGATCTGGGCCCTGCGCCGCGAGTTGTCACCCGCGTTGAAGAAGATCTCGACGATCAAGCTGAACAACGACGTTGTGGTGCCTCGTGGACGCGTTCCACAGTTGTTCGCGCTGGTTCACGCCATCAGGCAGGCATTCGGCTTTCCGATTGCCTGCTTCGGCCATGCCGGAGACGGAAACATCCACGTCAACATCATGGTGCCCGACGCGGGGAANGACGACGAGATCGTCGAGCGCAGACGNCGCGGCGACGAGGCGGTCCGGCGTCTCTTCGANGGGGTCGTGGGGCTCGAAGGATCGATCAGCGGCGAGCACGGTATNGGATTCACGAAGCGGCCCTATCTCGGGCTGGAGCTGTCCCGCGACGAAATCGCGCTGATGCGGCGCGTGAAGGCGGCCTTCGACCCCAACGGCGTTCTCAATCCGGGTAAGATCTTTCCAGATGAGTAAAACGGTTGCGGTCATTGGCGCGTCCGCCGATCCTCGGAAGTTCGGCAATCGCGCCGTGCGGGCGTTCCTGCGTCAGGGCTACACGGTGGTCCCGATCAACCCAAGAAAGCCGCTGGTCGAGGGTTTGAAGACGTACGCCTCGGTGCTCGATTTTCCCGATTCGATCGACATGGCCACGTTCTATGTCCCGCCGGAGACCGGCGAACGGGTGATGCCCGAGGTGGCGAAAAAACAGATTCCGGAGGTCTGGCTGAATCCGGGGGCGGAGAGCGATCCGCTGATCCGCCTGGCGCGATCGCTCGGCATCGAACCGATCGTGGCCTGCAGCATCATGGCGGTCGGCGAAAATCCATATGCCTGAATTGGCATTTCGTGACGAGGTCGCTTGACATCGGTTTGAGGGGGCCCTATACTCGCAACCAGTACTGAATTTCCTGTCAAAGGGACGCGGGCTTTTTCTCTCGGACCCGCGGTGTTGATAAGCACGGATTTCCCCGCAATTTGATCACACTTTCAATTTCGTTTCCGAAGAGCAGCGCGTAAGCACGCGCACGACACCTTCCAAAAAATCACAAGCACGACTATGCCCACAAATCACAAGCGCCAAAATCCGGCGCCGCGCGCTTCCGCCAGCGAAGTCGCGGCGACCCCCGAACCAGCCACCACGACGACCACCACCGAGGCGCCCGCCACCACGGCGAGCGCGCCAACCGAAGCCCAGCCACCGCAGCAAGCGGCGCCCGCATCGCAGCAGGCGCCACCGGCGCAGCCACAGCGGCCTCAGCAGCAGGGCCAGGGCCAGCGGCGCGGGGAAGGGCTCAACATCGGCGAACTGAAGGACATGAGCATCCAGAAGCTCACCCAGATCGCCAAGGAATTGAACGTGGCCGGCGCCACGGGCATGCGGAAGCAGGAGCTGATCTTCCAGATCCTGAAGGCCCAGACCGAGCAGAGCGGCTTCATCTTCTCGGAAGGCGTCCTGGAAGTGCTGCCCGACGGGTTCGGGTTCCTGCGCGCGCCCGACTACAACTACCTGCCGGGTCCCGACGACATCTACGTGTCGCCGTCGCAGATTCGGAAGTTCGACTTGCAGACGGGCGACACCGTCTCCGGTCAGATCCGCCCGCCCAAGGAGGGTGAGCGGTATTTCGCGCTCATCAAGGTCGAGGCCGTCAACTTCGAGCAGCCCGAGCAGGCGCGCGACAAGCTGTTCTTTGAAAACCTGACGCCGCTCTACCCGCAGGAACGGCTCAAGCTCGAGACCGCCGCCGAAAATCTCTCGTCGCGCGTGATGGATCTCTGGACGCCCATCGGCAAGGGCCAGCGCGGACTCATCGTCGCGCCGCCTCGCACCGGCAAGACCATGCTGCTGCAGAACATCGCGCAGTCGGTGGTGCAGAACCATCCCGAGGTCTTCCTCATCGTGCTCCTGATCGACGAGCGGCCGGAAGAAGTCACCGACATGCAGCGATCGGTGGACGGCGAGGTCATCTCCTCGACGTTCGACGAGCCGGCCCAGCGCCACGTGCAGGTGGCCGAGATGGTCATCGAGAAAGCCAAGCGCCTGGTCGAGCACAAGAAGGACGTGCTCATCCTGCTCGATTCGATTACGCGCCTCGCGCGCGCCTACAACACCGTCATTCCGCCGTCAGGCAAGGTGCTGTCTGGCGGTCTCGATTCGAACGCGCTCCAGAAGCCGAAGCGTTTCTTTGGCGCCGCGCGCAATATCGAGGAAGGCGGATCGCTCACGATCATCGCCACCGCGCTCATCGACACCGGCTCGCGTATGGACGACGTCATCTTTGAAGAGTTCAAGGGGACGGGCAACATGGAAATCCATCTGGACCGGAAGCTCGCCGACAAGCGCGTGTTTCCCGCAATCGACCTGCAGAAGAGCGGCACCCGCAAGGAAGAGCTGCTCATCCCGAAGGACGACCTCAACCGCATCTGGGTGCTGCGCAAGGTGCTGAACCCGCTGTCGCCGGTCGAGGCGATGGAACTGCTTCTCGACAAGATGGGCAAGACCAAGGGGAACACGGAGTTCTTGTCGGCGATGCAGAAAATGGGTTAGAAGTCGCAAGGCGAGAATCGGAAGTCGGGAGTCGCATGTCCGATCGAAAGCCAGTCACGTGGGCACTGTGATCCGCGTTCGAGAGAACGGGCCCTATCGAATCGAGGGCGAGGACGTCACAGTTCTCGATTGGAACGGCAATCCCTACA
>Ga0065707_10082352_pt1 | contig 16346 bp, 13 predicted proteins | sample SwiRhicommuniRL3_FD_59094 | JGI IMG/M metagenome (GOLD analysis project Ga0065707, IMG submission 59094) | Switchgrass rhizosphere bacterial communities from Rose Lake, Michigan, USA - RL3 v2 (version 2) | ecosystem: Host-associated > Plants > Roots > Rhizosphere > Soil | place: East Lansing...
TCGAAGACATCGCCGGGACGGTAACGGTGAAGACGGCCGATGAGATCGCCGCCGAAATGTCCACCGACATCAAGGACCTGATCCGCTACGAGCCGGGAATTTCCGTGGCGAACTCGGCCGCCAGGTTCGGTCTCGCCGGCTTCAACATCCGTGGCATCGAAGGCAATCGCGTGCTGATCCGCATCGATGGCGTGCGCACCTCGGATGCGTTTTCCATCGGCAGTTTCTCCGATGCGCGCCGCAATCTCATCGACCTCGATGCGGTCAAGACGGTCGAGATCATTCGAGGTCCGGCCTCGGCGCTGTACGGCTCGGACGCCATCGGCGGCGTGGTCAGCTTCGTGATGAAGGATCCGCTCGACTATATCGAGGCCGGCAAGAGCCATTTCGTCTCGGCCCGCTCCGGCTACCAGAGCGACGATCGTGGCTGGTTCGCTGGCAGTACGCTGGCGCTTGGCAACGAAACCTTCTCGGGCCTGTTGACGTACACGCATCGCGACGGTGAGGAGGCGCAGAACCAGGGCAAGGTCGGCTCGCAGGATCGCACTCGAACCGAGCCGAATCCGCAAGCGTACGATTCGGACAATGTACTGGCGAAGTTGCTGTGGCGGCCCGCCGACGATCAGACATTGCGGCTGACGGTCAACGCCGATCGCAGCGACACACGGACCAATGTGCTGTCCAACGTCGGTGTATCGGGAACGGTGAATACGCAACGGCAGTCCGGCGACGACGAGCAGAAGCGCACGCGCATCAGCCTGAGTCACGAACTGCTGATCGCAACGCCGCTGTTCGATACGATCGAATGGCAGGCCTACTGGCAAGAATCGCAGACGGAGCAGCGGACTTCCGAGCAGCGCTTCACCACCACGACGGGACCGATCTCGACGGTGACGCGCGCTCGCCTGTTCGAATTCGACCAGACCTTGAAGGGTCTCGACCTGCTGTTGCGCAAGGCTATCTCGGCCGGCAGCGTGGACAACCTGCTGACCTACGGCATCGAAACGTACTGGACCGATACCGAACAGCTGCGTACCGGCATCCAGCGGAACCTGTCGACCGGTGCGACTACGTCGAACATCGCACCCGACAATTTTCCAGTGCGCGATTTTCCGAATACGCGGACACGACAGCTCGCGCTGTATGTCCAGGATGAGATTTCCTTCGGCGGGCAATGGCGGCTGATACCGGCCTTGCGTGTGGACGATTACCGCCTCGACCCCAAGCCCGATGCGATCTTCATTGCTGACAATCCCGGAGTATCGACGTCGCGCATCAGCGAGACCAGCGTGAGTCCGAAGCTCGGCGTGGTCTGGAACTTCGCCGAGAATGTTTCCGCCTATGCTGAATATGCGCATGGATTTCGTGCTCCACCGTACAACGACGTCAACATCGGCTTCACCAACCTGGCCTTCGGTTACACGGCCATCGCCAATCCGGACCTGCAGCCCGAGAAAAGCGATGGCTACGAAGTGGGCCTGCATGGCAGCTTCGGCCAGAGCGCCGGCAAGAGCGAATGGTCGCTGGCGACCTACTACACGGACTACGACGATCTCATCGATTCGCTGGTGACAGTGGGCGTGCGCAACGGCCTGCAGGTGTTCCAGTCGCAGAACCTGTCGTCGGCTCGCATCTACGGGGTAGAACTACGCGGGCAGTTCGATCTCGCCGGCGCTGCCACGGGCCTGCAAGGCTGGCAACTGCGGTCGAGTATTGCCTATAGTCGCGGCGACAATCGCGTCACCGACCAGCCGCTCAACTCCGTCGATCCGCTCAAAGGCGTGTTGGGCATCGCCTACCAGCCGGAGGTCGGAAACTGGGGTGTCGAGCTGGTGGGAACGGCGGTCGAAGGCAAGTCGCGCGTCGACGAGACCGTCAGCCCACAGTTCCAGCCCGGCGGCTATGTCACACTCGACCTGCTGGCGCATGTGAACTTCGGCGAGCGTGCGCAGGTCAATGTTGGTGTGTTCAACCTGACCGACAAGAGCTATTTCGACTGGAGCGATGTGCGTGGCCGGCTGCCGACCGATACGACGATCGATCGTTATACGCGGCCCGGCATCAATGCCAGCATCGGCGCAACGCTACGTTTCTGATCGTCTGAAGGGGATCGCCATGCTCAGTACGCTGCAACGTCTCAGCCGCCCGGTGGCCTGCTCCCTGGCGTTCGCGTGCTGTTCGCTGGCGATGGCGGACGACTACTCGGGAAAGCCAGCCAGCGCCGCGCCGAGATATACATTCTCGTGGCGCATCGAAGGCGACGCATTGCAGCCTCGCGGCGGTACTACCAAGGGCGCTCCCGTGACGCTCGACGTGGAGCCTTCCGACGCCTGGAAAGCATTGCAGGCCAGCGGTCTCGAGGACCGCGAACGCGATCGCCGCGCCATCCTCGCCATGGCAGGAACGTATCGCGTGACGTTCGACTTCCTGGAAGTCGTGCCCTACACGGCACAGGCCAAACCGAACGCGCCGTATCAGTCCTGGGGCACCGAAAAAGTCTACGTCGATGCCGATCGCGCGGACGCGGTGAGTCTGGTGCACATCCTCGAAATGCGCGTAGTGCAGAAGGACGGCACGCTCACCGAACCGATGGTGACCAAGCACTGGCGCCAGGACTGGAAGTATCGGCCCGCGGACATCGTCGAATATCGCGGCCGCGATCGCTGGGAGCGCCGCAAGCTGGCTGCAAGCGAGAGCAAGGGGGCTTGGTCGCAGACTGTCTACCAGGTCGACGAGTCGCCTCGCTATGCAAGCATCGGCCGCTGGCAGCACTCGGCAAGCATGTCGACGTGGATCAGCGGCGACACGTGGCGTCCGCTGCCGCGTCGTGAATGGAGCGTACGCGAGGACTATCATGTGCTGCTTGGAACCAATCGCCACAGCATCGGGCCTACCGGTTGGGTACAGGAAGAGAACAACCTCAAGACGGTGCTGGATGCAACCCGCCAGATCGACGCTGCGAAACCGTATGTGGCGCGTGAGTATGGCGTGGCTCGCTACGAGCGACTGCGCGACACGGATTTCACCGCTGCCGATCGCTACTACGAACATACTCGCGCCTTCTGGGACCAGGTGCGGGATACCTGGTCCGACGTGTTCGCCAAGCAAGGCAACGTCACTCTGCGCGGACCGGTAGACAAACTCGGACTCTTCGCACCGCTGTTCGAACGCGCGAATGAAATAGAAGCAAAAGGCCAGGTATCGGCGAGTGCCGATGCCAGCCTGATTCGCGATGCGCTCAAAAACATGGGCGCGGTGAAATAGACAATACGCAGTCTGAAATAGACGATGCCACGGCAAGTCGCGGCGGACGTCGCCATGCCAAGACGCAGGGTATTTCCTACATCGCGACAACTGTCAAACGGCGATTTGACACTGCCATAAGGCCAACGCTCAAGCACGGGTTAAGGCCATTTCCGCCCGGTCCGTTTCTGGCGGGTGCGTCACACAATCAGGGCTAGAAATACCCGTTCGGAAGTTGCCCGCGAGCGTTGAACATAGTTAACTGCAGTCACTGAAATGCGGCGAGCTTCCCGAACCGACGATCGGGGCTGCACCTGCATTTCGACATTGGCAAACCCGCCGCGAGGCGGGGACGCAAAGCCTCCGGTCTTCGAAACGAAGATAGCGGGGTTGCCGAAACGCTCCTCAACCGAGTGTTTCGTTCGGTCTGTTCCACTGCTTCTCCAGCAGCGCGAGCACCGTGCGTCCATTGCCTGGGATACAGCAATTGCTGCCGACCCGGCAGCCGAGGACGACGCACGATGTACAGCACTTTCCGCTCGACGCTTTCTTCTCTCGCGCTCGTCGCTTGTGCAGTCGCCATGGTCGGCTGCAAAGGCGGTGGCGGCGGTGCTACCGAGTCGACTGCGGCTTCTTCATCGAGCGGCGCTGCGGTTGTCACGACTCCCCCGGCATCTTCGAGCCCCGGTAGCGCGACGACTCCTGCACCGACGAACACGCCGCCGCAGATCAGCGGCACGACGGTGTCTTCGCTGAAGACCAGCGAAACCCTGTCCTTCAAGCCGGCAGCGACCGATGCCGACGGCGACCAGCTCAGCTTCCAGATCCAGAACAAGCCGGCCTGGGCGACATTCAACACCGTCACCGGCCAGCTCTCGGGCACGCCGACGACTGCCAACGTCGGCACGTTCGCGAACATCGTGATCAGCGTCAGCGACGGTGCCGCAACGACTGCGATGCCTGCGTTCTCGATCGCGGTCACCAAGGCCGTCGTCAACACGGCCACCTTGGCCTGGACCGCGCCGACCCTGAACACCGACGGCACTGCGCTGAACGATCTGGCCGGCTTCACCATCGTCTACGGCACCTCCGCCAACGCCCTCGACCAGAGCGTCCGCATCGACAACGCCACGGCCAGCACTTACGCGATGGACAACTTCCCGTCGGGCACTTACTACTTCGCCGTGAAGGCGTTCACCGCCAACGGTACCGAGAGCTCGCTGTCGAGCGTGGTGAGCAAGGTATTCAACTGAGGCGATATTCCTCCTCCGCAGATATCGCACGCAGAACACGGAGACACGGGGCAGAACAAGAGATTTACACTGCGGAGATGCCCGATCCCAGACCGCTCTCCCGCTTCCTGCTGTTCCTGGCGTTCGTCGGTTTCATCAGCCTCGGCCTGCCCGATGGCCTGCTCGGCGTGGGTTGGCCTTCGATCCGCGAGTCGTTCGGGCTGCCCATCGACGCCATCGGCGCCTGGTTCATCCTGTCCACCGCGGGCTATGTGCTGGCGAGTTTCTCCAGCGGTTGGTTGTTGAATCGAATGCGCGTCGGCACGTTGCTCGCCGCATCGTGCCTGATGACCTGCCTCAGCCTGTTCTGGATCGGTAGCGCGCCGACATGGCTCTGGATGGTGGCGGCCGGGTTGCTCGCCGGATTCGGCGCCGGCGCGATCGATGCGGGCATCAACACCTTCGCGGCGACTTACTACAGCGCTCGAACCGTCAATCTCCTGCACGGATTCTTCGGCATCGGTGCTGCGAGCGGACCGATAATCATGTCTGCGGTGCTGGCGTCCGGAGCGGTGTGGCGACGCGGCTATTTCATCGTCGGCTGCGTGCAGCTGGTGCTGGCAGCATGCTTTGCACTGACGCGACGTCGCTGGCCGGCGGTGCAGATTCACCAAGACGCGGCGAATCGCGTTCCGCCGGCAACGCTCGGTGACACGCTGCGAGTGCGTTCCATGCAGGTCAGCATCGCCGTGTTCATTCTCTATGTCGGGCTCGAAGCGACTTCGGGCGTCTGGATCTACTCGCTGCTGTTCAAAGGTCGCGGCATCTCCGCCACGACAGCGGCTACGGCGGTCAGTGCCTTCTGGATCGGGCTCACCGGATCGCGGATCCTGTTCGGCTTCATCCACATCGAACGATTCGATCGCGCGCTGGGTGCCTTCATCGTGGGCACGATTGCAGGAGCCGCGTTGCTGATCGCCAATATGGGCGTCGCACCGACCCTGGTTGCAGCAGCGATATTGGGATTTTCCGCGGGGCCGATCTTTCCGCTGTTGATCGCGACGACACCGGCTCGTCTGGGACCGGCGCACACGGCCAACGCAGTAGGAATTCAGATTGCGAGCGCGTCGCTCGGACTCAGCGCCGTTCCCAGTCTCGTGGGAGTGTTGGCGGACAAGGTGGGCTATGAAGCGATTCCCGCAGCGCTGCTCACATTGGGGTTAGCGCTGGCTGCCACGCATCGGTGGCTGGCGCGGACAGCGCCCATCCATTGAACTGCACCCGTTAGACATCCATCGAAGTCGATGCCGGGGTCCGACGCCGGTGAGGCAAACCCTCACCGGCATCAGTGGCTGGCTGTCGAGTGAGAACGCGTCGGATCGCGTCTCATTTGGTCGCCACGCGTACCGCCGTCATCGCGCCGCCGGTCCGGGCGGCATGCACGCTGGAAAGCTGTGGCTTGTTGACGTCGTTCACGGCATTCGCCAACGTTTCGCTCACGCAGGCACGGAACTCCATTTTCTGGCGCAGCAGGCCACCGTTGACCGGCTCGCAGACCTGCTTGGCGACGGCAGTCAGCTTCTGGTACAGCTGCTCTGCGGCGGCGGGCTGGGTCATATCGAGCTGGGCAAAGCTGACGGCCTGTTCGAGCGGCGCGCTGGGAATGTCGTTCGCGAAGGCGCCGGCCGAAAGGCTCACGAGCGCAATCGCTACAGTGGTCTTGAAAGTGGTGTGGAAGCTTTTCATCTCTATCTCCGGGTTGATCGTCGTATGTTGTGGGACGAGAGACAGATTACGCGCGCTGGAAATTCAAGCCATGACTACGCCATGACCAGTTCCTGACTTGTTTCTGACTTGGGCGGATAACCTGGCTGAAGAGATATGACTAAAGTCAGCGGTCCTGCCTTTCGACAGGTGTCGTTCGATACATGGAGGCCACGACCTGCGAACCGATCGCACTCGCAACGTAGACGAGCTTGTGGTTGTTTGCGATCCGGGTGAGCCAGTCGAACGCGCCGCCGTCGATCAGCGGCAGCGAGTGTCCGTTCGAGCTGCGGGCGCCGATCTTGAATTGCAGTCCGTGATAGTAGCCGTGCTCGAGCGCTGCGCGTTCGACAGTTACGCCTTCCAGCGCTGCGGCGATACGCTCCCTCAGATGTTCGCAGTCGGGAGTCGCCAGCAGTTTCACGCTGCGTTCCGGAAAGGAATAGCCGTGCGATTCCAGCAGATCCAGCCCTCGCAGGTGCGTTCGAATGTGATGCAGCACCGCATCGGTCAGGAACATCCGATCGCCACGCTCGCGACCGGCTGTCGTCATGCAGAACATGCGGAAGTGAGCGGCGAAGCCAGGCAAAGCGGGAACCTCCTGGGCGCGAACGCAGCGATGACTGGTGGCGAGCCGCACGAGGGACTGGCCTTTCGCCAGGCGCTGGGCCGCTTCGAGCGCAAGCACATTGGTCGGATCGGAAACCACCTCGGTCCCGCGCATGGTGGAGACGATACGATTCTGCGTTGTCTTCGCAACCGCGCTGCAAGTGCCCAACGGCGCTAGCGGCGACAATTCGATTGCTTCGAAATCCGCGGCTGCCGCCAGCAATTGAGCGTCGATTGCGTTGAGGGTGCGTTGATCGACGGCGCTGCTCGTAACGAACCGATCCGAGGTCCATTGTCGATAGACGGTGGCTGCAGTGCGCTGCGAGGCGCGGGCTTCGGCTACTCCCAGCAGCAGCGACCAGAGTTGAGTTGCCGGCAGTTCACTGGCGAGCGCCGCGTATCCGGAGTCGTCGAGTCCTGCGTGGGTCCACTGGCGGTCGGTCATGGCGGTGCAAGCGTTGCCCGGACATTCGGGTGGGCGTGCGGGCAAGGCTAGCAAAAGAAAAGGGGACAGTCCTCGCCGGAGAACATGCCCCCATGCAAGCAGTCCTGTTTACTCCTTCAGGACGCCTTCAATCGCTTTTTCCAGCGACGACGAACCCGGCGAGGTCATGCTGCCGAAATGCTCGACCACCGTGCCGTCGGGCTTGACCAGGTACTTGTTGAAATTCCAGCTGGGTGCCTTGGTCTGCTTGGCGAGTTCCTTGAACACCGGATTGGCGCCCTCGCCCTTGACCGAGCTCGCCTGCAGCATGGTGAACTTGACTCCATAATTGACGTAGCAGACGTCGGCCGTCTCCGCGTCGTCCTTCGATTCCTGGTGGAAATCATCCGAAGGGAAGCCGATCACGACCAGCCCGCGATCCTTGTACTTCTCGTGCAGCGCCTCCAGTCCCTTGAACTGGGGCGTGAAGCCGCAGTGGCTGGCGGTGTTGACGATCAGCAGCGGCTTGCCGGCGAACGCTTCGCAGATGTTGATCTGTTCGCTGGAGCGCAGCTTCTTGAAGTTCTGGTTCAGGTACGCCGGGCATTCGGCGGAAGCGACCGTGGCCGATCCGGCAAGCACCAGGCCCGCTGCCAGGGCCCAGGAAAACTTGGAACGTCCGTGAAACATGATGTGGCTCCGATGTGGCTCGTGACTCCAGGTACCACATACGCGGCGTCTTTCACAACGGATTCGCCCAACCCGCCCAGGTAGGGCCCGGCGGCGCTACCGCGTCTGCGATTGCAGGATGGAAGGAATCGAGCGGACCATGAGTCATCGTCAAGCGCCTTTGCATGAGTGGGCCAGGAAACTGGCGCGCACATGCGCCTGTGCCGTTGCAGGCATCGTCGTTGCGACCGCCGCTTGGCCGCACGGCACCGAGGCGCGTTACCTGGAAGTGGTGAACTGGAAGAAGGACCGCTTCGCGAAAGTATTCTCCACCGATCGCAGCCACATGGGGTCGTTGCCCAATCGTGCGGCTGCGGCGACGGCCGGCGCCGTGCCCGTCAGCCCCCGTGCGAAGAACATGCTGCAGGCGATGACCATCGAGGGGCAGTCGTGCATCTTCAACGACATCGTCGCCTTCGATGTCGAGAACCAGTATGCCTTCGATATCGACGAGCCCGTCACCTTCTCCATCACCTACGTGCCGGAGCTGTCGTCGCCGTTCGTGATTGCCTGGGACAAAAACGGCGGCACCGGCCAGGGACAGACCGAAGAGATCACGCCGGAGAGCACTCCCGGCAACGGCACCAAGATCCGCACGTTGTCCGTGACCATGGATCGGGCGAGATTGTCAGGGCAGGGCATCCAGGGCTCCGACATCGCAATCGCGGCACGCAACGGCATCGCGCTGTGCGATGTCCAGATTCAACGTAGCAACCAGACCGCGCCGCGCCCCGCTTTCGGCACGGTGAAGCTCATGATCAAGGAAGCGAAGACGGGTGCCATGGTCCCGGCGCGCGTCGGTCTATATGACCCGACCGGACGCGCTCCGCTGGCTTCCGATCAAGCACTGATGCTGCAGAGATTCGCGGACGACCTGCGCATGCTGCCGGTCAACGATCGCACGTTCTGGCCGTCGGAAAATCGCACCGCCTTCTATGTCGACGGCAGCTATGAGACCAAGGTGCCCGCGGGCACCTACGAACTCGTTGCGACGCGCGGATTGGAATATCGCGCCTATCACGGAACGGTCGAGGTGAAGGCGAACCAGACCAGCAATGTCACCATTGCACTCGAGCGCTACGTCAACATGCCGCAGATGGGCTGGTATTCGGGCGATTCGCACGTTCACCTCACGCGCGACAAGGTTGCCGATCCGGTGGTGTGGGGCATGGTCGCGGCGGAGGACGTGCACGTCGGCAACCTGCTCGAGATGGGCAATATTTCCGGCACGCATTTCAAGCAGCCCAAGGAATGGGGCAAGGCCAGCCGCTTCGAGCGCGACGGTCATTTCATCGTGTCCGGGCAGGAGGATCCGCGCACCTGGTTCCTGGGCCACACCATTCATCACAACCTGCAGACGCCGATCCACTCCAAGCCGGAGGAGTATTTCCTCTACGACAAGGTGTTCGAGGAGTCGCATCGGCAGGGCGGCGTTTCCGGCTTCGCCCACATGGGGTGGGGACAACGCGGCGCCGATCCAGCGCAGATGGATCGCGGCATGGCGTTGCTCGCGCCCTTCGGCATGATCGATTTCATCGAAGTGCTGCAAGGCGGCCGGCTGGGCAGCGACGGCTGGTATCGATTGCTGAACCTTGGGTTGCGCGTGAGTCCTGCCGCCGGATCGGACTGGCCGTACACCGACTTCCCCGGCGTCGTACGCAACTACGTGAAGCTCAACGGCGCGTTGAACCTGGACAAATGGTTCGATTCGTTTCGCGCCGGTCATGTCTACGTGACCAACGGTCCGCTGCTGGAGTTCAGCGTCAACGGGCGGCAGATGGGCGAGGAGCTGCGGGTGAAACGCGGTGCGAAACTCGAAATCGTGGCGAGCACGCAGCTCAATCCCGATGTAGACAAACTGGACCGTCTCGAACTGGTCGTGCTCGGCGATGTAGCTGAGACCGCGACCACCGCCGGCGGCGACACTGCGGCAATGAAGAAGCAGATCGTCGCCGATCGCAGTATGTGGATTGCGGCCCGCGCCTACGGTTCGCGCCAGGATCCGAGGAATACCGTCATCGCTCACTCGGCGCCCATCTACGTCGTCGTCGACGATGAACCCACCTGGAAGCGCGAAGCGGTGCCGACCATCGTCGCCGACGCCCGCACGCAATTGCAGAAGCTGCTGGTCGAGCAGATCGACGCCACCAACGACCTGGAATACTGGGAGACCCGCAAGACGCTGGCGGATGAATGGCTGCAACAGCGTCCGATGCTCAAGCCGAGAGTGGCGGCTGCGGACCAGCGCTATCAACAGATTCTCGACCGCTTGAATACGTTTCAACCGGGCGGCGGCGTGAGCGGCGGAGCGCACTAGCATCGATTGGGGGCAATCGCCGGCAATCGCATAATTGCCGCAAACGCGCTAACGTCCGCTCCCAAGGCGCTCGATAGCGTCGTGGGGGTGATGTGCGTGCTTCCGGTCCGATCGCCATCCTGCTCCTGCTGCTGGGTTCGGGTTGTTCGCAGAAAGACTTACAACGATCCCAATGCGCCGGGTGGCCAGGTCGAGCTGTCGAATCTATACAACCACGCGTGGCGGTTGAACGATGGCAGCTACGTGCTCTCCGACGATGCGGCGTTCGAGCCGTTCAGGGATATCGGCGTGGATGGCAAGCGGCTGGAGAAGACGCAGTAGCCGCTCCTCACTTCCCTTTCGCCACCTGCAGCACCACCTCCCAGTTGAACTTCACGAAGCGGTACAGTTCGCTTTCCAGGATGCGTTCCTGGTCGCTATGGGCGCCGAAGCCTTGCGGTCCATCTTCGAAGTCGCTTGCCGGACCGATGCCGTAGCACTGCATGCCCTTGGCTCGCAGATACGCCATGTCGGTGGCGCCGGTGCTCATCGTCGGCAAGGACGCTGTCTGGTAGTTCCTGGTCACTGCCGCTTCGATGGCTTTGAAGACATCCGAATCCAGGCGCGTGTTGTTCGATGCCGGGCGGATGTCCTGCTTGCCGTAGTTCACATCGACTGCCGGATCGTTCACGACCTTGCGCACCGACTCCAGGAAGGCGGCGGGATCTTCATCCGGCAGCACTCGCACATCCAGCGTTGCCTTCGCTTCGGACGGAATGACGTTGGAGCGATAGCCGCCCTGGATGATGTTGGGCGACAGCGATGCACGCAGCATGGAGGCATGGCTGGGCTCGTGCTCATATAGATACTCGATGGCTGCGGCGCGTGCAGGACCGTCGGTCAGCAGATCGCGATACTTCGATGCCTGCTCCAGCGCGGAAACGTCGGCGAGACGCTTGAAGTAGGTGCTCGTCGTTTCATTCAACCGTGCGGGTGGTTGCCACGCGCCGATCGCTGCAACAGCGGCTGAGAGGTGCACGACTGCGTTGCCTTTCAGTGGCACCGAGCCGTGGCCCGAAGGGCCGCGTGCCGTCAGTTCGATGCCGCGACTCACTTTCTCCAGTGTTTGCACCAGCGCGTACTGAACCTTGCCGCCGATGCGCCGTACGCCACCGCCCTCGGCAAGGCAATACTCCGCTTCGATCTGCGGATAGTGCTGGTTCACCATGAACTGGATGCCGACGCGCGTCGTACCTTCTTCGCCCGATTCGGCCATGAAGATCACGTCGCGGTCCAACGGTACTTTGAGCCGCTTGAGCGTGAGCATCACCATGAGCCCGGCGACGACGTTGTCTTTGTCGTCGATTGCGCCGCGCCCATAGATATAGCCGCCATCGCGCGTCGCGCTGAAAGGCGGATGAGTCCATTTCGCCGGATCCACGGTGACGACATCGGTATGCCCGAGGACGAGCAACGGCTTTTTCTTGCCGCTGCCCTTGAGCCGCGCCACCAGGTTGGCTCGATTCGGTTCGAGCGCGAAGGTCTCCACCGCGATGCCTTCTTTCTCCAGCACCTGGCGCAGATAGTCGACGGCGCGCGTCTCATTGCCGGGAGGGTTGCTCGTATCCAGGCGCAGCAGCGCCTGGAAATGCTCCAGCGTTTCAGCTTCGAGCCTGGGCCAGTCGGGTTGCTTGGATGCAGCGCTTGCGGATGCTGCGCAGCCAATCGAGATCGCAGCGGCCAGGACGAATCGACGTAGCATCGGCGGACTCCATCTCACCACACCAGCGGTATGAATTTTTTCACCCGTGCCGAGTAATCTATATAGTCGTTGGAGAATGCCGCACGCAACACCCGCTCCTCGACGCCGATCCGGTACAGGAATGCCGGAACGGTCAGCACACCAAGCAGCGCCACTGCAATCCAGTTGTTCAGCGCCAGCCCGAGACCGGTGAATCCCAGCCAGCCGCCGAAGTAGCCTGGATGCCGCACCAGCCGGTACGGCCCGCGAATGATCAGCCGCTGATCCTTCTGAACCGCGACATTGGCCGAGAAGAATTTACGCAGGATCCACATGCCGGACCAGCGAGTGGAAAATCCTGCGATCATCAGCACCACGCCGACGAACTGAACCGGTTGCGGGAACTCTGCGCTGCCGAACCCGAAGAAGTAGCACGCGATAGAAAGCAGCGGAGCCAGCATGTTGCTCGATGCGAGCAGCAGCATCGAACGGCGATCGACGTTGGAGCCGCTACGATCGCGGGCCGGCCGCAGGATGACCAGTTCCGAGACCAGCCACACGGCGTAGAGAGCGAGGGCGATCCATTGGATGTTCATTTCACCGACTCGCGGCGCCGGATGGCTGTGGCGGAACTCCATGGATCCTCGGCCATCCATGGCGCATCGTCAATCCGTTCAGCTCGCGGTCGTGCTGCGAGCTGCTTCGATCTTGCCGAGCAGCCATTGCAGGCCGGCCAGATGTTGCTGGTCGACTAGTTAACGAGACGGAGTGAGAATCCCAAGAGCTGCGCGGTGCTGACGATCGCCGCGTATTCGGCTCCGCTACACTACTCGCGCCGATTCCAGAAGTTCGGACGCGAGCGTGCCTTCCGCGACTTTTTCTACCGGGCCCAGCATGTCGATCGAGAAATCCGACTTCACGCCGATCTGCAGCGTCCCGCCCGGCATTGACACTGTGACATCACCTGAGCAGTAACCCAGCTTCACCGACGCCGCTGCCGCTGCGCAACTGCTGCTTCCAGACGCAAGCGTGTAGCCGGCGCCGCGCTCCCAGATTTCGATCTGGATGCGGTGCGACTCCAGTACTTTCACGAACTGCACGTTGGTGCGGTTCGGAAACAGCGCATGCGTTTCGATCAGCGGTCCCAACCGGCGGGCCAGCGCAGCTGAGATGTCGTCGCGGTGAATCACGCAATGCGGATTGCCTACGGTCAGTGCCGTGAAGCGCAGATGTTCGCCACCGATGTCGAGAGTCTCGCCGATCACCTCACGATGCGGCAGTCCGTTCACCGGAATGACGCTGCTGTCGAAACTCGCCCGCCCCATTTCCACGAACACATTTCGACCCGAGTCGCGAACCTGGCAGGCGACGTTGCCACCCTTGGTTGCAACGGTGAAATAGCTTTCCTGCACCAGCGCACTGTCCCACAGGTAGCGTGCAAAGATGCGCAGCCCGTTGCCGCTCTTTTCAGCCTCCGAGCCGTCGGGATTGAAGATCCGCAGATCGAACTTCCCGCTGCCGATCGGGCCCCCCACCAGAATGCCGTCCGAGCCCACCCCGAAGTTCCGGTCGCAAATACGGCGCACCAGCGCCGTATCGAGCGGCTTGGAGGCGGGCCATTCGACCACCAGGTAGTCGTTGCCCAGGGCCTGGTACTTATGGAATTCCATGATATGGATGATGGTATACGGGACGGCGGATTCTACGCGATCCGCCGCAATGCCTTCACGAGATGCCTGCTCCACTGGTGCGGGGCAAGCGCCCGCCGCTCCAGACCTACAGCACGATGCTATGCTGCGCGTCTGCGGCCCGATCGGCCGCCGTGCAGTCATGGGGGCAGGGACAAATGGCATTCGATACCGGACGGGTGGGCGGTTGGGCGCTCAAGGCATTCCTGGGTCTGGTTCTTCTGGTCGTGCTGGCGGTGGGCGCCTGGACCTGGTTCTCCCTGTCCTGGGCGTACTCCGAAGGCGAGCGGGCCGGCACCTTGCAGAAGTTCTCCAAGAAGGGCTGGCTGTGCAAGACCTATGAAGGTGAGCTGGCTCTGTATGTCGTCGGCGGCGTGGCGCCGCAGATCTGGTACTTCAGCACGCGCGACCAGGAATTGGCCAAGCAGCTCTCGGGCGCGGTGGGCCAGAACATTCAATTGCACTACACCGAACATCGCGGCATCCCTTCCAGCTGCTTCGCCGAGACGTCGTATCTCGCCCAGGGGTTCCGCATCGTTCGGGATCTCGGCTCCGTAGCGCAGCCGGCACCGCAACCCGTGAAGTGATCGGGCGGGTCCGTGGCTACGACCGTCTTCATCAGTCACGCAAGCGAAGACAAGGAACGTTTCGTCGTCGGCTTTGCGCGGCGTCTGCGGGAGAACGGCGTCGATGCCTGGCTCGATCAATGGGAAATGCAGCCCGGCGATAGCCTGGTCGACAAGATCTTCGAGCAGGGACTGAAGAACGCGCAGGCCGTCATCGTCGTGATCTCCGCCAAGAGCATCGCCAAGCCGTGGGTGCGGCAGGAGCTGAATGTCTCGGTGGTGAAGCGCATCGACCAGGGCATCAAGCTGATTCCGGTGGTGATCGACCAGTGCGACATTCCGGAGAGCCTGCGGGCGACCATCTGGCAGCGCATCGACGACGTGAACAGCTATGACGCGGCATTCGAACGCATCCTCGCCGCGATCTTCGACACATCGAGCAAGCCGGCGTTGGGCAAACGGCCGGAACGTTTTGCGGCAGCGGCGCCGCAGATCGCCGGTCTCAATCGCACCGATGAGCTGGTGCTGCGTGAAATAGCCTGGCGCGAGGTCGACCAGAACAATTGGCCTGTGACCTGGGAGGAACTTCGCGCAGACCCGGATCTCGCGGCCATCCCCGAGAGCGAAGTGCTGGACTCGCTGGAAATCCTGGAACAGAAGGCACTGCTCGTAGTCGATCGCTTGATGCCCCCGATCGCGCATGCACGGCTCACGCTCGCCGGCTTCCGCCAGTACGCCGAACAATTCATGCCTGGTTATTCCGATGCAATGCATCAGGTCGCCGGCCTGCTGGTCAACGAAGCAGTGGCCGAGAATCAGCAATTGGCGACCCGGACCGGCAAGTCGCTGGGGCTGATCAACTACATTCTCGACGTGTTCGACGCCGACGGACACATCGCCCTGGAAAAGTATGGCGGCGGTCTCTGGGAGGTCACCGGCATCTCCCCATCGCTCAAACGTTCGCTCGCCTAGCGCACGACCCACCTCATTCGTGGGCGATTTAGTGGGCGACAGGAACATTACAGTCGCTTTATATTCCTCGTAGGGTCGGGCAGCAGGCAGCCGTCTGCGTCTGACAGCGGCCGGTGCTTCGAACCTGCCGGCTTCATATTCACGCCACGCTTACGCCAGGCTCACGTCACGCCCACATAGGAGGCTCGAGGTTCATATGCCGTCATCATTCGACACGCGTGCGTCACGCAGAGACATCATCAAAGGCGGATTGGCAGCCAGCGCCGGCATCGCCCTGAGTAGCCTGGCGGGCAGCTCTTCGGCGTGGGGCGCGGATAGCGCCGCCTCGTTGCCGCTCATCACCAAGGCCATTCCTGCGAGCGGCGAAAAGCTGCCGGTGATCGGACTGGGCACGAACCAGTACAGTGTCACGTCTGCCGAAGACCTGGCGGCACGAAAAGAAGTGCTGCTCAACATGCCGAAGATGGGTGGCAAGCTGGTCGACACCGCACGCGGCTACGGCGAAGCGGAAGTCGTCATCGGCCAGCTGGTGAAAGAGATCGGCAATCGCGACAAGCTGTTCATCGCCACCAAGACGCCGATGCGCGGCGACCTGTCGAATCCCACGGCGGTGCTCGAAGAATCGTTCAAGCGCCTGCAGGTCGATCGCATCGACCTGCTGCAGATCCATAACTTCAATGGACTGAACGAACTGTTTCCGTTGTTGAAGGAGTTCAAGCAGGCCAAGAAAGTCCGCTACATCGGCGTGACCACGTCGACCGACGACCAGTATCCGCAGATGAAGGATGCGATCGCCAAGCTGCCGCTCGATTTCATCCAGGTCGACTATTCCATTGACAATCGCGGTGCGGGCGATGAAATCCTGCCGATGGCGAAGGACAAGGGCATTGCAGTGCTGATCAACGTCCCACTTGGAGGACGCCGCGGCAGCGTGCTGGCGAAGGTGGGCGATAAACCGTTGCCGGTCTGGGCGGCGGAGGTCGATGCGACGAGCTGGGCCCAGCTGTTCCTTAAGTACGACATTTCGCATCCGGCGGTGACGGCGGTCATCCCCGGCACGACCAAGCTTGCGCACCTGGAAG
>Ga0065707_10082354_pt1 | contig 16331 bp, 9 predicted proteins | sample SwiRhicommuniRL3_FD_59094 | JGI IMG/M metagenome (GOLD analysis project Ga0065707, IMG submission 59094) | Switchgrass rhizosphere bacterial communities from Rose Lake, Michigan, USA - RL3 v2 (version 2) | ecosystem: Host-associated > Plants > Roots > Rhizosphere > Soil | place: East Lansing, MI...
GGCGGTGGCCGCCGCGGTGGCGAGGCTGGCCGAAGCCGAAGGCGTGGCTGCAGCTGCGGAAGCCGCCTACAACGCGGCGCGCACGGAGGCAACCGCGGCGCAGGCTGCGGCGATGGCCGCGTCGAGTAACGTGCTCGAAGCGCAGCAGGCGCTGGCTCAGGCGAGTCAATCGGTTGCCTCGCGCCGGCGTGAAGGACGCGCCGCGAGAGATCTGAAGAAGAAGTTCTTCGCCACCATGCCTCTCCAGGGGCAGATCTCCACGATCGATGAGAGTGGCAATTACACGCTGCAGACGGGCATTGCCCAGGCAGGTAGTGGCGTGGGCGTCGCGCTCATCGACTCGGGCATCGAGCCCGGGCTCGATTTCAACGAGCGCATCACGGCGTTCTACGATTTCACGCAAGGCGACATTCGCGCGGTGACGCCGCTCGATCCATTTGGTCACGGCACGCACGTGGCCGGGCTGATCGCGAGCGAGTTCGTCGGGGTCGCGCCATACGCGCGACTGGTGGGGCTGCGCGTGCTTGATGCGAATGGCCAGGGCACGACGGCCGACGTCGTGCGGGCGATCGAGTTCGCCATCGCCAACCGCCAGCTGCTGGGCATCAACATCCTGAACCTGTCGCTGGGCCATCCGATTTACGAACCGGCGGCCACCGACCCGCTCGTGCAGGCAGTGGAACATGCCGCTCGTGAAGGTATGGTGGTGGTTGTCTCGGCCGGAAACTTCGGCCTCAACAAGAAGACTGGGCTGCCCGGCTACGCGGGCATCGCCTCGCCGGGCAATTCGCCGTCCGCGCTGACGGCCGGCGCCACGCAGACCTTCAACACCACCACGCGCGTCGACGATCGCGTCGCGCCGTACAGCTCGCGCGGGCCGTCGTGGTACGACGGGTTCGCGAAGCCAGACTTCGTTGCGCCGGGCGACAACCTGCTGTCGGTCGCGGCCGCCGGAAGCAAGCTGCGGCTCGCGCAAGAGCAGCGTGGCAACACGGGCAACTACATGCGGCTGTCAGGCACGAGCATGGCCGCCGGCGTGGCGAGCGGTGTGGTTGCGCTCGTCCTGCAGGCCAACTCTGCGCTGACGCCCAACACGGTGAAGGCGATCCTCGAGTACTCGTCGATTCCCGTGCTCGACGATCTGGGTCAGCGGTATGACGCCCTGTCGCAGGGCGCCGGACAACTTGAAGTGACGGGCGCCGTGGCGCTCGCGCGTGCGGTCAACCCGCAGATGCCAGTGGGTTCGCCGTGGCTCTCCACCAACATCATCCCGTCGACGACGATTGGCAAAAGCGTTTACACCTGGTCGCAGTCGATCATCTACGGCAATCGCCGTCTTGCCGGTCCGACGCTGCTGAGCGAGCAGCGTCCGGCGTGGGCCGCCAACATCGTGTGGGGCGAAGGCCTCGGCAGCGAAGACGACAACATCGTCTGGGGGAACAACTTCAGCGATGACGACAACATCGTCTGGGGCAACAGCTTCGACCAGGACGACAACATCGTCTGGGGGAACAACATCGTCTGGGGCAACTCCAACGACGACGACAACATCGTCTGGGGCAATCTCTTCGACGACAACATCGTCTGGGGCAACCTCTTCGACGACAACATCGTCTGGGGGAACAACATCGTGTGGGGCAGCGGCCTCATCGGCATGAGCCTGGACGACGACAACATCGTGTGGGGCAACCTCGACGACGACAACATCGTGTGGGGCAACCTCGATGACGACAACATCGTCTGGGGCAACCTTTACGACGACAACATCGTGTGGGGCAACTCCAACGAAGACGACAACATCGTGTGGGGCAACGGCCTCGACGACGACAACATCGTCTGGGGCAACAGCTCGCAGCTCGGCACCGTCCTTCGTTGGAGTGGCGGCTATGTCTCGGCCAAGGCGTCGAACACTCGCGCTCGGAGGACCGTCAGCCGCAAGGAAGGGGTGCAGTAATGGCCACCCACATCCCGACGACCACGACCGAAGGTATGACCGCCTCGATCATGACCGTGAGCTGTGCCGCAACGAAGACCGTCAGCTCGGACTGGAGAGAAGTGCTTCCAGTGCTGAAGGGCAAGGGCATCACGCTTCGCGAGCTGCGCGTCAGCGACGCGGCGTCGCTGCTGGCGCTGCTGACGACCGAAGAAGTGACGCGCTTCATCTCGCCGCCGCCGACCACGCTCGAGGGCTTCGAGCGGTTCATTCAGTGGGCGCAGCGCGAGCGCGGAGCCGGCCGCTATATCTGCTTCGCCGTCGTGCCTGACGGGTACGACACCGCGGTTGGTTTGTTCCAGGTTCGGCAGCTCGATCCGATGTTCGGAACGGCCGAATGGGGATTCGCACTCGGTTCGGCGTTCTGGGGTTCCGGCCTCTTCGTCTCGGGTGCGGAACTGGTTATCGACTTTGCATTCGAAGTGGTTGGCGTGCATCGCATGGAAGCACGTGCAGCCGTTGACAATGGCCGGGGCAATGCCGCGCTGCGGAAGCTTGGCGCGGTGCAGGAGGGCATCTTGAGACAATCATTCCTTCGCAACGGGCGATATCTCGACCAGTCGCTTTGGGCGATTCTGCCGGAAGACCGCGTCCGATCGAAGGCCGTGTGGGGCGCAAAGATCTGCTAGACCGCGCCCAGGGCTTCGAGCGTCTATTACTGCAATTCGGATCGAGCCGGCACCACAACTGCCGGCTCGATCGCTGTTCTGTCGTGATGTTCGATCTCTCCCCAAGTTGCTGATTCTGCGAGGTGTGTGCGAAAAGTCGGATTTGTTTGCCAATTCTGAAGATGGCCAGTTCTCGTGTTTTTTCCTAGCAATTTCCACCACATCGCAATTTTTGCCACGTTTGCACGGCGCACAGTTTTCAGATTTGCACACGAGGGCGCTTCTGCAGAGGGCGAATTCCCGCCGCAAAACTGAACTAAGTGACCCACGCAAAAGAAGTTAGCGACCTCTGAACGTTTCCTGGCCGACCAATTGCTCAATGGGCGGCAGATGTTTCGACACTGCTCTCGATTCACGACCGCAGCGCTTGTGGCTGTGGCACTGCTCTCAGACACTGCCGGCGCACAGACGATCGAAACCGCCAAACTCGACGAATCGCTTCGCGAGTCGGTCGAGCGCGGTTGCCACGGCAGGCAAGAGGTCATCATCACGGTCGAGCCTGGCTATCGCGAAGCACTGCAGCTGGCGCTGACGGCTCATGGCGACAGGGTCACCGGCGAATTCCCGGCTATCAACGCGATCGCCGCTGACATTCATTGCGACGACCTGGTTGCGCTTGCGAGGTTCGGATCGATTCGCGCCGTCTCGACCAATGCGGCAGTCGGTGTGACCGCCGCGAACGATACGAAGTCGACCGCCAAGCAGACTGAGAACGCAGCGAGAGAGCTCGCGCGCGAAACCGAGGGTCTTGCGGCGAAAGCGCTCAAGAAGAACGCGTTTGCCACGCTTGGTGCGACGAAGCTCCGCGACGTCAAGCCAAGCGGCGTCATGCTCGTGCCGGGCGACTCGACCCTCACCAACTCGCTGACGGGCGCCTTTCAGACGAACCTGAAGCACTCGACCTACACCGGCAGCGGCATCGGCGTGGCCGTGATCGACTCGGGCATCCAGCCGGGAATCGATTTCGGCGATCGCATCACCGCGTTTTACGACTTTTCGAAGGGCGACATCAGAACCGCCTCGCCGTCCGACGAATACGGGCACGGCACACATGTCGCCGGCCTGATCGGGAGCGAATACGTCGGCGTCGCGCCGTACGCGCGCCTCATCGGCCTCAAGGTTCTCGACGGCAAAGGCCAGGGCACGACCGACAATGTCGTTCGCGCCATCGAGTTCGCGATTACCAACCGGCATCTGCTCGGGATCAACGTCCTGAACCTTTCACTCGGCCATCCGATCTACGAACCGGCGGCGACCGATCCGCTCGTGCAGGCCGTCGAGCACGCGACGCGCGTGGGCCTCACGGTTGTCGTGGCGGCCGGCAACTTTGGAACCAGTCCGAAGACGGGTCAGGTGGGTTATGCCGGCATCGTGTCGCCCGCCAACGCACCCTCGGCCATCAGCGCCGGTGCCGTGAACACGTTCGACACGGTGACGCGCGATGACGATCGCGTCGCGCCCTACAGCTCGCGCGGTCCTTCGTGGTACGACGGTTTTGCCAAGCCCGACGTCGTGGCGCCGGGGCACGACTTGCTTTCGGTCGCGGCGGAGGGCAGCACGCTGAAGAAGCTTCAGGAGGCGCGCGGCAACAAGGGCAGCTACATGAAGCTGTCGGGCACGAGCATGGCGGCTGGCGTCACCAGTGGCATCGTGGCGCTGGTGCTCCAGGCCAACCACAAGCTGACGCCGAACGCGCTGAAGGCGGTGCTCGAGTTCACCGCTATTCCAGTATTCCAGAACGACGGCAAGCGCTTCGACGCGCTCACGCAGGGCGCGGGCCAGATTCAGACGGAAGGCGCGGTGACGCTCGCGAAAGCCATCAACACCTCGGCGCCGATGGGTGCGGGCTGGCTCACCTCCAAGGTCACGCCGTCCACGGCAATCGGCCATCAGGTTTATCCCTGGTCGAGGTCAATCATCTGGGGCCAGCGCCGGGTTGCGGGCGCGAAGCTGCTGAGCGAGCAGCGGCCGGCCTGGGCGACCAACATCGTCTGGGGCGAGGGCCTGGGCAACGAGGACGACAACATCGTCTGGGGGAACAACTTCGGCGATGACGACAACATCGTCTGGGGCAACAGCTTCGACCAGGACGACAACATCGTGTGGGGCAACAACATCGTCTGGGGGAACTCACTCGACGACGACAACATCGTCTGGGGCAATCTCTTCGACGACAACATCGTCTGGGGAAATGTGTTCGGCGATGACGACAACATCGTCTGGGGGAACAACATCGTGTGGGGCAACGGCCTCATCGGTATGAGCCTCGATGACGACAACATCGTATGGGGCAACAGCGGCGACGATGACAACATCGTCTGGGGCAACCTCGACGACGACAACATCGTCTGGGGCAATCTCTTCGACGACAACATCGTCTGGGGCAATTCCAACGACGACGACAACATCGTGTGGGGCAACTCGGCTTCGCTCGGCAGCATCGTGCGCTGGAGCGCCGGCGTGGTGGGCGGCAGCGCGTCTCACGAGCGTGCACGCCGCATCCTGGGGAAACAGGCGCGGTAGTGCCGACGCAACTCGCGGTCCGCACGGTGACGTCGGGCACGACGGTCACCTCCGACTGGAGGGATGGCCTGCCCGTGCTGCGAGGCAAGGGCATCACGCTTCGCGAGCTTCGTACGAGCGACGCGGCGTCGCTGCTGGCGCTGCTGACGACGGAAGAAGTCACGCGGTTTATTTCTCCACCGCCGACCACGATCGAAGGGTTCGAGCGCTTCATTCAGTGGGCGCAGCGCGAGCGCGAGGCCGGACGATATGCGTGTTTCGCGGTCGTGCCCGAAGGCTACGACACCGCGGTCGGTCTCTTTCAGGTCAGGCAGCTCGATCCGATGTTCGACACGGCGGAGTGGGGGTTTGCGATTGGATCGGAATTCTGGGGCTCAGGCCTGTTCGTCAAGGGGGCCGAGCTGGTTATTGAGTTTTCCTTCGACGTTGTTGGCATCCATCGCCTCGAGGCGCGGGCGGCGGTGCAGAACGGCCGGGGCAATGGCGCGCTTCGAAAGATTGGCGCGGTTCAGGAGGGCATCTTGAGGAAGTCATTCCTTCGTGGCGGCAAGTATCTCGATCAATCGCTGTGGGCCATCCTCGACGTGGATTGGTCCCGTTCGAAGGCGGTTTGGGGAGTGAAGGTAAGCTAGCAGATAATTGGGGCGCGTGTCGCGTCCTCTGCTCGTCATCTTTCTCACGGTCTTCGTCAATCTCGTCGGCTTCGGCATCATCATCCCGCTGCTGCCGTTCTACGCGGAAACCTTCGGCGCCTCTCCGGTCGTCATCGGCTTCCTCTTTGCGGCGTTCTCCCTCGCACAACTCGTTGCCGCGCCCATCCTCGGTGTGCTGTCGGACCGGTTCGGCAGACGTCCCGTGCTCATCTTCAGCCTCATCGGGACAGCCGTCAGCTTCGTCATGCTCGCCATGGCGCAAAGCCTCTTCATGCTGTTCGCGGCCCGCATCATCGATGGCCTGTCGGGCGGCAACATCACCATTGCGCGCGCGTACATCGCGGATGTCACCGAACCGGACGAGCGGGCGAAGGCCTTTGGCTTTCTCGGCGCGGCGTTTGGGCTCGGGTTCATCGTCGGGCCAGGCCTGGCGGGCCTGTTTTCACACATCAGTTACACCGCGCCCATCTGGGCGGCAGTGGTCGTCACGTTGATGGCGACGGTCATGGCGGCGGTCTGGCTGCCGGAGACGGTGCATCGGGGAAGCGCAGTCACCGTATCGCCCCTGCGAGCGCTGCCGGACGTGCTGAGGCGGCGCAACCTGCGTCCCTTGCTCCTGGCCGACTTCGTGTACTGGTCGTCGTTTGCGCTGTGCACAACGACGTTTGCGCTGTTCGCGTCCCGCCGGTTCGGCTTCGACGTCGCACACACGGGATACGTGCTCGCAGGGTTCGGGCTCCTCGGCGTCATCGTCCAGGCCGGACTCGTCGGCGTGGTCGCACGCAGGCTCGGCGTGACGCGGACGCTGCTCGTCGGGCTGGTGATCGCCTCGGCAGGCTGGACGCTCGTCGCCTTGTCGGGGAGCGTGCCGGTCTTTCTGCTCTCGCTGATTCCGGCCGGTATCGGCGTCGGATTGTGCAACGCGGCGATCGTGACGCTGGTCAGCCACAGCGCGTCGAGGGAAGAGCAGGGAGCGATGCAAGGCGCCGCCGGCGCACTCGAGAGTCTTGGCCGCGCGATCGGGCCGGTCTGGGGGCATGGCACGCTGCAGCGCTTTGGCGAAGGGAGCGCCTACGGCACGGCCGCGCTGGCGTTTCTGGCGACGATGGTACTGATGCTTGGCTACAAAGCGCCCGAGAACTAGAAGCTAGAAACCAGAATCTAAAATCTAAATCTGAAATCTGCTTACCGTCCCACGTGCGTGAACGTGATGCCGGCTCCGCCGGGAACGGCGGTCGGCGACACGGCCATGCGGGCGTTGCCGCTCCCAACCGTCACGGTTCTTCCAGCGATGATGCCGATCGCCGCACCAAACGCGACGTCGCTGAAATGATGACGTTGGGACTGCAGGCGCGAACCCGCGACGAACGCGGCCACGCCATAAGCGGGGATTCCCACCTTCCAGCCGAAATTTCTCTGCAGTACGGTTGCTGATGCGACCGTGACCGAGGTGTGGCCCGACGGGAACGAGTAGCTCGTTCCATCTGGACGGGTGCGCTGCGTGGTGTATTTGATCGCGTAGGTCGTCAGCTGAGCGACGGTTTGGGCGCGGAACAGCTCGCCGCCTACCTTGACCGCCCGCGAATTGCCGTTGATTCGACCGACAGTAAAGATCGCGATTGCCGCGCCCATCTGGAACGGCGCGCTGCCAACCGTCTGGCCCGATTCGAATGCTTCCTGCAGTTCGGGCCTGGCAAACATGACGCTGACGCGAGGATCTCCCGGGTGTGCGGCGAGTGCCGCCGCCGTGCCGATCGCGAGCCATCGCGCTGTGTCTCGCGATGGCAGCCGCGTGAAGTCTTTCGCTGTTTCGGCGAAGAGTCCTTTGAAGGACGAGACGGGTTTCGTGAACGAAACCGGTGGCGCGGCTTCGACGGCCCCTACGGAAGGCGGCGCGGATGGCACGCCGGCTTGTGCGGCGGCGTTCGACGCCGCGAGGATTATCGCCACGGATACACCGCTCGCCACCAGGATTTTCATTCGTCTGCCTTGTGTTTTTCGCCCGCGAGCTCGCGCTTGAGCCACGCCCGCGCAAAGGTCCAGTCGCCTTCGACGGTTCTCAGCGATATGCCCAGATGCTCCGCGATTTCGGGATTGGACATGCCGGAGTAGAACCGCAATGTCACTATTTGTGCCGCGCGCGCATCAACCGATTCAAGACGCTCGAGCGCGGCTTCGAGCGTGAGCAAATCCTCAACGGGCACCGCACCGGTTTCCGAGGCCTTCAGCAGATCGTCCAGCGCGACAGGTGCAACTCCACCACCCCGCTTCTCGCGCTTCTGGTGCCGCCCATGATCGATGAGGAGGCGGCGCATGGCCTGGGCGCCGAGCGCCAGCCCGTGCGTGCGGCCTTCCCATTGGTGCCCCTTCTCATTCTGCAGCCTCAGCCACGCCTCGTGCACGAGCGCCGTCGGCTGCAACGTGTGGTTTCGCCGCTCGCGATCGAGGTACCGCCGCGCGACGTGGCGCAACTCCCCGTAAATCACCGGAAACAGCGCATCCGCCGGCCCGGGATTCTTGTCCCCCATGGCTGCCTATTTCAGTCTCCCGTATTCGGCGCGTGCTTCCTCGAGCGGGCGCAGATCGGCATCGGGCTCCTTCCAGAGCTCGAACAGCCGCTCATAGGCCGCGCGCGCAGACGCCGAGTTGTTCATCAGGGTGTTGGCCCTGGCCAGGCCGAGATACCCAAAAGGATACAACATCGCCGTGGGCACTTCCCCCTGATGGTCCACGATGCCCAGGAACTCGGCGGCCGCGCCCTTTCCATCCTTGAGTCCGAGATACGCGAGTCCACGCAGGTATAAGGACCAGAATTCGGCCGACGGCGCGTGATCAAAGGGCCGGACCGGCTCGAGGATCTCGAGGGCACGGGCCGGCTCTCCCGAGCGAAGGGCAGTCGCTGCAGCAATGACGGGTATCGACAGCTGCGTCGTCAGCGTCGCGTCCGGAAACCGGTCGCCCAGCTCGCTCGAGATTTTCGCCGCCTCGGCGCGCGCGCCGCACAGGGCCAGCACCTTACCCGCTCGCTCGAGCGTAGTGTTGTCTCTTCCAAGGCGCAGCCCTTCCGCAGCGTCCTTCAAGGCGTCGGGACATTGTCCGACCGTCGCATGCATTTCGGCGTTTTCCGCCAACAAGTGTGCCGCAACCTCCGTGAAGTTGCCATGAAGCGACATTTGGATGCCGCTGTGGTACTGCTCGTCCGCCTTTTTGATGCGTCCTTCAGCCGCGGAAACGTGGGCCTGCCAGCCGAGCGCGACGTTGGTCTGTCGCAGCGCCACAGCGGCCTCCAGCTCGCGCGCCATCGTCCTGGCATCTCCCTCGACGAACGCCACGAGATACGACAACCGGTTGGCGCCGGTGAAGTCCAGCTTCCGATCGGCCGCCTGCCTCAACGTGGCTCTGGCCTCGGCGAGCTTGCCCACGGCTAGCAGCGACGCGGCGAGGTTGCCGTATGGAGGGACGAACTGTGGGTCGAGATCGATGGACTGTTGCAGCGGCGAAACAGATTGGGCGAACTGTCCCAGCCGGATGTGCGCAACGCCGAGCGCATTGAACGCATAGGCCTCACGAGCGTATGTGGCCGTCCACGAGCGCGCCAGCTCGATCGCTTTGTCCCACGCCTGCATGCTGTCGCGGTAGTAGCGCCAGGCGATGAAGAAGCGCTCGCGATCGCTGACGCGATCGCGCAGGTCGAACGCCTTCTTCGAAAACTCCGGCGCGAGCGCCGATTGCCCTGTGTTCGCGTACACGGCCGACAGGAAGGCATGCGCCATCGCGAAGGTCGGGTCCAGTTCGATCGCGCGCTTGAGATGGGGGATCGCTTCCAGCCGCGGCACCGCACGGCCCTGGTCGAGCGCCAGCGCATAGGCGTGGAGCGCGTCGAGCGATGCAGTCGTGGCGCGCGGGAGCGGGACGTCGAACTTCTGAACCGACGCCAGCGACTCACCGAGTCTCTGACGGAGCCTGGTGATCGCGGCTCCAAGCGAGGTGAGTACCTGTTCTTTCGTGGCCGCTTCGGCTTGCTCGCGCGCCATGACGTCGCCGGTCTGCGCGTTGCTGGCTTCGAGTCCGATCACGTAGTTCTCGCCGATGCGCGCGATGGAGCCGACCAGAAAGGCCTTGAGCTGCTCGCGCTGCGCGATCTCGCGCGCCACCGCTCGCGTGATGGCCTCGCCAGGGGCCCGCTCCATGAGGCGAAGCGTTTCGCGCGCCCGCTCGTCGGGAAATACTTTCAAGAACGGCGACTGCTCGAGGCCGACGGCCATCGCGACTTTCAACGTGCCGTCGAACACCGGCTCACCCGTGGCGTTCTCGAAATCCGCCAGAACAATCGTGTCGCGCTCGTTCAACGTGACCGCGTTCGGAGACACGAGGTACGACGAGCCGATGACCAGAACGACGATGACGGTCGCGAGCGTGAGACCGACCGTCAGGGGTGCCATTTTCCACGGTGCCTGCGGCCGCGGGGTCCGATGAACGCCAGTGCGATCCCGGTTCCCGACGAGCGAGAGCGTGGAGGCCATCTCGAGGACCGACGCGGGCCGGTCTTCGGGATCGACCGACAGGGCCGCCATGACGAGTCGATCGAGCTGCGGGTCGACGTTGGTGACCAGCGTCGCCGGGTTGGGCAGCGGCGCGCCTTGCTTCATCTGATGCCGGATGTTGGGGCCCACGAGCATGTCGTACAACACGAGGCCGAGCGCATACACATCCGTCCGTTCCGACACCGCCATTCCCGGCGTGCGCTGTTCGGGCGCCATGTAGGCCGGCGTGCCCGTGAACGAGTGACGATTGGCCTCGGTTCGCGGAATCGCAATGCCGAAATCGCTGATCCGTACGAGTCCCGCGTCGTCGATGAGGATGTTGGCGGGTTTCAGGTCGCGATGCAGCACACCCTGGGCGTGTGCCGCCGCGAGACCGGCACACAGCTGGAGCCCGATTTCCACGACCTTCTGCGCCGGCACGCGGCCGACACGGCGCAGCAGCGCCGCGAGGTCTTCGCCCTTGACGAGCTCCATCGAGAAGAAGATCACACCGTCGGCTTGGCCTACGTCGAACACGCGGCACACGGCGGGGTGGGTGATCTGGCGAGCGAGCCGTACCTCGCGGAAGATCCCTTCTCGCGCGGCGGGACTCGCGGACTGGATGACTTTCAGCGCGACCTCGGTGTCGAGCACGAGATCCTCCGCGCGCCAGACATCACCCATGCCGCCGGTGCCGAGCCGCTCGATCATCCGGTAGCGGCCCGCGAATACTTCACCCGGCCGGAACACGACTTTCGGATCGCTCGGTGGATCGGCGGTCGATACCGACTCCTCGTTCGCGACTTCGTGGAACTCGAGCAACGACTCGACTTCCTTCCGAAGCACGGCATCGTCGCCGCAGGCTTCGTTCAGAAAAGCCGCACGCGCGCTACCGGGGAGATCGAGCGCGGAAAGAAACAGCTCCTTGGCGTGTTGGGATGACCCGGCCATTACGCAGACGGGAGTGTACTACTGGAGGCGGGCGTACTCGCGCCGGCTTTCATCCGTCAATCGACTTTCTCCGCTGCGCAGCGCAAAGAATGCTTCGTACGAGGCTCGGGCCTTGTCGCGGTCGCCCGAAAGCGCGGCGGCGCGAGCCGCTCCGAGGTGCGCCAGCGCATAGAGCGGCGATGTGGGCGCTTCACCGCGATGGTCCACGATGCTCTGAAACTGCAGCGCCGCAGCCTTGCCGTCTTTCAGTCCGAGATATGCGGTTCCTCGAAGGTACGCGGGCCAGAACTCGGCCGCTGGCGCGTGATCGTAAGGCTTGACCTCATCGAGCAGGTCGATGGCCCGTGCGAAGGCGCGCCCGTGCACCGCAAGGGCCGCTTCGACGACGCGCAATTGAAGCTGCGTCGTGAGCGTCGCGTTCGCGAAGCGTGTCCGCAGCTCGTTCGAAAGACGCGAGGCGTCGGCGCTCCCGCACAACGCGTTGGCACGGGCGGCACGCTCCAGCGTGAAGTTGTCGCGATTGAGCTCGAGCCCCGCGGCAATCTCGCGCCGGGCCTCTTCGCACCCGCCCTCGATGGCATGCAGTTCCGCGTCCTCCATGGCCCACTGCGCGCCGAGCTCGGTGAATCGCTCGCCGACGGCGGTCCCGACCGCGCGCTCATACAGCTCGTGCGCGGTCTGCGTCTGTCCCGAAAATGCCGCCGTGCGCGCTTCCAGGCTCGCGGCCCATATCGCCTGGTCGCTGCGCCGTACCGCCTCCAGTTCGCGCGCTTGCGCCGCCCGGTCGTTCGCGAGAAAGGCGAGCATGTATGCCGTGCGCGGCCGGCTCGAAATCGCCATCCCGCGAGCCGCGGTGTCCCTGATGTGCGCCGCGGCCTCATCGAATCGGTTGAGCGCGATGAGCGATCCGGTGAGATTGCCTTGAGGAGGCACGAACTGCGGGTCCACCCGGATCGCCTCGCGGAATGCCGCGACGGCCTGCTCGTGTTGCCCGAACGCGGCGGACGCCATGCCGAGGCTGTTGAACGCAAACGCTTCGCGCGGGTACGTCCTCGTCCACGACTGGCTCAGTTCCAGCGCCTTGTCCCATGCCTGTTCGGCGTCGAGGTAGTAGCGCCAGGAGATGAAAAACCGCTCGCGCTCGCTGACGCGGTCGCGCAGCTCGAATGCTCTCCGCGAGAACGCCGGTGCTTCGGCCGAACGGCCGTTGTTGGCATAGACCCCTGACAGCAGCGCCTGCGCCATCGCGAAATTCGGATCGAGCTCGATCGCTCGCAGAAGGTGAGGCACGGCTTCGAGACGAGGGACCATCCGTCCCTGATCGAGCGCGAGCGAGTACGCGTGCAGCGCATCGAGCGATCCTGTCGTGGCTTGTGCCAGCGGTACGTCGAACTTTTCGATCACAGCCAACGATTCGCCCAGCGTCTTGCGGAGGTTCGACGTGATGCCGCCAAGCGACGCCAGCACCTGCTCCCTGGCGGGCACCTCCGCCTGTTCGCGTGCGAGCACCTCGCCGCTGGCCGCGCTCACAGCCTCGAGCGCCAGGACATAGTGGCTGCCAAGGCTGGCGATCGAGCCCGAGACCAGCGCCTTCACCTGCTCGCGCCTGGCTACTTCGAGCGCAACCGCCTTCGTGAGACGCTCGTCGGACGGGCGTTGCATGAGGCGCAGGGTCTCTCGAACGCGATTGTCCGGAAACACTTTCAGAAACGGCGACTGCTCCAGGGCGACGGCGAGGGCGACTTTGAGCGTGCCGTCGAACACGGGTTCGCCCGTGGTGTTCTGGAAGTCCGCCAGGATGATCGTGTCCTGCGCGCTCAGCTTTTCGCCCGCGGGTGGCATGAACACGAAGGAGATGGCTGCGATGACCGCGGCCGCAATCGTCCCTGCGAGCCACGCCGGCACGTGCGGCCATCGCGTCGCGGGAGAGTTCAACAGATCTGACAGGTCTCGGGCCGATGCGGGCCGATGGCGCGGGTCGTTTGCGATCGCCTTCCAGATGGTGCGCTCGAGTTGAAGGTCGACACCTTCCGCAAGCGTCGAGGGTTTGGGAGGCTGCCGGCGCAGATCCAGTCGCCCGTCGAACGCCGGCTCCCCGGCGACGAGCTCATACAGAATCAAACCCAGCGCGTAGAGATCGGTCTTCTCAGACAGTTCGGCACCCGGAACGAGTTGTTCTGGCGCCATGTAGGCCGGCGTCCCGATGACGGTGTGCTGCCCGCCGGGGCTGCGGGTCACCGCAATGCCGAAATCGGTGATCCGCACGAGGCCGTCGCGGTCGATGAGCACGTTCGCCGGCTTCAGGTCGCGATGGAGGATGCCCTGGGCGTGGGCGGCCGAGAGCCCGTCGCAGAGCTGCTGGCCGATATCGATCACTTTTTCAGAAGGTAACCGCCCAATCCGGCGAACCAGCGTGGCGAGGTCTTCGCCATCGACCAGTTCCATGGAGTAGAAGACTTCGCCTTCGCCTTCACCGACGTCGAACACGCGGCAGATCGCGGGATGCGTGATCTTCCTGGCCAGTCGCACCTCATTAAGGATGTGCCTCCGGCCCTCGGGGTCATCGGTATAGATCAACTTCAAGGCTACTGGGGTTTCGAGGATGAGGTCGTCGGCCCGCCAGACTTCACCCATGCCCCCGCTTCCCAGCCGGGTGATCATCCGGTACCGGCCGGCGAGGACATAGCCCGGGACGAAGCGTGCGGCGTGGGGGGAGGCGCCGACGTAGGCCGAAGGCGGGGTCATTGCGGGGTTTCGATTCATATGTCGCGTTTACTTCAGAGAGATGAAACCGACCTCCCGTCCGGTCTTGTTTGCGATGATGTCCGCTGCCATGGTGACCGCCGAGTTCGTGGGCGGCAAAGCCACCCGTGAAGCGCTGTTTCTCACATCACTCGGGTTTCAAGCGCTGCCGGCGATGCTTATCGCAGCCGCGGCCTGCACGCTGCTGCTCGTCGCGGTCCATGCCCGGTGGGGCGCCAGACTAGCCCCGTCAGCCCTCATTCAAGTCCTGTTTGCCGCGAGCGGCGTGCTGTTCCTGTGCGAGTGGGTCATCCGATTCAGCGCACCAGCCGCGAGCGCCGTCCTGCTGTTTCTCCACACGTCTGCGATGGCGCCCCTCCTCAGCTCGGGTTTCTGGCTGATGACGACCGAGCGATTCGATCCCCGCACAGCAAGACGGCGATTCGGTCAAATAACCGGCGCCAGCACCGCCGGGGGCCTCCTGGGCGCCCTGGTATCCGAGCGCGTCGCTGCGACCTGGGGTGCTCCAGCCATGCTGCTGGTCCTCGGAGGCGTCCAGCTTCTGACCGTTTTCCTGTGCTCGCGCTTTGCCGCGTGCGCCCGCAATGCTGCCGATCCCGAGCATCTGGACCCGCCGCCGGCTCCAGCGGTGACGCGATCGGGCCTCCGGCTGATCACCGAGGCGCCACACCTACGGCATCTCGTCGTGTTCGTCCTATTGGGCTCGACGAGCGCCGCGCTACTGGACTATCTGTTCAAAGCGAGGGCAGTCGAAGCGATTGGAACCGGCGATCAGCTCCTGCGCTTCTTTGCTCTCTATTATGCGGCAATCAACGTCATCACGTTCATTTTTCAGTCGGCGTCCAGCCGTATCGCGCTGGAGCGATTCGGTTTGGGCCTGACGACGAGCACGCCGTCCATTGCCGTTCTCGCGGGCGCCATTGGCGGCCTCGTCACGCCTGGGTTCGGCAGCCTGATGGCGGCCCGCGCGGGGGAAGCGATCTTCAAGAGCTCCTGGTTCCGCGCGGGCTACGAGCTCTTCTATACCCCGATACCTGCGGCGGAAAAACGCTCGGTCAAGTCGATTGTGGACGTCGGCGTCGAACGGTTGGGCGAGGCCGTTGGCGGCGGGCTCGTCCGCGTGGTCATCCTCGTGGCGCCTGCCGCGCAGTCGTCCGGCATTCTGTGGGTCGCCGTCGCGACGGCCGCCGCGGCCATCGTCGCCGCGAGCCGGCTGAATTACTGGTACGTCCGCACGCTGGGCACGAGCCTCGTGTCGCAGGCGCCTGGCCTGGTGCCGTCCGACACGGCGGGGCACCTGACCCGCCGCATGCTGCTCAATGTGCAGGGCTCACTGCGTCCGGCGGCAATCAGCCAGCCAGACGACATGGACGATGTGCGCGCGCTGCATTCCGGCGATCACGAGCGCGCGCGAGACGTGCTTGCGAGGGAAGAGGGGTTGAGCGCGGCGCTCGTGCCCCACGCCATTCCGCTGCTCGATGGTCCCTTATCCGACCATGCGCTCTTCGCGTTGCGCAAGGTGGCCGAAGAACGCATCGGCCAGCTCACCGATGCGCTCCTCGATCCGAGCCAGGACGACGTCATCCGCCGGCAACTGGCGCGCACATTCTCGGTTGCCGTCTCTCAGCGCGCGGCCGACGGATTGATGTTGGCCCTCGATGACGACCGGTTCGAGGTTCGCTACCAGGCCGCGCGGTCGCTTGGACTCATCTTCACGAGAAACCCGCGCATTCGGGTCAACCGCGAACGGATCCTCGAAGTCGCCCTTCGCGAAGTCGGCGCCGGGCGCCCGGTATGGGAGAGCCGCCGCCAGCTCGACGGAGCGTTCAACGAGTCGCCGCTTGACGAAGTCGTGCGCGATCGCGCCGGCCAGAGCCTCGCGCACGTCTTCACGTTGTTGTCGCTGATTCTCCCGAGCCAGCCCCTCCACATCGCCTTCCGCAGTCTGCATAGCCAGGACAGCCGCCTTCGAGGCACTGCACTCGAGTACCTCGAAGGCGTGCTCCCCACCGAACTCCGGCAGCAGCTCTGGCCATTCCTCGTTCAGGGGGACGCCAAGCGTCCCCCGCACCAGCCTTACAGGCTTCCGGCTCCAGGCTTCGGGCACAACGCGTCGGCAATCGCGGCGCAGTAGCTCACTGGTTGGTGGTTTGTAGCTAGTAGCTCGTAGCTTGTAGTTCATCGAGGTTCTCGTTTCGTTCTCCAACCCCTTAGCTACCCGCTACTCGCTACCAGCTACTAGCTACCACCCACCACC